>Ga0302320_10023413_pt1 | contig 12125 bp, 12 predicted proteins | sample Bog_T0_3_FD_202130 | JGI IMG/M metagenome (GOLD analysis project Ga0302320, IMG submission 202130) | Peat permafrost microbial communities from Stordalen Mire near Abisko, Sweden - Bog_T0_3 | ecosystem: Environmental > Terrestrial > Soil > Wetlands > Peat | place: Sweden: Abisko, Stordalen Mire...
GTCAAAAAGTGCCAGCAGAAGTGCCAGCAAACCTCATCGGTGGGGAGTAAAATGGAGTTAAGAAAAGTCAGCTGGAGTTCTCCTTGACATAATGCAAGAAAGCCTTTAGCATCAAGGTAACGGTGATGATTTAGATAGTTGATTTCGAGTGGCTTGTGGAAGGCGAGACGCGTCCGATTCCGACCCTCGCCTAGTTTGTCAGGTGAGCCCCACCGAGCCCTGTTCGTTCTGCTTGTTCTTCTGCAGCAGGTCCATCACCAGGTCGCCGAACGACTTGAAGTTCGAGACGAGCTTGTTCTCCAGCTGCGTCTGGTCATCCGCCCCGAACGCCGTGGCGAAATCCTCGGGCTTCCAGTAGAACAGGAACAGCACCCGGCCGATCCGGTCGAGCGCCGTCTGCATGTCCGGCATGTACGTGTCGATCAGCGTCGCCGAATCAAAAGTGTTGGTCAAAGCCCCGACCACGCCGCCCGGGCGCCATGTATGGGGGATTGTTCCACACGGATCACGGATGCCAACGGCCCCGGTGCGAAGCACATTGGCCGGTGCATCCCGCAACGGTTTGAAACCGACGGGCCGGGCGTTGATTACCGACACAGCACCGACGGATCGCCGTAAATGACCGGCGGTCCGCCCAAAAACCTGGCTGGGCATCAAACCCGCCTGCAGAGTGGTTTAACCGCTCCGCCGAGGCGTTTAGCCAGCTCCAGCGACGATTTACCGGGGCTGGTCCCATCAATATGGCCACTGGGATGGTATTTTATAATCGTTCCGTCGGTACCGCCCGCATTGGTGACCATCCCCGAACTATCCTGATACCAATTTTTTCCGCGTGGGGTGGAATCACGCTTTTGAAATATTTTCTACCCACCCCTCCTAACCATCCTAGGCATCCTAGCCCTCCTAGCCCTCATGCCCCACTCGACTTGAAACCCAAAGATTTGAAGCCGCACCTGGCCGTCAATCGACCATCCGCGTGTGGCCGCATTACGCAATGGGATTTAGCCATACCAAATTGAGTGCGCACTGCCGTGCCCAGTTTATCCAGGAATATGAATTTGGGAATCATCGCTACACCGGTTGCCTTACAAAACTCAACATACCTGTCGTAAATTTCGCCCGTCGTCAAATCGCTACCGTCCCGGTGCTCCAGCCTGTCGTTCAAGTAAAGTTGTAGACCGTCCGTCTCACCCGGGCGTTCAACCGCACAAAAACGCTTTAGTAGAGCAACGATCGGTTTCAGATGGTCGCCGGGCGGAAAATGGTCTGGATTACGTGCCGCCAGGTGTTGCAGAAAGATAGACGCTGCTTGATTCAGATCGTGTGGTAGAAGTCGCTCCTGTTTTGACTGCCCAAGCCGCTGAAAGGTAAAGCGGTCGTGGTTTCGGTCGTAGGCCAGCGACATCAGCTCGGCCAGATAATGCGCAACGGCGGTGTAATTCAACGCCCGGCGCCTTGGTCCGATCTGCCTGACGAAAGATCCATGTTTGTCCTGGATGCGCAGCTGCTGAAAGACTTCAGCGGCCTCGGGAGACCAATTCAAGTCGGCGAACTGGACCGTGACGATGTCGTTGCCGGTGTTCTGAAACCACCGGGAGTCCGCAGTCACGCGTTCAACGATCGTTGGCATGAGACCACTGCTGATCCAAATTGCGCCTGGCACATGACAATTGGCCGGCCGCCACCCCGTGATCCGCAGCCACATAAAGACCAGCTCCCCCCAGGAGGTGGTAACAGTTTTATGCAGCAGTGGATTGTTGTTTCGGAACTCCTTGTAGGAGGACTTCTCTTCGAGCAACAGCCCCACAGCGCAGAGATCAGACGGCGCGCCGCACGGTACAGATAGAAATTCACCAGGATCCGCGATCTCCAATCCCTGGAAAGCCTGCCGGACAAGTAGCGGGATGCGCTTGTCTTCCAGTCCAATCTTCACAAGGTTATCGCCAAAAATGGCGCTGGCCCGGGCAGTTAAGTCATCTTTGGGCCCCTGGCTGGTGGGTGGTACGGATTTACCGTCGGTGCGACCGGCGGAGGCTACGCCACCGTCGGCTTGGGATACGGCCGGTCCGACGGTATCATCAGTTGTAGCCGGACCGCTTTTGGAGCCGCCGGCGACCGGAAAGGCAGTGTCGGGGGTGCCTGGCGAGGGGCCACCCCCGGTAGTCTGACCGGGGGTGGCGTTGGTTTCAATTGAAGAACTCATGGGTTGCCTCTTCTTTTAGCTTTGTCAGTCATTCTACGCTGGTATTGGTTATAGATTTCCGACGCTTTAGCACCTCCCTGTCGGAAAGCTGCCTTTCCATAGCTTTTATTGATAACTTCTGTTCAGCGGTCACATATTTTTCGACCTTCATATCAGCTCGATTGATCAACCGTTGGAGACGTCGCATTTTGCTTGAATAGGTTTTCTCGTTGGGACGATTTGGGTTCTGTTTCAAGTCATGGCGGAGATTCTCAATTTCAGAACAATCATCCGCGATTTTAAGGTAAAACCGTCTAGGAGCTGCGGAGAGGTCTACATCGGCTTGGACTATTTCCCTCAACAGAGCAATTATGGCCTCGAAGGTAGAAGCGGACCGGTCGCCGATTTTGCATGCCCCCATGTACCAGTCGAAAGAGGAAAACCGGTAGTTTACGTCCGACCTGCGCCCACCCTCCGTAACCGCATAATATAAAGTTAGCGCGAGTAACTGATTGAAGCTACTTGTGCAACTTCTGAGCACGGGCGGCATACTCGCCAGCGATTTGTTGCGATCGTTAAATGAATACGGTTCCTGCCAGATTCGATCATGTTCATCATCAAAGGGCAGCGGGATGACTTCATTGGGATAGAGCATTTGGATATATATCGGCGGATTACCCACGCGGATCATTGCTGATGTTTCTTTGGTTTGTTCGGGTGCCGTCGTTATCTTCGATGCTGGGGCGACCGATTTGACCGTCGGTGTTTTTGATTTAGTTTTCATGTTATTGGTATGGTTAATGGTTGATTGATATAAGCTTGCTGACATTGGTTAAGGCGAATGATAAGTTTATGATGATTTGTTGGGCTAAATGTTTACAGCAATACCGCCCCGTTCGAGATTTGATCCGTCCACCACGCACGACTGCTTTTGGTCACGTACTGCAAGAACCGAAGCTTGCCCGGTGGAACATGGTTGGCATGTGCAAGAAATGTCGACCGAGCGTAGAGTTCCCATTCGGCTTTGTCGGTGCTGATGATCTGTACCGCTTCGGCCAGATCGTTCAGCCTAGCACCGCGAAGCGCATTAATGGTGCGCGTAAATGATTCACCACGCAGATTGATGACCTCGCCCCAAACGTGTTCGCACCGATCGTACCGCAATGCCACGGCCATTTCGCGTGCAAATCGGTCATAGTTGTTCTGCGGCAGCGAGGGACAAACCATTCCAAAGGTTCTATATCCCCGGTCCTGAAGCCAGCGAAGCGACTCGATTCGTTTGCTGACAAGTGGCGTGCCCTGCTCAAACGCACCGGCAATCTTGTCGTCTAGCGTACCGGTCGAGACGCCGAATATGACGCGTTGTGACCAAGCAGTTGAGTTCGGCACGTGCGGGTCGGCAGCCTCGATGCCTTCTGCCACCTTTGGCAGTAGATTTGATTTTGACAATAGCCGAACGTCCCAGCCCGTCATTTCAAAAATAACCTTGCAGATCTCCACCGTTTCGCGGACCAATTCCATGTTCGCCGCCACGTCCGTCAGCGCCGAAGCGTAGATCACTTTGCGGGACCTGCGCTTGTGTTCAGGAAGGGCCAGCAATTGCTGCCGCGCGACTTCCACAGGGTTGGCGCGGCGAATGACGATGTCCTGGTGGTTACCGACAACTCCATGCTTTTTGTGCCACGGCTTCTGCTTGCGCATTGTATCCGGCACGCTGCAGAACGCGCAGGAATAAGGACAGGCCGAGCCGGCGGTAAACGTCATGTCATCACAGAGATACTTGTGGCCGAAGCCAGAGTTAAAATTGATGACCGTTTTGTTCGGCACGACGAAAACCGGTTTCTGATTCATCGTGCGGGTTGGCGTTTGTTTGGTTTCGATAGGCGGCGTGGCCGCGTTTAATGATTCTGTTGTCATAGTTTTATTAATGTTGTTGTTACGATATGTGTGACTTAGTTGTTGACTGAACTTACTTTGTGCGACGCAACCACCCTCGGCAGCGTTATCCCAAATTCTGAGGGGCGAAACGGCTGCAGACACTGTCCGCAGTCACGCAGCAACCGCAGCAAGGAACTATCTCTCCCGGAGAACCACCTAGTTTGCCGGGCCGTTATAGGCGTTGCTGCGGTTGCTGCGGTTGCTGCGGTGAGGTGTTGGGCTGGTTTCATCGGCATTTGACCAGATATGTCTTTGTTTTGAATCCGCCCCCGGCCATGGGGTTGTCACGGTCGACGATCTTTTCCGAGCGCACCACTGTGAATCCATCCACCGCCAACTCATTATTAGTGCCGAACAGTTTGCCCATGACGGTCCCGATGACCCTTTTGGCCCGATCCTCGGGCGCCTCGGCACGCAAGCCCGGGATGGCAATGTCCGCCTCCTTGCAAATGCGTTGCAGATCTGTAGCCGTCAGCTGTTTGTCTAGGTCACCGATCTCATTGATGTTGAGCACGACTCTCCGTAACCAGACCAATTGGGGGTTGCTGACCCGCTCCTGCGCCTGCTGGTGGCCGTCCATAACTGGCACCAAGCCGAAGATATGCTGGCATATCCAGTCCGCCACCTGCACCCATTCCCGAAAGTCGTGCCGGGTCTCGTCGGTACGCAGCTGCCCCTGACGATGCCATTCACGGATCACCGCAAACACACACCCAAGGTAATACGACTGCCAGCACCGAACTCGGGCAAGCAGGTCGCCTTCATCGAACTTCGTGTAAGCGAATCCAGCCGGTTTTTTCCGAATCCGGATGAGGTTGCTGCGGTTGGCAAAATCCCGGGTTGTGTCCACGCCATTTGATGTGAGGTAGATGAAAAAGCTTTCAGGAATAACGGTGACCTCGCCCCGATATGGCACGCGGCAGGAAAACGATTTCTCCGCGGTCATGAAGGCTTCGAGGTGGGCGCTGTCGAACTTCCCGCGAAAATTATCGAATTGTATGAACGGCCGGCCCGCGATAAGGGCCTGGTTCAAACTCTCATCCACCGATCCCACGCCGCCCGAACGGCAGGTGATGAGCGAGAATCGCTCGTTATAAATCGCGGCGGCGATTTTCTGCCGATAGGTTTTGCCTGACTGGGACTCGTCGGCCTCAGCCACATCGACTGGCGCCCGGCCTTTTAAGTGGTTTCCAGTTTTTAGCGCCGGCGTTATGAGGCTGGCCACTGCCCGGGACTTGTCGCCATCGGTCTGGAAATCAAACTCATCGAAAAGCGCAAGCAGGTCTGATACGGCCTCGTCAAGTCCAACAACCGGCACAACATCGCCGTCGGTGATGAGGAGTTTGCTGGTCTCGTCATAGCCCTTTCCGGCAACGACCAGCTCGCCATTGACTTCATGAATGACGGGGCAATTAAGTAGCCCGCTGACACGGGGCAGGAGTTCAGCTGCCTCCTGGCTCTGGAGCAGAGCCTTCGCAATATCATGCGTGCAAGTTGTTGGCTTAAGCACCTGCTCACCAGCAGCACCTGTACGCCAGACAAACAGCCGTGCATATTTTTCAAATATCGAACGGGCCGCATCCGGTTGCAGAATTTCAAGCGCCAGCAAATCATCCTCCCGGACAACGAGATTCATGACCGTACTCCCGCGCACAAAAAGCTGTTTTGTGGGGCCGATCAACTCGAACAATTTGGTCGCGGTATCGGTAATGGTCACTTCACCGCCGGGCAACACGACGATAGGCAAATCGTTGGCGCCGTTCTCGTCCGCCCAGGTTTTAACAGCGGTTAAGGTGTCTTCGCTCACAATGATCCTTTCGCTTTCGCCCCAAATATCGGGGAGCCCGAAGGTGCGGGGTTTAGGTATAGGAGGCGCTGTACCCGATTGCCGCGCCGGGCCTGGGGTAAACGCGTCAGGCGCACCGCTGTCAACGCAGCGGGATCCGCCCCGAGGGTCACGAGGATCGGCTTGATCGTCGCGATTCTAGCGTCCCAGTCTTGTTTGCTCGCCGCGTCGATTTGGACGAGCGCGTGGATGGATCGTCCGCCTGATTCACAGATGCAGGCGATTCGCAACGGCAACTGGACCAGGCACCGCAACCAGTTTTCTGGCTCGGCCTCGTCGCTTTCCAGCACGGCGTAGCGCCATGCCGTCACCGCCTCCTCCGACCGCCGCGATGGCTTTCCGTCCATGCGCGGATTGGGATGATATTTCCCGGTAACCGGCTGGGGCAAAATCCACACACCATCCGGCCCCGCCGGCAGGTCACCCGCCTGTATCGCTTCGCTATGGTCGGCCACCCATACGAACTGGCCCTGCGATTTCATGTTCGAAAACACCAACACCTTTTCGCCGCTCCCGGTGGGATAGAGCGTGCGTAGCACATCCACGGTATCCAGTTCGCCCACCACCACCGGCGACGAGTTTTCCAAGAATGCGTGTATATCCGGAATCGCCGCGGTCTTAGCCGCAATCCGTTTCGACACCATTGGCCGGAAGGCGGACTTGTGCGGCTTCGGCTTCTGTAACTCACGACCACTGGCCTCGGTGTCCGACATTAGCCTGTCCGTCTTAACCGGGACTGCATCCGCGGCACGCAGCTTGCGGAGCAGGTCAAATGTGGTCCACGGTGGCACACACCGTTGGTTCCATTCAGCCATCACACGGAATGCCTCATCCTCGGTCAGGTTAAAATCCCGCGCCAGTTTCAGCGCGATGCAAAAGGTGTGTTTGTCGCCGCCCTGGCCGCTGATGGCGGGCGGACACTTGGCCAAATATTGTCGTGCAGCTTCGAGATTGGTTCGCATATTGATTTCAGTAGTTGGGGAGTTCTCCGTAACCACCGGTCTGTGGCTCCGTGGTGTCAAAAACGCTGTGGCTGGCGTTGGCAACCTGAAAATCTCCCGTGATTTCCAGGGTCACGTAATGCAGCGCATCAAAATACTGGCCCGGTTGAAGCCAGGTCGTGTTTGCCACCTTTGCTATCCAGCGTCCGCCCCGCATGTGAGGCGACTCGTGAATGTGACCGCTACAGCCAAGCAATGGCTGGTTATCCACGGCAAATTGATGCACCGCGGGGGAGCCAACCCGTTCGCAGTTGAGGCAAATGTCCATTTCCAGATTCGCCGGCGGTTGGTGGATCATCCAAATGCTCCGACGCATTTCACCGTCGGCTAACTGATGCTTGAGCTGCTCCAATTCCTGTCCGATGGACGGTTTGGCGGCCAGATATTGCTCCAGGTTCTCAATCGGTAAACGATCGCCATGTACGTCAAAGGTCAACGCTTGGCCGAATTGGACTGGGCAGGCCAGATAATCTCCATCCGGCGCGCACCAGTGCTTGTAGCCGAATGGATAATCCCGGCATTTGTTCATCCCACAGAAAACCAAGCCCTCCTCGCGGTGCACCCGGCCATTCAGATTGACGCAGAGACCGTCGGCCTCCAGTTTGTCGAGTTCCGGCTCGAGGATATGGCAATCGTCATTGCCGAAATACGTCAAAACCGTGGCCTGGGTATTCTGTTGGATGATCCGCAGGTAGCCCCGCAGGGTTGGAAAGAACTGTTTCTGGGCAGCATACTCGGCCTTGGGGAGAATATCCCCGGCTATCAGGACGAAGCGCGGTTCATCTTTAAAGATCACCTTCACCAGATCCGTCCACTTCGAGATCTTTTGATGTAGGTCGTTTGTGATCAGGATTTTCATATCGAGATAGCCTCCTGCTGCACAATGAGGTCCTGCGATAACTGTGCGTACCCCGTTTTCGCCGCCGGTGTGACCTCCACCCAAAACATGGTTTTTTGCCACGCGATTTCAACCCGGATGGGATGTGCGATGGTCCCGCCCGATGTAACCATCGGGAATGGCCCGTAATTTGTTTTCATATTCATAGATTCAGAGTGTAGAGCTGAGTAATTCAATATGTGAAATAAGGCGGCGCAACAATTGGTCGACCAAGGCATCCGGGCAGAGACGATACTGCTCGTCCACGAATTGGATGAGGCGTTTCAAGGCATTGTCCAAATCGAAATCGCTTTCGGGTGTTCGCGATTCAACCGCACTCGCGGTGGTGGCGTTAGTTGACTTATCATGTTTCTTTCCATCGGATTTCTTTACCAAATCTTTTGCGTCGGCGATGGTCATTGAGGGCGTAACCTTGCCAGCATCGATCGCCCGCTGGAGTTTGCGCTGGTCTAAACTAGCGAGCGCACTGAGTGAATTAAGAGCTGGCGGTAAATACGCATAATTGTTCGTATTCGAAAGCGCCTCGTTTCTCGCAATCTTCATAAGTAGCTGGGCGGTACGGAGATCGACCCGAAGTTTGCCATCCTTGAACAAGGATAAAAAGTTGCCATGACCGAGACTCATTTTTGCCTTTATCAACGTGCGGCCACTTCCCTGCACGCTCTGGACGATGCTGGTCGCATCCGAATTAATCCGGATACGCCAAGAATCTAATGACAATAAATCAGTTGAATCATTCGACTCAATTAGGTCACAAGGTTGGGCATCGACTGACCCAATAGCCTCTGTTACTGCCGGCGATTCGGTATTTTCGGATTGCTCCATGGTGAGCGTGGGCGTAGGCGGCGATGAGTCATGGGGATTCTCCGTTGGTGCCGACGGTGTCGGGGCGGGCAGATTGACATCGCCTGGGAGATCCACGGTCTCGTCGGTGCTGGCGCTGTTTGTATTAGGTGTGCTTTGTTTTTTCATAGGTCAGTTTTTTGTTTGTTGTTTAATTACTTGTCTTGGGGGTTCTGATCGAAGACTTCCTCGATACCACCAACCGTGGTGCTCATGCACTTGAAGCAGTCGAATGGAATCATTGGGGGCCTCCTCGCTGCATCCGCAGTAGTGCCGCATGCACCGACGGCCAGTGGTATAGTATTCGGCGGCTTCCAGGCAGCCTGATCGAGGGGATCTTGCCTAACCTGGTCCACTCTCGCGCCACTCGTTCGCAGATTGGCAATCTGGGAAGAATTATCTCAAGATCCACAAACACCTCGTCGACTGATGGAAGTGTAAGATTCGTGACCGCATTCTCGGCCGAACTTAATGTGTTTGCCGTGACATTTATATTTTGCTCTTCGTCGTGCATAAGTAGTATTACGATACTATTATCACGCAAAAGCGTAAGAGGAGTAACGCGGACTGATAGCGGACTGATAGCGGACAGCCATGATGATTAAACCAAACCGTCTTTTACCTTCAATTTACAATGCTGAATCGCCCGATGTTGGTGTTTATTATTTACCTGCTGGGTGAGTGGAATAGAAGTGACTGCAACTGTGGCAGACGAGATCTGATTACAAACCATAGCCGAATGCCCCAGAACATATCGTTTGAGAAAGGTCGGCCAGATGGATGTACTCCACTTATAAGCCTTATCAAAGATGACAATCTCCCGGAGGACCGCAACGTCGTAGCACACTTCGTGGGTGCGAAGGCTTTAGAGTTCGCCAGCGGTGTCCACGAGAGCGAAGCGGGGCAGGAAGGTTTGCTGGCTGGATTGTGTTGGCATCAACCAGATGAATCACCTGCTTGAAGCGGAAAGCAAACCAAGGTCGGGAATCCCGGCCCAAAAAACGGGGTGGAGCGTTTCTAGGTGGTCAAGTACGGCGTAGACGAGATCATGGGCCTGTTGGGCGGACCTTTCACGGTTGGCGATGGATAGAGCGTTATTGCTGGGCGGAGGCGCGCCGCACACGGCCCAGATCGGTCCCTAATCTCTAAAGGATGGTATTAACCGGAGCGCGAGTGAGGTGTCCTCATGTCTGTGTGGGGTGGTCGCGCGGAGCGTCAATTCCATCCGGTGTTGAACCAGCCCGTCGAAGGTTCGTGAAGCGGCTCTATTATGCCTTTTGCTTTTTTCGCCGTCCCTTGGCATCAAGCGCTTGCGCAAAAAATCATCATTTCGGGACACTCTCACCGAGGTCGGCTGCATCCGAAAACATGGCCATGATGACTGACCCAAAGCACCATGTCCAGTCAAACGCTGCCGCCGGCCAAACCGAAGGCAACAGCCTGACTCCCGAATTGACCACCTTCCGCCAGGCCCGCCGCGCAGCGGCTGGGTTCAATACAGGCACAGAGCGTCGCAGACATCGTTGAGCTCAATGGCATGGGTCAGTTTGGGCATAGAGCAAACTCACCACATGACTCCACGGCGTGGATGTGCGGGAGCGTTTAATAAAACCAGTTTAACGCGCCTTTTTGGGCAACAGACGCACTGGAACAAGATAGTTTTCAAATCCTTGTTCTGGCCGTCCACTGTGTCTTGGCCTCATGGCGTATTGCTCACAAATGCTTTGTTCACAATAGTTTTTACCCCGCAAACCCACCGTTTCATGCGCCAGCTTGCTTGGAAAACGAGGCGGTTTTCACGCCGGCATTGGCGGGACGCACGTTGAACCATTTCTTCGCCTCGGCTTTCGTGGCCAGTCCTTTGTAATGTCCGTGAATCATCGTCGGCGAGTTGCCAGCCAATGCGGAGGTTGAATTTTCATTTTGGTGCATGGCGAAATGATAGGTGACAAAACCGTGGCGCAATCCGTTTCGGCGCGACGGAATTTTTAGTGACTTGCGCAGCACTATAAACGCTGCTGTATAACCATTCAACGTCTGTGTAGCAACTTTGCCTTCCTTGCCCCGATACGGAGCGAGCCACTGTTCCAACGCCGGACAGATTTCCACGAGCCGCCGCTGCCGGGTTTTGCTCTTGGACGTGCTGATTTCAACGTGGCCGGCTATGCCAAATACTTCGCCCCAATCGAGCCATAAGGCTTCTTGCAGCCGCAGCCCGGCTAGTGCTTGAAGCGCGATGATGGACCGCATGTCGGCGGAGGAATGTTTCAGCAAGGCACGGAGTTCTTTTGGACGGTAGAAATCAATCGGCGCGGTGTCTAGCGGCTCATTCTGTAACCCATCGGTTTCAAGCAGCCGGTGGTTGGCTGGCAGGTAATCATGGCGAACGCACCAGCCGAGGAACATCCGCAATGTGGCCCGGAGATGGTTGCGGCTTTTGGCTGAGAGCGTTTTATGCGCAGCGACGAAGGCGTCAATGTGTGTCTTCGCCAGATCGGCCACGGATGTTCCAGTAAAAGTGCCGGCGAATTCCTTTAGCCGGCGGGCCGTGTCCGCAACGTAAACCGGATTCAACGACGGGCGTTTTCCCGGCAATGCCACGGCTTTTGCCTTCCGTGCCTCGCAAAAATCGGTGACTGCGTCCGCCAGCGGCTTGCGTTGCACGACCGCAATTGTTGACAGATAACCTCGAACTGAATCCGCGACATTGTACCCTGCGGGTAAAAGCTTCACAGCATCGAGGTATCCCGTGACGGCTTGAACCGCGGTTAGCCTGTGCCCGGTGGATTGTTTGAAGTTTGCCAAGGCGTCGCGGATTGCCAGCGCGTCTGCAACTTCCTTGGCCGACAACGCCACGCCTTGATTTCCGGTAGCGAGTTCCCTGACCTTTTTGTCGGCTTCAGTTTTGACTTCTGAATAGGTTGCGAACGAACGAACAATGCGCTTGCCAGCGGCGCGGTAGGCCAGCCTGTAATAAGGGTATTTCTCCGACTTGCCGTAGATCGTCGCCTCAGATCGCCGAAATTTTATGATCAATGGGAACCGCATTTTTTGTCCGGATGTCCCAGTATTCTGTGCGGAATCTGTGCGGGAAGTCAAATGCTCTGTGATTTCCCCAATAAAAGTGGTGCCCGCGACAGGACTTGAACCTGTACGATGTTACTCACTAGAACCTGAATCTAGCGCGTCTGCCAATTCCGCCACGCGGGCAGCGTGATTTACAACAACTTACGACTATTTTCCACCGTGCGCTTGCTCCCTGCTACAGAATTTGCGACAGTGTTGCCGTATGAAACGCATGGCAACGCCGGGCAATGATTCTGGTTCAAGTCCAAGTTCACGCCGCTATAAATACACCAAGGTGCTGGACAATCGCAAGCACGCAATTCGCGGCCTATGGCGCCGCAATAACAAGTT
>Ga0302320_10023418_pt1 | contig 12124 bp, 11 predicted proteins | sample Bog_T0_3_FD_202130 | JGI IMG/M metagenome (GOLD analysis project Ga0302320, IMG submission 202130) | Peat permafrost microbial communities from Stordalen Mire near Abisko, Sweden - Bog_T0_3 | ecosystem: Environmental > Terrestrial > Soil > Wetlands > Peat | place: Sweden: Abisko, Stordalen Mire...
ATTGACGAAGCCGGGCTGCTGGCGCTGCTTGAAGGGCACAAAACGGAAACATAAAGCACATCGCTTTCCGTCAAGAGCCGGAACGGCGGCGGGCGCTGGTGTCGGGGCGGCGCTCGACGGAGCGAAGCTCGCGCTCCCGCTCGCGGTCCCAGGCTTCCGCGCGCCAATTGCGCGAGCTATAACGGGGTGGCTCTTCAGGGAGGGCGGACGACTCGACGGCCGGTCTGGCAGGCATTGGTACCAGTTCAGGGGTTGGCCTGAGGGGCAGGTGCCTGGGCACGGACGGCAGCGGCGCGGTTACAAGACGTGCGGACGACTCTACATCCTCATGCGCGCTGTCCGAGGTGAGGCTGGCATCGGTGGCGGCGGGCTGGTGCTGGATCGCAACATCCTCTGCGGCGCTCGCTGGGACGCGCATGGCAAGGGCTCTGGCCATGAATTCGTCCACCAGCTTGTGGAGGCAGGTTTGCCCGCACAAATGCTTCATCCCAGGACGCAGGCGATTGCGCGAGTTCCAGCCGCTGACGCGCAGCTCTCCGCCCTGCTCAGAGGCAACAAACCAGTGGTTGGTCTGTTTCTTTTCCGTTGCGCAAATGTCACACGATATTGCCTGCCGGATCACAGCATATCCCCCAGTCCGCACAGCGTTCCCGCTTGTTCAATTCGTTCTGCCCATCGGCGCCCACCGCTCAACGGCGGCCTGAATCGGACGCCAATGAACAGGCAGGCAATCCGACTTGAGAACCCTTGGGAATCGCCTTCCTCCACTTCATCGGGTATTCAAGGGAATGCTTGAGACGTGGGGAGAAAGAGTGCAAAGGTGCGTCAGACTCGGACATTGGAAGAGGATGCGTGCTCGAACGGACGGATCGAAGGCTCTCCATCAAGAGGACGGCCGAGAGTGGCGGTGCCACCCATTTCACGATAACGCTGTGAAATGGATGGGGCACCCAGATCGATATCCGCACAAGGCTTTAAAATTCCGCTACTGTCGGGGCGCGAAATAGCCCTTTTTTGCACGCACCTGAAAACGCCGGTCATTGCAGTAGAGATAGATGGTGCGGAAGGAGCCGTCTGTCTTGAAATCGGCAGGGGTGTAGTTGAGGGCGTATTGGCTGCGCAGCTCTTCTTCGATGTTTTTGAAGCTGTTCGACATCTCCTCGACCGAGGGCGGGAAAAACACAGAGCCGCCAGTGGCCTCGGACATCTGCGTCAACACGGCATCGCCTTTGCCGCGGCTGGGCGTCCAATTGGTGCTGATGGCGTAGATGATGGTCTCGGCGCGCTGGCATTCTTTGATCGCTTCGTCCGGGTGGACGCGGCTCTGGTTGTCGTCGCCATCGGAGATGAGCACAATGGCCTTGCGCACGGGCTCACGATCGCGTGCGCCTTCGAGCAGCTTGTCGCGGCAGGCAGTGTAGACGGCGTCAAACAGCGCCGTGCCGCCGCCGGGGCGCAGGCGATTCACGCCGGTCTCAAGCGCATCGATGTTATTGGTCCAATCCTGCGTAACGGTGGGGGTCACATCGAAGCCCATCACGAAGGCGCGGTCGCTGCGGGATTTGAGAATCTGCAGCAGGAACTCGGTGGCGGATTGCTGTTCGAACTGAAAGCGGGAACGGATGGAGGTGCTGGCGTCGATCACAATGCCAACGCGCAACGGCAGATTGATCTGTTGGCGGAAGTAGTTGACGCGTGCTGGCGCTTTCTGGTCGTCGAGCAGGGCGAAGTCGCTCTGCTGCAGGTTGGGAATGTAGTGGCCATGCTTGTCAGTGACGGTGAAGATGAGGTTCACTTCATCGACACCGAGATGAATGACTGGCGCGGTCTGATCCGCCTGATCGGCTGTAGGAGCGGCGGCAGGAGCGCCGGGTTGCTGCGCTGCAGGCGTCTGCGCGGGCGGTGTCTGCGTGGACAGTGCCGCCGGAGGGGTTGCAGGTTGCTGCGCTTCGGCCGCGGTAAATGAAAATGCCGCCGCCAGCACAAGACCGATCATATTTCTGTTCATAGCTTCCTCATTTTAGCAATCGCAACCAGCTTGCCGCATAGGCCCCGAAAGTGGGATGCGCTCAGCCGGCCACAGGGCTGGTTGCCGGCGCTTCCATGCTGGCCAGAAAGCTCTCCAGTTCCACGGGCAAAGGCGCCTCCAGTTGCAACAGCTTGCCGGTTTTGGGGTGGGGAAACTCGAGCTTTGTGGCATGGAGGAAATTCCTTCCCAGCCGGAGTCGTTCCGGCTCTGCCCGGCGGCGCGCTGCCTTGGAGGTGGCGGCCTGCGCGGCGACTTGGTCGGTCAACTGGCCGGCAGCTCCGTAAAGCGTGTCTCCGACGACGGGATGGCCGATGGAAGCCATGTGGACGCGGATCTGATGGGTGCGGCCGGTTTCGATGCGGACACGAACCAATGTGAATTTGCCGAAGCGATTCGCGAAGCGCTGGACCACTTCGTAATGGGAGACGGCGGAGCGTGCGTTGTCCTGGGGCAGGGTGGTCATGCGCGTGCGCCGCACCGGGTCGCGCCCCACGGCGGCGTTGATGGTGCCACGGGTTCGCTCTACGGTTCCATGCACCAGGGCAACGTAAGTCTTCCTGATCTGGCGGCTGGAAAACATTTCACCGAGCGCTTCATGGGCGCGATCGTTTTTGGCCACGACGATCAAGCCACTCGTATCCTTATCGAGCCGGTGTACGATCCCGGGCCGCAGTTCTCCACCAGTGGATGAAAGCTTTTTGAATCGGTAGAGCAAGGCGTTGACCAGCGTTCCTTTGCTGCGTTCATCTTCGTTTTGACCGGAACCGGCATGCACCATCATTCCCGCAGGCTTGTTGACGACGGCGAGGTCGGCATCTTCGAAAACTACGTCGAGGGGAATGTCTTCCGCAGTGGCTTTGAGCGGCGCTGGATGAGGCTCACCGGTGATGGTGATATGCTCACCGCCGCGCAGTTTCATTGAGGCCTTTTCGCGCTCGCCATTGACCAGCACATCGCCCTGGTCCATGAGCATTTGCACGCGCGAACGGCTGACGCCTTCCATTTGGGCGGCGATGAACTGATCGAGCCGCTGTCCGGCTGCTTCCGCGGGCACTTCGATCGTGTGCCGTATCGCATCTCCGGCTTCAACCATGTTCGGCCTCGTTTCCTTCACTCTGCACACTGCTTTGCGTTTCTGTTTTCAGATCTTTGCTTTCCAATTCTTCTGCGGGTCGCTTCCGCTCCAGCAACACAAAGGCTCCTGCCAGGACGAACAGAATGGCTACTACCTGCGGTCCATCGAGCGCGCCGCTGAGCAGGGCGCCGCGGCCTTCGGTGTCGCGCAACAATTCTGTGATGAAGATAGCCACACCGGCGCCCAGCAGCCATAATCCGGCCACATCGCCCTGGCGACGACGCTCGGGCAACCACAGCAGCAAAGAGATCGAGAGGGTGAGAAAAGCAAGCGCCGCGTAGGCCTGCACTGGATGCAGCGGAATCCCCAGCGGCGTTCCGCTCCAGCGCGCGGACAGAACATCGGTATAGGTGATGGCCCAACGCACAGTCGTGTCTGTTCCGTAGCCTGAGCCGGCGAGCAATGCGCCTAATTGCTCAAACGCCAGCCCGAGAGCCAGCGGAGCGGCGAGCGCATCTGCCGTTGAGGCCATTGGCAGCCGCTTCCATCGAGCATACAGGGCAGCCGATCCGACCCCTGCGACAGCTCCAACGGACGCTAGAAGCGGATGATGGATCATGGCCAGGCCGAGCATCCATCCGGGATGACGGCGCAGATCGCTCCAGTTGGCGGCGACCAGGAGAAGGCGTTCGCCGGCCAGGGCGGCAAACAACCCGATTACGCAGAGGTTCCAAATCTGCGGCGCACTCACATTTGCAATGCGAGCAGTACGCTGCGCCAGAAACAGCGCCAGCAACACGCCCAGCGCGGACACCGCGCCATAAGACGGGATAAGCAAAGAGCCGATGTGAAAGAGAACTGGATGCACCTGAGTCAGGATACTGCCTCAGGGCACCAGAAAGGTAGAACCCGGCCCACGGGGCCGTGAGTAATGCGCAGGTGAACCCGTCCTAAGACGGTGGAGCTCTCCGCGGTTCGTTAGGCATTCCGGACTGGCGGACACGGCACACGGAACCGATTGTCGAGTCGAGCCCCTGTTCATTGAATGTTGGTTCAACCTGCGTTGACTACCCACCTGCTTTGCAGGCCGGTTTCTATTGCGGATAGTATGGGTCCGCGCAAAAAAATACAAGGCCTTGTGCGAGGTAGGCGCAGTGTGCTACGTTTTTGCGCCGCATTTGCGGCTGGAGCATTTCAAGGTTGGGAATGCGAACAGAAGGTTAAATCGCAACACCGGAAGCGGCCCTCGACCCATGCCATGCATCCTTCAAGATTGCACTGCTCTGCTCTGAAATCTAGGAACCCGTCTTAAGATCTTCCTCAAGAACTTCGTCGAGCAGGCCGCGAAGATTCTCGGCGCGCGCATGGCCGGGTTGCGTTTCGGCGATGCCTGCCTGCACGAGTTCATCGGCCAGGTTCAATGCGGCCAGCACGGCGACGCGGAGCGAGTCCACGGTGCGGCCGTGTGTAGCCACAGCGCGCATTTTCGCGTCGACGCGCGCAGCCAGGTCGCGAATATGGTCCACATCCTGACCGGAAAGGTGGTAGATCTGGTCGTAGATTTCAACCGTCACATAGCCCTTTGAGTTAGGGTATTTTTCATCAGCCATGCACACCTTCCTTAAGTCTCGAGCGTTAAAGCTCCAGCGCGTCTAATTGACCGAGCAGCCGCTCTACGCGTTCACGCACATGATCGCGCTCGGCGCGCAGCGCGCCCAGGTCTTTTTCCAACTGCTCTATCAACGGAGCCTGTACGCGCAGTTGCGATTCGGCGCGGGCTGCTCGTTCTTCAGCCGCCGTGCGGGCCTGGCGCTCGCGGCGCACCACTTCCACGGCGCGCAGGATGCGGTCTTCCAGCGCAGAAAAATCATTCGCGCTCAGGGTCAGGGTCGCGGCCTCGGCTGCCGAGTGCTGCGGCTCAGGCTGCGGTTCAAATTCAGATCTTTGCTCCAGCTCATGCACCGGCTCTTTTACAACTTCTCCATCCCACGCAAACTCCGACATCGAACCTCCTCCGCATTTTCACTCTGTACCGGTGCAAGTATAGCGCCGATCAGGCAGGTTTTAGGTTTAACTACGCAGCCGCGCACCGGCTTGGCCAACAGCTTCAACCACGCGCGCCTGGAAGGTCTGCAACTCTTCCTCGCGGAGCGTGCGATCAGGGGCCTGAAATGTTGCGCCGAGCAAAAGTGAATAGTCGCGCGCCCCCAGCCGTGCATCGCGGAAAACCTCGCGCACGCGCCAGTCGACCAATTCGGGAATCTGCAAAGCCTCGAGAGCCTGATCAATGCGCTCCCAACCAACGCTCTCGTCCAGGATCAGCGAAAAATCGCGCCGCACCGGCTGGAAACGGGAGATTTCTTTGGCAATCGGTTTGCGCAGGGGCAGCTTGTAGAGGCGGTCGAGATACAATTCGCCAACAAGGACGGGCTCCTTCAACTTGCGCGCCGCGGCCTCGCGCGGATGCAGTTGCCCGAACCAGCCTACTGTGATGCCATCGACAGCGACACGCGCGGAACGGTAGGGATGCAGCCACGCCGGCGTGATTCCGGCTTCGGCGGGAAAGTGATCGAAATAGACTGCGCGCGCCTGAAACCGAGCCAGCACCTGCTCAACAGCGCCCTTTACGTCATGGAAATCGATGGTTCGCGCGGCGTGGAGCGCACCCTGCTCCGGCAATGCGCCTACTGCGCCAAAGGCCACTGCGGGATGCTCCTCAACTTTCTCCGTTGTACCGCTGAAAACTGTGCCTAACTCGAAGAGCCGCACGTCGCTCACATCGCGATGGAGATTGCCGGCGATCATTGCGAGCATGCCGGGTATCAGAGAAGGACGAAGGACGCCTGCCTCCTCACTGAGCGGGTTGCCGAGGGGAACAGCGAGGCCGGGTTGCGGGGCAGTGAGGGCAGCTTCGGCCGCCGAGCAGAATGTGCTGGCAATTGCTTCGTGGAAGCCCGCGGCGAGCAGCGTGCGGCGGACTTCCGATTCTTTTTCCGCCCACGGCAGGGCACGCACGCCTTCCCCAAACACAGGGAGGGTGTTGGCGAAGCCGTTGTATCCGTAGACGCGGGCGACCTCTTCTATGAGATCGATTTCGCGGTCGAGGTCGAGGCGCCAACTGGGGAGAGTCACTTGCCACGCGGGGCTGCCGGACTGACTCGCTAATTTGCAACCAAGCGCGGTGAGGACATTCTCGACCGTCGCCGCAGTAATCCCTTCGGCATCGATGGTGGTGCCCAGAATGCGATGGACTTCGCTCAGGGCAAGCGGGACGGGACGGCGGTTGGCGGTTCGCTCTTCAAAATCTGCCACTCTCACGTCTACCAAATCGCCTTCAATCCAGCCGCCGTTGGCCAGCAGAATGCTGCTTACCAGCGCCGAAGCCACTGGTCCGGCATGAAAGTCCGCGCCGCGCTCGAAGCGATGGCTGGCGTCTGTGTGCAGGCCGTGGCGACGCGCTGTTCGCCGCACGGCCATGGGCTCAAACCACGCGGCTTCGACCAGCACGTTGGTTGTTGCCGGCGTAATCATGGTGTCCCAGCCGCCCATCACTCCGGCCAGGCCGAGGGGCTTAACGTGATCGGCGATGATGAGGTCTTCCGGATCGAGAATGCGGTCGACGCCGTCAAGAGTTTTGAGGCGCTCGCCCTTGCGGGCTCGGCGGACGACGATGCCGCCTTCAATCTTGTCCAGGTCGAAGGCGTGGGTGGGCTGCCCCATGGCGAGCCAAGCGAAGTTGGTGGCGTCGACGGCATTCGAGATCTTTTTCTGTTCGAGAAGAGCAAAATACATAGCGACTTCTGCGCCTTTGAACCAGTCGCGCGAGTCGCCGATGGTGATCCCGTGGAGCACGCGGGCGGTGAAGCGGCCGCACTCGTTCTGGGCGTCGATACGGACGGAAAAGTCCTGGACGGAAGGGCGGAATTCCGGGAGCGGATAGTGCAATGCCGGCAGCGCAAGGCCATAAATCGCAGACGCCTCCCGCGCTACGCCGTAGTGATTCATGGCGTCGACGCGGTTGGTGGTGATGTCCATCTCGTAGAGCGAGCCGTTGCCTTCACCGAGGTCATATATTCCCTCAACCGCAATGCCGCGCAGGGTCAGATCCTCGGCGAGTTGGGCGTCGTCGACGGGGAGTTCCGGTAAGTAGGCTCTAAGCCATTTAGCTAGGATCTTCATTCAAGATTACCTTTTAGCAAGTTAGCGTGCTTTGCGCTCATAGCAAGTTAGCGAGTTAGCTGATTTGTTGGTAACTCCATCAACCATTCAATTTCCCCAACAGTCCGTTTATCAGCTTTGCGGTTTCGGTGGCCAGTTCGAGTAGATGTCGCGAAGAATCCTGATCGATGAATTTTAAGCCACATGCCAACTCGTTCTGCGTTTCAAATTCGTAAAGTGCTCCGCGCGCCGATCCAAGCGATCGTCGCAAATCAGTATCGGCCAGTTTCCCGTGGCCTTCTGCTATGTGGCTAGCAACCGAAACTGCGGAGCGGCGCATCTGCATCCGCAGTCCAAACGTCTCGGACTTCGGAAATTCCTCCGTTTGCAAGTACACTTCACGCGCAATTCCATTGCCCTCCGCCAAACGATCAAGTCGCGGAAATACAGAGTCCTTGCCACTGAAGATGATCCTTTCACGGTCCCCGCTAACTCGCTGTCATTTTCAAACAAATTGCCCCAGGAACCGCATATCTCCTGCATAGAACTGGCCGATTTCGCTGATGCCGTATTTCATCATGGCAATGCGCTCCACTCCCATGCCGAAGGCGAAGCCGGAAATATTCTTTGGGTCGTAGGCTGGCTGTTTTTCCGCGGCAAAGGCGAAGACCGACGGATCAACCATGCCGCAGCCAAGTAACTCGATCCATCCGGAGTTTTTACATTTGCGGCAGCCTTTGCCTCCACAGAAGATGCAGCTGATCTGGACGTCGGCGCTGGGTTCGGTGAAGGGAAAGAACGACGGAAAGAAGCGCGTCTTCACGGCCGATCCGAAGAGCGCTTTCATGGCGTGGTCCAGCGTGCCCTTTAAATCGCTGAAAGTAATGTTGGTGTCGACGCACAGGCCTTCCACCTGATGAAAGATGGGCGAGTGCGTGGCGTCGGCCGCGTCGTTGCGATGGACCTTGCCGGGAATGATGATGCGCACCGGTGGTGGTTGCGATTCCATGGTCCGCATTTGAACTGGAGACGTATGCGTGCGCAGCAGCAGGCGGTCGCGCAGGGGACGCCTGTCCTGATTGGAAATGACCAGCGTATCTTGAGTATCGCGCGCGGGATGGCCGGGCGGGAAATTCATGCTTTCGAAGTTGTAGAAGTCGGTTTCGACCTCGGGACCTACACCGACCGAGTAGCCGAGAGCCGCGAAGACCTGCGTGATTTCGTTCAGCGTGCGCGTGATGGGGTGCTCGGCGCCGGTGAGACGCTGGGTGCCGGGCAGCGTAATGTCGATGGCCTCGGCGGCGAGGGCAGCGTCGCTCGGACCGGTCCCGGCGGATTGCTCCAGCAGTCCCTCGACCAATTCCTTGAGGATCTTGAAGCGCTCGCCTACGGGCTTCCTGGCGGTGGGAGGCGCAGTTTTTAGCCAGCCGTCCTGGATGAGTTTCAGCAAGCCCTGCTTGCGGCCAAGCCAGCGCAGGCGAAAAGCCTCGACATCCGCTTCGTTGGAAATGAATGTGGCATCGGCCTTGGCACGGTTCACAGCCGCGCCAAAGGCCTGATCCAGCGCGGCGTCATCGAATGCCGTCAGACTTGGTATCTCTTCGTTCATCATGCGTAGCACTCAGGATAAACCACTGGCATTCCTTACAGCAGATGCGAGCAGCCGGCGGCAATCCGTCACGCTGGCAGGAGGCCAATCTGAATAAGGAAGCTTGCGAGCGTCGGCTCGACCGTGCACGCCCTGCGGACTGCCGCGAGGTCGATACGGGTGGCTAGCTGAATTGCTGGCATGGCTTTTGAATACTCCGGCCATACCCGCTTGAGGGCCTGCAGCGCCAGGTCTCCCGAGGCTGGATGCGAGGTCTCCTGTCCCTCAAGATGCCGGAGCAGAAAACCTTCGTGGCAAGGGATCTGCCAGATCAGACTCAAATGGTTCCTAGCTGCGAGCGGAGCGGTTTGACTGTCCCGGTCTGGAACTTGGCCCCATTTGTCCCGATCAAGAAGAACTGCACGAAGAGAAAAGACGCCGCGCTTTCGCTCTTTCTCCGCAATGCGCCGGACCGCCATTTGGACCAAGGCAAAAGGGTCTCCGGCGCCTGGCTGAAGCACATCGTTATCGATGTAAACGTGCAATCCAGCAGCCTCGGCGATTTGACTCAATCGCGCCCCGTAACTCTGCTCGCTTTGCCCCTCGCAGCCGAGAAAAATGCGAGTTCGCTGCTGAATCCGCAGCCGGCTCATCCAATCCGCGGTACGGCGCCGTACACGCCTCCCAGATACTTCTGGTAAAAGTTGTCCACCCGACGTACGCCCTCGATGTCCTTAAGACCGTAGACTCGGGTATGTCCGTTTTCATTCTTCTCTGTAAAGAAGATCTCTTCTTTGTGTAGATCTTCGAGAAGTGAGGCGCTTTGTCCGCTTATCCAAAGTTGGGCGTTGTGCGGATTAGTCCCTTTGTCATAAAACCAGCGCAGTATCTCGGGCAAAAAATTCGGATGGATCGTTGAGTCCAACTCATCAACCACTGCTGTCCCCCCAACGATGAGCGCCTCCTTAATGAGCGGAAATATCTTGACAAAGCTTTTGGTACCTTCACTCTCCGCTTGGAATATGAGAGGGAAATCGAGCCCTCGGTGTGCAAAGGTCACCCCAAGGTTACCTGAAGGCAGCTGAATAAAGGAAGCGGAACTCAGACCCAGGTCGACGCGATTGATGACCTGATTTAACTCGGCGAAGATTTCTGGGTGTGATGCATAATACTGGACCATCGCATTCTCTTGGAGATCCAATTTCTGGCCATGGAGATTTGAGGGAATTCGCTTTGCCCATGCCAAGAAAACGGAAACTGGGGACTCCTCAATGAACTGCGTGATCGTGGAGGTCAAACTCGCATTCCTTCGTAGCTTTGCCAATATGTGACTGAAGCCTTTCAGCGAGAAGCCAGTATCGGTCTTCACCTCCCCATCCGATGTTCGCTCAAAGACCCTCCTTGATTTCCCGGACGCTGGGTGCATCCTGAGTTGCTCCGAAAGGACTATGCCACCGCGCTCAAGAACATCCAGGATTCGCAAGTTATTAATGACACGAAGTTCGTAACTGTATCGAGCGAATGGGCGGCCTTCCATTTCACGCAGATTCGTATTTGACAAATCCTCGAACCAGTCAAAGTAAACTTTGATTCGGGTAGTCGACGCCGTCCCCGAGGCGTCTGCAAACGAAACAAACTCAAGCATTGCATCGGGCGCTGCATTCACACTGTCCACTAGGAACCAGCGCAGGAATGTCAGCGCCTTGAGCACATTCGATTTTCCCGACGCATTAGCGCCGAACAACGCAACAACCTTCGGAACTCGATCTCCGCTGCCATCGTTTATTTCGGCAAACCGGCCCTCTTCGTCCGGCACCTTCGCGCCGATGCGCAGGTCGATCACCTGCGTCTCGCGAATGGAATAGAAGTTCTCGATCTCCAAGCGATGGATCATGGATGGCCACCTATAGGCGATAGATCGTCTTCTATACTCTCATTATCGACACGATAATGTCAATATTGCAAGTATAGTCGATTTCCGCTCGATTATTACAACTACTTCTCTCCGCAGGAGGTGGTCTTCATCAGCGATGTTCCAGACCTGACGGGGATCGGTCACTTGCGGCCTCAAATGGAGGCCGAGGATCTCCATACCCGAATTTCAGCCTTCCATACTTCGAAAATCGACGCTCAGTCGTCAATAACTTGTTTATAGACGATTCTTGACCGTTTATTCCGAATGCAAAACGGCCCTGGATCCTTGAAGATCCCGGGCCGTTTGGGTCTTGCGGACTGAAGCAGCTTAGGCGGCGACTTTCTTTTCAGCGGCCAAGGCGGCATTGGCTTTCTGCACCAGGTCAGTGAATCCAGCGGCGTCTTTGACGGCGATGTCGGCCAGGATCTTGCGGTCGAGCTCGATGCCGGCTTTTTTGAGGCCGTTGATGAATTGCGAGTAGCTGGTGTGGTTCAGCTTGGCGGCGGCAGAAATTCGGACGATCCATAGGGAGCGGAACTGGCGCTTCTTCTGCTTGCGGCCGGTGTAGGCGAATTTGAGGCCGCGCTCGACGGCTTCCTGCGCTGCTTGGTAGAGCTTTGATTTCGTAAGGAAGTAGCCGCTTGCCCGGTCGAGAATCTTCTTCCGGCGGTCATTCCGCTTGGTACTACGTTTTACGCGAGGCATGGGTGTTCTCCATTTTGGTTACGTCGGTTAAGCGGCTGGAGGCAGGAGGCCGAACCTTGGCGGGACGGCGGTGAACCTCTTCACTCGCGATTGCAAGCCTGAAACTCACGCCAATGCGAACGCATTTCGCAACCGGCGGGGGCCATTGTTTCATCGGCCCATCAGCCGCAGCGGCACAGACCCAATCCAAAGGTCCGCCCCACCGCAGGTGGTCAGGCGTAAGGAATCATGCGCGCTACCTTCTTGTAGTCGCCATCGGAAACGAGCACGGTCTTACCGAGCTTGCGCTTCGTCTTTGGCCCCTTCGAAGTAAGGATGTGCCGCGTCTTCGTCTGTCCCCGCTTGATTTTGCCGGTGCCAGTCTTGCTGAAGCGCTTGGCCGCGCCCGTATGGGTCTTCAACTTGGGCATTGTTTTCTCTTTATCCGCCGAGGCGTCGAAAATGTCTCTTCGTCTGCCTTGGCGCGTAGCCCGTGAGACAGGGGTCTCCCTGCCCTCTTGAGGCTTCAACCAGTATACCGCAAGTGCTTTTTTCCAGCTAGCCCCCTGGGATTCAATCCTGAAGCCACCGGCCTGAGGGGGTCCGGGATCGAGGAAATTCCGTGGATTCCCGTTTCGGCATACGGATTCAATTAGGTCTAACCGCGCCAGAGTT
>Ga0302320_10023419_pt1 | contig 12124 bp, 11 predicted proteins | sample Bog_T0_3_FD_202130 | JGI IMG/M metagenome (GOLD analysis project Ga0302320, IMG submission 202130) | Peat permafrost microbial communities from Stordalen Mire near Abisko, Sweden - Bog_T0_3 | ecosystem: Environmental > Terrestrial > Soil > Wetlands > Peat | place: Sweden: Abisko, Stordalen Mire...
ACCGTGCGAGCGGTGCTTTGGTTCGGCATTGTTTCCTCGCTGCCGAGCTTTGCGATGGGTATTCTCGGGGCGTTCTACGGTTTTGCCAGAGGCGGGCGCAGAGTGGCGGGGATTGATTACTCGCTTGAGGGCAAGTAACTCGAACATCGCACCAGATAGAAAACGGAATTGGAAAGGTAAGATGATGAGATGCCCAACGCTGGCAGACCTGCCAAAGCCGCCGGCGGATAAGACGGGATGGCCGTGGACGGAAGAGTCAGAACGCCTTCCCGACGCGATGCAGGACGGCGGGGCCTGGCCAAGAATAAGTGTCGTCACTCCGTTACTCAATCAAAAGCCATTTATTGAAGAGACGATTCGTTCGATATTGCTGCAGGGCTATCCGGATGTCGAACATATCGTGATTGACGGTGGCTCGACGGATGGCAGCCTGGAGGTGATCGAGCAATATGCACCTTGGGTGAAAAGTATTGTTCGAAAAGGAGAAGGTCAATCTGCGGCGTTGAACAGGGGATTCAGGGAAGCCACGGGAGAACTGCTTGGCTGGCAGAACTCTGATGACTTTTATGGGCCGGACAACTTTCGGCAAGCAGCTCTGGCTGCCGCACAATACCCCGATTGCGACATTTTCAACGGATTGGTCCGCGGATTTCAGGGACTTAATAGCCGGCCACCGTGGCTGTTTGAGAATTGCAAGGAGTTTTCGCGGGCGAGTTTGCTGGAAGAAGTGTGCGTCATGAATCAGAGCATGTTCTTTCGACGAAAGATATTCGACCGCGGAGTATTTCTCGAAGACGACCTGCACTATGCGATGGATGTGGAGTACTTCTGGCGTTTGTCGCTGGAGGGATTTCAATATCAAGTAGTCCCGGCGATGGTCGGTTACTACCGGCAGCACGAGAATGCAAAGAGCAATTCGTACAACGTGCGCGGCGACCTGGAGCCGTACGCTCTGCTTCGCAGTCTCTGCCGAGATAAGCGGCTTGATCGCCGCCTGCGTTTAAGAGCACGGGAACAACTGAGGGCGAGGTTCCTGAAATCATTCTCCAGTGCGCGGCGAACGCTTTTGAAGAAGCTTGCCATCGAGCTCATACTGCCGATTTAAGGAACTCTCCCGCGCTGCCGCATCTGTCCATGGACCCCAACAAGGAAACGGTTGGCGCGATCGGAATTGATGAACCGAGCGTCCGTGTTGCGCCGGGGGCGAGAACTGAGAGGTAAGTGAGAGTGTGAACGACGTCTTGAGCAAGATAACCACGAGGCCCGTCTGGTGGTGGGAGCGCAGGCGCAGTTATCCCATTCGATCACGCTACGACCGATTGCCTCCTCTGCCGGTGAAAAGCGGGCGAGTGCGTTTCGTCGTGCTTACGACTCCTGAAACGCTGAGCGATGCGCTGTGGGCGGCATGGAGTTGGTATCGTTTTCTTCGCGATGAGGATTGTGAGCTGCATATTGCCATAGATGGCACAATCTCGGACGCCGAGATAGCGGCCGCGCACAAGCTATTTCCCGGGGTTTCGATTGATTCAGCCCAGTGGGCATGTCGCTACGTATGTGCGAGAGTGCCGGCGCTCGAATCTTTTCTCAGCAATCATCCCACGGGCAGGAAACTTGCTTTGATTCTCGCGTTGTCCGATCGAGGCCCGGTTGTCTATTCGGATTATGACGTGATTGCTTTCAGCCGTCCGCATGAGTTGCTGGCTGCGATGGAAAGAAATGTCCCGTGTTACTTTGCCGAAGAGACGGACGGAACGCGGGACCGGAGCATTGTCGAAAGGGCGAAACAGCTTGGCCTCGGTTACATACCGAAGTTCAACTGTGGGTTCATGTACATCCCTCGGGGCGTGCTCTCTATGGAACTTGCCGCTCAAATTCTGGCGACATGGCGGCCGCCCGGCGAGTCGTGGTTCGCAGAGCAGACCGTCCTGAGCGTCATGCTGCAAACGTTGCATGCGGAGGCGCTTCCGCCAAGCCGCTATGTGATCAGTATCTGCCGCCAGTTCTATTGGGAGAAAGACGTAGATTATCAAGTAATCGCGGCCAGGCACTTTACCGGCACGGTGCGACATGTCTTGTATAAGTACGGCATGCCGTTGATATTGCAGCAGAGTAAAGCCCAGCTTAGCGGGTAGCAGGCGGGGACGAACGGATTCCCATGAAGCATCGCGAGACATTGCGATCGTAGATGAATGGCAAGGACCATCTGTATGAGTGACAGCAACGCGCGGGGCCAGGAGCGCATAGGCGGCACCGCTATCTGTACGCTTTTCGAGGGGGATTACCACCTGGGTCTCGCCGCCTTCGTCAATTCCCTGGTGCGAGCCGGTTATAAGGGAACTGTATGGGCGGGATATCGCGGCGCGTTGCCTCCGTGGGTCATTCAACTGGAGCGCATTGCGAATCACGATGCGGATGAGTTCCGGGTTGCGGATCAGATTCAGCTGGTATTTCTGAAGCTCGACACAAGCACGCATTTCGCGAAGTACAAACCGGAGTTCATGCTGAACCTGCTGGCAAAGGAAGCCCGCGATTGCGAATATCTCTGGTACTTTGATCCCGATATCTTCATCCAGGCGTCCTGGTCCTACTTTGCCGACTGGCAGAGTTACGGAATTGCGCTGTGCCAGGAGGTTGTCGAAAACATATGTCCCGCCGACGCGCCGCTGCGCCAGCAATGGATGAGACTCGCTGCAGGCATCGGCTTTGTGGATCCGCGGCCGGTCAATCACTATTACAACTCGGGTATGGTCGGCGTGCCGCGGGCGCACGCAGAGTTTTTAGAAGAATGGAAGAGCGTGATCAATCTGGCGGCATCCCTGGGTTACGATCCGAGATACATTGTGCACGGAAGCCGGGAAACGCCCTTCAACATGGCCGACCAGGACGCACTGAACATCGCCATTATGTACACGAGGTCTCCACTCAGCACCCTCGGGCCGCAAGGAATGGGTTTCATCTTTGGCGCGTCGATGGTGATGTACCACGCCGTAGGCCTGAAGCCATGGCGGGGATCATTTCTGCTGCGGGCACTGAGAGGCATGCCGCCTTCGGGGGCGATGAAGTCTTTCCTTGCCCAGGCGGCTTCTCCGATTCGTGCGTACTCGCCTATGCATTTGCGGGCCAAACGCCTGGCGTGCGCCATGGCATCATTCATCGGCCGCTTTTATAGCCGCCGGTAAAAGGCATCGAGCGGCACGCCGCGACCTAGCGCGTCCATGAAAAGACGGGAACATTCACCACTACTCGATCAATCAAGCGAGGTTCGATCCGAATGAAACTGACATCGTTAGTGCGCAATCTCGCTGATCGCGTTAGCAGGCGCTTCGGCTATCGTTTTGTACCACAGTCCCTACTCGATCTTTACCAGGTCGAGAGCGAAGTCAGTCTCGAAACGAAACGACTTGAGGCGGGGCCAATTGCCGGCGCCGCCGACTATTTGCGACGTGACAGTCAGCGCCTGCAGGAGCTTCGCGCGCGCTACGGGGGACTCGACCCGGCCCTGAAGACACCGTTGCTTTGGACTGAAGAATTTGTTTCTCGGACCGACATATTGAAATTTCGCAGCCATGGCGCCTGGGTCTGGCAATGGAGCAATCCCGGCCTCGACGAGCTGGCGTATCATCTCGCGACCTATTATGTCCTGGCCGGCGATCAGCTGGGGCTGATGGAAAAACTGAGCGAAGACGGAGCGTTCGGAGCCCTCTCCTACGATATAGCCGGACGCTGGGTATCGCGGGACCTGCTGGATTCGATTCTGGAGATCGGCTTTCTCGATCGGCACCTGAAGATTGCCACGCGTCCTCCACTCTCGGTTCTCGACATTGGAGCGGGCTATGGGCGGCTTGCGCACCGCATGCTGACCGCAATTCCATCGCTGGGCAATTACCTGTGCGCGGACGCGATTCCGGAATCCAGCTTTGTCTGCGAATATTACCTCAAGTTCCGCGGCCTTGAGGGCAGATTCAAAGTGGTTCCGGCGACCGAAATCGACGCGGCGCTGAACTTGACGCGCGCCGACCTGGCTATGAATATTCACAGCTTTTCAGAGTGTTCGCTGGGCGCAGTCCAGTGGTGGCTGGATCGGCTGGCGGCGCACGGCGTGAAGCACTTTATGATGGTCCCCAATGCTTGCGGCCACGACGGTGAGTTGTTACGCAACATCGACGGCGAGGACATGCAGCCTCTCATTGAAGGGAGCGGTTACCGGTTGGTGGCGAAGGAGCCGAAGTACTCCGACCCGGGAGTTCAGAAATTTGCATTGAATCCGACCTGGTTTTGGCTTTTTGAGCGGAGCGGGGGAGCTTAGGGTTTGCTGCCCCTCATCCCTCCATCCATGCATTCAGCCAGCCAGGGAATCAGCAACCGATCGAGGAAAGATTTATGGCGAAAGTCGCATTAGTGACCGGTGTTACAGGACAGGATGGCGCCTATCTGTCTGCGCTTCTGTTGAGCAAGGGCTACGTTGTGCACGGCATCAAGCGCCGGTCTTCGTCATTTAATTCGGCGCGCATCGACCATATGTACCAGGACCCGCACATCGCCGATGCGCGTTTTCAGATTCATTACGGAGATATGACCGACTCCACGAATCTGATTCGCATTATTCAGTCGGTGCAGCCGGATGAGATTTACAATCTCGCCGCGCAAAGCCACGTGCAGGTTAGCTTTGAAACGCCTGAATACACGGCGAATGCCGATGCGACCGGGACACTGCGCATCCTGGAGGCGATCCGGATTCTCGACCTGACGAAGAAGACGCGCTTTTATCAGGCGTCGACCTCGGAGCTATATGGAAAGGTGCTGGAGGTTCCGCAGAAGGAAACCACGCCCTTCTATCCACGGAGCCCCTACGGTGTGGCCAAGCTCTACGCGTACTGGATCACGGTAAACTACCGCGAGGCATACGGTATTCACGCATCGAATGGAATCCTGTTCAACCACGAGAGCCCGATGCGCGGCGAGACGTTTGTTACGCGCAAGATCACGCGGGCCGTGGCGGCGATTCACCTGGGCGTGCAGAAGACGCTGTACATCGGCAACCTGGATGCGGAGCGCGACTGGGGTCATGCGCGGGATTACGTGGAAGGCATGTGGCGCATCGTGCAGCAGCCGGAGGCGAGCGATTTTGTTCTAGCGACCGGCGAAACGCACAGCGTGCGCGAGTTTGTGGAGTTGGCGTTCTCCAAGGTGGGCCGCAAGATTGAGTGGCGCGGCAAGGACGTGGACGAGATGGGGGTCGACACGCGAACGGGCGAGACGCTGGTGAAGATCGACAGCCGCTACTTCAGGCCGACGGAGGTGGACCAGCTTCTGGGCGACCCCTCCAAGGCGCGCCGCGTGCTGGGATGGCAGCATACGGTTACCTTCCCTGAGCTGGTCTCTGAGATGGTGGAGTCGGATCTGAAGGTTATTGCCGAGGAATCGAACAGGGAGCATGGCAATGAGTAGCTTCAACCTGGCCGGGAAACGCGTCTGGGTGGCCGGTCATCGCGGGATGGCAGGGGCGGCGATTGTGCGGCGGCTAGGGCGCGAGCATTGCGAGATCGTCACCGCGGACCGAAGCGAACTGGATCTTCTGCGCCAGGCGGATGTCGATGCGTGGATGGCCGACAAAAAGATTGACGCCGTTTTTCTTGCCGCCGCGACGGTGGGCGGCATCATGGCTAACACCACGCGGCCGGCGGAGTTTCTCTACGAAAACCTGGTGATTGAGACGAACGTGATTCACGCGGCAAAGAATACGGGCGTGAAGAAGCTTTTGTTTATGGGATCGTCGTGCATCTATCCGCGCATGGCAGAGCAGCCGATGCGGGAAGAGGCGCTGCTGACCGGGGCTCTGGAACCAACGAATGAGTGGTACGCCATCGCAAAGATCGCAGGAATCAAACTGTGTGCGGCGTTCCGCCGGCAATATGGGTGCGATTTTGTTTCTGTGATGCCGACAAATCTGTATGGGCCGGGAGATCGCTATGATGCGCAGAACGGCCATGTCGTGGCCGCGCTGATGATGAAGATTCATGCCGCGAGAAGGTCGAATAGCGCCACGGTCGAGTTGTGGGGAAGCGGGACTCCGAAGCGTGAGTTCCTGTTCACCGAGGATCTGGCGGATGCATGCGTATTCGTCATGAAGAAATATTCCGACGAGCTTTTCCTGAATGTTGGCACCGGCCATGACATGACGATCCTGGAACTGGCGGAGAGCATTGCGCGAGTGGCAGGCTGGACGGGAAAGTTTACATTCGACCGATCGAAGCCCGACGGCATGCCGCGCAAGGTGATGGATGTGAGCCGCTTGCAGACATTGGGTTGGCGCGCGCAGACTTCGTTTGATGAGGGAATCAGGCAGGCCTACGACTGGTATGTGGGCAACGTGGCAAACCGCGCGGCCTGAGCGATCGAGGGAGCTGCATTTTTCTTACGCCCGCTAAAGCGGGCTGGCGATGCGGGTTTTGATCTGTTTCCCCAGGCTCGCGCCTGGGGCTACCGTCTTTTGCCCGCTACGCGGGCTCTATAGCGACGAAGTAACTGCGCGTATTTGTCGGAGCGCGAACATTGCGAAATAATGTGGAATACGTATGAGTACATCGACTCCCGAACGCGAGCGCGCTGTACACCACATTGCCGGCGGCGATGGCGAGAATCCCTACCTTCGTCCGTCGTTCAGTTTCAAGTACCGGCTGTTGCGCCAGTTGTGGCAGGTGGTGTATCTGTTCCTCTATCGCACGTCGCCGCCGCCGCTGCATCTCTGGCGGTCGATGCTGTTGCGGCTCTTCGGCGCGAAGATGGGCCCGGGCTGTCATTTTTATCCCGCGGGGAAAGTGTGGGCGCCATGGAATCTGACCTGCGAAGACTGCTGCACTCTTGCCGATCATGCTGAAATCTACAATCCTTCGCCGATCTATTTAGAATCCCACTGCATCATCTCGCAGCAGGCCTATATCTGCGGGGCAACGCACGATTACAACCATCCCGATTTCCCCATGATCTCGTACAGCATGCGATTCGGCGCATATTCGTGGATCTGCGCGCGGGCATCGGTTTCGCCGGGCGTGAATGTGGGAGAGGGGGCCGTGCTGGGGCTGGGATCGGTGGCCAACCGGGACCTGGAGCCGTGGACGATCCATAGCGGTTCGCCGGCGGTTCTAGTGAAGCAGCGCGTGAAGAACGTGCGCGCCGGCGAGAAATGAGGCCGTTCCTCCGGCATCTTTTGATCCGGCCGATCCGCTTTTCAACTGAAGATGAGGCGCCATGCCGTCGCTAGCTTTGCATAAAACCGCCTATAGCAGGAGCGGCAACGTATGGGCAATTGCAGGGACAGAAGGCGCGGAAGATCGAAGGGACGAAAGCGGGAGAGCCTCAAATCGCGGGAACGGCAGAAGACGCATTCCACTCTTGGTTCCTCCTTTTCAAGTGTTGGTGAGGATGGGCAGGCTGCGCTGGCATCCGCTTCAGTCAGATACCTGCTTAGATTGCGAAGGGACGCGAAAAGCAGCCTGAGGCTGTCAGAATTAGTCGAAAAACGGGATATTTCGCGCGAGACCAGGAAACTATCCGGGCGATGAGCATAGAGATGGAGCACCGCGAGGACAATGAAAGAGATTCAATCGGAGTTCGGCGGCTGGTGCGAACGAGTGCACTCCGGGAACGGGAACAGGACTAATCAAGAAAGGGAAATGATGAAGAAGAACGAGCCATGGTTTGCGGCTGCATTCAAGTCCTGCTTGCTCGGAGTGGCGCTGCTGACATGTGCCGCGACCCATCAATTAGCGGCGCAGCGGCCAGGCTGGCCACATTGGGGCGCGCAAAATGGCAGCGCAAATGTTCCTGCCGGTCCATGCGAGCCCTCCAAGCTGGGCTCACCGTATATCCCAGTCGATAGCTGGGTTTACCTGGCCATGTTACGGCTGTATTCGTTGGGATACGTGGACGCGGTGTATATCGGGCTTCGGCCCTGGACGCGCGCGAGCGTGATGCACATGCTGGAGAGCGCCGGCAACCTGATCGAAAAGAGCGAAGATGGCGGCGATCCTGGCGCCGAGGAGGCGCGCGAGATCTACACCGCGCTTAACCACGAGCTGCATGACGACATGGAAGGTCCCTGCGGGCCGCACCAGGGAAGCACGCGCATCGAGTCGGTGTACAGCGTGGCGCGGGGCATCAGCGGCACACCGTTAGAGGACAGCTATCATCTCGGGTCGACCATTGTGAACGATTACGGACGTCCCTTTGAGAGCGGCTTCAGTAATTACTCCGGCGTTAGCGGTTACGCGAGCGCCGGACGGTTCGCGGCTTATGCGCGCGTCGAGTTTCAGGGCGCTACTTCCGCAACGGGCTACTCGGCGGCGCTGGCGCAGACGCTCGCCACGATCGATGGCACCGTGAGTCCTGTTTCCCCCTTCAGCATGTACAACGGTCAGGCCACTATTCCTGAGGGCCCGATCGGCGCCGCCACGCAAGGGCGCTTTCTGGAGGCATATCTCTCCTATCAGTATCTGAATCACGTAATTTCCTTTGGCAAACAGGACCAGTGGCTCGGTCCGGCGCAGGGCGGGAGCATGGCGTTTTCCAATAACGCCCAGAATTTCTACGCCTTCGAAATCAATCGCATCGAGCCGCTCGACATTCCACTGCTTTCGCGTCTTACCGGCGCGTTTCGCTATGAATTTCTAGTGGGCGCGCTGCGCGGCCACACTTTGATGCCCAACCCGCTGTACACCGGGAATCCTGCAGCTCAGGCGAACGTCATCGCTGCCGGGGATCCCTGGGTGCATGTCGAAAAGGTCAGCTTCAAGCCAACGAAGGATCTGGAGCTCGGCTTCGAGCGTACGGGGATGTTTGGCGGCATGGGCCACGAAGGAGTGAGCCTTCACTCCTTTCTGCGCAGCTTCTTCAGCACTTCCGCGGGAGCAGGTGCACAGAAGAACGGCAATACAGATCCCGGCGCGCGTTTCGGAGCCTTCGACTTCTCCTGGCGGCTGCCATTTGTTCGCAACTGGCTCACGCTTTACTCCGACTCCGAGGTGCACGACGATATTTCACCGATCGACGCTCCTCGCCGCGCCGCCGTGCGCCCGGGAATTTACCTCTCGCATGTGCCCGGACTTCCCAAACTCGATCTGCGCGTCGAGAGCGCCTCTACCGCGCCCGTCGCCTTGAACAATCTTCCCGGCCGCTTTATGTATTGGGAATTCATTGAGAAGCAGGGCTACACCAACCAGGGCCAGCTCTTCGGCGACTGGATCGGCCGCGACGACAAAGGCGGCCAGGCGTGGATCACCTGGCACTTGAGCGGCAACGAATGGGTCCAGGTGGGCGCGCGGAATCAAAAAGCGGCCAGCAACTTCATTCCCGGCGGCACTACATTGAACGACATCAGCTTTCAGGCCGTGAAGCGGATCGGCAGGGACTTCGAGGTCAACGGCAACTTCGCCATGGAACACTACAAGGCGCCGATCTATCTGGCGGGCGAGCAGACCGTGACGACGACGAACATTCAGCTCACGTGGCATCCCGGACGCAAGGTCAGTTTTTAGGGATGATTCTGGTTGCGTACACCGGCGCGGGCGAGTGCTCGACCTTGACGAGTTGATCCTTGACGTCGAAGGTCAACGCCCATTGCAAGGGCTGGCGCGGAGTGGCAACGTCGACAAAGCGGACCGTCGAATCGCCAGCTTGTCCGATTTCGAGCGAAGGCGGGAACGACAAGGCGAGATCGGAATTAGGCGCCTGATGCGGCGCAAGAGTGATGGCGAAGCGCGGATCAGTGAGCGCGGCGTAGCACAAACTGGAGGCAAGCCAATCGGCGGGCGGGCCTTGCGGTTCCTCCGCGCGAATGCGGTTGAACGTCGCCATGGCGACTGCATTGACGGGAGCGGGCGAGAAGAGATTAAAACCGCGCCGCTCCACAGGAATGATACGCACGTGGCCGTTGCCGGTGCGTGGGATGGAAGCGGCAAAAAGACTTACATCCCCGGCGCCGCCACCGGTCTGGAAAAGCAGAAACATGTGGCCCGGAATGGCCTGGCAGTCAAGCTGCCGATAACTCCATTTTTCCTTGTCGAATTCAATCCCGGCGAACTCAGCGGCGTCGCGGATCGCGGGCTGCGATTTCGCAGTCAGACTGCGATCGATCTCGTTCATCTGCTCTGCGGGCCGATACACAATGAAGTGCTCGGATGCGGAGTTGTGAGAGGACGGCGTGAGATCTCTGACCGCCGGCACAGGCTTTGCCGGGTAGGGAATGGGCTGGGAGCCTGAGGGAATGGGCCTTACCGGATAGGGCACGGTGCGTGGGGATTCAGTTGTTTGAGCTCCGCAATAGGAGACCAAGACTGCCGGTACCGCAACTACGAAAGCAAAGTTCAACAGCCTCAGGCGACTCATACACACGCTAGACTAACACCTCGCGCGGAAAGACTTTCCAGCCACTCTGTCGAGAAGCGGATCGGCCCGCGGAGTATGGATGTTCCGTGTGAGGCGAGCGCGGAATTATCGCCTGCTTGGAACAGGATGCGCGAAATCGTAGGCAACGCCGACGGTGAAGCCCTGAGGATTGAGCGTCTTGCCTCCGAAGAGCGGTTGCCATGTCTGGTACTCGTAATCGGCGCGCGCCCAGATTTGCCGGAAGATACGGTATTCGAGGCCGCCGCCGGGGGCGTACAGAGTACGCGTATCATGCGTGTACGTCGGACTCCCAACATCGAAGTCGATGCTGCCGTAGGCGATCAGGTATTTGAAGTAAGGATGGAAGCTGTGAAAGTGGCGCCACGTGTAAATTGGACCGGCTCCGGCCGTATCCTGGCGCACGTTGGTTTGGGTCGACGAGCGGTTGAGGCTGATATCCCTTGCCTCGCCCTCCACTCCCAGGCCGCGCAGAATGTGGGGCAGCTTTGCGGGATACCAGTCAGCCCAGACCGTTCCTCCCAACATGCGGCCATGGCCCAAATCGACGTTGTAGCTTGAGGGCCCGATGCCCAGACTAATGGGCCAAACCCTCCGCTGATATGCGGGAACGACCTGAGAAAAGGCGGGAACCGTGACCGAAAAAATGCTCACCGCCAAAACGGGGAGAATGAAAGGCCTGAAACGCATTCTGAATCTCCTTCAAACGCGCATACCTTCGCCCGGCCTGTAGATTGCAGCCGAGAGAAGAGCGGGAAACCAAGACTACAAGGCAAAAGCAGGAGTTTCTGCGCGGGATCCACCATCGACATTCATACGACGCACTGCACGAACCGAGGTGTTACAGAAAATACAAGGCACCGGTATTCTCGAGGCGGTTCTTTTGAATGATCAACCCGAAGCGCGGCCATAAGTTGTCCTGGGCGGCTGGGCACCAGTTTTACTCGGCTCAGTCTACATCATGGAGACCGGCAATTGCTGCGGGCGCTCAAGACGCCGGTTGACCGAGGGCACCTCGCGCAACTTTGCAATGCGAGTTGAACCGGGAGTGACGCCCGAGTGGATCTGCCGAAGAAGTTCAGGAACGGGATTTTCCCGGATTTGGCGTGGCTCCCTCAAGGACATGAACTGAAGAATTGTAGAGAAATCGCAGATACTGAATCCGGACGCGGATCGAGTGCGGGAGGGTTGCATCCGCCCTGGGATTCTGCGGTCGCGCATCGCTGGATATTGTCCCAGTCATCGCAATCGTGCCACGGGTCGCACAACCAAGAAGAGCCATAGCGAATCTCATCATTACGGGAACATTGAGTTCTCGCAGAGTTCGGTTCGAAGGAGCGTCAAATGCATTACCAAAGTAATCTTCGTCGGTAATGTGCCGGTGGACTGCTCTCTAATCAGACAACTTATCGAGAAAAATGTACCCCAGACAGCGGTCCTGTGTTACGTTTATTTGTGCTGTAGGTATGCGGCGGACAACGTCGCAATTGATGCCAGTCGGGCTGCGTTCGAGTCCCGAAAGGGCGCTCACTAACACTTTTCATCGGGTTAAATTAGCCAATCTGCGGAGGATAAACGCATGCGAATTCGTGTTTTGAAATCTGTGGGCCGGATTCTTGCTTTGGTTACTGTGGCTGCCTTGCCGGTGGCCATGGCGGCTCAGACGGCAGCGTCAGGGAAGGGTTCCGGCAACACATCACCGTCGAGGTGGGATATTTTCATG
>Ga0302320_10023421_pt1 | contig 12123 bp, 11 predicted proteins | sample Bog_T0_3_FD_202130 | JGI IMG/M metagenome (GOLD analysis project Ga0302320, IMG submission 202130) | Peat permafrost microbial communities from Stordalen Mire near Abisko, Sweden - Bog_T0_3 | ecosystem: Environmental > Terrestrial > Soil > Wetlands > Peat | place: Sweden: Abisko, Stordalen Mire...
TTGGAAACGGAGAGGTGCCTGAGTGGCCGAAAGGGACGGTTTGCTAAACCGTTGTACGGGTAAAACCGTACCGGGGGTTCGAATCCCCCTCTCTCCGCCACTTTAAACAACTGGTTGGCAGCGAGTTGGCAGATAGAAAAAAATGCGAGATGTTAGCGCGCTAACAGATTTCATGGCGAAAATTCATAAGTCATTTTGTGTCAAGTTGATTTCCGAACTTTGCGGCTAAGTTTGTTCGGCTATTTCGACACCGATGGACGCCACCGTATGCCGTCCCTCGTAGGCTTTGATTTCCGGGTGAGGCACGTGAATGCCCTCTCGACCACCGAGGCCTCGTCCCCAACATTGCTGGCATGCAGCGGCCACCTCTAAGGACAGCAGCTTTCCTTTTCGCAGGCATCGTAAGCGTTCTTATGGTGGGCTGTGCAAGTGGTCCTGCGACATCTATAGATAGCGGACGAATTTTAGATCATTCCCTAGTCCAAGAAGGGGAGGGTCTCATCGAGATAACTTTTGTCCGTGATCGTTTGTTTCTCGGAAGCGGTCTTCGGCTTCGACTCTTTTCGGATGGCCGTCCTTTCGCCGATTTAAAAACCGGAGAGGAAATCAATATATTCGTGAATCCGGGCATCCACCATTTTTCAGTCTTACGGCAGCCAATTTTTCTTGGTGATAGGACACCGCACGAGGTCACTGCGGAAATTTATCCAAATCGGCGCTATGAATTCCGAGTAACTTTCGACCAAGTTGGTGAAACGATAATTCCTTCAAATTTTTATGCCCTGGAACAATCACCCTCTCATCTTACAATTGAGCAGACCCTTAGCCTGATAAAAATTGGCTCGGGCACAGAAGAAGTAATGCGGCTTTTGGGGCGCCCTAATTCCACTAGTTTCAAAATCACCTCCAGTGGTCGAGCTGTGATCTGGGCATATTCATACGGAACCTTGGTTGAAAGAATCCAAGGCGGCGGCGCGGCATTTGGCTATGGATTTTCCCAAGAAATGAACGGGCAGCGCGCAGACAAGATGATCTACCTCACTTTCATGGACGGTTCTTTGGGTGAGATAGACGGTAATTGAACTGAATCAGGCTAGGCATCCATATTGGTCGCATGAAAACACGGAAGCGCCTTACCGCCATTCTGTCAGATGGACTACAAACCGAGATAACATCAACCTTGGCAGATTACTCTGTCGCGATACTTCGATTGTTGAACGGGAATCCCCCGAGATGTCAGCTTTTGGGCAGCGGAACCGTAATTCAACGAAATGGGAAGTTTGGGATTCTTACGGCGGATCATTGCCTGCATGAGTGCATGCCGGAGGCACAACTTGGACGCCGTCGCGGCGAAGTTTTTATTTTCGTATTGAAGCGTGGGGGAGTTGTTCGAATCAACGGAGCGGAATTGAGCGAACGCCGACTTGCAGTTCCCAGTTCGAAAGCATTTGGTCCCGATCTTACCTTCATCGAGATCCCCAAGGCGCGGCAAAGCGCGTTCAACGCAGCATGTTCTTATTGGCCGATGTCGCGCTCGGTTCTTAGATCAATAAAAATATTCGGCGCAACCAATACCGCGCTGGTGGCAGCAGGGTTTGTTGATGCCAATCAAGACATAAAAGCAGGAAAGGAGGGGATTCATCATGACGGGCTTTTTCAGGGTTTTTTCGCCAACCGCAGAGTGATAAAGCGCAGAGGGAAATGGGACTATATCGGGATTCGTTGTAACTACAGAAAGGCTGCCGATTTGCCGGTGACATTTCAGGGCCTAAGTGGCGGTGGAATCTGGGCTGTCCGCCTCAAGAATAGTGTTTTGGGCGGGATTGAAATATTAGACTTTTGCCTCGTTGGAGTCGTTTTTTATGAGACCCCTATTGTGAAACGTCAGCGGACAATCAGAGGGCATTTCATTCGCTCGATCTACAAGGCTGCTTGGGTGGATGCCTAGCTTGAATCGAAACTTGCAAAGTTAATCCGAATTCGGTTCGGAAGCTCGGCTTCTGAACACAGCGGGCGCTGAATTTGCTTGGCTCTGTTAAAGGCTGCGTATCAAACTCAACGCCTTCTCATGGCCGTTCTATTGTGCATGTTGGTGGCGCTTGTCTGCGCGATAGGTGTTTTCTGGGGCTGTGTGAAAATGCAGAGCGAGCAACGACGACAAGACATAGGCATACCTTTGTTTTTAGCTTTTCTCACCTTCGCCGGCGTGGGGCTGTTCCTGGGGGTACTTTCGGACTCGGCTACGGAGGCCAGTATGACTCCTCAACAGCTAATCGAAAGGAAGGAGAATGAAGTAGCAGATTTGATGCGTCGCCGTGACAGTTATACAGACGTTAACGTGCAGCTTGATCTCCAGAGCAGGATTGATGGTCTTAACCGTGAGATTGGAGATATAAATCGAGGAATTGAGGAAGCTAATAAGGCAAACCCGGCTTTGCCGAGTTCTGACGTCTCTGCCGCGCCCATAGAACTTGCAGCCAAGGCGGAGATTCCGGCGGACTTAAGCTATTCGGTCGAGCGGACCGAAAATGAGGCGCCCTTCAAACGCACTCTTACTGTTCGTCTCAATAGGGTGGTAAACGAAGAAATCCTGAGAGCCGTGGCGTTAGTGCTCAACAGTTCTGATCGGGATCAGTATAACAAAACTTTCATTTTTTACTATTTACCGGGAATTGTTCCGGGCAAAGAAGATCCTTGGGCGACAAGCCACTTCACGCCACAACTCGAGGTGAAGATTCTTGGGTTTACAGAGGGTCAACTTTCAGCGCTATGCGGAAACGATCCGACTCCAGCAGGATCAGAGCTTGTGGGGGAATGGTTCAAAAATAGCTTCACGCCGTCTAGGCTCCGCATTCTCCGCCGGGGTGAGACTTATATACTCAATACGCGGCTCACCGATGGTCATCAGGATGACGCCGAACTTGAAACAAAAGTCACTGACGAAGGAGCGTGGTATGCGAACAAGGATAGGGCCCCTGGCGACTATTGGCTTGTCAATAAAGAGGGCGCTTTGGAGCGACGAGATGGTGATGGGCTGATATTTACTGCAAATCGGGTTGAGCTGCTCATCGGGAAACAGGTGCTTGCTAGTCGCTCGGCTTCATTGCCTGTCCTGCCCGTCGCCAAAGACGAAAGTATCACCGCAACTTCTCAGGTTTCTGAATCGGTGCAACCGCCAGAGGTAACGTCAACTCCCACCCCTATCCCGGCCCGTGCATTATTTGTTCTCGAAATGCATGCTGGCCGAATCGAATTTAGGAATACTGGCAAAACAGATTTGTTTCTCAAAGAGGTAGTAATTAAATTCAAATCAGTTTGGAAAAGGAAAGAAGTCGTTCGTGTCGGTCGAACTATAGCTCCCGGAGATTTTTCTTCAATTTACGCCAAGTCATCGCTCAAAAAAAGTGACACGGTGGAGTTTATGACTGATCCCGAACTCGACAGAGAGCACCTTGCAACCAGTATTATGCCTTAGAATATTGGAGACGCCCTTTGATGCACATGAAGCAACTGCCGATTCTTATACTGGTTTGTCTCCTCGCATGTTGTGCGAATGAACCGGCAGTCAGTAAAGCCCCGGCTGTTCCCGAGCTTTCAAGCGCCGAGAAGGCAGTTCCAGAGGAATCAACTGTTGTGACTATTTCTCCCCTGTCGGCACCGGAGTTGTTTGCGGCGACGGTGGCAGCGGTGCACCCCGATCCCTTTCTGCCAACAGCAGATCGCCAGTCTAAAACAGAGGCTTTTTACGCCTCGACGATCGACGTTGCGATCAGCACGGGCCCTCATTCCGAGGAAGCGCTTGGAGTCTTGCCGCTGCCTGATGAGGGTATCTACGCGGCCCTTTTCGCCCGCTCAGATCGAGGCGGTTGGGATCGAATTCAAGTGAGTAACGAATTCGATCATGAGCTTGGCATCCATTTTACAGAAACCCAGGTAGACCCACGCTTCGTCTGGTTTACTAACAAAGGCCGCGAACTTGGCGTGGCCGTAAAGAACCCGTCACCCGAATTGCTTGAGCGCCTGAAGACCGGCGACTTCGCGATGATAGTGCGCATACGGCCATTGCCCGGCAATACTATGGCCGAGATATCAACACAGGTGGAAAGTTGGGTCGCGATTGATGCCGAGTTCGAGGGAGCGGCCATTACTTCCCGGGATTTCAAGACAATATACGCCCATCTTGGGAATATGAATTAGGTGAGGGACTGGTGGGTTTACCATGCCTGCTGGAAGAATGAGCCGGGTGTAACAGCCTTGAGGCAAAGGGGTTTTGCGATCTCCGGATGTCGCGGAGGGTTTTTGATTTGGGAAATATAGGGTTTTAGCCTTTGTGTTCCATTCGGAGCGGGGACCGTGCCAGAACCCATTTTCCCGCCTGAAATGATATTTCTTCAGAGGAGAAAACGTATTTTTGGAAAATACACCTTCTCGCGGGCAACCCGATGTCCTACTAGAATCGTGCATGACGCACCCAGAAAGACCAAATGATGACCGCGATCTGCGGCCATCTCAATCACAACAAGAATTGTTCGATGAGGCAATTCTTCCTAACCAAACGAGTTCGGCACCTGAGGAGGTTGCCGTTCCCCCAGTGTTACCGGACATAGTCGACAAGGAGGGCATAGCCTCGAAGATCCGCCTGAAAGCCAGAGTCCAAGGTCTGGCCGGCGACGCGGTGATCGACCTGAATCCTGAGCTGTGCAGCTTACTGCTCTTTGTAATTCTACTCCTGATCTTGGAGTATATTACGACCCTCTCGCCATCGGATCTCGCCAAGAGACTGGATGAACTTGCTCGCGGCCGTCTCCCTGAAAATATACGCAAAGTCATAAGCGCACTGGTGCGCGATGCTTTGCAGAAATGTCTGGGATTGCCTCAGGTCCGCCGCGTCTACGCGGCGAGTTTGTTGCAGCCTCTGCCGGGGGATTTTCTCGATAAGATTACGTTGCGCCCCAAAGCGTTGGCTGCGACCGAAGACGGATACGACCTCATAATGTCAATCGCTGACGGCTCTGTTTCCCTGGTGCCGGTAGCGTTTCCGGGTAATCTATTCGATGAAATCATTCACGGTGTGCTGTTAGCCGTAGCGCGAGTGATAACGGCAGTGAGCGACGAAGAAGCGCGGGGGTTCGTTCGCGAGGTGGCCACTGGACGCCCAGAATCAACCTTGGTGGATTCCATTGCTGTTGCAGTGGCTGCCTCCATTTCTGGAGCCGCCACGCTGTCCGAGAGGCACAAGCGCGCCTTTCTCTGCCTGCCATCAATAACAGAGCTGACAAAACGAGCCGCCTAGCGCGTGTTAGATCGACAGCAGGCAACCCCCGGAAGGCTTCGCGGCTTTCCGGGGGTTTTCGTATCCCCTCAATCTGACTATTGCGGGGTTTTTTTGCCCAGTTTGAGCGGATGGGGCGGGGTGAATGAAGTGCAAGGCGACAAGGTTGACTCGACGCCATAGGGAAGCTACTCCAATTCATCGACTTAGAATCATGTACTCGGTGTTTTGTCCTAACCCCACGGTTGTTATTCTCTTCATAGGGATATTCCCTCGGCAACGGCTCAACGTCGCATGAAGAGGGAGGCCCGAAAAGTGTCTCCTCAAGGAGACAAGATAGGGGTGCCTCCAAATGCCCGCTCCAGTCTGGAGGCACATGCGCGGCTGCCCATGACCACGGTAGAGCCTTTGAGTGCCGCCGAGGTGGCGAGGCTTAAAGATTGCGAAGAGCGCATCAATCGAGGTCGGTCGGCAGTCGAAGAGGGTTTTATCACGATGGTCGAGGCGATGTTCGAAGTCTATGAGAGCAGGCTCTACCGTGAAAGTGGTCGAACTTTCCAGGCTTACTTCCAAGAGAAATGGCATTTCCAGAGAGCCCATTCCTATCGGCTCGTGCGTTGCGGAGGATTACTCCAGCGCATGAAAAATTCAGTGATGGGGAGCCTGAAATCCCAGGCTCACTTCCGCCCGCTTCTCGCAACCATGGATGACTCAGTAATTGAGGCGTCTATGATTCGGATTCAGGCTTGGATTGGACACGATCCCGCATTGGAGATTACCCCCCGCGTGGTGGCTTCGGCTTTTGAAATCGTCAACCCCGTGGCGTATGTACCAGTAACTCCGAATCCGAGAATAGCCGCAAAGGAGGTTTTGGATCTGGTCACCGACGCGCAAGACGGCGCAAAGAAAAAGGGCAATTCAGGGATTCAGATTCTTGAGAATCTCCGGAAGAACATCGAAAGCCTTACACGGAAGGCTACCACCGGCATTTCTTGGACTGATGATACCTGGAACCCCCTTCAGGGTTGTAAGCTCGTCTCTGACGGTTGCAGGAATTGTTATGCCGCAAAATTGCTTGCCACACGTCTGGGATCTAAATTTCCCGGAATTGCCGTCAAGGTTGCCGAGCCGAGGAATGGGTCGTCTCCGTACCGTTTCACGGGCAAGGTCGCACTCCTCCATCATATGCTAGGGGAGCCTCTTCTGCAAAAACGGCCAAGACGGTATTTCGTGAACTCACTGAGTGACCTGTTTTTTAGTGAGGTGCCGGAGTGGTACGTTGATGAGGTTTTCGACGTTATGGAGAAAGCCGATTGGCACCAATTTCAGCTTTTGACGAAGAGGCCCGAACGGATGGCGACATACACCAAAAATCGTTATGCTAAGAAGGTGCCTCCAAAGAATATTTGGATGGGTTGTTCGGTTGAAAACCAAAGAGAGCATGATCGCCGCATATCTCATCTGAATGAGGTCGTCACTGCCGTCCGTTGGATCAGCGCAGAACCCTTGCTTTCGAAGGTTCGCTTCGACCTTAGTAAGGTTCAATGGGTGGTTGTCGGCGGAGAAAGCAGTGGCGGACGCAGGATGGATAAGACCTGGGCGACAGATATCCGGTCACAATGCAATAAGGCCTCGGTAGCGTTCTTTTTTAAGCAATGGGGAGACTTTGGCGAAGACGGTAAGCCAGCAAAACTGAAGAAGAAAGGGCACGCTACTTTGGACGGGAAAATCTATCATGAATATCCGGCTTAGCCGGGACTCCTGGTGTTGAGGCGATCAATGGATGGCACCCGTCGGATTCAAATCGGGCATATGGCCTGGGCATTGGTAATGCGGAAAGAATGGCCTAGCGGCTTAAGGAATGGCCTTCGCGACCCTTGCCTTGGATCCCCTCATGATTGCGACTTAGGGGATGTCGCCCAAGCGCCTCAACGCTTGCTGCAACCGCCCGGTCTCCGATGCTAATTTGAGGTATTGACCCTTCATGGCATTGAAAGCCTTCGCTGCGTTGCCGTAGTTCTCGACCATGACCTGAGACTGCGCTTGAAATTCCGATACCCGATTTGATAATTCTTTCAATGAGGGCTCCAACAAGGCCAATCGACCGTCCAATACCGCTAGTTGCTCGGAGAGTTGGTTGAGCTGCTGTCGCAAGCCGTTGACGGCTGTCTCGCCCGACGATGAATCGGCGTTCGATTGCTGCACGAGCTGCTTCAAAAGCTCTTCTAAGGCTATCAGCCGTTGTTCGTGCTCGGTCGTGGAGTTCTGTAAGGAAGCCAGGAGAGCGGCCTCCATTAGACTGAGATTCTGGGGTAGTGTTGGCATGGCTTAGTTCGGGGTTTTCGCTCGAATTACGTAGCGGCCTTTCCATTCCTGAGGAGGTGTGCTGTCGGGGACCTCCACCCATATCGCCCCCGCGTCCGTACCAGGGAAGGTCGTGATTCTCGCAAGCGTGGCCTCCTGCTGGGTAAGCTTCTGCGCCTGAGCGTCCAAATCCTTCTGTCGTGTTTCTTGGGCCTCGTTTCGGCTGTCCCAGTCCGTTTGCTGTACCGTCAGCTCTTCTCGTTGCTCGGCCAATGCTCTTTTTTGAGGACGCAGCAACGTCCAATCCGTGAGCTGATTCAGTCCCACGTTCAGCAGGACCGCAATTATGAGAGCTACCAATCCCCAGGTGAGGAGATTGCTCATGCCCGAGCGGGCTCTTTGGAACTCGCCGGTCAGTTGCTCCCGTGCCATTCGGACTTCGCTCCGCAAGTCCTCCCGTGATTGTTTTACCTCGTCCGACAAGGCTACCCGGGTTTGTTGAACTTCGATCCGGGTATCGGATCTCAAGTTCTCGGCGCTTTCTTCGAAGGCCTTCCTCAAGCTCTCTGCGCCAGAAATCAGGTTTGATCTCGCGACATCGGCGCTGAGGATTTTGGAGGCTGTTTCCTGCCTCAATGATTCGACTAATTCCGTACTGTTGGTCGGCTGCTTTGTCATATATTTCTCCCTTAAATTTGAAATTCCTATCGTACTTCGGATGGCTCACCGAAAGGCCGCTTTTAGTTTCCCGCTCAATCGTGAACCCGTGTCCTCTGAACCACGCAAGGAGGTCAGCACGGCAAGTAATCTCGGCGTCTTTGATAGCGCTTATCACCGACTTATTTACCTGCTCTTTTAGAGCCTGTGCTTTTTCGGGAAGCCGATTTACATCGAGCGATACTGCTCTTCGGCGCTCCGGGTCTTTTGGGCTAGCGTAACCATAAAGATCGTTGGTCAATTCCTGCCATGCCGTGAGCCTGCGGCGGTCTGCTCCGACGAAATACGGATTCAAGATTTTACCGCTGGGGATATGCTGCGGTGCGAAAACAAAGTGGACCGAGGTTCTAGGCGGCTCTGTCAGTATGGGTTTCTTTGTTTTCGGGTCCTTAGGATATTCGTCATGGATATAGGCGACCACCTTGTAATCGTCGTTTGGGATCATGCCCGGAAAAACAACGGGCAGGAAGGCGTCTAGGTCACGTCGAGCGACTTCCTCCGAAACAAGTGTTTCGTAGTTTATTGAGCCGCTTGTGCCGGTTTTTTTCGAACGCGACGCTAGAATAAACCGCTTCACCTCGTCGGGATCGCCGAGGACTCTTCTCGGATGGCGCGGGTCGCGGCCCTTCGCCGACTTTCCGCTGACGTAATCGACTCCAGCTCGTCCGTCGGCATAAAATTTATAGTTCATTCGGCAAACCTCCTCATTTCCCGTTCTAGGCTGAGGAGGGCAGGGTACACCTGGGCAAAACCCTTACCCTGGTTCGCGGCTCGGGCCAGTTGGTTCAGATTGCTGCCGAAATAGGCGATGTGCCTGATTTTCTCGGCCTCATATGCCGACATTTGACGCCGAACAATTTCCCGGCGGACTAGGTGTTTCGGCTCGGGAATCTCCTGAGTCAGAAGGATTGCGCGGACGACAGAGGAAAAGTCCCGACCCGCGACCTTCTCGTTCACCGTTGCCCACTCCTCCGCAGAGAATCGAAGGGATTTCGTCACCGTTTTGGGCGGGGGGCGAGGGTTTTGGGCTGGCTGAACTGAATCGGGCATCGGGCAGGGTTAGTCGATTCCGAGCGCAGCTCGCATTGCCTCGTAGGATGAGCCGCGATGTGAACCCCATGCCCCGACTAGGAGCGTGAGCAGGGCATGCTGGTTGTCGGAATCGAGGCTGTGCGCGCCATGGTCTAAAAGGTCGAGGAGGTCGCGCATTGAACGCTGGCCTCGATCGCTTCGGTTGAGTTGAGCGGCAGCGGCCTGTAGGGCTGGGGGGTCTAGTGAGATCATAGGCATTGGGATTGATGGATTGAGGCGGCCATCCGAGTTTCGCGGGGCGAAACGGACGGTGGCCAAGACGGGGGATAAAAGGGGGGGACGGTCGAGACGACGGACCCCCACTTTTCAAGCTCACGGATTACAACAACGTTGTAATACGTGTAGGCTTGCGTGGTAGGTGACCGGGTCGGTCTGTGTGGAGTCTGGCCCATGGTAAGAATCACCGAAATTGCTCGATCCATGGTACGTCTCCGGCGTGTTTCGATGCAGAACGCAGGGAGACTCGAAGCCCTTCGTTAGCGAGCCGTGGCGTGGGTCGGCATGCCTGGTGAGCACCGTTCCCGAGCCAACGTTCAATCTCATTCCAAGAGATTCGCCTCATGCGCTTCCCGATTAGGTGTCCGGGAAAGTCGTCACCAGCGAGCAGGGCGATCGCCATCTTTTTGTTTATCCCAATCACCGCCAAGTTTCGGACCATTACTGCGGCAGTTTCTTTGTCCAAATCGCTCGGATATTGAAGTGTATCCCTGACCCTTCGCGGCGAGGTCGAGGAACGTGGGATGCAATACCAATCCTCATAGTGATAGGGTTTTTTTGACCGATAGGGTTTTATTGACCCGGCCCAATGCCGGGGCGGGGGTATTGTTGCGGAGGATTTGGAGGTTGGGGTGGCGGGTTTAGCGGTCGAGGCTACAGGGCGCGGCTTTACCTCCAGCCACACTTCACCGTTATTGGCATAGGTAAGGCGGGAGCCGTCTCGGAGTTCATGCGTGATAAGGCCATCCTTGGCATTTGTCGCCGTGGCCACCGCCATGGAGGCGTCCCGTGTTAGGGCCGTTGGAGTGGTAGAAACCCCTGCCGAGGGGCTTCCGGGGAGGGTTTTGGATAGAGGGCGCATTGTAGGCCTTCTATGAATCGAATGCGATTTCCCGCAAGGCCGACTGAGGCCCTAAGAACGCTCACTATCAACAAAGCCGCATGACTCCCGCTAGTAGATTACCACCCGTCTCGGCCAATATGGATTCGAAGGCTTACTTGATGGCGCAAAGCCTTAGATTGGCCGGGTTACGCCGCGACACCGTTGCTTTTTTTGGTCGAATAAACCCGTTGCGGAAAGATTTGCCAAAACTCGTTGGCGTGCTCCTTCGTCATCAAATTTACATAGCGATTTTTTAGAACGGCCTCGGAATTCCCGAACAGGACTGCTGCCCGAGAAAAATCTCCGACGGAACTAACGTAAGCGCTGGCGGAGGTGTGGCGAAGTCCATTTGCGGGCAACTCAAAGGGTGTGGCCACATTGCGGGTATGCCAGCAACGGTGAGGCACTTCGAGGCTGTCAGGATATGTCTCTATCCAACGTTTGAGGTTCTCAGGGGTATGGACCTGACGGGGAGCCCCCTTCACTTTCCCCGATGGTATGTGCAGGACTATTCCATTCCAGAGCCTCGCGGGCCATCGGCCATTATTGGCCTTCACTGCATCAAATAATCTTATGATTTCCCCCGAGCGAGTGTCGTTGGCGGAACCCTTCTTGTTCGCACGGACGCCCGCCAGCAGGGCGATAGCGTAGTAGAGAGCATATTCAGGGTGGTTTTCCTCGACCCATTTCAGCACGGCCCGAGCCTGCTTCAGAGTCAGCACCTCAATTAGAGCAGATTGGCGGGACACCCTTGGCTTTGCGACGCCCCGTCCGACTTCGGGGTCGCACCAGCGGCGGGGAGGGTTTCCAGCCCACCTGAGAAACTGGGCCACGGCATCAACGTCATTGTTCTTCGAACGGGGGTTGTTGGAGGGTTTTGACGCGATCCAACGCTCTATGGTCTCGGTTGTGATTTCGGGCAGCTTGGTCAGAGGACCGGCAAATCCAATGAATTCATCCAAACGACGTTGCAGGCGGGGCAGAGTCTCCTCGGCCAAACCCTCGGTCCGCTTCGCCGCAACGAAGGCGTCATAGGCATAACGAAGGGTTTTTACTTCCGTGCGGACATGTGGGTTTCCATGCCTACCACCCATGGATAGTTTCAACACGAGCGTCTTTAGGTCTTCTAGCTGCCGCTCCAGACGGGCCATGGTTACGGCCTCTTTAGGCCCGCGAACGACCTCCGCATAGATCTCGGCCCCTAGACGTTGAGCCTCGGCATAACTTGTCGATCCGGTTGATCGGTTGACCTGCACTCCGTTATATCTGAAAATCACCCGGTAGGGTTTATCCGATGCCGCCCGCCAAATAGTCACTTCGCCCTCCAATCCGAGGGTTTCCAAAAGCTGGTGATGTTGGACGCGGGCCACATCTCTGTAAGAGCCGCAAGCCAGAAAAAGCAAACACGGCTAAGAATCGCAGCCCTATGAGATGTTATTTCGCTAACATTCTTCACTCCCTGGGTTTTGCCCTAGAGGGAGATTTCCCCAAGAAAAACCCTTACCGTCGTTCGAATCCCCCTCTCTCCGCCACTTTAAACAAGTGGCTATAAGCGGGGTCTACACCAAAGATTGGGGCACGGAGTGTGGACGAATGGGTTTGTGGGTTGGGTTGGTGGGTTGAGTTAGCCGCACTGGGC
>Ga0302320_10023424_pt1 | contig 12122 bp, 10 predicted proteins | sample Bog_T0_3_FD_202130 | JGI IMG/M metagenome (GOLD analysis project Ga0302320, IMG submission 202130) | Peat permafrost microbial communities from Stordalen Mire near Abisko, Sweden - Bog_T0_3 | ecosystem: Environmental > Terrestrial > Soil > Wetlands > Peat | place: Sweden: Abisko, Stordalen Mire...
GTTTTGTACACCGAGATATGGAAGCAGGACTGCTCGAACTCCTCTTCGGCGTCGAGTTTGCCTTCATTCTGCAAGGCGAGCAGGTGACTGCGCATCCACGCCAGCTCTGCGCGGTTCATGCCCTGCTTGGCGATATCGATGGTTGCTCCGGTCAGGTGCGGGCTCACAATGTCGCCCTCGGCCGCCGCGGCGTTGCCGTTGGTGCGCATCAGGCGCTTCTGGTAATCCACCGTGCGCACGGCCGAGCTGACCTCAAACGGATGGTGAAATGCCTTGGCATGGGCCAGGGCCAGGTCGGCCAGGAATTGCGCCGTCCATGGCCGGCAGTAGCGATGGGTCGCGATCAAGTTGGGATTGATGGTGAGATCGGCGGAAGCGGGGATGGGAACCAGCAGGCCGTGGGCGATGCGGCTGGCCAGGTCGCTTTCGTCCAGAATGCGCTCCATGTTTTCAGATTCGAGCACCGAGTTTTGACGTTGAAGCGATGCCAGCGATCCGCGCAGCGACGAGGAGCCTGTCGCGGGCAGATGCAGTGAGACGAGATCGTTTGCCGTGGACTCTTCCGCCGGCTCAAGGGTCTCCGGCTCACGGCCAGACGCCGTGGCTGCCGCTGCGGAGCGGCGGTCTAAGTTTGCATGGGGGTCCATATTGAAGCCCGCATCGCGGCGCGGTCCGAGTGAATCTTGACTCGAAACCGGGCTGGCAACCGGGTGGCCAATCTGAAGGTCCGCAGTCCGATTCACAGAGAGCGCGCCGGAGGTCTTGCTTTCCATCTCGCGCAGAGCCGCGGTGCGGCCGGCTTCGTAGCCTTTGCGGTATTCGGCTGCATACGTTGCGGCAGGGGCGGCTTGGGGTTCGGCGGGTTGCGGCGTATAACGGGTTGCGCGGTAGGCCGCATGAGTTCGCGTGCGCCTGTGAACCGTTTTGGATTCTGCTGCCGGTTCTGGGTGCGATGCGGCGCGGGTGCTCGTTGCAGCGTGCGGGCTGGCGGCCGTGCGGCTATGCGAGGAGCGGTGGGCGCTGGTTGAGGCTTTCCTGTGAGCCTTGTCGTTCTGGCTCGTTGCGCCGGAGGCTGCAATAGCAGAAGCCGCCAGCAAAAGAAAAACCGTGAAAAGCGTCCGGCGCATTTGGGAGTGTGCGGACAATCGAGAGCAACTCCAGTGTATCCCTGCCTGAGTTCAAGTTCGAGTACCCAGGCGGATACGGCTTTGTCTGATAACTGGAGCGGAACCTCACCTGCAACGAAAAGCGAAATCGATAAGATAAGATAAGGTGGAATTGAAGAGGAGGAGACGTGGTCAAACTGCCAATCTGTCGAGTTTGCGGAAGCGACGATACCAACATATTGCCCATAGGCCAGTACGCGGCATTCTTTCGCCTCCGGATAGATACGAGTAAAGACGAATTTCTTCTCTTCTCGAGAACCGGTTCAATATCGACGAAGCCAAGGACATTGGCCGCTCGGGCACTGCGGAAATTTCGTAAGATTTTCGGCCTTGTCAATGTCAAGCCCGCGAACCAGTTCAGAACCTATATGCAGGCCTGCACGTTATGCCACAGTATAACTCCGTGCCATGAATACTCTTTTGAGGACTTAATACCGATTTATCGCGACTATCGCTCCGATACATATAACAATGATCGCATTTCTGTAGAACCGTTTTATGCGCAAATTGCCAAGGATGTTGGAGCTCACCCGCTTGAAATCAGTAGCAGAAACGCCGCTGTTGAGAGTTTTCTGCGAAAAAATGCCAGCCATTTTGCCGGCGGCACCATGGTTGACTACGGAGGAAGCGACGGCCGGTTTCTTACCTCCTATATGTTCGAACAATTCGATGCGATCCATATTCTTGACCCGTCCGACGCGCCGATTCATGCTTCTGTCGATGGTCGCAAAGTGACAAAAGTCTCGGCGATGCAACCGGAGACCTATTCGTTCATGACATGTATGCACGTCCTTGAGCATGTAGGTAATCCAAAAGCTCTTGTGGCCGACATGATGAGATTCCTGGCTCCCGGCGGCCTTCTATATATAGAAGTTCCTCTAGAATTGACCAAGTCGATCAGTGAAGACTTTGCGCAACGAATCATAGACAATCCAATCACCATTCACGAGCACATGAACTTGTTTGACCGCACAAGCATACGGACTCTGGCGGAATCAATCGTTGGGTTGGAGCTTGTCGATGGTGCGGAGGATATTGTGGACTTCGGGTGGGCAGGTAGGGGGCTCATTGGCCGGTCTCTGGTCAGGAAGACAAAGTAGTCCCTTGCCCGAGTGATAGGCCGGCTGCACCTCTATGCATTGCAATCCAGCGCTTGAGACGGGACAAGATGACAGGCCCGAAATCAATCGCCAGGTACTGCCTCTGCAAGCATGGCGCGGATCGCGGCATCCAATTCAGCCGGAGTCACGTCTTCCACCACTCCTGCGTCGCCAATGCCGATGGGCAGCACAAAACGGCGCACGCCGCCCACATTCTTTTTGTCGGCGCCGGTAGCGGCCAGAATACGCGCGGGCCTCAGCTTGAGCGCGGGCAGTGGGCCGTAGAGATGCACAAGCCGCTCCATGCGCTCGAACTGCGCGGCCGTGATGGTGCCGCGCTGTCGAGCCACAGAGAGCGCGGCGATCATGCCCCAGCCAACGGCTTCGCCATGCAGCAGGATTTTGTAGCGCGTGGCCTGCTCAAGGGCGTGACCAACCGTGTGGCCGAAATTCAGAATCATGCGCAGGCCAGACTCGCGCTCGTCGCGGTTTACAACGCCGGCTTTCATGCGGATTGAGGCGGCAATCACTTTTTCCAGAGCCTTTGCGTCGCGGCCGAGGATCAGGCGTGCATTCTCTTCCATAAAGCGAACCAGTGTGCGGTCGCGGATAATGCCCGCCTTCACGCTTTCCATCAGGCCGGCCTTCAACTCGCGCATGGGCAGCGTGCCGAGTACGTTGATGTCGGCGAACACGGCGCGCGGATGATGAAAGCAGCCCACCAGATTCTTGCCCTCTGGCAGGTTCACGCCGGTCTTGCCGCCCACTGAGGAGTCCACCTGGGCGAGAAACGTAGTTGGCGCCTGGATGTACGGAATTCCTCGCATGAAGATGGCGGCAAGAAAGCCTCCCACATCGCCCACAATGCCGCCGCCAAAGGCGATGAGCAGGCTGCCGCGGTCTGCGCCCGCGCGCGTCATCTCGCGCGCCAGCCGCTCGACCCGCGCCACGGTCTTGTGTTTTTCTCCGGGAGGCAGAAACAGCGCGATCGGAGGCTCGGCGAACGAGGAGCAGAAGGCCTGGCCCCAAAGCGCCCAGATGGGCTCTGAAGTGAGAACGAAAACGCGGCGAGGCAGTCCGCCAAGAACATGCTGGATGCGCGGAGCGAGGGTCGCTAACAATCCGCTGCCCGCAAAGACCTGGTATTTCGCCGTGGGTGTATCTACTCGAATGGTTTGCACGTTGAATCAATCATAAAAGATGCACGTGCTATTCATTTACAAAAACCACACCAGAGGCGCCAGTCCCGCCGCAGCCAGCCCCAGCAGAAACAGCAGGCCCTGCAGGCCGGTTTTGCGGTCGGCAAGGGAGTAGGCGTAGATGCCCTTCACCACATTGTTGCTGGCTGCCGCAATCAGGATTGCGGCGGCGGCCACCTTTACCGGAGTCAGTGAGCCTGCGGCCTGCGTCAGTCCCATAATGAACGGATCCACGTCGCTGACGCCCATGATCGCGGCCAGCGTAAACACGCCGCCCTTGCCGAGGTAAGTTACGGCAAGCTGAGTGATGACCAGCATGGCCAGAAACAGCCCGGCAAACATGAACGCGGTGAGCAGCTCAAGCGGATTCTTCTTTTCCTCGTACTCGCGCTGAACCTGCTGCGTGTCCTTGTCGGGGCGGCGCGACCACAGCCAGCCGAAGGCCAGAGCCGCAACCGCAAGCGCGATAAACGGCGCCAGCAGCACCTGCATCAGTTGCCGGTTAAAGAGCGCCAGCAGCGCGGCCAAGCGCAGATACATTATGCCGCAGGCAATTAGAATTCCGCCGGAGAACAGATGCGGATGTTGCTCGCGAGCTGCGCGCTTGGCCAGCACAACCGTGGTGGCTGTGGAGGAGTAAGCGCCGCCCAGCAACGCGGCAAGCACAATGCCACCCTGGCCTTTAGTCACTTTCTGCAAAACGTAGCTGGCATACGAAATGGCGCTGATGGCCACCACCACCAGCCAGGTTTTGAATGGATTGAGATGGAACGGGCCAAACTCCTGATTGGGCAGAGCGGGCAAAATCACGCCGGTCAGCAGCAGGAACTTGGCGAAGGTAAGAATCTCGTGCGGGGCGATGGTCGTGGCGAGCTTTTCGAGCGCCGCTTTCAGGTCAAGCAGCAGCAGGCTGGCGACGGCGAGTGTGGTTGCAATCCAGAAGTGGCCATCGCAGATGAGCGCGCCCACCAGGAATGTGGCCAGGCCAGACATCTCCGTGGTGACGCCCGCAGTTTGCGCGCTTTCAAGCTTGTGCCAGTAGGAGACCAGCAGAAACGCGGCTACAACCAGAAAGCCAAGCGTGAGCGGCAGCAATTGCGTGCCAGAGACCAGCGCTAGAGAGTAGCCGATAAGTCCGATCAGCGGGAAGGTGCGGACGCCTCCAAAAGAGTAAACGCCGTTTGCCTTGTGCTCCTCGCGCTCAAGGCCCAGAAGGAATGAAAGAAAAAGCACGAGAATAATCTTGATTGCTTCAGCAGGAAAAAACTGGAAGAGCTGCATTCGTTCGAGCCTCCATAGTTAGCGTTTCGCGCTTCGCGAGAAACCATCAAAGAAGATTACACGCTGCCTGCGCTTTGTGTGCGGAATTTCTTACCAGCTATGCAACCACTCCTCGTCGCGGCCAATGCGCACAGGGGTGCGAAACAGCTCGCTGAGGCGCGCTTCGGTGAGCAGTTCGGCGCGCGGGCCATCGCCCACAATGCGGCCGTCGCGCATCAGGATGATGCGGTCGATCTCGGGCAGAATGTCGCCGAGGTGATGCGTCACCAGCACCAGACCGGTGCCTTCATTGGCCAGGCGGCGCATGGTTTGGCGCAGTTCGCGTTGCGCAGCAAGGTCCAGCGCGTTTGATGGCTCGTCAAGCAGCAGTTGGCGGGGCCGATGCACCAGCGCGCGCGCAATCACGATACGCCGCTTTTCTCCCGCGGACATGGTGCCCACCAGTTGATTGCTCAGATGCGTGGCCTCAATGCGCTCCAGTGCCTCTGCCGCCCGCTCGCGCATTTCGACGGTCACGATCAGATTCGGCCATAGCGTCGACGCAGAGAAGAAGCCTGCAATCACCGCATCCAGCCCAGTGGTAACGGCCGTGCGCTCTCCTGGAAGATCCGAGCCGACGACGCCGAAGTGCTTGCGCAACTGCGTCACGTCCCAGCGGTCGCGGCCAAAGATGCGCACGCGCATTCCCGGCTGCACAATTGGGTAGATCTGGCAGTTGATGGTGAGGATGAGCGTGGATTTTCCGCAGCCGTTGGGGCCCAGGATGGCCACGTGTTCTCCGGCGCGAATCTGCAGGTTCACATCCTGCAGCACCACGCGATCGCCGCGCGCAACATTGACTTGGCGCAGGTCAAGAAAATTCGCTTCCGATTCAGGCGTTGTCAATTCGCCTGTTGTTGCCTTTGCTGTGCGAGTCTGCTCTGCCATTGTTGATTTCTCTGGAATATTGGCCTGTTTGCAGACCCTGATTCCTATCCGCTTCTGCTAGATTAAATGGGTTGACCGCGAACACCGACATGACTGACCTATCCAGATTGATCATTCCGCAAGGATTCCGCTTTGGCGCAACAAAGGCCGGCTTGAAAGCGAGCGGCCGTCCCGATTTTGCGCTGATTGTGGCCGATGTGCCCGCCAGCGCCGCCGCCGCGTTTACCTCAAACAAGGTGACTGCCGCGCCGTTGATTGTGGACAAGAGGCATTTGAGCGCAACCGGCGGCAAGGTGCGCGTGGTGGCTATCAATGCGGGCAATGCCAACTGCGCCGCGGGACAGGCCGGCCTGGATGCGGCCGTGGCCACCTGTGACGCCGCGGCTAAGATCTTCGGCTGCCGCAGCGAGGAAGTTTTTCCGTCGTCGACAGGCGTTATCGGCGTGCCGTTGCCCGCGCAAAAGCTGATTGATGCAATGCCCGCGCTGGCTACCTCCATCGGCCGCGAATCGGATAGGTTCGCGGAAGTGGCCGAGGCCATCCTGACCACCGACCTGGTGGAGAAGACCGCGTTCGCACGGCTTGAAGTTGCCGGTGAAGACGGGCATACAAAAGAGATTTGCGTTGCGGCTTTCGGCAAAGGCTCCGGCATGATTCATCCGCAGCTTGTGCCGCACGCCACCATGCTGGTCTACATTCTCACTGACGCTGTGATCGAGCCCGCAGTGCTCGCCAGCTATCTAAATCCGGCCATCGAGGTCAGCTTCAACCGCATCTCGGTGGATGGCGACACTTCGACAAACGACACTGTGCTGCTGCTGGCCTCGGGCGCAAGCGGCGCAATTGTCGGCGCGGGCCACACGGCCTTTGCGACAGCGCTCACGCAGGTGTGCACGTCGCTGGCCAAGCAGATTGTGGCCGACGGCGAGGGAGTGTCGCATGTTGTGGAGCTGCGCATTGAGGGCGCGGCCAGCGATGCCGATGCGTTGCGTGTGGCCAAGGCAATTGCTCATTCGCCGCTGGTGAAGACAGCGTGGGCCGGCTCCGATCCAAACTGGGGGAGACTCGCAGCGGCCATTGGCTACTCCGGCGCGCAGGTCGATCCCGATAAATTCGACATCTGGTTTGGCGAACTGCCCATCTGCCGCAATGGCGGCCGAGCCGCGGAGTTCGACATTGCCGCGGCGCACAGCTATGTTTCACAAAGCGAGTTTTCCGTTTCGATTCACTTGCATCAAGGCGAAGGCCGTTGCGTTTTCTGGACGACCGACCTGACCCATGAGTACATTCACATCAACGCGGATTACTCGACCTAGTGTGCTGCCTCTGAAGTTCCTAATGCAATTGCCGCTGTCATTCTGAGTGCAAGGGGCCCCAAACGTTTCTCAGTTTGGGGGTGGTAAGCGAAGAATCCGCGGTTGCTTCTACTCTATTTTTCGCGCGAGCTCTAGAGACAGAACACTAGAGCATTTCTGAGGATTCAAAAGACACCGATGACGATTGAAGGCAAGAAAACACCCGGTTCCGCGGATTCACTCTCGACCCACAGCGGATTTTCACTAATTTCAGACGAGAAGCTCGTCGAGATTTACTCAACGATGCTGCGCTGCCGCTTGATCGAGAAGCACATTGGAGCAGCGCCTGCGCGCGTAGCGGCCATTGCCGGAGTCGCCATCGATCTACTCGCCACCGATACGCTTGCGCCTGCGCAGGGAGCCCTGATTCCGTGCTACGTTAAAGGACTTTCGCTTGCCGCTCTGCTTTCAATCCACGCGGGCGCAAAACCCGCTCCGCGCCCCAACTATGCGGCTCTCGGCCTCATTCCGCCCTCGTTCACATTTGCACGTCAGCTTGAGCGCAGCCTGGCTGCAGCCGTGGCCGACAGAAGCAAGAAGAGCAAGAGAATCGCGGTAGTTTTTTGTGGCAGCAGCTCTGCTGTCTCAGGCGAACTCGCAGATGCAATGAAGCAGGCCGGCAAGAAGAAGCTGCCCATGCTGTTTGTCCACGAATCCGGAATCGAAGAAGAGGATGCCGAAGCAAGCGCGAGTAAATTCGGCTTTCCCGCAATCACGGTCGATGGCGACGATGCGGTTGCCGTCTATCGCGTCGCAACTGAGGCCATGGCCCACGCGCGGCGCGGCAGCGGGCCAACGCTCATCGAGTGCAAACCATGGCCGCACGGCACAACAGATCGCCGCGGCCGCAATGCCGGCGGCGATCCGATCCGCAACATGGAAGCCTACCTCACCCGCAAAGGGCTCTTCAGCAAGAAACTCAAATCGGGTGTGACTGCGAGCTTTCGCCGCGAACTAGTGGCCTGTCTCTGAGGCTCTTTGCGAAAGGCGCGAAAGACCAAACGCGGATTCTTCGCTTACCACCCCCGAACTGAAAAGCGTTCGGGGCCCCGTTCGCTCAGATGACAGGGGCAGTTTTGTCTTGAGTTGTTCAGAATGACAGTCTCGTCTTGTTATGAATTTTGGAGGCAGGACGTTAGCAACTGTCTAGCGAGCCCGCGGATGCGTGCGGTCGTAGACTTCAGTCAACTGCGCGGTGGTGAGCTGCGTGTACCGCTGTGTAGTTGAGAGCCGCTCGTGGCCCAGCAGCTCCTGAATGGCGCGCAGGTCTGCGCCTTCTTCAAGCAGGTGTGTGCCAAAGGCGTGGCGCAGTGTGTGGGGATGCACGTCTGCCGAGAGACCCCGCAAGATAGCGATGCGCTTAACGATGCGGCCAACGCTGCGCGTAGTCAGCCGCGCCTGGCCGCCCGGCTTGCTTAGTCCCCGCAGTTGCAGATTCACAAACAGCGCCGGCGTAGCCATCTTTCGGTTGTCGCTTGCCGCCGTCAGCCGCGCCTCGCGCTCGCCCAGGTAGGCTCTCACGGCTTCTGCCGCCGCGTCACCCAATGGAACGTAGCGCTGCTTTTGGCCTTTGCCGCGAACCAGAATCACTTCATTGACCCATTGAATGTCTTCAAGATTCAAGCCGGTCAGCTCGGCGTTGCGGATGCCGCAGCCGTACAGCAATTCGAGAATGGCGCGGTCGCGCGTGGGCCAACTGGCTGCGTCCTCGCCCACCGAATCCACCACGCGGTTCATTTGCTCAATGGACGGCACACGCGGCAGATGCTTGGGCAGCCGTGGAGTGGAGACGAGCGATGCGGCATTGCGCTCAATGTGGCCATTGCGCGCCAGCCACTTGAACCAGCTGCGAATGGCGGCCAGGGCGCGCGCGGCCGAGGCGCGTGAGAGCCCGCGATCGAACAGCACGCCGAGATACGCGCGAATGTCGGTGTGTTCAATGGCCTGCAAAAGCTGGTCTGCGGTTGCGCCTTCCATCGGCGCGGGATTCTTTCGCCGGGCAAGCCACAAGGTGAAGCCAAGCAGTTCGCGTTCGTAAGCCCGCAGCGTATGCACTGAGGAGCCGCGCTCGTTGGCCAGCACGCCCAGAAAGGCCGCCACCAGCTCGTCAAGAGGCGAGGCGGCGATGGCTTCCGGTGAAGTGCTCATGCTGTCTCCTCGGGCGCAGCCGCTTCATCTGCTGGTTTGCCGACAGGCCGTTTCGTGCTGTGAACGAGGAACGGGCCCAGCGTTGGCTTTTCGGCTTCAGGCCGGGACTCGGAGCGGGGATGATGCTTGCGATGCACAGCCTTGAGCCGGCCAAGCGCCAGATGCGTGTACACCTGCGTGGTTGAAATGTCGGCGTGGCCCAGGATGAGCTGCACGCTGCGCAGGTCTGCGCCGTGCTCTACCATGTGCGTGGCGCAGCTATGGCGCAGTTTGTGCGGGCTGGCGGAGTGGTTCGACGTCTTTACCAGCTGCCACACCCACTGGCGAGTGAGCGGCATGCCGCGCACGGAAAGAAACAGGCGCACGTTGTCTTGGCGCGGTACACCGGCTTTGCTGTGCGTGCCAATGCGCGCCAGATGCGGGCGTCCTTCGCGCAAATAAGTTTCAATCGCCTCAAGAGCGGTGCGGCCCAGCGGAACAATGCGTTCCTTGTCCCCTTTGCCGCGCACGTGCACGCGGCCGGCATCGAAGGCCAGATCGCCCGTCGACAGCGCAGTGACCTCTGAAACGCGCAGGCCGCCGGCATACAGCAGTTCCAGAATGGCGCGGTCGCGGAGCGCGGCGGCGTGTGCCTGCGGATGCGATGCGGCGATGCCCGCGCGCTCCAGCATCTCAGCCACCTCCGGCTCGGCAAGGGATTTGGGCAGAACCTTCCACGCCTTAGGCGACTCAATATTCACTGTCGGGTCATGGTGAATGCGCCGGTCAAGCAGCAGCCACTTGTAAAACCCGCGCAGGCAGCTCAGCTTGCGCGCCGAGGAGCGCGACTCAATGCCGTGCTTGCGCAAGTGTTCAAGGAACGCCGATACGTCTTGCTGAACGGCGGTGAGCAGAACCCCGTTCCGGCTTTCGATAAACTCTGCAAACGTTCTGAGATCGCCGAGATATGCCTCGCAGGTAAGCGGCCTAAGGCCCTTTTCTACACTCAGATATACGTTGTAGTCCCTAAGTAACGAAAGATTGCCAGTGTCATCCACACAATTGATTATCTGCGGGTTAGAGTGCGCCGCATGGGCCGGGGCCAGCCGCTGAACCTGGTTCATCACGGCATCAAGACGGTCAATAATCGGAGCGTAACTGGATTCGGAGCGCGGCAATTGCGGTTAGGACGTTCCTGAGGACCGGATTCTCCTCCAACTTGTCCCGCGTTCTGAGGCGCCGGGTTCCCAAGATCGCCTTCCGTTGCCGATTGTGGACTTTGCGAAACCTTAACGTGCATTGGAGCGGGGTTTTGGAAGAGAATAGAAGTGGATATATTTTCACGCGAGAATAGAGGAAAGATTGAAGTTAGCCCGTGTAGAGGTTCACAAATGGACGGCCGATGAGTTTCGGCGGCTGGTTCTGGGTTTAGAGCCAAAGGTTGCTGTGTTTGATTGCGATGGCACTCTGTGGGGTGGCGATGCCGGTTTTGGGTTCATGGCCTGGTCGCTCGAACAGGGAGTGGTGTCGCGCTCCACCAGCGATTGGATTGACAATCGCCATCGCGCCTATCGTGCCGGCAATGTGAGCGAAGTGGAGATTTGCGGCGAAATGGTGCAGATTTACGCTGGACTTCGCGAGCAGGAGTTGCGCGCGGCCGCGGCGAATTACGTGAATGAGTTTGTTCGGCCGCGTTACTTCCCGGAGCTGGTTGAACTGGTGGCCGAGCTGCACAAGCGCGGCGTGGAACTGTGGGCGGTGAGCTCCACCAACCGCTGGGTGATTGCCGAAGCGGTGCGCGATTTTGGCATTGCCGAAGAGCACATCCTGGCTGCCGAGGTTCGCGTGAAAGATGGCGTGATCGACAGCGAAGTTGTGGCCGTGCCCACCGACGAAGGCAAAGCGGTGGCGCTCAAGAGCGCTGGAATCGCCGCTCCCGACGCGGTCTTTGGCAATTCCATCCACGACCTGGCTATGCTCGAGATGGCGCGCCATGCGTTTCCCGTAAACCCGTCGCCAGCGTTGCTTGCGGCCGCGGCTAAAAACGGATGGGGATGCTTTATGCCGGCTGGGTCGGAAGGCGATGTCACGGTAGTCCTCGGTTAGTAATCAGCTAATGGCCGGCGGTTTTCATCGCACCAAAGACTCCGCGCCGTGGCATGGTACGGCATCTCTTTTCTAGCGTTTACACTAGTGGAGTGGAAGCAGCCCAGCCCAAGCCAGAACCCCGACCGAACGGCCCCGCTCTTCGCTTTGTTGCGGCTGCGCTTATCCTGCGCGGTGGCGAGATCCTCATCGGCCAGCGCCGCGCCGATCAGCCCATGGCCCTGCTTTGGGAGTTTCCCGGCGGAAAAATAGAAGCCGGCGAAAGCGCCGAGCAGGCGCTTGCCCGCGAACTCTCTGAGGAGCTGGGAATCAAGGCTGAGATTGGCGCTCCGGTCACGCGCATCCGCCACAACTACCGCCATGGCGGCGCAGTCGATCTGCAATTCTTTACCGTGCACGAGTTTGCCGGAGAGATCGACAATCAAATCTACAACCAGGTGCGCTGGGTCAAGATCGAAGACCTGACTGGCTACGACTTCCTGGCCGCCGACCGCAGTCTCATCCGCGATCTGGCCGCAGGAAAGCTGCTGTAGTGTTGGCGCTGCCGCGCTGTTTTAGTGCAGCTCTACGGTTGGCGTATCCCGACAGGGGCTGAACAGGCTGCGGAAAAACTCCGAAAGTATGTCGAACGGTCGAAAATTGGGGGATATTAAACCATCAACCGCCCCTTGCGGATCGCTCCTAGAGCTTCCTCAGGGCAATCGCATTTGAAAAACGGAAAGGGATTGTTTTGAAAGGGCACGGATTTATCCGTGCCGAAGAAGGTGGCAAGGAACAAAATGTGCTTTAGCACCTGAGGGATGGTTTTCGAAGGCAGCAGAAACCGTCCCCCAGTGGCTAAAGCCGATCGATTTTACATAT
>Ga0302320_10023426_pt1 | contig 12121 bp, 4 predicted proteins | sample Bog_T0_3_FD_202130 | JGI IMG/M metagenome (GOLD analysis project Ga0302320, IMG submission 202130) | Peat permafrost microbial communities from Stordalen Mire near Abisko, Sweden - Bog_T0_3 | ecosystem: Environmental > Terrestrial > Soil > Wetlands > Peat | place: Sweden: Abisko, Stordalen Mire...
CGGCCCCGTTCGCTTTCTGCCAACTCCAACAATCCGCGGCACAGACTGTTCACCGCCGTTACGCCGGTACGTCGCGCTGCCCAAACACATCGGCAAATAAGTACGGATTCACGCCGGCACCAACAACCTCGGCGGGATTGAGGGCGCGATACGCGTCCACCTCGCGGATGCCGTCTTCCAGGAAGTAGCGAGTGAGGAGTCCCCCGCGCACCATGCCGAATCGTGCTCCACGCTTAAAAGCTGCTGCATGGTGTTGGATAGAGAGGGGTGCCGCAACCCCACTCGGGCCTCGGGGATCTGGCAATGGGCCGGCGTAGTTTTCACTCGCCCAAACTCGATATAGGAAAATTGCCCGCAATCAGAGGCGCGGGCGGGGTACTGTGCGGCACAGGTGGTGAGCCAGATTCGGATACCCACTGACAAGCAGGGAGAGTCCGGCCTGGGGATCGAAGCCCAGTGCGACGCCATCACCCGCTTTACCGCCGCCGAGGGATGCGAGGTGGTCGGGGAGTTTGTCGAGGTCGAGATCGGCATCGGCCTCTGACAGTCTTGCCGAAGCATCGCATGACGACCCGGCATCTACCCTGAGATCCTTCTTGCGCCCCATCACACCGTTATGCGGTAACTGGCCCTTCCTCCACGAATATCGGCAACTCGCCGGCCGGTTCGGCACGTACTCTGAAGACCGCCGCACGTAACGCGCGCGCCTGGGCTCCAGGAGCGGCATTAAAGTCGTGGCGGGCTGCTGCTTCTGCGCGCCATGCGCCAAAACCTTGATCGAGAAGGAGTAACACGCGCCGCCCGTTCCCGAGCGCTAAAGTCAAGCTGCGCGCATGAGGAAGTTCACCTTTCGCTCGAATCTCAACAGAGGCCTTTGGCAGAAGCGCCTGGAGCACTTGGCGGCGCTGCCCATCTTCAGAGAAGGTGTGGAATACCGCCCACCCTGAGCGTTCGGGTCGGTCAAGCCTGGCCGTGGTGACGTTGATTCGTGCGGATTCTTTTCCAGGCATCTCGTTAAGCACCTCAAAGAGCAGCCGTAGGTTGAGCGGCGTGATGAGGTAACGGTCAGTGTAGTGGGCCGAACGAACGCTATGGGACTTCATGGCGGCAGCGATCGATGGGCTTTCGCCGGACAGCACGTTCCAGAAGGTGCGGCCGAAGCTTGCCACCGGTCCATCCAGCCTATCAGCCACCCGTATCAACCGCGCGTTGCCAACCGACAGGCTGACAAGGCGCCCGCTATCAAACTCCTGCATCCGCGCTAAGGCAGGAGCGGGGCCTTGCACCAAGGCCATATTGGCACCGAGTCCCCACGCGATGCACGGAATGGCCTCCGCTTTGTCGGGCGCGGCGATGGCAATCGTGCGCCCCTGCTGTTCGACCACCGCGAGTACCGGCGCCTGCGCGGCCATTGGCATGGCCGGCGTATGCGCCAGCACAGCATGCGCCGCGAGCCGGTGAAGATCGAGCTTCTGGGCCATGTCCAGTGCGGCGTCAGTCATTACGGCACTCTCGATCACGAGCCGGGTCGCCGCACCAGCCTGTTGCAGACGCGCCAGCAGGCTCGCTATCGGCCACGCCGCGAGTTCCCAAGCCTTCGGCTGGCCATGCAGGAACAAGGTCACGGCGGACAACGTCCCTGCGCGCCGCTGCCGATCGAGCCAGTCTGCCAGTGGATAGCCAAGAGTCCGGGTCTGAGGCCCCAGCACGCGCAAGGCATCGGGGAGATCGAGCCGCGCCTGAAGGGTCCGCACCAAAGTGAGCCCGCTTGGCCGGTCCAGCCGCTCCTCGGCGAAGTTGAGGTCCGGGCGAAGCACGCAGGCTGGACATCCGTTGCTGCATTGTTGCGGACAATCGAGCCACTCGGATGCCCGGGCCAGGCCTGCGGAGAACCACTCCGGTTCCGCCAGGCGCGTGACAAAGCCGGCCCCCCCGGCGGCGCGGTCGTGCAGGAAGACGGAAAGACGCACCTCACTCGCAGGCCCGGTGGAGGGACCGACTGCCAAACCAATCTCCCGCACCTCCGTCCCCAGGCGCTCGGCCAATGCCTCGCGCAAGGCGGCGGCCACCGCCAACCCGGCCGCCCGCATGGCGCCCGCGGGCAGTTGCAGCTCGAAGACATCGGTCTGTGTGTCATGCACAAAACGAAGATTGCGCTGGATTCGCTGTGGCTCCTTGACCCCGCCTGGACAATATCCCGCTACAAGCTTCACCGAACGGCCGCTGGCGAGTGGCTTATGGCGCCGGATCGCCTCGGGCATGGCCGGCGTGACATTCGGCGTCTCCTCGGTTTCCGCTTCAGCCCGTCCGCACAACAGGCAGAGCGCATAGCCGCATCCTGAGACACCAGAGCTCAGCGTGATCACCTGCCCCACCGGATCGGCTCGCAGCCGCCCCATCTCTGGGTCGGGCAGCGCCTGCCATGGCGCGCTTGCCGCCCGAACCCGAGGCATTTGGTATGGCACGTGGCCGAGGTTTTCATAGCCGGTATGCGGGGCACGGCGGCCGAGGAAGCCGGACGGCCGCAGCGTGCGGCGCCACTTTGGCGCGGGTGCGTCGCAGGTAGGACAGGCTTCCGGAACGATTCGCGCGAGACCAAAGGCGCGACAGGCGCTGCATTCCCAAAACTGTTGCAGATCTTCCAGCCCCGACGCATCCGTCAAGGCGCCCCAAGCCGGAAGAACGCCTTCGCTGAGGTGCACCAAGCCATCCACTACCACCTCAGCCCCAGGCGCATATTCCCGAATGGCAACGTCCAGCGTGCGGGAGGCCCCACCCCTTCGCTCGCCATAAGCGATGACGACCGAGCCATCGTCGCGATCGTGGCCGGACAGATGATCGAACGTCACAACATCAACCGGGAAGCCGTACGCTGGGGTGAACCCACGTCGTGCAAGTTCGCCCAGCAGAAATTCTCCACGCATACGCTTCGCGCGGTTTAACAAGGCAGCCTTGACCTCCGGCTCCACGGCCGCGGCGGAGCGTGCGAGCAGTTCCCCGTATTCTGCCCGCCAGTGCCCCAGCAGCGTCTCCAGAGCCTCTGCGGTCTCCGCGGCCAGATACCCAGCATCACGGCCCGCGAGCACGGTGCCTCCGATTAGTGCCGCAAGGTGGTGCGACAATGTGCCGTCACCTGCGCAATCTTTCTGGAGCCACCCAATAAATGCCTCGGCCGGCGAGCCGGGTGCCACAGGTTCATCGGCCGACTCCGTCGTGCCGAAGAAGGCGCCGATCGATGTCTTGATGTTGAAGCCATCGGTCTGGTTGCGGAGGAAAGCTCCCAACAACGCGGCATGCACGTGGCGTGCAACCAGGGCGGGACTGTCCAACCTAACCGACGGCGCGGAGATGGGCGCTGCCAAGTACTGCTGCGGATTGCCGAAGGCGTTCTCATCCCAGGGAAGATCACGGCAGAAGGTGACGGCGAAGGCAAATGCCTCGCCCCGCCGCCCCGCTCGCCCCACCCGCTGCCGATAATTCGACACGGACGGCGGCACATTGGCATTCACAATAAGGGTCACATTCGGAATATCGACGCCCATCTCCATCGTGGTGGTGCAATTCAGGATATTAATGCGGCCGTCCTTGAAACCCTGCTCGTAGATTTGCAGCACCGGCCGGTCGATCTGGGCCGAATGTTCCTGCGCGCGTAGAAACGGCGCATATTCTGCCGCTCGGTCGTGCAGGTTCGTCCACAATCCCTGCGAGCGCAGTGCCGCGAGTTCAGGCGTGTTGTCGCACCATTCTCGTACCGCCACGCGCTGGTCGGGCACGAGACCGCCCGCGTTGGCGACCGGCAACAGCGGGAAATCCACCGAGTTTAGCCGCTGTGCGGGATCGTAAGGCGATCTGCCGGCGGGCGAATATCCAAAGACGCGCCGCGTCACCGGGCAGAGCCACCCCTGTTCCAGCCGCACTACTGCGGCATGCCGGAAGTCCAGTCGCCAGGCGCCACGCCCGACATCCCGGGCAGCCGTGCCGGTGATCAGCGTCCAGAGTGCAGCGAGCACCTCGCCGGCCCGGTCCTGGTCCACCCGATTGTCCCAATCTCCATCGATCAGCGCATAGATTAGCCGGTGCAGACGTGAGGGATTGCCGGGCTGCGGCTTCGGACTGGGCCAGGGGCGGACGCCTTCCGGGCGATCCTGCGGCGCCAGGCCCGAGGCACACATCGCGCGGAGCCAACCACCGCGAGGCGCGACCCAGCGCACCATCCAGTCCGGACTGATATCGACCGCGAGATTGTCGCGAAAGCCAAAGTCGATGGCCGCCAGAGCGAGGCCGACCCAATCGGTGGCATTGGCGCCGGACTCCTGAAGCGCCTTGGGAATGGTGCCACGTGCCCGCTCCTCCAGGCGCGGAAATCCGAGACGTAGCAGTCCCATCGTCTCGGGGTTGTTCTGCACTTTGGGGCGACGGAACAGCTCCCGGTAGAGGAACATGGCGGCGAGTTTTTGCGGATCGTCGGCCATCTCCCGACCACCGCGGGTCCGCTCGCGCCATATCTCGCAGGCGAAATCGCGCAGTTCCGCCTGCTGCGCGAGCCGATCAACAAGGTCGCCCCACGGCACCGGCTTCGCCGCTCCGCTCAACTCGCGTTCAATGCGTCGAATATCCTCGGCGTATTCCTCAGGGTCGGTCCGATATAGAGCGAGCCGTTTCTCAAGCTTGGCTCGCTCTTCGCCGGCAGGCGCCCGCCCTTCCTGTACCGCGTGATAAAGGAAGGCGCGAGCTAGCGTGCGCTCAGCTTCCTGCTGCAATTTGGCTGCCAATCGGGCTGTGCCTTGGCGGCTGTCGGAGAAGCTGAGTGCCCGTCGGCCACCCATCGGCAGACCTGGCTTTTCAAGCGGCGGCGCCAGCGCCTCCAACAGCATGGGCAGCTCATTGCCCAGGAAGAAGGGCGGGCCATAGCGCAGGGGTTGTAGCCGTGCATCCGCCGCCCCGTCGCAGCAATTGCGTGCCGCCTCGTCCTCGATCAACGCGATCCCGGTCCATCGGACGCTTTCAGGTGGCGCATTGTCGAAGATCGCGCGGTTATCAAGTTGCAGAAACCGGTCATGCACCGACCCACGCGCTGGACGCAGCAGCACCCGATCATGCGCGACGGCGCTAGGTTCGTTCGGATCAGGCTCGGCATCCACCGCGAAATCATCGACCTCGCCGGCGCGGAGAGGAACGAGCCGGGCCGCGGCCCCTGCTTGGAGGCCGGCCCGCAGATGCGGTGTGCCGCACTCGTTGCAGGCAACCAGCTCGAAAACCGGTGCGCCGCAGTCACATTGGTCCCGCTGACGCAGCCAAACCGCGCCGAAGCCCCAATCCGAATCCGGCGACCTGAGCTCCGCGTCCCGGTAGTTGCAGGATGGGTCCACACAGACCCACAGGCCGCCAAGGGCACGCTGGAATACATGCGCCCGCCATGGCAGCAATCGTGTCCCCGAATCGTGCTGGGCGGCAGCCGCGGCGTCCAGGATCGCCTGGGTTTCTTCGCGCCGATGCGCACCTTGTGGACCGAACAGATGTTCGCTCGCCTTTGTCAGGCTGACGCCTTCGTTTGCCATTGCCCGCATCAAGCGTCGAAAGCGCGGGTGCGGCGCCAGATGGCCCCAGACCTCTCCGGCGTTCCGATTTGCTAATCCTGTGGGATCAAGCGGCAGGTCGTTTCCCTCAGCGGGAAGCACCGCTGCCGCTTCGCGACCTTCGATCACGCGCACATGGTCAACGTTCTGTCCAGCAAGATCTGCCACAAAATGCGCAAGCTTCTCTCGCGTGTTCGGCCCCTCGCTAATAGTGGCCGATGTTGCGATCAGTTGCACGCCGTCCGGGGCAACCCCGAAGGCGGCGCGCACTCGGCGCAGCAGCAATGCCATTTCTGCCGCCTGGGCACCGACATAGCTGTGCGCTTCGTCCAGCACGATCCAGCGCAACAGACCTTGCGAGCGTTCAAGGATGTTGCGATCCTGCGCACGCAGCAGCAGGTACTCCAGCATGGTGACGTTGGTCACGAGGATTGCCGGCGGTGTTTCGCGAATCGAGCGACGGTCCCCCAGCTCCGCAGCGGCGGGCGGGCGCGTGATTTGGCGCCGCGTTTCTGGGGTCATGCGATTATACAACGCGAAATTGATGCGGTGGCGCAGCGCCTCGGTCCAGGCCGCAAGCCGCTCGCGTTGGCTCTCGATCAGGGCGTTCAGGGGATAGATCATGATCCCCCGCACGCCGGTAAGCCGCCCCTTTGCCGGATCGCGCAGCAGACCGTCCAGCATCGGGACCATGAAGCATTCGGTCTTGCCCGAGCCAGTCCCCGAGGTCACGAGGAAGGATAGGCCGTCTTGGGCGGCGCGCCAGGCTTCGATCTGATGAGCGAACGGCTGCCGATTGCGGGACATCCGCTCTGTTGCCGCACCATCCAAAGCCGCAACCAGGTCCGGATGCAGCAGTTTGCCCGCCAGGTCGCCCAAGCAGCAGGAGGCGGTTTGCCAGACGCGCGCAGCTTCGAACACCGGATCAGCAATGAGTGAATCCGGACTGCTTGGAGCCGCAGCGAGCCGACGTAATAGCACGGCATTGAGCGCGGGCGCATTGAGGCGGCTGCGTGCCACCACCGCCGAAGCCGCGCGACTGACGAGCCGGTCGATGGTTTCGCTGAGGCGAGATTGAGTCACTGCTTCACTTCCTTGAACACGATGGCAACCGCCGCCGGCAGAGCAGCGTCGAAATAGAGTGGATCGACCAACCGGAGGTTGATGAGGGTCAAGAGTTCCCTGGGCGAGGCTGGGGGCCGTCGTTCGGCAGCAAATTCTGCGGCAGTCAGCGGGGCATCGATCACCGATTGTGCGTAACGATTGAACGCCAACCCGTCCGGCCGATACCGGGGGACGATCCCTGCAAGTCCAGTTGGCAGGCGCTCGAAACGGCGCGCTGCTTCCTGGGCTAATTCATTGAACCGAGCGACGGGGTCGGGCACGAAAAGCACAGGAGCCGGGGTTTGGGCCAGGAGTTCACAAGCTACATTGATAAGCCCAGTCTGGACGAGGGCGGCACCAAAATGACCGGTTAGCTCCGAATGATAAGACAAGATCGCAGCAATTCTCCGGGCGAGAGTGGTCCCGGCTTCTTCTGCGGCCTCATCTGGTGCAAAACCTGTTCCGATACGCGAACCATAACGTCTGCCGTAGTCAGCCTGGATCGCCGTGGCAAACGCCGCCACCGGCTCGGTAGGCCAGAACAACGGAGCAGCTAAGTCCAGGGCAAGCGCGTCGGCGATTTCAGCTTGCGGAACACGCAGCACCAGGGCCACCGCAGCCTCTGGCACCTGAGCCAACGCCTGAACCTGATCGGCAACCCCCGCGTCACCGCCCTGACCGACACTTACGATGAGACGCCACAGTTTCTCCCAATCTGGATTTTCCGGCTCACCGACTAACCGGCGCCAGTCCAGAGAATAGGTTGCAATCCGCTCGTCGCGCGTGGACCGGGCCATCGGCCGTGGTGCCCACACCACGGCTCGTTGCGTTCGCTCATCGAGCCTGGACTGGATCAATCGGGACCCACCTGCCTCGCCGAGCAACGTCCGTAGATCGCGGGTTGATACGGATTGTAAAACAACCGGTTCTGCCGGCGCACTCAGATCGACCACGTGCAGCCCAAGTGGCCGCTTGTCGAACTGCATAGCAAGCGCCGTTTCCGGCATCACCTTTGTATCGCGCGGTAGGCCAGTCCGCAGCCTATCGTCCTCCACGACCGCGTGGTCGTCATAGCGGCGAACCTGGAGCCGCCGTCCCTCGCGTCCATGGACGACCAGGCTCAAATTCACCTGCGCGTCTGGTCCGCCTTGCGCAAGCATTGCGCGGATCAGCGGCAGGTAAGGGTAGAGCTGCACCTCGCCAGCGACCGACAGTGCCACGGCCGGATGGCCCACGAGCCGCAGCGCCAGTTCGCCAGCCACGCCCTCGGGCACCACCGCGCGCCAGCCGCGCAGGCCATCGGCCGCGATAGGTTGGTCCCGCTCCAGTCGACTGCCATCGGGATCGAGCATAAGCCCCGACCTGGCGGGCCAAGGGGCGACGAGGCGCAAACTGGTGCCGGCGTCAATGTCAGTGAGCCTCAGCGTCACCTGGCCGGAGGGGGCACCCTTGGCAGCGAGAACGATCTGACCGGTATCGCCCGTAAGGTCCCCCCGCGCTTCAGCGGCGCCTGCCCGCAGCGTAATCCGCAGCCCGGGCGGCAGCCCTTCGGTGGTAAGCACCAAGCGGCCGGATGCATCCTCAACCACAGCGATCCGCGCCGCTCGCGGCAGGCAGGTGAGGCGCAGACGGGCCAGCAGCTCACCTTTGTCCGCCCATTCGACGATATGTTCGCCGAGTTCCCGGCTGGCGGCTGGCGAGTATCGCACCGCGCGGTCGGAGAGTGGTCGCAAGCCCGTTGCCCCAATTTCACCAAAGATGCGCGGTTTGCCGCAATAGACCAAACCGCGCTCTCGCTCGGTCCGCCAAGCCGGCAAGATCTCTCCAACAGGTACGAGGCGTGCCTCGGGCGCTTCCTCCACGGCGCCGGTTTCAATCCGAAAGCGGTGCTCTGGTCCGAGTGACAGCAATCCACGCCCCGAAACGCGCCAGAGCTTGCCGCCGGCAACGGGTTCAGGGCAATGCAATGCCACGCCTTCTCCTGCCACCGCCTCCGCGGTTTCCGATCCAAGCAGCCATAGACATGGCGCTCTCGCCCGACCCGACCCCGGCTGCGAGACCAACCGGGTGGCCCCACTGCCCTCGGAAGGGTCAGCCGACCGCCAAAGGCTGGGCGCTTCCGCTGGCATGGCGCCACCGGGTGCGACCACGATCTCACCTTTGGACCGTCCGTCGGCGAAGGCACCCAGAACGAACGGGACATGCGGCTCAAAGGGGAGCAACGCCGCCCCTGACCGGCCGATGCGGCGCACCTGCCACCCACCTTGATCGGGCGTTGCCGCGTAGACCGGTGCTTCAGTGTCCGAGATCGCGGCGCCTACTGGCAGCAGCCTGAGCCGCAGGTCCGCTGCGCCCGGCAGCAACACCTCTGGCAGGAAGCCCGCGTCGTGCAGCCGCAGGAACCAGTGCCACTTCCCAGCCTCGTTGCGGCACAGCTCACGTACGGCGAGCGGACCTGGGGCCGCTGTTAGGCCACGTGCGCTGCCGAGGGCGGGGCGGATGAGTTGCTCGGCGACCTCGGGCGACATACGCAACGGCAGTTCGGCGGCCCAGCCTGGGTGATGGCGGTCCAACCAACGCTCGGCCGCTTGCTCCGACAAGTCTTCGGGCAGTTCTGCGCGCAGGCGCGCCAGCGCCAGTGCAAGGTCGGCCAGTAACCTGGCGAAATCCGCTGTCCGGAAGGTTTGTGTCGGCAGCGCAGCAACCCAGCGCGATGCAATCCGGTCGGCGAACGGTGCCGCTTGAGTGCCACCTTCAGCTTCGATTTCTTGCAGGAGACCGAGCACCACGCGGCGATAGTGTCCTGCTTGTCCGAGCAACGACTGCGGTAATCCGCCTTCCGCCATAAGGCTGTAAAGGAACATTCGGTGGCCGGCTTCGGAAATCTGAACGCGGCGACGCCACCAAGGCAAGCCCGCTTCCACAAGGTCTATTCCCCGAGCCCGATCTTCTGGCAGCCCGAGGCCCTGAAAAATGAAGGACCAGGTCAGTTGGCCACCCGGAAATGCCGATCTGACATGTTCCGCCGCCCATAGGACGAATTGCGCGGGCATTGGCACGTAGCCACGTCCAGGCGAAAGGCGTGACCGCAACATTCGTGCCAGCTCTGAATGCTGGGCCGGCGAAATCGGATAACCATGCAGGGCCCGTCCATCCGGGGCCGTCAAACCTGTCGCGGCAATTATGTCGCGCACCGCGTCTGACGAAATGCCGAGCATTGCTTCCCCCCACCATGAGCTCGCGAGGATCAGGCATCCTTGCTTGCACGATCGTTGCGCAAACGGTATGCGCTCCCTGTGGCTGTGTCTGTAGCAGGCGCATCAATCAGGTCAGGCGGCTCTCGAGGTGTGACGGCAAGGAGGCCACGACTGCGCGCTTCTTTTCGTCACACCAGAAGAAGTAGAGGCGAAAGCAATAGCGCGGGTCGCGGCTGTTGCTTCCCTTCATGTGCATGTCGATCTCGGTCCTCCGACCGTCGTACGTCACGAAGTACTCGCTCGGAAATTCGCCGGCGCGAGCCCCAGCGTGCGTCGCCGTGCACTCAAGCCCCAATTGCCGCAGGCCGGTTTCCCAACGTTCCTTCAGGCCAGGGGAACCATCCCGCCGCATCGGCACATAGGTATTCCGCATCAGCAGCAATGCCTGATAAGCCAGCGAAGGATCATCGAACACTGACTTCTTGGCAGCGTTCACCGCCCGCGGAAGAAGCTCGACACCATTGCCAAGGTATTGGTTTGCCCAGTCGGCCAGATCGTCGAAATTGTCAGGTATCGGAATGACCGGCTGTTGCTCTCGCGCTTGCAGCGCGTTTATCATCTCTGTCAGTCGGGCACGCAGCGCGTGGATTTCTGTGCGAGCTTCGTCGCGCTCTGTCGCAACGCCCTTCAGTTCAGCGTCCGCTAAAGACAAGAATTCCGCATGCTCGGCATTGACATCATCCAGTTCCTGCAAGAGCCGCGTATTTTCCGCCTCGTAGAGTGCGAGGAGTTCTTCGGTGGACTGGCCCCGCTCCGTGGCCTTCTCCCGCGCCAAGGTGGATGCAATTCGACGGGCTTCGGCAAACGAGGGAATCGCCTCATCGGCATCGCGCCTACCGGCAGATGCCCGCAGCAGCAGGTCTGTGATGTCACGCTGAGTAACGTAGGCGCCATCATCCTTAATGCGGTCGGCAAGCCACAGCGGATGATCGTAGGGATCGTCATGGTCGGGCCGCAGCCCGGGCCACCAGATTCGCACGGCACCATTGAATACCGAGAGGCGCTTACCAATGCGGTCAGTCAAAGCGAAGGACGCCGACCGGGACAACAGCCTTATATGCGCCGCACCAAAAACGGCATTGGCCAGCCTGTCCGCATCGATCAAGGAGCGCGGTTCGCCAATCAGCGTTTCCGCCATCGACACTCCCACGACCGGCACCCGCCGTTGCGGGTTGGTCAGAAGTGCGACAAGCGTATCGGTGTCATCCTCCGTCTCCACGGGGGTCGCATCGAGGTCGATCTCGGCGCCATCAAGGAACACGGAGTAGTTCCTGGCCACCTCCCGCATGAACCGCGGCACACTGCGCGAGAACGGCGCAGGATTGCTTAATGTCACGCAGTGCAGCCGAAATCCGACCACTAACACGTTCGACCCGGCGGACGCCAGCATCGCCTCGGTCACCCAGGACCGGCTGGGTACCAGCTCGTCCTGAAAATCCTGTCGCGCGGCCCAGACCTGCGGGTGTTCCAAGGCGACAGTTTCGACCCGCTGCGCGCCAAGCAGGTCAAGGCTGTCGGTTTCCCCGCGAAGCATCGCGTCAGGTAGGCTACGTCCCGCCTTTTCGCGCAACCAATCCAGCAACAGAGTCCGAACACCCTCGAAGTCGGATTCGTCATCGCGTACCCGAAGGCGAACAACCGCCTGGCTGATTCGCTCTACCCGTCGCTGATACCCGCCACTCGGAACAGTTCCCTCGGCCATTGTTGCCCTAGGCTCCGGCTCCAGCAATAGTGGCCGGGAGAAACGCTGTCAAGTCTGCGTTACAAGTGGTAGCGCTGGTCGATGATGTTGTCGACCACGAGCACGGCCGGCCGGGCGCCCCAGGTGGCTGACGTGTCGAGATCGTGCTGCCCGATCCGGGCCACCGGGATGGGCTGTGATGGCCGACCACTCGCGGCGGCGCGCTTATCGCGGTGGTCTCAACCAAGCGCCGGTCGCCTCGCCATCCTGCGCCGTCCCGGCGTGTCCGGGCTTCGGTGAAGCCCCGCTGAAGCCCCAGACGATTTCGTGGGCTTCTCGGAAGGGGCGCTACGGCCTCTAACCCCTTGATTTCGAATGGTAGCGGCGGGCGGATTTGAACCACCGACCAAGGGATTATGATTCCCCTGCTCTACCGCTGAGCTACGCCGCCATCCGTCACGGGGGCCGGGAAGTAGCCCCACCGCCGGCCGCCGTCAACCGGG
>Ga0302320_10023429_pt1 | contig 12120 bp, 11 predicted proteins | sample Bog_T0_3_FD_202130 | JGI IMG/M metagenome (GOLD analysis project Ga0302320, IMG submission 202130) | Peat permafrost microbial communities from Stordalen Mire near Abisko, Sweden - Bog_T0_3 | ecosystem: Environmental > Terrestrial > Soil > Wetlands > Peat | place: Sweden: Abisko, Stordalen Mire...
GTCACAAGCACCTCCTTGTGACCCATACCTTATATCGGCCTGAAAACTACTCGCAGGCCCCACGCCGCAGCGTCCGCCGCGCCAGCGGCTTCGTTCTTGTCGGCCAACCGGCAGTTATGTTCCAGCTAATATCACCGCAACTAATATCTCACCAGAAATTGACGCGTGCCCGGTCAACCAGGTGCAACCAGCAGTTTTGCCGTCATCACCGGTCCCCAAATGCGAGGTACAGGTGGCACCCTCATCTGGGTTGGAAAGTCACGGAAAACGTGGCCACCCGCCGCGCCCAGGGAACTCGTGCTTTTCCCTTGACAATGACTTACATGGAGATCGGCAAACCTCGACGGAATTCGATTGCTCAGGTGGGGGTTCTGAGCAGGAGGTAGCCGCCTACAAGGCCGAAGAGGATGTCGGAGGACCAGGCGGCGAGCGCGGCGGGAAGGTAGTTGACGTTGCCCAATGCGCCGAACAATTGGTCGACGACGAAGTATGTGAGCGCTACTCCGATCGCTACCGCGATGCCGGTGAGCGAACCGCGCCTGCCCATTGAAAGTGCAAAGGGAATTGCCAGCACGGCCATAACAACAGCAATCAATGGGTAAGCGAGCTTCTGCCACAAAGCTACTTGCAGCTTCATGGTGTCAAAGCCGCTTTGGCGCAGGTCTCCGATGTAACGGTCGAGCTGGCCGAAGTTCATTTGCTGCGCTTGCAGGCTCTCCTTGTTGAAATAGCCGGGGTCTTCATGGATTTCAGAGAACGAAGTCTGCGTGAATTGCTGGAAATCTTTGGGGTGGTCGCCCTCTATGTCGTTCTCCCAGCCGTTCTGGAAGCGCCATGAGCTGGTTCCCGCGTCCCAGACTGCTTTGGCTGCGAAGATGCGGCGAGTGAGAGCGAATGTGGAGGGATCGAATTCAAATACAGAGATGTTGGCGAATTCGTTGCGGTCGGGATCGAAGAAGCGATAGTAGAAGATGCGGCCCGGCTCACCCTTGTTGGGCGCGCCGAAGATCCAATTCTGTTCCGGGTGGGAGACCGTCTGTGGCGGCTTGCCCTTGATGACGTTACGCAAAGCATCCTGCCGCTTGTTGGCCTGGGGTAGATAGTATTCATCGAAAAGGAAGAGGCTGACGGCCAGGATGGCGGCGATGGAAACAACGGGCACCACCAGCCGGTAGAGGCTGATGCCGGTAGCCTTCATGGCGATGATTTCCGAGTTGCGGTTGAGGACGCCGAAAGTGACCAACACAGCAATGAGCACCGCGAGCGGGGCGAGTTTATACAGCATCAGCGGTGTGAGGTTGATGATGTAGTCGCCGACGATGGTGAGCCGGATATGGTTGCGCAAGATGTCGCCGAGCAGGTCGAAAACGGTGAACACCAGCATCAGCAGGACAAATCCCAGAAGCACCAAGGCGAACATGTTGAGGAATTCAAGAACCACATATTCGTCCAGAATGCGTGGAAATGCGCCGCGGGAGGCAGTGCGCTGAGGACGGGCTTGAAACCGGGCGAAGAGGCCGGCGAGGGATGCGCCGATGATCCTGGCTGTGGTGGCCGGCTTGGGTCTTGGCACGCGCGCGGCAAGACCGGCAATGGCGGCCAGCACCTGTCCGCCGCTCGCCATCTGCCAAAGCAGGAAAAGTCCGCCAACGGCAAAGAGGATGTTGGCGGACCAGACGGCAAGAAACGTGGGAATCCAGTTTTGACGTCCCATGGCGATGCCGACCAGGGACATGGAGTAATAGAGGATGACGAGCAGGATGGTGAAGACCCACGCCGAGCTTTTTCCACCACGGCGCGAGGTGACGCCAAGAGGCACGCCGACCAGCATGAGAACCAGGCACGCCGCTGGATACGAGAACCGTTTGTGCAATTCGATGAGGAAGCGCTTGCCGTCGGGGCCGTGGGTGTGCGCGATCAGTTCCTTCATCGACATTGCATAGATGGGTGTATCGAGCCGGCCCAAGTGCCCCTCATTTTGTTGGCTGGCGGTGAACGGAAGATCGTCTATGGTGAACGTCGAGATGTTGTATTGCTCCGGGTGGCCTGGGACCGGGTCGTGCTCGGTTCCGTTGCGTAACCGCATTAGCAGTGCTTGCGAAGAATCGCTGACGACAACGGCGGAGGCGGCAGTGGTGATTTTCGGCGAATTGGGGTCCGTAATGTCGGCCATGAAGACCTGGCGCCAGTTGGCTGCGCCGGTTCCAGAAATCACGTTCTGGACATAGAGGACTTTGTCTTTGAAGTCCTCGTAAAAGACGCGCGGCTGGATTTCGTAGGTCGCCTGAGAGGCCAGGGATTTGTCCAGATCGAGGATTCCCTGGTTGGCGCGCGGCGCGACGTAAAGCGAATTGAAGAGGCCGATCGCGGTTCCGCCGACGGCTACGATAGCGGCGACGCGGACAAAGTAGCCGATGCCCAGGCCGGAGGCGCGCATGGCGATGATTTCGCTGTCCGCGGCCAGACGGCTCAGTCCCAGCAGAATGCCCACGAGAACCGCCATGGGGATGGTCACCGTAAAGAAGTTGGGCATCAGGAAGAGGACGACTTCAATCACGGTGTTTGTTGTGGAGCTGTTGCGGACCACCATGTCCAGGATGTTCTGCAATTCCCGCATGAACAGGATGAAGGTGAACAGCGCGCATCCGATCAGGGTGTGAGAGAAAATCTCACCGAGAATGTAACGGGTCAGAATGCGCAAGGGGCGGCTCCCGAGTTTAGTTTATCGTCTTTCGCTCCGGTCCTATGCGTTTGGCTGCCAACCGCGCAACCGGAGACTGTTGCCAAGAACGCATACCGAGCTGAGAGCCATGGCGGCCGCTGCAAGCCAGGGAGACAGCAATACATGGAAAGTTGGGTAAAACACTCCGGCTGCCAGCGGAATACCGAGCAGGTTGTAGCCTACCGCCCAGCCAAGGTTCTGGTGCATGACGCGCAGAGTGGACCGGGCCAGGCCAATAGCATCGGGAATAGCGGCGGGTTGAGCGCGCAGGAGCAGCACATCGCCCGCTTCCTGGGCCAGGTCGGCACCGGAGCCCATCGCGATACCCGCGTCGGCCTGGGCGAGGGCTGCTGCGTCGTTGATACCGTCGCCAACCATCGCCACGCGCAAGCCGCTCTGTTGCAGGGCGCGAATGCGGCTCAGCTTTCCGGCTGGGTCCAGGCCGGCTTCCACCTCGGTAATCCCTGCCTGCTGAGCGATGGGAGCCGCGGCCTCGGCGGTGTCACCGGTGAGCATCAGGACGCGTAGCTCGTTCTTGCCTGCTCCCATGGGACGGAGCGCCTTGATTGCCTCGGCAGCGTCGGGGCGGAGAGCGTCGCGGGCGTCAAAATATCCGACGATGACGGAATCAAGACCCATCCAAAGGCGCGTAACGCCCTGCTGGGGTGGTCGCACCTGATCGGGCATCGGGATGAAAGATTCGCGGAAGAGCTGTTCATTGCCAAGCAGGCACTCGTGTCCTTCGACCGTGGCGCTAAGGCCGCGGCCGGGGTAAATTTGCAGGTTCTGCGCCGGTTGCCAGGTGAGGCCAAGTGCGCGCGCCTGGTCGATGACCGCATGAGCCAGCGGATGATTGGATTGTTCCTCAGCGGCGGCAGCCATGCGCAGCAAATCGTTTGCCAACCGTGGTGTCAGCGAGCGGATGCCGGCCAGCACCGGCCTTCCCACGGTGATGGTGCCGGTCTTGTCCAGAACAACTGCATCCAGGTGAGCCAGACGTTCCAGAGCCTCTCCGCCTTTAAACAGCACTCCGATCTGCGCACCGCGGCCAACAGCGACAGTGAGCGCGGCAGGCACGGCCAGGCCCATGGCGCAGGGGCATGCGACAACCAGAACGGCGACGGTGTTTGCGAGTGCCATGGCTAGCGAGTGCGCCGCGAAAAGCCAAATCACAAAGGTGATGGCGGCCAGACCTAGCACGATGGGGACAAAGATCGCACTGGCTCGATCGGCCAATCTCTCCATAGGTGCACGAGAAGACTGCGCTTGCTGCACCATGCGCGTAATTTGAGCCAGCACCGTGGCCTCGCCGAGAGACTCCGCTCGGCAGGTGACGGCGCCGTCATAGTTGAGAGAGCCGGCCAGCACGCGGCCGCCGGGTTCGCGCGGTAGCGGAGTAGGCTCCCCGGTAAGCATGGATTCGTCGACCGAAGTGCGGCCTTCAAGGATGACAGCATCGACCGGAAAGCGTTCGCCGGGAAGGACGAGAATGCTGTCGCTGAGTCGAACTTCCTCGAGCGGGACAACGGCCTGGACCCCATCGAGGATGCGCCTGGCCGTGACCGGACGCAGCCGGGCAAGCGAGTCAAGCGCTGCCAGGGCACGGCGCTTGGCTCCCGCCTCAAGAGCCTTTCCCAGAAGCAGGAAGCCGACAATCAGCAGGACCGCGTCAAAGTAAACCTGGCGGCCGGCGGCGGGCAAGACTGTTGCATAGGCGGACCAGACAAACGCCACGGTGGTTCCGAGGCTTACCAGTGTGTTCATGTTGGTGGTGCCGTGCTCGAGGGCGCGCCATGCATTCTCGTAGATGCCGCGCCCGGCCCACACCACTATGGCTACCGTCAAGACCAGAAGCGACCACCGCAGAAACGCCGGCGGAATGGCAAAGAGCCAGGGCGCCATGTCCATCAGCCAATGGTCGAGCGATCCCATATCGGAATCGAGAGGCATGGCCAGTACCATGGCAGCAGCGCCCGCAGCCAGCGTACCCCATGCTTTGCGCGACGCCTCAACGGAAGGCGCACCGTTGGCAGACGGTTCCGCTGATCCTGAGCCGGTGCGGGGCAGCACAGCATCATAGCCGGCGCCTCGAATCACCTCAACCAGTTGCACAGGTGTTGTGGAAGTTGGGTCGAAGTCCAAAGTGGCACGATTGGACATCAAGTCGACGTGGACGGACTGAACCCCAGGCGCTGAGGCGAGAGCTTCTTCCACATGGTGCTGGCAGGATGCGCACGTCATGCCGAGAACTGGGAGCGTGAGGGATTCCGTAGCGTTCACCTATTCTTCCAATCGCGCGGGGTAGCCTGCCTTGGCCAGGGTGGCCACGGCCAATTCAACCGGCGCAGTGTTCTCGGTGTAGCTGAGGCGGGCAGCGCCCACGCGAACCTCTTTAACCTGCAACCGGCCAGTGGCGGCCAATGCCTGGCTGACGCGGCGAACGCAGGAGCCGCAGTGCATGTTGTCGATCCTAAGCGTGAATTCAGACATCTTGTTTTCCACCCGTGTTCGATGATAACGCGGTTTGAAAGGGTGCAAGAGCCTGACCCGTGGGCTGGCAACCTCATCATGAACAAGGCTGGTCGAGGGTTGAGGTTTCCCGCCCTTGCGACAAAAAGAAATCGCAAGGACGGGGCACGGAGCAGTTTTGGCAGGCCCCGTACGGGTTCATCGCTCGCGCCTAACTCGACGCGGCGAGTCAGGCTGCTCCTGAAGAACAAGCGTTTGCAGAGAACGGTGCAAGAACCTCTATTGTAGATAAAGCAGGGATGCGGATGGAGGGCAGATGCAGCGCGAGTATCCCGAGGCACCTTTGGTCGGAGTGGGCGCGGTGGTGGTCGATCAGGGCCGCGTGCTGCTGGTGCGTCGCGGACGCGAGCCGCTGAAAGGCCATTGGTCCCTTCCTGGCGGCATGCTGGAACTTGGCGAGTCGTTGGAAGCAGGCGTGATCCGCGAAATCAGGGAAGAGACGGGTCTGACCGTGGAACCGTTGCAACTGGTCGAACTTCTTGACCGCATTCATCGCGACGGTGAGCGTATCCGATTCCATTATATAATTGCAGATTACCTCTGCCGCGTTGTGCGCGGTGAATTGAAGGCGGCTTCCGACGCCGATTCGGTCCGCTGGGTAGAACGATCGGAATGGAACAGCCATAGTGCGCTGAAGCTTGATCCCATCACCGTGCGGGTGATTGAGGCCGGTTGGCAGGCAGCGCAAAGAATGCAATTGAAAGTTGAGGAAAGCTGAGATTGGGCAAGAAATTATTGTTGACTTTTGGATTGCTATTACTGGTTGCCTGCATAGGATTCTGGAGGCGCCCGCTTAGCTACTACGACGAATCCATGTACCTGCGCGATACTCTTGCCGGCGTCGAGAACCGCGAGACATCGGTTGGCGGCCATCGTCTTCATTACGAAGTCGAAGGGCCTGCCGACGGACAGGTTGTGGTGCTCGTGCATGGCTTGGGCGGCCGGGCAGAGGATTGGCGCGAACTGGCGCCCTACCTTGCCAAGGCTGGCTATCGCGTTTACTTGCCGGACTTGATCGGCTATGGGCGCAGCGAGAAGCCGACCGATTTTTCCTATTCCGTGCACGATGAGACGGATGTGGTTGTCGGTTTTCTGGACGCGCTCGGCCTGAAGCAGGTGGATCTGGGCGGCTGGTCCATGGGGGGCGCAATTGTCCAGCATGTGGCGGCGGATCATCCCCAGCGGGTCAGGCGTTTGATGCTCTTCGATTCGGCAGGACTTTTTGTGCTGCCCAAGTGGGATCTCAACTTGTTTACGCCCAATTCCGCGGAACAAGTGGATCAGCTGGTAGATCTGCTTATGCCTCAACCGCCTAAGGTCCCGGGATTTGTCGCTCGCGATATTCTGCGCGTATCGGATGACAGGGCATGGATCATTCATCGTGCGCTCGCCACCATGCTTACCGGGCGGGATGCAACCGACAAGTTGCTGCCTCAACTGAAAATGCCGGTCCTGATTTTGTGGGGTGGCGAGGATAAAATCACGCCGGTAACTCAAGGGGAGATGCTCCATCAGTTGCTTCCGCAGTCCGAATTTCACGTAATCCCCGGTTGCGGCCATCTCGCGCCCGGCAAGTGCGCCGCACAAATGGCCCCCAAAGTAATCGAGTTTGTAAAACAGTGAGTCAATTTATTGAGTCGCTGACCCGCATCCTATGTCAATAGCCAAGCGTGTCTGATGCAGAGCCCTCTCCGGAATCCTCGTCGACTTCGCAATCCAGTTGAGCGAGCTCGGCAAAACCGAAAGCCCGATTGGCGCGAGCCCTCTTCCAACGCTGCTTATCATTCCACGCGATAGCATCGCAGCCATGCCCATACCCCGGCTTAGATGCGCATGAAGTATTTCATGATAACGATCGGCACTCTCGCCAGCCAGGTACATCTGCGCCGCGAGAGTAGCGCTGTGCAGCGCAATCGACATCCCGTCTCCCGTGAACGACGGAATCACCGCCGCCTGGTCCCCCACAGACCACAGGCCTGAAGGTCGTCCGGCCAGGTAGCCATATGGAATCGATGAAACCGCAAGTGGCCGTTCCCACAAAGCGGTCGCACCTTCGAGCCTTTGCGCGACAAGCCGGTTTTCATCCTGAATAGCGGCCAACAACTCCGGCCAACCACCAAGCTTGCGCAGCGCGGATTGACGCACGACCAGGCAAAAATTGGCCACATCGTTTTCAACCAGAGAGATGCCCCCGTATCCGCCTCGAAAGAGATAGAGTTCCATGAATTCCCGCAGCGCTTCAGTCTGCGACGACTTCAAACGCCAGTGCAGTTTGAAGCCAACCAGATCGCCATGCGTTCCGGCTTCTCGTTCAAACCCGCGCAGATCGTGCTTGCCGTTCGCGAGAAACACGGTTGGCGCAGCCCAGGAATTATCGCCGCGCAGTTGCGCCTGCCAAAGGCCGCCGCGTAACGCCAGGTTTTCAACAAAAGCTCCGCGTTGAACATTGCATCCCGACTGCGCCGCGCGTTTGAGCAGTGCCTCATCCAGAACGCATCGGGACAGCGAAAGCGCCGTGAACGGCAGTGCAGCCTGAACCACACGCGTCTTTGAGGAAAGGCGCACGAATCGTATGGTTGCCGCGCCCAGGTCAATCGGATGCACACCGGCCAGTTCGAGATACTCGACGGCCTCGCGGCTGAGAAACTCTCCGCAGACTTTATGATGGGCTGTTCGCTCGCGCTCCAGTAACGTAACCTCGCGACCCGCGGCGGCAAGACGCAAGGCGACCATGGAGCCCGCTAGACCGCCTCCGATTACCAGATGATCCGCGGTCTTTGCCAGGGACTTCACTGCGTCTTTCTCCTCGCAACACAGAGCCTCGCGGGTTTGAATGCACGAATCTGCACTGCGTCCTCACCAAGCCCGGCAGACGCGCACATGCTCTCCCAATCAGAACGCACAAAGGCGCGCGCAACGGAAACCGGGCCATCGTACTGCACAAAATGGTGCAGCCGCATCGCCTTCGAGAATGCTCGGAAAGCATGATAAGGGATTGGCGCGCGCGAAAGATCGTTGATAAACCAGCCGAGTTGAGCATGTTCTTCCATCCATCGCAGAAACCCGACGATCTGCTCATTCGTCAAATGGTGTGCGAAGAGGGAACTGACCACAAGGTGCGGCCTCTGCGCCGGGGAGTATGTGAGTATATCCCCGGTCACCCATCGAATTCTGCTCGATGCTGGACTGGCTTCAGCGGCAATGGCCGTCGCGTCCGGGTTCAGATCCAGCCCCGTAAGTTCTACGGCAAAGTCGCGCGCTTCGGCCCACTTCTCGATGCGCCGCAACCCGTCTCCATAGCCGCAACCTACGTCCAGAATGCGCAACGGGGCATTGAATTGCGGCCGTGCCGCGGCCATCTCATTGAGCCACCAGAACAGCGGCCGATACGCAAACGTCCACCGATTGGCGCGCGCAATATCGCGAAGGCAGGCGCGCAGAACCTCGCGGCTGCACGGCTCATCCATCAATTCAGTGAGCTGAGCGCGCTGGCTGAAATCCGGCCGGCTATGCTGCATGAAAGAGCATTGTTTCGGCGGTTAATCCAGGCCCGAACGACATTGCGCAACCCTGCTGGCCGCTTTGTGCTCGCTCGACGATCTTCTGCAGCACAAACATCACCGTGGCCGAAGACATGTTGCCGTATTGAGCTAGAACGCTTCGTGAAGAAGAGAGCGCGTCTGCAGGCAACGCCAAGCCTTTTTCCACGGCGTCCAGGATGGATCGTCCACCGGGATGGACTGCCCAAAGATCGATGGCCTGGGGATCGGCGCCGCGCGTCACCTGAGTGCCCATCTGCTTCAGAGCGCTCCCAATTTCGCCTGGGACCTTCCCGGAAAGGTGCATGTCGAAGCCGAGCTCGCCGATACGCCATGTGATCAGGTGACTTGTTTCCGGAATGCTCAGCGCGAGAAAGCTGTCGATGGCCAGGCCATCCGGTTCAGCACTCACAAGCGATGCGGCGCAGCCATCGGCGAAGACCAGGAATGAGAGCACTTGCTCCAGCTCATGCGTCTCCTGAAAATGCAGCGAGCATAACTCGAGATTCAAAATAAGCACACGTGCTTCGGGAACAGAGCGAACAATATGATGTGCCGACTTGAGCGCGTTAATGCCGGCATAACAGCCCATGAAGCCAATCATGGTGCGTTCCACTGAGGGGTCGAGGCCCAGGTGATTAACAACTTCAAAGTCCAGCCCCGGTGCGTAAAGCCCCGTGCAGGAAGTTACGATCACGTGCGTAACAGAGCGGCGTTCCTCTTCGGTGAGCGCGAGTTTGTCCAGTGTGCCCCGCGCCAGTTGGGGTGCAAAGTTCTCAAAGAACTTCATCCGCCGCGCAGTTACAGGGAAGCTCCCCGGTTCATAGATCTGTTCGGCATCCTTCCAAACGCCATCCTGCGTGGGAATGGGATTGACGAAGGAGTATCTGTGCTCGATGCCGGATAGCCTCGCCATGCGGCGAAAGAGATTGCGCATCGTGCCTTCGGGAAGCAATCCCGTAGCGAAATCGATGAAAGCCTGGTGAACATCGTGTTGTGGAACTGCTGTGGCGATGCGGTTAATGAATGCGGTTGTCATTTCAGCTTATCCAGGGAAAGAGACTATCCAAAACATCTTCCAAGTGCAGTCTACAACCTGAGACGCGGCCCAAATGTCATTGTTTGGTCACGAGTGACTAAGACTATTTATATCGCTGAATGCCCGAAATGCGAAAGGCCGCGCATCGGCGGCCCTTCCCGATGAATCAGCTTGCAGGTGAATCGTTATTGCTTGACGAGCTCCACGCGGCGATTGAGGCTGCGGCCGTCCTCCGAGTCGTTGGAGGCGACAGGCGCATAAGGGCCATCCCCATAAGACTGAAGCTGCGTAACGGAGACACCGTATTTGGTGGTTAGCAACTGCACCACTGAGGCTGCGCGCCGCTTGGACAAGTCCATGTTAGCCGCAAGTCCGCCTACGTTGTCCGTGTGTCCCACAACATAAACCTTCATTGCAGGATGCCCCTTGAGCAGCTTGGTAACTTCCTTCAAGGCGGCGTCGGACTCCGGCTTCACATCGGCCTTGCCCGTATCGAATAGAATGCCGTTGACGATTACGTGCCCGGCGCCGGTGATGCCGCTTGAAAGCGCGGCTGCGTTGGCAACGACTTCCACGGGCAATTCCTTGTCCACCACAATGGTCTGCCGATACCAGCTGCCCGCGCTGACTTCTTCCATAATCCAGGTTTTTCCCATGTGAACGGTAAAGTCGCCATAGTCGCCGGAGTCGTAATCGAATGTGTAGCCCGCCTTCTTCAGCGCGATATTCAGATTGTGAACAACCTGGGACTTGCTCGCGGTCTTGGGCCAGCTGTAATTGATCTGGTGGAGTACGCCCCCAATGTGCTTGGGCTGTTGTTTGTTGTCCACGACGATAGTGAAGTCGAAGCCGTCCGCATCGCTATCTGTACAACTCGTGATGATGCTGCCCGGAAACCGGCTGACAAGCGGCGAATCCTTGCAACCGGGCTTGTCCTTATCTTGCGCTGGACAAACTTGAGCGGCGCAAGCAATGGCAAGAATTAAAAGCAGAGAATGGGATATTTTCACTTTCTTCACCTCTTTTGTCACGGTTATTGCTCCACCAGTTCAACGCGCCGGTTGAGCGCGCGGCCGTCTTCAGATTTATTCGAAGCGACAGGTGCGTACGGTCCAGCGCCAAAGGACTGAAGTTAAGCATCGTCCCTCCTGTTCGCGGGAATATTTGTGCTCTGAATTAATGAGGTGGGGGAACGCTATGGTTTCTCAGGTTCACATCGACAGCGGGGTCGCAGGCAGGTCCCTTCCAATGAAAGTCGGAACTGGATTCCATGTGATTTGTCTTTCCGTTGGCCGTCATATCGAACGAGGCGTTGCTGACCAGGTGTGTCATTCCATCAAAAGTCATCTTGACAATGCCTTTCATCTGCATTGTCTTCATTGGGCAATCCAGCGCGTAACTCCCACCTCCCGCAGTAAGGTTGAGTTGGGAAATGGTGCAAGATGGGTTTTGCGTAAGAGCCTTTACCCACAACTCGTCATTCATGCAGAAGAGCATCACATACGGTGTCTTATTTGCCCCGGTGGGGTCGGGAGTCGTCGCGGTCCACTCGCCAGAACGAAGTGGGAAATGCTGTTGTGCCGAACAAATGGCTGTTGCCGAAACGAGGATCAAGCAGAGTGCTGTCCATTTTAAAAAAGCCATCGAAACCCATCCTTAACTCGAAGTCAGAGTTTCAGGCTGAGGGTTCGATGGCTTTCCTGTCAACGAAAAAATGATAACCGCGCGGCTAAATTAACCAACGCGGCAGCCAGAAAAGCAGGTCCCCATGCGACTGCGCTCAGGGCAGGCTTTCGAATCCGCTGAAGTACGCGTCGCTCAGGATGACAGGTCTATTTTTGATAGGAACATTGGAGACAAGACGCTAGACCCCGATGACGGCGCACAGTTCCTTCACGGCTTCCGCGCTCTTTTTGAGAGCCGCGTCTTCTTCCGGAGTTAGCTTTATTTCGATGATTTTCTCCAGGCCCGCGGCGCCCAGCTTGCACGGGACGCCAATGTAATAGCCTTCGATCCCATACTCGCCTTGGAGAAAAGCGGCGCAGGGCAGGATTTTTTTCTTGTCCTTCAAAATGGCCTCTACCATCTCCGTCGCAGCCGCCGAAGGAGCATAGTAGGCGCTGCCCGTCTTCAGGTGTTTCACGATTTCGGCACCGCCGTCGCGGGTCCGCTGGATCAGCGCTTCGAGGCGATCCGGCGCGATAAGTTCAGTAATCGGAATGCCGGCGACCGTGGAGTAGCGGGCAAGCGGAACCATCGTGTCGCCATGGCCGCCCAGAACGAATGCCGTC
>Ga0302320_10023432_pt1 | contig 12119 bp, 9 predicted proteins | sample Bog_T0_3_FD_202130 | JGI IMG/M metagenome (GOLD analysis project Ga0302320, IMG submission 202130) | Peat permafrost microbial communities from Stordalen Mire near Abisko, Sweden - Bog_T0_3 | ecosystem: Environmental > Terrestrial > Soil > Wetlands > Peat | place: Sweden: Abisko, Stordalen Mire...
GCAAGGAGGTCGCGGATGGTGTTGTTGTACTCGGCCTTGTTGAGGCGGCGGGCGGCGACGCGACCGACGTCGGCGCGGATGGCTGCGTCCTGACGGGCGAATTCGGCGTCAAGCCATTTGGTGACGGCGGAGATGTCGGCGGCGGGGGGCTTGGGAACGCCGGGCGGGGGCATTTCGCCGGCCTTGAGTTTGGCGAGGGCGCGCTCCCAGATTTCGCGGTTCTGAGTGAAGGTATCGGGCTGCTTACTGGCGGTGAAATCGATGCCGCCGGAGGTGAGTGAGGCGTTGTGGCAGGAGGCGCAGTTCTTCTGGATGAAGGCGAGGGTGGACTGCTGGGCCGATCCGGGGGACGCCGTTGCGAGGAGGGCTGCGGAGGCGGCGATGGTCACCGGAATGGAACGTAGGGACACTCTTTATTCTATTGCATCGGGCGTGGGTCTGGCTGGGGTTGATGTTGCCGATTCGGCGAGCAGGGCTTCGAGGAGATCGGAGAGTCGGAGAAACGTGGCCCAGCGCCGGAGGTATGGGATGTCCAGCTTCGCGCCTACGGTGCGGCAGACGCCGAGGAGGTCGTTCCACTGACGCTCCGAGGTTTGGCTCCCCGCTCGGTACCAGTCGAGCTTGCGCAGGACCGTGTCCTCGGCGGAAGAGACTGCGCATTCGATCGGTTCCCCGCCGACGCCCCGAACGGCCCGATAGACGCGGCGGGAGAAGGCCACGCGGCTGTACTCGTCGGTGAGCAGCGGAAACAAATCGAACTTCCAGCCGCTGCCGAGGTGGATGATGTTGGCGGCGCGGCCTCGCGCGAACGATTCGCGGATCAACGCGGCATCGGCATAAAACTCTCGGCTCAGTTCGGCGACGAAATCGTCGATGCGTTCGGGAGGGAAGTCCACCACGAGGTCGATGTCGAGGGTGGTTCTCGGAATGCCGTGGGCCGAACTGGCGACTGAGCCGCCGATCAGCCAAGGGATTTCGAGACGGTCCAGAACCTCGAGTACGCGGGATAATGGCTCACTCGGCAGCGGGGGCATTGGCCTCGGGGTGCTCGGCGGGGTCCCAGCCGTAGGCGCGGATCATCAGGTCGCGGGGAATGCGGAGGGCCGTGGTGCGGAGGAAGATCTCCCGCTCGGAGGCTTCGGGGTGGCGGGCGCGGACGCCGGATTCGGCCATGCGGATGGCGAAATCGGTGAGGTTCAAGGCTATGTCGATGCGCTCTCCGGCGGTCTTGTTGCGCAGGATTTCGAGCCAGGCTTCCATGGCGCGGGGATCAGTATCGGAGAATTCGGCGGGATGGCGCGGCATTTTGAGGTAATTCTACCGCGCGGGCGGGTTGTCTGGGCGCAGTTGTGGTGTCGGCATTTTCGTGCGCGAAGATTTCGGCGGCGAAAAGGCCTATGCGGCCCGATCAAGCGCCGGTTTTGCGACGGGTCCGACCGGATTTCCGCAGCAGCGTTTGTATTTCAGACCTGAGTTGCAGGGGCAGGGAGCATTTCGGGGCGCTTCTTTCGGTGTTTTACAAAACGAAGTGGTTGACCATTGGTCTTTCGTCTGCGGAGCGGTTTGGTCAGGGATAAGACCTGAAGCAAACTTCGTAGTGGTAGAAGAGGGCAGGTCGGAAACCTGCCCCACGGCCGTCGGGGGCGCTTTACAAAACGAAGCCGCGGCGCGCGGGTTCTTAGCGAGGGCCTGGTCGACCATGGCCTGGAAGTCGGCTTTGGCCATGGCGCGGAGTTGTTCGGTCCGTTCCTCGGGCGTCTGTTCGGGCATTTGTTGAGCGGCGTTGAACCGGATCTTCTGAAGTTTGGTGAGTTCGGCGATGCTGCGGCGGAGGATGAGGTGCGACTGTGCGCGTGCACGGTCCACGGAACGCTGTTGCTTTTCGGTCCGCTCGTCCATCATGGGGTCGAAGTCGAGGTCGTCGATTGCGCCGAAGGCTTCTTCGACGAGACGGCAGCGGCGGAGACGCCATGTGGCTCCGACGATCTCGGTGGTGAAGACTTCTTCGAGGGTGCCGTCGGGGGAGAGTTCGCTCCAGAGTGACTTTACGGTGCGGGCGTATTCATCTTCTTCGCCGTCGCGGATGAAGTCATGGGCGGTGAAGAGGCCGTGTTTGATTGCGTTAGCGGCGGAGCCGGTGGGTTGGGTGCGGGTGGCGTTGGTAGCGTCGCCGGTCGGGTCGGTTGGCATAGTTTGCGTTCGCTTTCCGGAAAGGCGGCTGAGAGCCGGGTTTCCAAGTGAAGGGTACCGGAGGGTATTGCAGTACTATTTTTGTAGTTTTTGTAAGTGGTTGATAATGCGGGAAATTGAGGTCGAAAGTTTTTGTGATCGTGATGGTTTGGTCGAGGAATTTGGGGTGCGGGATGCACGGAATCAGCCGTCGATGAACGGGATGAACGCGGATCGACCGGAGGGTGCCGGGAGTTCTGAGCGGCGCGGCGCGACTCAAGGCAGATGGTTGGAGCCTGCACTTCTCTTGAAACGAACGGCGGAGCACAAAGCAGCAACGTACATTCGGCTTTGGGTCTGAAATCGTTTATTCATTCGAACGAGTGTTGCAAATTGCACCATTTGCGAGACGGACGCTAAGCCAAACCTGCGACGTACATAAATCGAGGTTTGCTTGCCCAGACGCTTTGATCGAATTCGTTCCAGGCCTTTATGGTCTGATCGTTCACGACGGCGGGTCGTCCACCATTCAGATCTATTTCTGCCCCTGGTGTGGCGAACGCCTCGGCACGGAAGAGCAGCCAGAAACATAACGTCGCCGTTTTGTCGCGTCCGAAACCCATTGTGAACATGCATGACCAATCTCTTCGAGCCCCCCCGCTCGGTCGCGATCAAAGCCTGAGGAGCATTTTTCGGGGCGGGGGTTTAAAGTCCACCCCGGCATTCCGCCCCTGCCCGGCGCTCGGGTCGCATCCCCGCGTTGCCTTATCCTCCGGCTCAGGTGCCTTCCAGTTTAGACCAGCCATTCCGGGCCTTAACCCGTTAAATCCCGGCGGGAGAGCCCAAGCCCTGACCCTAACCTTCAGAGGTTCAGCACTTCTTTATTGACGGCCGCGGCGAAGTAGTCGATTTCCTGCGTGGTCGTGTAGACACTGGCCGTGATTCTGATGCCGGTGTATTCTTCGTGTCCCATGAGCGCGACATAGATGCCGTACTTGGCTTGCAGGGCTGACACAAGTTTGGCTGCGTCCCCTTTTACGCCGATCATGCCGATGCCGCACGACATCTCCGGCGCGGGGTTATGCAGGATTTTGATCTTCGGATTTTCGGCCATCTGATTGGCCCAGCGATCGCGCAGATAACGAAGACGCGCGGACTTGCGCTCGATTCCGATGGCGCGGTTGAACGCGATCGCTTCGCAGATGGCATCGAAGTTCGCGGCCGGATGGGTGCCGATCTCTTCGAACTTGCGGATGTTCTCTTCGCGCCCGGGGCCCGCGGCGAACATCGGCCAGGTGTCTTTGATGCGCGATTTGCGCACATACAGAAAGCCGGTGCCGATGGGCGCGAAGGTCCACTTATGCAGGCTCACGCCGTAGTAGTCGCAGTTGAGGTCCGACACCTTAGCGGGGAAATGATTGAAGGCGTGTGCGCCATCGACAATGGACACGATGCCGCGCGCGGCGGCCATGTCGCAGATGCGCCGTACCGGAAAGATCTGGCCGGTGCGGTTGGTGATGTGGCAGACAAGGATGGCCTTTGTCTTCGGCGTGACTCCCTTTTCGTAGAGGTTGTACAGGTCGTCCATGCTCGTCACGGGGACGGGGAACGACAGGGTTTTGAGCTTGATGCCGTCGCGGCGCTCGCGCTGGCCGAAGGTCGTCAGCATGCGGGGATAGTCCTGATTGGTGGTGAGGACTTCGTCGCCGGGTTTGAGGTCGAGGCCCAGCTGCGCGATTTCAAGGGCTTCGCTGGAGTTGCGTGTGATGGCGATGGTTTCGGGATCGACGCCGGCCGTCTCCGCGATCATGCGGCGGGCGGTTTCGATGCGGGGATCGAGCTCGCGCACCATGGTGTGATACGGGCCCATGTTGGTGTAGTCGAGGTAGCGGCGCATGGCGTCCTGGACGCTGCGGGGCGGGGGGCTGGCATAGCCGTTGTTGAGATTGACTACGGTGCGGTCTGTTGTGAACTCGTTGCGGATGCCGGCCCAGAAGTCTTCATCGGCGGGCGGCGCGGTGGGCGGGGGCGCGGCGAAGAGCCTGGTAGCTCCGGCGGCGGTTGCCAGCTGGAATAAGTTGCGTCGGTTCATGCGTGCTCCTGAATTGAGAGCGGGCGAGCCGGTGAGAGCTTCGCCGCCGGTTGGCGCTCCGGAGGGCGCGTCGGGCCTGATCGTCTTCTCCCGCCGGCAACGGGGCCATCAGTCGGGCTGCAAGTTGGGACAGATACAGATTAGCAATCGGGCGGGGACGGATGGTAGCGGAGGGGCGAGGGCCGCTTTCTTGCGGGCGCGGCTCAGAAGCAAGGCTTGTGCCCGTCGCAGGGGACATTGCCCGTGTTGACAGACCAAGCGGTCAAGGCTAAGTGTTGATAGTATAAGCAGCGGCCATGAAAATCACCCGCAGAAATGCCGTCGCCCTGCTGGCCGCGGGGGCGCCCGCAACCATCGCGCGCCGCGCCGCGGCGCAGCCGGCCAACGCCGCCAGACTTGAGATCGCGCCCGGCCCGTTCCAGCCTTCGGGCGAGTCCTTCCGCCAGTATCGGTGTCCCGATTGGTTTCGCGATGCGAAGTTCGGCATCTGGGCGCACTGGGGTCCGCAATGCGTTCCGGCGCACGGCGACTGGTACGCCAACCGCATGTACGACGAGGGCACGAGGATCTACAAGTCGCATCTGGAAGAGTACGGCCATCCTTCGAAATTCGGCTACAAGGACATCGTGAAGCTGTGGAAGGCGGACCGGCTCGATACCGATTCCCTGCTCGCGCTCTATAAGAAAGCCGGCGCGAAATATTTCATGAGCATGGGCGTCCACCACGATAATTTCGACCTCTGGAATTCGAAGTATCAGCCGAGGTGGAATGCTGTGGCGACCGGTCCGCGCAAAGACATTGTAGGGATGTTTCAGAAATCGGCGCAGAAGAACGGGCTGAAGTTCGGAGTCAGCGATCATCTGTGGTTCAGCTACAAATTCCTCGCGATCAGTAAGCGCAGCGATAAAGAAGGCCCGTTTCAGGGCGTTCCCTACGATGGCAACGACCCGCAATACGAAGATCTGTATCACGATCCCTACGCGGCGAAACTGGCCTATCAGAAGCCTACGGTCAGCGAGGAGGGTATCAGCGAAGCCTGGAAACAGCAGTATTTCCTTCGCATCAAAGACATGCTGACTCAGTATCAGCCCGACCTTTGGTACACGGACGGCCCGCTTTCGTTCGGCAACGTGGGACTGAGCCTGCTGGCGCATCATTACAACATGAGCGCAGCCAAACACGGCGGCCGGGTTGACGTGGTCTACACGGGTAAGAACCCGCCTTTCGCGGCGGGCCTCGATTACACGTGCGATGCGGGCGGCTGCGTGCTGGATCTCGAGCGCGGCGTGGCGGCCGGGATTATGCCGGAGCCGTGGCAGACCGATACCTGCATCGGCGGCTGGTTTTACGACACCAACGTAACTTATAAAACACCCAAGATCGTCATCGATATGCTGGTCGATATTGTCAGCCGCAATGGCAACCTCATGCTCAATTTTCCGCTGCCCAACAGCGGGGAACCGGATGCGGCGGAACTGAAGATCCTGTCGGAGATTACTGCGTGGATGGGAGTGAACAGCGAAGGCATCCACAGCACGCGCCCGTGGAAGATTTTCGGAACGGGACCAGGCACGCAGGCCGCCGGCGGCCCGATGAACGAACGCAATCGCAAGCCGATGACGGCGGAGGAAGTGCGTTTCACAGTCAAGGGCAAATCGCTTTACGCTTTTGTGATGGGCTGGCCGGATAAGGAAGCGCTGATTGCGCCCCTGGGAATATCCAGTCCGCAGATGCCCGGGAAAATCGTGAACGTCGAACTCCTTGGGCACAGGGACCGCGTGCAATGGCGGCAGGAACCGGCCGGGCTTCGTGTACAAATGCCTGCGGAAAAGCCCTGCGACCACGCGATCGCGCTTAAAGCTACGCTGGCGTAGGGCACTGTTGACGCGAAAGCTAAGTCTTGGCCAGTTGGGCGGCACTGCGGTCGCGGCCCTGTTCCAGCCAGGCGACGTCAGAGCCGGAATCCGCGAATCTGCGCAGACCGGCCTCAGGAATCGCGCTGTCTGGCACAATGCTAAGCGGCGTATAGCGCGGATGGTGCGATTCCTTATACGGATCGTTGCTCGCGGCGTTGTAGCAGCAAATCATGGACCAGCGGGGATACTCCGACCGGTTCTCAGCGGACCGGTGCAGAAGGTTGCAGTGAAAGAACAGCACGTCGCCGGGCTCCATTTCTACATAGACGAGCGGCAACCGCTCCAGGATGGCCTGCACACGCTCCAGGTCCGCGCCTGCCTGGTCGCCGGTAAGCACGTGATCGATCCGGCCCAAGCGGTGCGATCCTTCGATGACCTGCAGACAGCCGTTCTCTCTGGTCGCGCGATCCACCGCAATCGACGCGCTGCAAAGCTGCGGCGCAAGCACGCCATTCTGGTACCAATACCCGTAATCCTGATGCCAGGCCCATGCTCCGCCAACCCTGGCGTCCTTCATGATCATCTTGCTGTGGTAATGATAGACCTCACCGCCAAGCAGAGTTTCAGCGGTACGGACAATCGACTCACAACGCGCAAACATGCCGTAGAGCGTATCGCCGGGATGATTCCAGAGAGACAGACGAACGACGTTGCCCGCGCCGTCGTCGCGGCCAAAAGAGTGGGCATCGAGTTCGCGGTCCTCTTTAGCGGCGCGGCCCAGCAACTGAATGGTGGCCTCGTCGAACAGACCGCGCAGGAGCACGTAACCTTTGGCTTCATACTCCGAAATCAATTCCCCGGGCGTTAGCATTTGTACATATCCCTACACTTGAAAAGGAGTTAGCGGGTTAGATTTCTATTGTACCTGGAAGAATCAAATCGTACCTGATACCATACAAGGCGTTAATGGCACAACAGTTATTGCAATGCCCCTTTTGTCCTAAGACATCTTCCCGCGGAACGGGATTGGCTTCTCATATTCGTGGTACGCACCCCGCGCAGTACGGCTCATGGCAGAAGAGCCGGGGTAAGACCCCGATCCCAACGGCCTCTAAACCAGCGCCCAAGGCCGTATCGGTCTCAACGGCTGGAGTCGGAGGCGGATTGAAAGACGTGATTGCGCGGCTGGAGCAGCAGCAGAGCGCCATCGTGCGTGCCCTTGCCGCGTTGCGGGGCATGGAAGGTTCAGTCGGCGAAAGCCCGGCCGCGGCCGCTCCCGCGGTCAAGAAGCGCGGTATGACTCCGGAAGGAAAAAAACGTCTGATTGCGGCCCTGAAGCGCCGCTGGGCGGAAAAAAAGAAGGCTGCCAAGAAAGCTTAGCCAACCTGCGGCGCTGCGGGTGCTATTTTCCAGCCCATATCGATTTCAACGGCCAGATGGCGTCCGAAAGCCGGGTCGCATTGCCGCTTGCGTAGAACGTCATGGACACGGGCGGCTGCTGAAAGATAAGGTCGGTTATTGCGACGCGGCCTTCGTCCGCGAAGACCTCAACGGAACTGCGGTCAACGAATATATCCATCGTTAACTGGCGATTCGTGAGCCGCAGCGGCGCGGAGGTGCGCGCGGGAAACAAGGAATGCGTCCGGTCAACGTATAGCTCCTCCCTGCCTGCGTCATAACCGATTGCGACGGTGCTTCCGTCCTTAGCAGTCAGTTTCCAGCCGGCGTCCGCACCGGGATCGATCTTCAGCGTGGTTTCGACCTCAAAGCTACCGCCGGACGGTTCCTTAGCGGGCTTGCCACGCAGCCGCCGCAGAGCGGGCAGAGGCTCCTGCATCAGGCGAATGCCTTCGGGAAACGTCCTGAGCGCGAGTTGCCGGGGAATGGTCATCTGTCCGCGCCACGGGCTCGTCGGCAGCTTATCGGCGTATTGCCAGTTGCTCATCCACCCAAGCATGACCTGCGGCTGAGCCGGCGGAAGGTTGTTGAAAGTCAACGCGCAGTAACAATCTTTACCGTAGTCGGTCCAGAGTGAAAGCGACGGCGGATTGTCGTTGACGAACTTCGCGCCGTCGAACCGGCCTATGAAATACTGTTCCCCGGAACCGCCTTGCAGCGAGCCTGGGTTGAGGCCAACCTTGAGCACCCAGCGCGTGTTGGCGGGGTCGCCATCCACGGGCAGTTCGAAGAGCGACGGGCATTCCCACTGACCAGCAATTGCGCCGGCGGGGCCGAATTCACTCAGGCGTTCCCATTGCCTGAGATCGGGTGAGCCATAGATCGCAATCTTATGATCGTTGGGTAACGACACCGCCATGATCCAGCGTCTGGCCTGATCCGACCAGAAGACGCCGGGGTCGCGGAAATCGGACATGTTGAGATTGAGCACTGGGTTCCCTGAGTACCTGGTCCAGGTTCGGCCGCGGTCGTTGCTGAATGCCAGATTCTGGGTCTGCAGCGCAGGCGCGGCGGCTTTGGCAGGCGTGTGGCCGGTGTAGACGGCAACCATGCAGGGCTTGCCGCCTTTGCAGAAACCGCTGGTGTTGTGGCGATCGACAACAGCGCTGCCGGTGAAGATCATGACGCCGTTCTCTTCGGGCAGAGCGACCGGGAGTTCGCGCCAATGGACCAGATCCCGGCTTACCGCGTGACCCCAGCTCATGTGACCCCACTGATCGCCAAACGGATTGTACTGGTAGAAGAGATGATATTCGCCGTCGAACCAGACCAGGCCGTTAGGGTCGTTGGTCCAGTTGGTCTGAGGGGAGAAGTGGAACCGGGGGCGGAAGGGCTCATTGTATCCGGCGGTGGCTGCGAGGAGGAACATCAGAGCGGCAAGGTTAAGCAGGAGAAGCTTCGGCGCGGTCGGCACAACAATGAAATTAACACCTTGTGGCGCCTGCCCTCCGCCTGGCGCGGAGCCTGGGAGCTTCGCAATGCCACAACACCACTGCGGACTGGCGCGACCTGCACACGGCCTAATGTTTTCAGCCCCGAACGCCGATAGAAGGGTTTGGAAGCGCGAACGGCATCTTCGAAGGGCGCGGTATCCTCGTGGTTTTTCTGGGGCCGCTCCCTCGCGTTTATACTGCTCGCCGGTACCGTCCTTTCACTGATCGCCTTCCGCACGATTCGCGGCCGGGAGCTAGAGAGCGCGAAGGAAGAATTCAAGCTGGCGGCAACGGCATCCGAGTACGCCGTACGGCGCGAAGTCGAATCGAATCTGGCGGCCCTGCGAACGCTGCGGGCCTATGTCATTGTGACGGAAGATCTGACCGACACCGGATTCACAACGTTCGCTAACGAAGCGCTTGGGAGCAATCCCAGCATCCTCAGCCTGGAGTGGGCTCCGCGGATCGTGTTGGCGGAGCGTCCCGCGTTTGAGCGGCAAATGCGTGCGCGCAACCTGCCGAACCAATATATCCGGAAGGATCTGAGCAAGAATCCGAAGCATGCGCCGGAGGCGAAGGATTATTTCCCGATTGAATTTATGAGCCCGCCCCTACAGACCGCGCGGGTGGTGGGATACGACCTGGCAAGCACGCGGGCGGGACGCCAGATTCTGTCGCTGGCGGAAAAGTCGAAGGCGCTGGCTGTCGGCGGGAAGGTCGAGGTGGTCGAGACTACCTACGACAGGCTCGCGATGCCCTCGTATATGGCTGTGTTCGCCGGGCCGCCCGGGCGGGAACGGCTCAGGGGCTATGTGCTCGGTTTATTCCAGATGGGAGAGGTGCTCGAAGAAGGCCTGCGGCGGCTGCGGCCCGAAGCCATAGACATTCAGTTCTACGACTTAAGCGCGGCACCCGGTGAGCAGTTCCTTTACCGGCACGAGTGGGATTCCGGGGCGAAGAGGCCCCCGCCCCAAAAAAGCGATCCGGATATGACCGAGGGCGATTTCAGGCACGCAGTGCGCTTCGATGTGGGGGGGCGCCAATGGGCCATGGTGGTGACTGCAACCGGCGCTTACAAAGCGAAGCGCCAGACATGGCGTGCCTGGGGCGCGCTCTCGGTTCTGCTGTTGATGACAGTCGCGACGATGGCGTACTTCCTGCTGCATGTTACCCACGCGCGCCGGGACGAGGAGCTCAGACAACTGCGTTCCCGAAAAGCGACCGAAGACGCGTTGCGCGTAAGCGAGGAGCGTTATGCGCTGGCGGCGCGCGGCTCAAAGGACGGGCTGTGGGACTGGGACCTGGAGACGGGCAAAGTCTTTTTTTCCGAAAGATGGAAATCGATGCTGGGTCTCGATGCCGGTGCCATCGCCGAAACCCCGGATGAATGGATTCAGCGGCTGTATCCCACCGACCGGGCACGGGTGGAAAATGAAATCGCGCGCCACTGCAGCGGAGCCACGGATCATTTCCAGAGCGAATACCGGATTCTGCACAACGACGGAAGCTTCCGCTGGATGCTGAGCCGGGGCGTGGCGGTGGTGAGTGCAGACGGCGTGGCAACGCGGATTGCGGGATCGCAGACAGACATTACCGAGGCCAAAGCGGCCGATCCGTTGACCGGGCTTGCCAGCCGCCTCCTGCTGAACGAAAAACTGCAGCTGGCCATCGACCGAATGAGGATGGACGAGACCCACCGGTTTGCCGTGTTGTTCCTGGATCTCGACCGGTTCAAAGTAATCAACGACAGTCTCGGGCACCTGGCCGGCGACCGGCTGCTGCAACAGATCGGGCAACGGCTGGAGTCCTGTGTGGCCGCGCCTCCTTTCGACACCGGGCAATGTCTGGCTGCACGGATGGGAGGCGACGAATTCGCTGTGCTGATCGGCTCCATGACGTACGCCGGAATGGCTATGGCGCTGGCCAACCGCATTCAGGAAGCCATGAAGCCGGCGTTTCTTCTGGAGGGCCATCAGGTGTTCGTTTCGGCCAGCATCGGGGTACGCATCGGGCACGCGAATGCAACACCCGAGACGCTGCTGAGGGATGCGGACACGGCTATGTACGATGCGAAATCGCGAGGCAAACAGCGGAATGAGTTGTTCGTTCCGGCGATGCGCCTCGAAGCGGTCCGGCGGCTGCGCCTCGAAACCGACCTTCGCAAAGCCATTGAGCGCGACGAACTCATGGTTTATTACCAGCCGAAGGTTTGCCTGAGGACCGGGCGGGTGGCTGAAGTCGAGGCGCTGGTGCGCTGGGAAAGTCCGGATCGCGGAATGGTGAGTCCCGCCGATTTTATCCCGATGGCCGAGGAGACAGGGTTGATCATACCGCTTGGAAGCTATGTGCTTCGCAAGGCCTGCCTGCAGATGGCGGCGTGGGCGCGCGACCGCCGCGTGCCTCCCGGGATGCGTGTGAGCGTGAATCTCTCCTGCAGGCAGTTCAATCAGCCGGACCTGTTCGAACTCATCATGGGGATTCTGCAGGATACCGGCCTTCCTCCGGAGCGACTCAGCCTGGAAATCACCGAAGGCGTACTGATGGAAAACATGGAGAACGCGGTTGCGCTGCTGACCAGACTGCGGGGCGCGAAGATCGGTTTGCAGATCGACGATTTCGGCACCGGTTATTCATCGCTGAATTATCTTCACCGCCTGCCGTTCGACGGACTCAAGATCGATAAGAGCTTCGTGCGCGAAATCGGGGTGCGTCCGGAAAACTCGGAGATCGTCAACACCATCATGATGCTGGGCCGCACGCTGGGAATGAGCGTGGTGGCGGAGGGCGTGGAAACGGCGCTCCAGTTGCAACTGCTTGTCGATTCCGGCTGCGACTACGCGCAGGGCTTCATGTTCTCGGAAGCCGTGGACAGCAAACGGGCGGAGCGCTTCTTCGAAGGCTTCTCAGACGTGCTGAACGGTGCGCCCGAAGAAGCTGAGGAAATCTACGAGCTCGTGCATGCCTGACCCGCGATTTCTAAAGGGATCCCGAGACGTGCGGTATTCCGGATACGGGCTGTCCGCCGCCAACGGCGATCCGTACGCGGGGGCCGGGAAGATCCGCTTTGCCAACCGTGAAGACGACATCGCGCGATTCGCCCGCCTTCAGATG
>Ga0302320_10023434_pt1 | contig 12119 bp, 8 predicted proteins | sample Bog_T0_3_FD_202130 | JGI IMG/M metagenome (GOLD analysis project Ga0302320, IMG submission 202130) | Peat permafrost microbial communities from Stordalen Mire near Abisko, Sweden - Bog_T0_3 | ecosystem: Environmental > Terrestrial > Soil > Wetlands > Peat | place: Sweden: Abisko, Stordalen Mire...
ATCCATGGACGACGCCACCCACACTTGGGACGCAGAGGCCATCCATGCAGGTGCTGCTTCCCTCCGAACGTGGCCCGGAGGGATTGTGCCGATTTCCCACACAGCCCTGGTGTGGTCGATGCCCCCGGCGGTTGGCACGCGTTTTTGCAAATCGGGCCGGAGCACATAGAGCATCCGGCCCGATTCTTTTAGCGGCCGTGATCCTTGCCTGGTTCATGGACTTTGTAATGGTTGCGAAAGTTGCCATGGTCGCCGTATTCCCAAACGTCGCCAGTGTTGGCATTAAAGAATGCGTGGTTGCCACCACCGTAGGAGAACTGGATGCCTGCATAGGGTCCCTGGGCCATGACGCTTTGGGGTTGGAAAACTGGTCTTAATGCGAACGCCGCGAGAAACAGGGCGATGATGGTGAGAACCGTCTTTATGTAAAGGTCAACGCGCATGTGAGCGCCTCCAGGTTTCGCAATTTGCGGAACATCCGCAATCCCGGCAACCCAGAGGCCGACATCGAGAACCGTTGTTTAAGTCCTTACATCCGCGCTTGTTGCGATCCTGGCGCCGTTTGTGTCCCTGTCTCCAACTACGTGTACGCGTGGGAGTACCCGATCAACGGCGGCACTACGGCATTCCATTGCCCGGAACTCGCGTTTGCTTCCATGCCCTGAACGTGCCGCAGATCAGGACTGCAACCGGAGGCGGTCCGGTCGCAATGGCCCTTCAGGACAAGGTCGCCGGTGCGTGGGTTCGTCTTGCGAAAACCGGGGAATCCGGTCAGCCCGGTTTGGAGTGGCGTCCTTATACGGCCGATAATCCCCAGGCTATGTATGGTGTTCGACTCGGTCAGTGAATCTCGCCCCCTGCACGACGACAAGCTCGTATCTCTACTTCCGGCGGTCGGAGGCCGGGGTGGGCGCGGTGGTGCGGTTCCCGCCGGAACTGGCAGGGGCTAAAAACGCGGCAACGCCCGTCCGCTCAGAAGGGACATGTTCCGAGGGAAACGGAACCTTGTCCTTTCTCTTACTTTGCCGGCATGTGGAATATCGACGTCGTTTTCAGCTCCCGGAATTGAGGTAGCCTAATAGGATGTTTAGCCGATTTGTTGTCCCACTGCAGGTTTTCCCATTGTTGGTTGCTTCAATGATAATGTCGCCGGCGTTCCTTCGCGCAGCGGCCCCGGACGCGAAGCCGATAAATCTCAACGTCGTTGCGGTAGACAGCAACCTACAGCCCGTAACCGATCTGACGCAGGACGAATTCCGGATTACGGACGAGGGCCGGAATCAGCCGATCGCCTTTTTTCGGCATCCGAACGCTGGGCCGTCTGCTTTGCCGTCGCTCGGTCCTGGTGAATACTCAAACCGCGACAAAACGAACGCGCGGCACGTGACCGTCATTCTGTTCGACATGCTGAACCAGCGGGTCGCCACGGAATCGATCACGTCCAATCTGATGGTGCGGCAACTGAGCACGATAGAGGACGCGGAGGATGTGTTCCTCTACGCGCTCACGCTCGATGGCAAGCTGTCACCGATTCACGGTCTGGATGGCTCGGAACCCGGGGCGAATCCCCAGGAGAATTATCAGAATAAAGAGCCCTGGACGCATCGGATCAAGCCGCTGATGGACGAAACCATGCGAAGCCTGCAAAAAGTAAGACCCGGCGATACGAACATCATCAATGTACGGATTGACCTTACGTTTAAGGCACTACAGAATCTCGCCGCTCAGCTATCCGCATATCCAGGGCGAAAGAACGTGGTTTGGGTTACCGACGGGATACCGGTCGCGTTGTCAGCGCCTCTTTCGCAGACCGGAAGCGCGATCGATTTCACGACGCAGTTCCGCCAGATGGGTGAGCGGTTCGCGAAGGCACAGGTTGCAATCTACCCGGTTCCGCAGTTCATGATGGGGAGTGCCGACGCAGTGAATGGCGATCTGAACAGCATTGAGGCACTCAACACGATGGCAGGTCTTACGGGTGGTCGGCCGGGTGCCGCCAACGATATCGGCAAAACGCTACAGCAAGCCATGCGCGATTTGCAGGTCAATTATCGGATCGGCTATTATCCGGCGGAAGACACAATGGACGGCAAGTTCCACGATCTGCGTGTAACCTGCACGCGCAAGGGCGTGCGGATTCAGACTCGAACGGGCTACCTCGCGGTGAAGGAGACTGACGCAGCCCGGGCGGATCGCGCAACGGGCGACGCATTGAAGACCCGGGCCGAAGCCGCCGAAATCGGATTGCGCGCCCTGTTGACGCCGGACCCGAAGGCCGCTCATCAGACGGACATGGCTCTGCGGATCGCAGCGGAAAACGTGGCGCTCACGCAGGATGGCGAACGCATGTCAGCACAACTGCGGCTTACGCTCGTCCTCTACCGGAAGGACGGGAGTGCGATGGGTCTCGCAGTGGTGCCGCTGAAATTCAGTTACGATGCCGCGGGGCGGGAGAAAGCGTTGCGAGACGGGATCGAATTTAACCGGAGCCTGAGCCTGGACGGGGTCGCCATGATTCGAGCTATCGCGTTCGATTTCGAATCTGAAGCGGTGGGATCGCTTGCCGTTCCTCTGGATCCGGATGTCGCCGCCTCCATGAAATGAGACGATGCGGATAGCGGCTACCTGACAATCAGCAGACCAACGGATCCCAGACTTCGCGAAGTGAGAGAGTAAAGCCCGCCACCGGTTCTTCACCCGTTACCGAATCGACGCCGGCCAGGGTTTCGGGTTCCCGTTCGGGGCGGTAGATCTCGACCGACTTTGCCGCAGGATCGATCAACCATCCGAGCTGGGCGCCGTTGGCGATGCATTCCTGCATCTTTGCCCGCAAAACAGGCAGTCGATCCGAGTGCGAACGAAGCTCGATGACGAATGCCGGGCACAAGTGCCAAAAGCCTTCCCGGCTCTCCTGTGGCAGTTTCCGGACGTCTTCAGTGCGCGTCCACGATGCATCCGGCGAACGCCGCTCGCCATTCGGGAGCACAACGCCCGAAGAAGAGTCCAACACCATTCCGCGATGATCGCCTCGCGACCATAATTCAAGCTGAAAGTTGATTTCGCTGTTGCGGCGACCGGTCAGCGAATGAGTTGGCGGCATGACAATGATCTCCCCGTCCGCCGTCACTTCAAACGAGAGGTCCGGGTGTTCGGTGCAGAACGCTTCGAACTCCTCGTCGTTCATCGGAGGCGCTGTGAGCGTGGCGGGAAGATACGCTTCGTCGAGCACGAACGGCGTAAGTCCATCGTAGCGCAAACGGCGGGACCCTTCTGCTCTTCCGCCGCACTGTTACAGTGATACAAATATGAAGTACCTCCTCCCGCTTCTCTGTCTCCTCCCTGCGCTATCCCCCGCCGCGGTCAAAATTGTCCTCGTCGGCGACTCCACCGTAAACGACCAGGGCGGCTGGGGCAAAGGCTTCAGCGGTTCTTTCGACTCCCAGGTTCAGGTCGTCAATCTCGCCCTCAACGGGCGCAGTTCGAAGAGCTTCCGCGACGAAGGCGCATGGACCCCCGCCCTCACCGCCAGGCCGGACTATATCCTCATCCAGTTCGGCCACAACGACTCCCCCGGCAAAGGCCCCGAACGCGAGACCGATCCCGATACTACCTATCGAGCGAACCTGATCCGTTATATCGACGAAGCCCGCGCGGCTGGTGCAAAACCGGTACTCGTCACCTCCATCGTTCGCCGCGTTTTCGATGCCGCCGGCAAAATCAAGCCCGATTCCCTCGTGCCGTATGTGGCCGCAACCCGCGCCGTCGCGAAGGAAAAGAACGTGCCGTTGATGGACCTTTACGCCCTCACTCTCGCCCAGGCCGAAAAGCTGGGCCCCGCGCGCTGCATCGATATCGACGCCATCGACAGAAACGCCAAAGACGGCAAGCCAGACACCACCCATCTCGGCCCCATCGGCCGTAACCAAATTGGCTCCATCGCCGCCCATGAATTCGTGAGCGTCGTTCCCGATATGCGCGCCACGCTTCAGGCCGGTCCGCCGCCCATGCAGGTGGTGGTTGCGGCCGACGGCTCCGGAGATTTCGAAACCATCCAGCGAGCTATCGACCACGCGCCCTTCGTACCGGATGGGCAACGCCTCAATATCGAAATCCGCCCCGGCATCTACAAAGAGCGTTTGGTCGTTCCCCAGGATCGCCCGCGCACCACCTTCCTCGGTGAGAATGCAGCCACGACCATCATCACCGCGGCCATGAGCGCAAAGGAAGCCGGCGGTACGTTCCTCAGCAGCACCGTCGACGTGCAGGGCACCGAATTTCACGCCGAGAACATCACCTTCGAAAACACCTTCGGCGTGGGTTCGCAAGCCGTCGCGCTGATGATTCACTCCGATCGCGCCGAATTCCACCGCTGCCGCTTCCTGGGCTGGCAGGATACGCTCTACGCCTCCACGGGACGCCAGTATTACAAGGACTGCTACATCGAAGGCCACGTCGATTTCATCTTCGGGAATGCCACGGCGGTTTTCGATAACTGCGAGATTCACAGTCGCGGCGATGGGTATCTTACTGCACACAGCCGCACCTCGCCCGATCTGCCTACGGGTTATGTCTTCTACCATTCCCGATTGACGGCCGAGAATCAGACGAGAGGGTCTTTTCTGGGTCGCCCCTGGCGTCCGTACTCGCGTGTCGTATATATCGATTGCGCCATGGACGCCTTCATTCGCCCGGAAGGCTGGGATAACTGGAGCGATGCAAAAAATGAAGCGACCGCCTGGTACGCCGAGTTCGGATCAACGGGACCGGGCGCGAAGACTGTCGAACGGGCCAGCTGGGCGCATCAACTGACGCAACAGCAGGCAACGGCATTTCAGCCGGACGTATTCCTGCGCGGCAGCGACGGCTGGAATCCTGCCTCGAAGTAGTTCGCTACTCACAAGAGCACGACCGCGTCTGGAATTTCCACATTCCTTGTAGGGCAGATTCCAAACGGTTGCCAATCGGCCCCCTGAAGTTTCCACATTTGAAACGACCGCACGTGCGTGCCAGGTGGCCCATGCTTCACCTTGTGGGTCGAGCGACGCTCGACTTCACGCGGCGACAGTCATCTGAGGTGATCCAGTCAATGGTTTTTTGAGTGGAGGGTGTCGTACTTGCCGAGCATGAAGACCAGAGCCCTCTCGATTGCTCAACGGCGATGGCGACGGGCTGTCCGCCGAAACGCGTACGCAGAGTGGACACCCACTGCTCAACCACTTCGGGAGTCCGGCTGAGTTCGCCACGTTTCCCAGGCGCTGGTGTAAAGCGACAGGCCGATACCTCCCCACTTCCCCGCGCTCAAATCAAACAGAATCGCCCATCCCACATAATCGAAGCATGCGTTGGAATCAAGCGGTCTTGCTGGCTGCCTTTGCCGGCCTGTTGTGGGCGCAGTCAATCGACTGGCCCAGGCTGCTGCCAGCCGAATCAGGACTGGACACCGCGAAGCTCTCCGCATGGCAAAGCAACCTCGCGGCCCACGGCACCACCGGTCTTCTGGTAATCCGCCGCGGACGTATTGCGCTCGAGTGGTACGCACCCGACTGGAACGCGGATCGGCCTCACGGCACCGCATCGATGGCAAAGGCGCTCGTCGGAGGCATGTCTCTCGCGCTGGCAATGAGCGACGGGCGAATCTCGCCTGACGATTTAGCGTCGAAGTACATCCCCAAATGGCGCACCGATCCCCTGAAATCGAAGATCACTATCCGCCAACTCGCCACCCACACATCCGGCATCTCCGACGCCGAACAGGACGACATCCCGCACGACCAACTGACCGGCTGGAAGGGCGACTTCTGGAAGCGTACGCCCGACCCGTTTTCCATAGCTCTGAACCAGGCACCCGTCCTGTTCGAGCCAGGCACGCAGAACGAATACAGCAACCCAGGCATGGCGGCGCTATCCTATGTGGTTACCGCATCGCTGAACGGCGGCAACATCCGCGCTCTGCTCAAAGAACGCCTGCTCGACCCGCTCGGTGTTCCTGAAAACGCATGGTCCATCGGCTACGACCATCCGACGGAGTTGGACGGACTGAAGCTATACGCCAACTGGGGTGGCGCCACCTTCACGCCGCGCGCAGCGGCGCGAATCGGACAACTGATGATGTTGCGCGGCCAGTGGAACGGCCGCGAACTGATCCGGCGCGACGTCGTGAAAAACGTGTTGACAGATCAGGGTCTGCCTCATCCGCAGCGCAGCCCCAACGACCCCGCGCCGTCGTCCGGCCTCGCCTGGTACGTGAACTCCGATGGTGTCTGGCCATCCGCTCCGCGCGATACCTTCGCCGGAGCCGGCGCTTCGCATGAACTCATCGTCGTGATCCCCAGCCTGGATTTGATCATGGTCCGGAACGGAACTGCATTAGCCGATCCGAAGGGCAGCTTCTGGGCGCCAGTCTACGATTTGGTGATCAAGCCGCTCATGGAGACGGTCACGGAGCTCGCTCCGTATCCCCCGAGCCCGGTCATCCGCAGCGCGGTATTGGGAAAGGAAATCGGCCGTACCGCGATCGACAGCGATAACTGGCCGTTGACTTGGGGTGACGATGACGCCCAATATACGTCGTACGGCGATGGCTACGGCTTCGAACCATTCGTGGAAAAGAAACTCGGGATGGGTTTCGCGCGAATCACCGGCAGTGCCAACGATTATCGCGGCGTGAACCTGCGCGCGGATGCCGAACGGACCGGCGGCGGTGCAAAGAGCCCCAAGGCGAGCGGCATCCTGATGGTGGATGGCATCTTATACCTTTGGGTGCGTAACGTCGCGAATTCACAGCTGCTGTGGTCGCTGGATCGAGGCAAGACGTGGCAATGGGGCTTCAAATTCGAAGAAGGCTTCGGATCTCCTTCGTTTCTGAATTTCGGGCGGAACTACGCGGGCGCGCGCGACGAGTATGTCTATACCTACTCGCAGGACGGCCCCTCCGCGTATGAGAGCGACAACGGCATTGCTCTGGCGCGCGTCAGGAAGGACAAGCTTCGCGAACGGACTGCATGGGAGTTCTACCAGGGCACCGATGCGGCCGGGAGCCCGCAATGGTCCGCGGACATTAGGCGCCGGAGCGCGGTGTTCCATTACCCGGCGAACTGCTACCGGCTTGACGTCGTCTACGATGCCGGAATCGGGCGTTACCTGATGGCCCTGGCTTACGACAACGCCGGCGGCTGGGGGCTCTTCGACGCGCCGAATCCCTGGGGCCCGTGGACAACCGTTCTCCACCGCCAGTGGGACATCCCGGATACCCACGGCTATCGCCTGCCGGCGAAGTGGATCTCCGCCGATGGCTTGACGGTGACCCTCGTGTTTTCGGGAGTCAAGCCGAACGATGCCTTCTGCACGCGAAAACTGACGCTGCTGAAGTGAACTGCCCGCGCAGTTGATTTGATTGGAACTGAATCGTATTATCGGGAACGACAACATGGCCCGGCGTTGCGCGAGATGACGACGCAGCCGATCCACAAGCGCATTGCCGAAATGCATCAGGGGCACTGAGAGGAGCGGTTTTCCGCCCTCTTCACCCGTGCCCATCCGCGTTCATCAGCAGCTTAATTCAACACAAACATAAACAGCCCGCCACTTACGAACGCCGCGACATGCTGTTTTCCGTCCATCATGAAGGTTTCCGGAGGCGCCGTGAGTCCGCCGACTTCCGAATGCCACAGCGGCTTGCCCGTCTTGGTCTCGAGCGCCTCGATGCCGCCGCCGTTGCTCATGAACAGCACTCCTCCCGCGGTGGAAAGCAGGCCGACGCTGCCGGCCGTCAGCTTGTGCCGCCAGACGACCTTGCCGGTCTGGTAGTCGATCGCGTCGAGGAAGGTTCCGAAGCTGAAATTCCCGCCGGTGCTGATGCCGCCGAGCCCCATGGATCCGCGCGGATCGGGCTCCATCAGGTAGTCGATATGCAGACTGTTTGTTTCGTGGGTGAAAAACAGTCCCGCCGCGGGGGAGAATGTCGGGGGCGGATAGTTCAGCACGTCGCCGTTTACAAGTGAGCCCGGGATCGTAGCGTCCTTGTTCGGATTGCGCCTCACCTGACCCCGCGCATCCAGCGTCGGCTTATCCTCCGGATGGATTCCCGACGCGTAGTTATTCACCAGCCCCAGCTTGGCGCTGATCAGGTGTTCGCCGGTGACACGGTCCAGGACATAGAAGTAACCGTTGCGCGTCGCTATCATCAGCAACTTGCGCTGGCGGCCGTTGAACGGCATATCGGCGAGCGCGGGGGTCTCGGTGGAATCCCAGTCGTGCGTGTCATGCGGCGCGGACTGGAAATACCAGGCCATTTTCCCCGTGTCAACGTTGACCGCAATCACGCACCCCGTGTAGAGGTTGTCGCCGTCGCCACGGCCCTGGGTGTAGGCGGGCGTGGGGTTGCCGGTGCCGAAGTAATAGAGATGAAGTTCGGGATCGTACGACCCGGGAATCCAGGAAGTACCGCCGCCGTGTTTGGCTTCGTCGAGACTCGTCCAGGTATTTTCGCCGGGGTCGCCGGGTTTCTGCGCCGTCGAGTACAGAATCCATTGCTGTTCGCCCGTTTCGGGATCGAGCGACTTGAGAAACGCCGGCATGTCCAGGTTATTGCTCACTCCCACGATCACGTGGTTACCGAGAACCATGGGCGCGTTGGACGCCCAGTAGTTCTCGTCGAGCGATGCGATTTCTTTCTTCCAGAGTTCCTTGCCGGTCCCGGCGTCCAGACACACCACATAGTCGTCCTGCTCCTCGAAGTAGATGCGGTTATTCCACATGGCGAGACCGCGGTTGGCGAGGCCGTGGCCGGGCCGCACCTTCCAGTAGTAGTGCCAGAGCAACTGGCCGTCGTGCGCGTCGACAGCGAAGACGTTGTTCGGCTGAGAGGCGTAGATGATGCCGTTCACAATGAGAACGCCGCCTTCGAACCGGGAGGAATTGCATTGGTTGGCGCCGCCGTCGCCGAGACCGCCCACGACGATCGGGGCTGTCGCGCCACCACCGCCGCCGCCGCGCCCGCCAAAGCCGCCACCAGCCTGAGGCGCGGGCGCGGCGCCCGTTGCGCCGCAGCCACTGGTGACGCTGGTGTTGTACCATTCGAGGCTCAGGTGTTTCACGGTGTCGACGTTGACCTGCTTGAGCAGGCTGTAGCGCTTGCCGCTGTAGTCGCCCGAATAGCTGGTCCAGTTGTCGGACAGAGGCTTAATCAGTTCCGCCGGATCGAGAGGACCGCCCTGAGCGAACAGCAAAGCTGAGCTAAGGCAAGTGAGAAACAAAGTTTTCTTCATGGTCTGGTCTCCTCTACTTCAGCGTCGCCAAATAGGCGGTAACGTCGTGCATGTTCTTGTTCTGAGGATCATCCAGGTCCATGACCATCTTCTTATGGGCAGCCTGTGGGTCCGGCACCTCGACCTTCGGCACACCGTTGTCGATCGGGATAGACCGGCGGGTTCCGTCCGCGAGCTTGAGAATCACGAGGAAGTCGTCTTCATGCACCAGCGAGCCTTCGATCTTCTGGCCATTCGCCATGGTCACCGTTGCAGTGCCGCCTCGTCCGCCGCCCCGTCCGCCTCCGCCTCCGCCTCGTCCGCCGCCGGCCGCGGTACCAGCCACCCATGCGTTCTGGAGCGCGCGAGGATCGCTGTTCTGCGAGCCGATGCCCTTCAGGTCGCCGGTGATCGAATGGCAACTGGCGCAGTGTGCGTCGAAATAAGCCTTGCCCGCCTGCGGGTCGCCTGTCAACACATTCAGCTGCAGGCCCACGGGATTTCGTCCGGGAGGGCTGCCCTGAGCGCCCATCGTGGCCAGAACGCTGTGGATGTATTCCGAGGCCGCCACTCCATCGGCATCCACAAGAGTGACTGGCGGGCTGTGTTTGGCCAGGTTGGCGATAATGAGTTCGCCGTGCTGATCGTCCATGGCCACGGGCGAGCGCAAAATGTTGTTGCCTTTGCCGATCACGCCGCGCATGTCCGCGGCATGGCAACTAACGCAGTTGGCGTCGTAGAGCGCCTTGCCGCGCAACAGCACGTCCTGCGACGCCAGCGGGCGAATGAACTGCGAGAATTTGTCCGGGCTGCCGCCGGCCGCTCGTCCGGGGCCGCCGCGCCCACCACCCCGGCCGGCCCCCGCAGTTGGCGGAGGGGGTTCCTGCGCCATCAACAGAATGCAGCCGGTGGCAATGGCAGCAAGAATCGCAGCCGCTTTCATCGAAAATTTCGCCGTGTACATAGCTTTAAACCTCACGCTCTGAACTGCCGTTATCGCTGGCTAACAAAGATCTTATCCAACACCGCGTACCGCGCCCGATCCGGCTCCGGTTCCGCTTTCGTCACCACATCAATATGTGCCCGCGCATAATTCGTTTTCGCGCTGTAAACAGGCCATTCCGGCAAGCCCGCCCCATTCGGAGTAAACGTCTTGATAAAGTTCGCGAAATAGCCCTGCATCGTTTCCGAAACCTTATGATCGTCGGCTTCCCAGGCATAGCGATTGTCGAGATCGAGATTCCCCAGCGCGTATTGAATCTCCGCCGAATGCGCGGCGCCGCGCTGAGGCGGTAACACCGCTCCGCCGCGTCCGCCGCCACGTCCGCTTCCGCCCCGCCCGCCACCGCGCCCCGAGCCACCGCCTGCGCCACCACCGAAACCAGCGCCGGCCGCGGCAGTCTCGCCCGGCATACCCAGATAGCGCGGACGCGTCCTCGCGTAGTAGTAACGGTAAACGGACTTGCCACCCGTCTTCGCCTGCAGTTCGTTCCACTTCCATGTCCCGTGCGCGATGAACCGCGCGCTGGCCAGATCGGTCGCGGCCTGCATCACTTCGTCGGGCGTCGTCGGCGCATAGACCTTCAGCACCTCATCGGCGTTGTCCGGATACAGCCTGCGGATAGCTGCCGTGAATCCCTCAACGGTTGCCTCATTCTGCCCCAGAACGCTGGCTGCTCCCTGTTCCGCCGAATTGGTTCCGGCCAGCAGCGGAATCTTCGCCTGTTGTCCCGCTTCGAAAATCTCGGCGAGCGTCTTCGGCAGGAAGTAGCCGTCCAGATTGACGCTGAAAGAGAGCGGCGCAGGCGGAGGAGGCGCGCCCGGTACGGCCGCACCACGACCCCCGCCACGACCGCCAGCCGGGGCCGTCAGTTCCATAATCTTGTCCGCGGTCAATGCCCGCAGGTCGGCAAGCGATGTGGCTCCGGCACGTTCTGAAAACGTCACGCCATCCTTTTCCGTCACTGCCAGCGACTTCGGGGGCAGGGTGGAGATCAGCGCCCCACTTTCTCCAATCGCGGCAGCCATGAGATTCTTCGAAATCGGAGAAGCCATCAGCGCGCTGACCGAAATCGATCCCGCCGATTCGCCGCCAATCGTGACATGCTTCGGATCGCCGCCAAACGCCGCGATATTCTTCTGCACCCATTCAAGAGCTGCCACCTGATCGAGCATCCCGTAGTTGCCCGAAGCGTGATGCGGGGATTCCTTCGTCAGTTCCGGATGCGCCATAAAGCCGAAAATGCCCAGCCGGTAGTTGACCGTCACCGCGACGATGCCTTTGCGTGAGATGCTCTCGCCGTCATAGCGATACTCCGAGCCATCGCCGTTCGTGAAGCCGCCGCCGAAAAAGTAGACCAGCACCGGCAGTTTGCCGCTGCCTGGCTTCGCGGGCGTCCAGATGTTGAGATACAGGCAGTCCTCACTCGTGCCGTTGCTGCGGGACCAGTAGTCGCCACCGGCGCGCTGCATGCAGCGCGGGCCGAACTGATCGGCATTGCGAATGCCGGTCCAGTTCTTCACAGGCTGCGGTTCCTTCCAGCGCAGGTCGCCGACCGGCGGCGCTGCGAAAGGGATCCCTTTGAAACTGCGAACGCCATCCTTCGGCGCGGCAGTGGATTCGAGCACGCCGTTCGCGGTCTTGACCTGGTCTGCCGCGAACGCCGTGCCAACGGCGAGGAGGGACAGAAACACAGTCTGGTTGTATCGCTTCATAGAGATCACCTTCCGCCAATGATGCTAACATGGCGAGCCGCCAGGTGGCGCAGATATTCATGTCTGCCGGTTGAAGACCGGCCCCGTCGAGCTTCGCTCGACCCACAAGCTTCCGCCTGTGCCACCTGGTGTCCCTCAGGGTGTCGAGGTGGAAAGCGG
>Ga0302320_10023435_pt1 | contig 12118 bp, 8 predicted proteins | sample Bog_T0_3_FD_202130 | JGI IMG/M metagenome (GOLD analysis project Ga0302320, IMG submission 202130) | Peat permafrost microbial communities from Stordalen Mire near Abisko, Sweden - Bog_T0_3 | ecosystem: Environmental > Terrestrial > Soil > Wetlands > Peat | place: Sweden: Abisko, Stordalen Mire...
GCGTAAAAATCCCGCGCTTTGGCGAGCAACTGGTCGTCGGTCAAATGGTGTTCGTCCACGACCAGCGAGCCAATGATGTGGCTGGCCTGGTCCGGGTGATGGAGCTTCAACCAGGCAATGAACTGTTCCATCTCGCTGCTCGTACCGGTGCCGGTGCCGAAAATGAGAATCTCGCCGCCGGCTTTGAGCGCATTGGCCACCGGCTTAAAAAAGCTGTTCGGGTCCGGTTTATCTTTGCCGCGCGAGAAATCTTTCGCGTCGTTTGCCAGGCGCTGCTGCGCTTCCGGTTCCTGCGGCAGAATTCTCCGGGGAATGGCGCCGTGCATTTCCGTGCGGAAAATGCGGGCCTCGTGGTGATCAATCACCAGCAGCCAATGTGCTTCCCGGGCATCGGCTTCAGCCGGCGCGGCCTCGGACTTTTCCAGAAAGTGGCGCAGTGACATAACCTCGGAGGTTTCAGAAACATCCTTCCCATGTGGCGGATGCAGCGACAGGGTGTGGCCGTTGCGAGTTACTTTTAGGTGGCCATTCGGCTCCTGTTCGACCTGGCCAATATGCCGGAACAAGGCATATACCTCATGCCAGTTCAAATTATGGGAGACCGGATGTTGAAAAATCCGGTCATAGGTGCGCAGATGCGAACCGGTGATCCGCGGTATGGCTTTCATAGGTTATTAGGAGTTTGGAATCGGTGGGCAGACCAGCAGCCCGATGTTACGCAGTAATTATTTCTCACCGGGTGAAGATGCATTCAAAGTTCCACAAGGGCCATGGGGTATAACCCGCCCATGGGTGTTCACCTAATCCAATCCTGGCGCACCCGGGCCGGCCGTGTTTGCCCAAGTTAGCCGGAGCGCAGAACCGCGGCGGCGAATCATCCGGTTCATGTTTTTGCAACCCTCGTTCGTTCCAGGACGCGATGCACACTTTCGCCCAAAGTCCGGGCGGTGCAGGGCTTGCTTAACGACTCCTGGAAGCCCATCTGCCGCACTTTCCCGGCGGTCATCACGCCGCTATAGCCGGTCATGACGATGATGGGCAGGAGCGGCTGCAATTGCAGCAAATGACCGCTGAGCTTTATGCCGTCCATGCCAGGCATGGTCAAGTCGGTGATGACCAAGTCGAACGGCTCGGCCCGATCGCGAACGGCGGCGATGGCTTCCAGCGGGCTGGACTTGATGGTCACAGCGTAGCCCAGCCGTTCGAGCATCTTTTTGCCCAGGGCTGCCAGCAGAGCTTCGTCGTCCACGAATAAAATATGTTCTCCGCGACCGCGCGGGATGGGCGTATCTTCGATCTTTCGCAGGGTTGCTTGATTTTGAATCACGGGAAAATACAAATGGAACGTGGCGCCCTCGCCCGGATGGCTGTACACGGAAATGCCGCCGTCATGATTTTTCATGATGCCATGCACCACAGCCAGACCCAGACCGGTGCCCTCGCCGACGCTCTTGGTGGTGAAAAACGGTTCAAAGATGTGTTCTAATGTCGTAGGGTCCATGCCGCAGCCGGTGTCGCTGATAGAAAGCTGCACATAGGGACCGGGGTGCAACTCGGGAAGGGTTTTGACAAAATCCTCATCCACTTCCAAGACGTTCAGTTGAACTTTGATTACGCCGGTTTGACCGCGCATGGCATGCCAGGCGTTGGTGCCGAGATTCATGATCACCTGGTGGATGGCCGTGGCGTTGGCCAGCACAGTGGGCGTCCCGGTCAATTCGGTTTTAATGCGGATGGTTGCCGGCAGACTCGCCCGCAACAATTTGAGCGCTTCCAAAACCACGTCATTCAGGGAGATGGCTTCGCGCTCCTGGTTGCTTTTCCGGCTGAAGGTCAGAATCTGGTTGACCAACTCGGTCGCCCGCTGGGTGGCCTCCGAGATGTTTTCCAGGCTTTCCAGCACCTCTGGGTTGTCGGCCGCGTCCAATTTGACGAGGTAGAGGTTGCCAATAATGGCGGAGAGAATGTTGTTAAAATCATGGGCGATGCCGCCGGCGAGCTGGCCGATGGATTCCATTTTCTGTGCCTGGCTAAACTTCAGTTCCATCTTCCGGCGCTCGGTGATGTCGCGAAAGTACCAGATGCGGCCATAATTCTTTTCGAGCTTGTTGCGGACCGGCGCGGAATTGCGGTCCAGGATGGTGCCATCAATCATTTCAATCTCGTCATGGCTGGACTCATCGGGATGGGCATAAAGCCAGGCCACCCTTTCAGTGAACAGTTGCGGATACCGCGTTTGGTTCGCGGCGAAAACAAGCTGCGCGTCATCAGCGGGATCCTCAAGGACGTGCCGGGGAAATTTCCACAGCTCACTCATCCTCCGGTTCTGGAGGATATGCTTGCCCATCCGGTCCACTACAAGGATGCCGTCAATGGAAGAATCCAATTGCGCTTCCAGCAAGGTGGTCTTCCAGAGCAGTTGCTCTTCACTTTTTCTCTGCGCCGTCGCGTCCCGCTCAATGGCCACAAAGTGCGTGCATTGGCCGGTTGGGTCAAAAATCGGAACCAGTTCCACATCCATCCAAAACTCGGCGCCATCCTTCCGATAATTGACGAGCTGCCGCCGGATCGCCTGTCGCTGCACAAGCGCATGTTGAATCGCGTCCAAAGTTTGCCGGTCCGTTTTCTCCCCCTGAAGAAACCGTGGACTGCGCCCCAGCGCCTCGGCAGAGGAATAACCGGTGATGCGCTCGAACGCCTCGTTCACAAAGACAATGCGCGGCCCCGGTTCGTCCACCGGATTGGCCTCGGTGATCACAACAATTTCGCTGAGATTGGAGATGCAGGTTTTAAGCAGTATCAGCTGCTGCTCCGCTTTTTTTCGGGCCGAGATGTCACGCACCGTTTTCGACACGCCGATCGCTTTGCCCGCGGCATCTTTGATGGGCGAAGCCGTGATCGAGACATCAATAAGCCGGCCGTCCTTGGTCTGTCGCAGTGTTTCAAAATGCTCCAGGCTTTCCCCGCGCAGGATGCTTCCCAGAATCAGATTCTCCTCCTTCTGCCGGTCGGGCGGGATCAAACCCAGGATGGAACACCCCACCATTTCGGCCGCGGTATAGCCGAAGATCTTTTCAGCGCCCCGGTTCCAACTGGTGATGGTGCTGTTCAGGTCCTTGCCGATGATGGCGTCATCGGAAGCGGCGACAATCGCCGCCAGCAGGTTCGAAGTCATTTCCGCCTGTTTGCGTTTGGTGATGTCGCGAATGTTGCATTGGATCACTCTTTTTTCACCCGCCTGATATACGTTGCTGACAAACTCCACTGCAATATCTTGGCCATCCTTCGTTTTCAGCGGCAAATCTTCATAGCGGACATACCCATCCTTTTGCAACCGTTCCAACATGGCCTGGTTGGTAACAATATCCTTGAAGGGACTAAGTTCGCCGACGGTTTGCCCCACCATTTCTCCGCGGGAAAAGCCCAGCAATTTAACCAAAAAGGGATTTACGTCAGTAATGCGTCCGGTTTCCACCTCCAGAATGAGGATGCCATCCTGCGCGGCTTCAAACAACCGGCGATAACTCAGTTCTGAGGCCCGGAGGGCCTGCTCCGCCGGAGTGTCGCGGCCGGTTGCGTTTTCGGGCTGGCGATCACTGCTCATAACCATAATTTCACCGAGGTTCTCCGGCGCGCGCTTTGGCCGGAGAGCCGGATGATTTTCTGAAATCATGGCGCCACCCTGCGCAATAAAGTTCCCGTGGTCATAAAATATTTCCAGAACGGATGGCTGGAAATCCCGCCGGCGGGGTTGGCGTCCCCAAAACTTGCGCGGCGGCAATGGCAGCATCGGGCAGGGCGCTTTTAACCAGGCCCAACAACTTGTCAATCGTATACGGCATGCGCAGCATCGTGACGCGTTGCAGGCAGGGATGCAGGGCGAATTCCCAGGTGGGCAGAATTTGGGTCGCCATGATGACAGGCACGGTCATCCGGGCGACGTGAATCTTCTTGAGCAACTCCACGCCCGAAACCTTGGGGAGGAACTGGTCGGTGATCAACAGGTCGTGGCTGTGAAGTTGCAGGGTGGCCCAGGCAGCCTCGCCATCTTCAGCGACATCCACCTGGTAGCCGGCGTCCATCAACACTTCCGCGTTGAGTTGACGGATGTCACCAGCTTGCTCCACCACCAGAATTCGCTGATGGCAACTTGGCCGGCTGTGAGGAAATTCACCGGCCGATTTTTCAAACGGCGTGCTCATATGGTCATTCATTGCAGGACAAGTAGACCAAAATGTTCGGGGTTTGCCATGGGGTGTTATCCCCAGTCCAGTCAATCAGACAAAATCAAAATTCCTGACCACGGCTGCATTGGGAACGGTTCGGAAACCGGATGGATTCTTGAACAAATGTGGGATTGTTTTATACAGCCGGCGGCATGTTTTATTCGCCTGGCGGGACGAAAATCAGATCTTGTCCTATTGAGACATCATTTGGGGTGAACACCCCATGGCGGACGGGGTATGACCTCGCTAACCTTTCAGACAAGATGGCGAAAAAACTTAATGCGGTGAAAAACAAATGAACCCTTAGCTGCTGAAGATATTATGAATAATTTGACTGAAATAAAACTGGTTGAACAATTGGAAGCACCCGAAAAACTGAGCCCGGCTTATGTCGCCGCGTGTCATTGCTCGGTGGACAAGGAACTGCTTAAAGAGGAACTCGAATATCTGTGGGACGATTCTGACGCCGTCGGAAAGTCATACGAGATTTATTTGGGGAAAATCAGCCGAAACCCCATCGTTAAAAGCAAAATCACGGGCAAATATTTTGCGCTGGCTTGGTCGGTGATCATCAAACTTGCCGTGGAAAAAGGCATTGATCACTGATTGGTTGAGCCTGAAACGAGCGCCCGCATTTATGCCACTGGTTCCCAGCGTTACGGCTCCCGTTGCCGTCAACCCCCCGGTAAACCCAATAGCGAACGGCCTTACGAGTGAAGATGCCCGGCACCGGTTGGAAACGTCCGGCCCCAATTCCATGCCGGACACGGCGGAGAATCCCCTGTGCCGGGCGCTGACCAAGTTCTGGACGCCGATTCCCTGGATGCTGGAAGCGGCGACCATTCTGGAACTGGCACTGGGCAAGTATGTCGAGGCGGGAATCATCGCGGCGCTGCTGTTGTTTAACGCCGCCTTGGGTTTCTTTCAAGAGGGCCGCGCGCAGGCGACGCTCGCGGCGTTGAAAAAACGTCTCGCGCTCACGGCCTCGGTACGTCGGGATGGGGTTTGGAAAAATCTACCTGCCGCTGATTTGGTGCCGGGTGACGTGGTAACGTTATCACTTGGTGGCGTCGTTGCTGCGGACGTGAAGTTGCTTGAAGGTGATGTCCTGCTCGATCAATCCATGCTTACCGGTGAGTCCATCGGCACTGAAGCGGGGCCGGGATTTCAAACGTTTGCAGGGGCGTTGGTGCGGCGAGGCGGGGCGACCGCGGAAGTCACGGCAACAGGAACCCGCACCAAGTTTGGCCGGACAGCGGAATTGGTTCGCACGGCGCACATTGTCAGTTCACAGCAAAAGGCGGTACTACACGTCGTGCGCAATCTCGCGGTGTTCAATGGTTTTTTGATTATCCTCATAGTGGTGTATGCACATACCCACGCCATGCCGGTGGGTGAGATCATTCCGTTGATTCTAACGGCTGTGCTGGCTTCGATTCCGGTGGCGCTCCCGGCTACGTTCACCCTGGCAAGCGCCGTGGGAGCACGCGCCTTGGCACGGCAGGGAGTCTTGCCAACCCGGCTCTCCGCCGTGGATGAGGCAGCTTCGATTGATGTGCTGTGCGCCGATAAGACCGGGACGCTCACGCGCAACCAACTTTCCGTGGCTTCAGTTCATCCGCTGCCGGGCTTCGATGAATCGCAAGTTTTGACGATGGCGGCGCTCGCCAGTTCCGATGGCGGTCAAGATCCGGTGGACGCCGCCATTCGTTCCGCCGCCGCGCAGAAGGTTTCGGCGAACGCGCCCAAACTGTCGCATTTCAAACCGTTTGATCCGGCGACAAAGATGTCCGAAGCGACGGCAATGGATTCAAGTCTCGGAACACTGCGCATTGTCAAAGGCGCTTTCACCGTGGTCGTCGCGATTGCGGCTCTCTCACCGACAGCCGCGGTGGTGGCGGCGGAGCTGGAAGGCAAAGGTTTTCGCCTACTGGCCGTGGCAGCAGGACCCCCGGCGGCAATGAAACTCATGGGATTAATCGCGCTTGGTGATCCAGCACGCGAAGACTCGGCACAATTGGTTACGCAATTGAAAACCCTTGGCGTGCGCATGGTGATGGTGACCGGCGACGCGCCGGCGACAGCGGCGATTGTTGCACGTGCAGTCGGTCTTGATGGCCCGGTGTGTCCGCCCGGTCCGATTCCAAACGACGTTCGCCCGGAAAGCTTCGCCGTGTTCGCCGGAGTGCTGCCCGAAGACAAATTCAAGCTCGTCAAGGCGTTTCAAAAAGGCGGCAACATCGTCGGCATGTGTGGCGACGGGGCAAACGATGCGCCCGCATTGCGGCAGGCGCAAATGGGCATCGCGGTTTCGACCGCAACCGATGTCGCGAAGTCGGCGGCCGGAATCGTGCTGACCTTGCCCGGCCTTATCGGCGTGGTCGCAGCGGTAAAAGAAGGGCGTGTTACGTTCCAGCGTATTCTGACTTACACGCTGAATTCCTTGACCAAGAAAATCGTGCAGGTGTTGCTGTTGGGCGTCGGCCTCCTAATGACCGGGCACGCGATTCTGACGCCGATGCTAATGATTATCGTGATGATGGTGGGCGACTTGCTGGGCATGTCGTTGACCACCGACAATGTCCAGCCATCCCTGTTGCCCAATAGCTGGCGCATCGGCAAGTTGACGGTCGCGGCCATCCTTATGGGTATTTCAGAACTCGCTTTCTGCGTCAGCGTTTTGGCGTTCGGACATTTCCGGCTGGGGTTGGGCATCGCCACGTTGCAGACGCTGGCGTTCTTCACCTTGGTGTGCGGAAATCAGGCAACGACCTATGCTGTTCGCGCCCGTGGGCGAATCTGGTCATCGCCCCATCCCTGCCGCTGGCTGGTTTTCTCGTCCGTCCTTGATGTTTTCATTGCCGCCACCCTGGCGGGATGTGGGTGGCTTATGATGCCATTGCCAGTCTGGGTTTTGGCCAGCGTGCTGGCCGGGGCCACTGTTTTCGTGTTCGCCTTGGATTTGGTGAAGGTGCCCGTTTTTGGCCGCTTGAAGATCACATAGACTGAAGGAACTGCCGTCTGGAAACTGTGATGTGTCAAGCTCATGGGGTGAACACCCCATGTCACTCGAACTCAACGCAAGCTACGATTGCATTTATGAGTTATCAAAGTGTCAATCCCGCCACCGGAAAAGTCATTAAGAAATTTAAGGAAATCACAAACAAGCAATTGGAGACATCGCTTAAAGCGGCCGCGACTTGTTTCGAAACTTGGCGGTTTAAGACTTATGCCGAGCGGGCAGTCGTCGTCGCCAAAGCCGCAGCGATTTTGCGCGCACGCGTGGATGAATTTGCCAAGCCGGTGACGTTGGAAATGGGCAAGCTCATCGCCGAATCCCGGGGTGAGGTGGAATTGAGCGCGGACATCCTCGATTACTACGCCAAGAACGCTGAGACCTTTCTTGCGCCGCAAACGCTCAAGCCGGCTTCAGGCGAAGCCGTGATTGAAAACACACCGTTCGGCGTGCTCTTCGGCGTTCAGCCGTGGAATTTCCCCTACTACCAGCTCGCGCGCTTTGCCGCGCCGAACTTGATGGCCGGCAATGTCGTGATGGTCAAACACGCCGGGTGCGTGCCGCAATGCGCCATCGCCTTTGAAAAACTTTGGGTGGAAGCGGGTGCGCCAGGCGGCGCCTATACCAACTTGCTTATTTCATACGAGCAGGTGAACCGCGTGATTGACGATTCGCGGATCGAAGGCGTGGCATTGACCGGCAGTGTGGACGCGGGGAAAAAAGTTGCCGCGCGAGCCGGACAAAATCTCAAAAAAAACACCATGGAACTGGGCGGCAGCGACGCCTTCATCGTGCTGGAGGATGCCGATTTGGAAAAAACGGTCAAATGGGCGGTGTGGGCGAAGATGAACAACATGGGCCAGTGTTGCGTCGCCGGCAAACGGTTCATTGTCGTGGAATCCGTGGCGGACAAGTTTCTCGAAAAATTTCAGGCCGCGCTCGCGGCCTTCAAACCGGGCGACCCGATGGATTGGGCGACGACGCTGGGTCCGCTGTCCACGGAAGCAGCCTTGGTGCAGTTGCTGGGTCAAATCAAACGCGCGGTCGCCAAAGGCGCCAAATTGGTGCTGGGCGGCAAACGGATTGATCGGCCCGGCTCTTTCATGGAGACAACGATTCTCACCAACATCAAGCCAAGCAATCCCGCCTACCACGAGGAATTCTTCGGGCCGGTCGCACTTTTCTTCCGCGTGAAGGACGAAGATGAGGCCGTGGCCCTGGCGAATGACTCGGAGTTCGGCCTGGGCGGCTCGGTGTTTACGGCCGATGTTGCGCGCGGCAAACGCGTGGCGAGCCGCATTGACACCGGCATGGTCTTCATCAATCACCCGACGTGGACGGCGTGCGACCTGCCGTTTGGGGGCATCAAGAATTCCGGATACGGGCGCGAACTTTCCAGTTTGGGCATCCAGGAGTTTGTGAACAAAAAACTGGTGCGGGTGAGTTCCATTGACGCACCGGCTTGACCACGGTTTCCCAAATCCTTTTTAAAAAATAAACAAAAACACCATGAAACGTTCCCTTATTACCCTAATCATTGCCACCCTTGTGCTCGGTTCACTGGCGCCGGCCAAGGCGGCCGTCGAAACCTATAATATTGACCCCGTGCATACCTGGGTTGGATTCTCCATCGCCCATTTTTTCACCAAGGTGCCAGGCTATTTCAGCAAGGTAAAAGGAACCATCGTCGTGGATCGTGACCATCTCGAAAACAGCACGGTTGAAGCCGTCATTGAAGTGTCCAGCATCACCACCAACACGAAAATGCGGGACGACGATCTGCGCTCGACAAACTTTTTTGCCGCCGCCCAGTTTCCCTCCATGACTTTCAAGAGCGAAACGTGGAAAAGCACCGGCGACAACACCTACGCTGTCACCGGCCTGCTTACGATGAAGAACGTCACCAAGGAAGTCGTGCTCAAGGTCACGTCGCTGGGCTTCGGTCCGGGCATGAAAGGCGCCGCCATTTCCGGCTGGGAAGCCTCGCTGACTCTCGACCGGCGGGATTTCGACATTGCTGCCGACCAAGGCTTAATCGGCAACAACGTGGATGTCCTCATCAACGTTGAAGCCGACCTGCGCAAGTAGCCAGGCACAAAACCGTGAGCGAATTCAAAAACCGCGAAGAGCATCCGCCAATTGTTGCCACTCGCCCTAATTAAACTTTTTATGAACCCAAAAATGAAAGCCGCGGTGGTGGTGGAGTTCGGAAAACCTTTGGAGTTGCAGGAATGGGATATTCCTTCCCCCGGGCCGGGTCAGATTCTGGTGAAGACAGATGCCTGCGGGGTCTGTCACACGGATGTCCATGCCTGGCATGGCGACTGGCCGGTAAAGCCGGTTCCGCCCTTCATTCCCGGCCATGAGGGCATCGGCCCGGTCGTCGCTGTTGGCGCGGACGTGACGATTGTAAAAATTGGCGACCGCGTGGGCGTGCCCTGGCTCTATTCGGCCTGCGGTCATTGCGAGTATTGTTTGTCGGCGTGGGAGACCGTTTGTGCGGAGGCGCAATTCGGCGGCTACACCAAGAACGGCGGATTTGCTGAATACATTCTCGCGAATCCAAATTACGTCGCCCATATTCCCGCCGGGCTGAAGTCCACCGAAGCGGCGCCGATCATTTGCGCCGGCATTACCACTTATAAAGGCATCAAAGAGACGGGAGCGAAGCCCGGGCAATGGATTGCCATTTCCGGCATCGGTGGCCTGGGTCATCTGGCCATTCAATATGCGAAGGTCATGGGGTTGCGCGTTTGTGCGATTGATGTGGATGATGGCAAGCTTGCCCATGCCAAACGACTGGGCGCCGATCTCGCCGTTAATGCCAAAATCGGCGACCCGATCGCGGCGGTAAAAGATGGCACGGGCGGCGGCGCGCATGGGGTATTGATCACCGCCCCATCGCTCGGCGCCTTCAAACAAGGCGTGGGCATGACGCGCAAGCACGGGACCTGTGTGCTCAACGGTTTGCCGCCAGGTGAATTTCCTACTCCGCTTTTCGAAGTGGTGGCGAACTGTATTACCATCCGTGGTTCCTTCGTCGGCACGCGCCAGGACATGGCCGAGGCCCTCGCCTTCGCGGCTGACGGCAAGGTGAAAGCCGATATCGAACTTCAACCGCTGTCCGCTATCAACTCAGTTCTGGACCGGCTTGAGCACGGCCAGGTGGCCTCGCGCGTGGTGATTGACTTCGCGACCGGTTGAAACCACCGGCGAATAGTCCTGCATCGTCGTAAACCGGCGATCAATCAGGTGAGAAATGAACGCAACACCAGTTATCTGCAATAGCCCGCGAGAAATGCACCGAAGCGGGCGGGAAGGCTGGTTGCGTGCCGCGGTGCTCGGTTCGGACGATGCCATCGTTTCGACCGCCAGCCTCATGATCGGTGTCGCGGCTTCGTCCGCTCCGAAGGTGGCCATTTTAGTGGCCGGGGTGGCGGGGTTGGTGGCGGGAGCGATGTCCATGGCCGTGGGCGAGTATGTTTCGGTCAGTTCGCAACGCGACGCGGAGCAAGCGGATATCGGACGGGAAACACAAGAACTGGCAACTGAGCCAGAGGCCGAATTGCAGGAGTTGGCGATGATCTACGTAAAGCGCGGACTTGAGCAGGAGCTTGCGATGAAAGTCGCAGAACAGCTCAGCGCCCATGATCGGCTCGGCGCACATATGCGCGATGAACTGGGAATTGACCAAACATCGCTGGCCCGTCCGCTACAGGCGGCCTGGATCTCGGCGGCAAGTTTTTCGTGCTTCGCAATGGTGCCAATCGCTGCTCTGCTCGTCGCGCCGGCAGCCTGGCGGATTCCGATGATCGCCGTTTTCTCTCTGGTGAGTCTCGCGGCGCTTGGAGCGTTGGGCGGTCACCTCGGTGGCGCACCGCTGGGGCGGGCATCGTTGCGCGTCACCATCGGCGGCGCCCTCGCAATGACCGTAACGGCCGTAATTGGTCGAATCCTGGGCGTTTCCGTGGGCTAATCCAAAAAAAGTCATGCATGCGATGGTGCTGAAGAAAATTGGGACGCCGCTGGAATGGGCGGAACTCCCCGATCCGCTACCGGGGCCGGGCGAGATTCGTGTGAAGGTGGCCGCCTGCGGTGTGTGCCGCACTGATTTGCATGTCGTGGATGGCGAACTACCCGACCCGACAGTGCCAATTATTCCGGGGCACGAAATTGTCGGCCGGATTGATTTGCTAGGGGCTGGTGTTCAAGGGCTGAAAATTGGCGAGCGCGTCGGCATCCCTTGGCTCGGTCATACCTGCGGCGTTTGTCCCTATTGTTTGGAACACCGTGAAAATCTTTGCGACCACCCCCTCTTCACCGGTTATACCCGCAACGGCGGTTTTGCGACGATGGCTGTCGCCGATGCGCGCTTCGCGTTTCCGCTCAGTGAAAACGGGAGCGACATATCGCTCGCGCCATTGCTCTGCGCTGGACTGATCGGCTGGCGTTCGCTGGTAATTGCCGGTGAAGGAAAAAAGGTTGGACTCTACGGTTTTGGCGCAGCAGCCCACATCGTGGCGCAGGTCGCCAAATGTCAGGGGCGCTCGGTCTTCGCGTTCACACGGCCGGGTGATCTGTCCAGCCAGGCATTCGCCCGAAGCCTCGGCGCCATTTGGGCGGGCGGTTCCGACCAACCGCCCCCGGAGTTGCTCGATGCGGCGATTATTTTTGCGACGCCGGGTGAGCTTGTGCCGCTGGCATTGCAGGCGGTTCGCAAGGGTGGCCGCGTCGTTTGTGCAGGCATCCACATGAGCGACATTCCTGGTTTCCCCTATCGGCTGCTTTGGGAAGAGCGTCAGCTTTTGTCTGTCGCCAACCTCACACGCCAGGACGGGATGGAATTCCTGCGCCGGGCGCCGGAGATGGAGATCGT
>Ga0302320_10023436_pt1 | contig 12118 bp, 10 predicted proteins | sample Bog_T0_3_FD_202130 | JGI IMG/M metagenome (GOLD analysis project Ga0302320, IMG submission 202130) | Peat permafrost microbial communities from Stordalen Mire near Abisko, Sweden - Bog_T0_3 | ecosystem: Environmental > Terrestrial > Soil > Wetlands > Peat | place: Sweden: Abisko, Stordalen Mire...
GCCTGCGCGGCCGCGGCGGCGCCGGCTTTCCGACCGGCTTGAAATGGTCGTTCATGCCCAAGGTGATCGACCCCAAGCGGCCGCATTATCTCGTCGTCAACGCCGACGAATCCGAGCCCGGCACCTGCAAGGACCGCGAGATCCTGCGCAACGACCCGCATACTTTGGTCGAAGGCTGCCTCATCGCCTCGTTCGCGATGGGATGCAACGCCGCCTACATCTATGTGCGCGGCGAATACATCCTCGAACGCAAGCGGCTGCAGGCGGCGGTCGACGAGGCCTACGAGGCCAAGCTGATCGGCAAGGACAACATCCACGGCTGGCCGTTCGACCTCTACGTCCACCACGGCGCCGGCGCCTACATCTGCGGCGAAGAGACCGCGATGCTCGAGTCGCTCGAGGGCAAGAAGGGCATGCCGCGGATGAAGCCGCCGTTCCCCGCCGCGATGGGGCTCTATGGCTGCCCGACCACGGTCAACAACGTCGAGTCGATCGCCGTCGCGCCGACCATTCTGCGGCGCGGCGCCTCGTGGTTCTCGGGCTTCGGCGCGCCCAACAACGCCGGCACCAAGGTCTTCTGCATCTCCGGCCACGTCAACAAGCCGTGCAACGTCGAAGAGGCGATGTCGATCCCGTTCCGCGAGCTGATCGACCGGCACGCCGGCGGCGTGCGCGGCGGCTGGGACAATCTGCTCGCCGTCATCCCCGGCGGCTCGTCGGTGCGGATGGTCCCCGCCGCCCAGATCATCGATACGCCGATGGACTTCGACTCGCTCGGCAAGCTCAAGTCCGGCCTCGGCACCGCCGCGGTGATCGTCATGGACAAGTCGACCGACCTGATCAAGGCGATCGCGCGGCTCGCCTATTTCTACAAGCACGAGAGCTGCGGCCAATGCACGCCGTGCCGCGAGGGCACCGGCTGGATGTGGCGGGTGATGACCCGCATGGCCGAGGGCAGGGCCGAGAAGCGCGAGATCGACATGCTGCTCGACGTGACCAAGCAGGTCGAGGGCCACACCATCTGCGCGCTCGGCGACGCGGCGGCGTGGCCGATCCAGGGCCTGATCGCCCATTTCCGCCCGGAGATCGAAAAGCGCATCGACGCGTACGCGGCCAATCCGCACGGCGAGCCCGTGCCCGCGGCGGCGGAGTAGGGCGATGCGCATCGAAAGTCAGAAGCATCGGTTGGACGTCCACCACGCCGATCTCTCGGGGTCGCGCTTCGACGACGTCAACCTGTCGGGCCTCGACTTTCATAACGTGAACATGTCCGGCAGTTCGTTCGACGACGTGAACATGTCGGGCTGGCGGGTTCACAACGTGAACTTGGCCGGGTTGAAGATCGACAAGGCGAATCTCGCCGGCGCGACGATCGTCGACGCCCGGCTCGAAGGCGCAACGATCGAGGGGATTGCTGTCACCGACCTGCTCGCCTATTGGCGAGCCGGCCATGGGGCGAAGGACGCATGAGCAAGATCATCATCGACGGCAAAGAGCTCGACGTTCCGCCGGAATACACGCTGCTCCAGGCGTGCGAGACGGCCGGCGCCGAAGTGCCGCGCTTCTGCTTCCACGAGCGCCTGTCGGTCGCCGGCAACTGCCGCATGTGCCTGGTCGAGGTGAAGGGCGGCCCGCCCAAGCCGACCGCGTCCTGCGCCATGGCGGTCAAGGACCTGCGTCCCGGCCCCAACGGCGAGCCGCCGGTGGTCGAAACCAATTCCCCGATGGTTCGCAAGGCGCGCAAGGGCGTGCTCGAATTCCTGCTGATCAACCATCCGCTCGATTGTCCGATCTGCGACCAGGGCGGCGAGTGCGACCTGCAGGACCAGACGATGGGCTATGGCGCCGATTCGTCGCGCTTCGCCGAGAACAAGCGCGCGGTCGAGGACAAATATCTCGGCGCGCTGGTCAAGACGTCGATGAACCGTTGCATCCAATGCACGCGCTGCATCCGTTTCGTCACTGAAGTCGCCGGCGTTCCCGAACTCGGCGCGATCGGCCGCGGCGAGGACATGGAGATCACCAGCTATCTCGAGCAGGCGCTCACCTCCGAGCTGCAGGGCAACGTCGTCGATCTCTGCCCGGTCGGCGCGCTGACTTCGAAGCCGACCGCGTTCCATGCCCGGCCGTGGGAATATGTGAAGACCGAGTCGATCGACGTGATGGACGCGCTCGGGTCGGCGATCCGCATCGACTCGCGCGGCCGCGAAGTCGTGCGCATCCTGCCGCGCGTCAACGAGGCGGTGAACGAGGAGTGGATCTCCGACAAGACCCGCCATGTCGTCGACGGGCTGAAGACCCAGCGGCTCGACCGGCCTTATGTGCGAGTCGAGGGCAAGCTCAAACCCGCGACCTGGGGCGAGGCGTTCGCCGCGATCGCCGCCAAGGCCAAGGCGACGGCGGCGGCGCGCATCGGCGCGCTGGTCGGCGACCTCGCCAGCGTCGAGGAAATGTTCGCCCTCAAGGGGCTGATGGACAAGCTCGGCGCCGCGAACGTCGACTGCCGCCAGGACGGCGCCAAGCTCGACCCGAAGCTCGGCCGCGCCGCCTATCTGTTCAACTCGACCGTCGCCGGCATCGACGAAGCCGACGCGATCATGATCATCAGCTCGAACCCGCGCCTCGAAGCGCCGGTGCTCAACGCCCGCATCCGCAAGCGCTGGCTGAAGGGCGATTGCCTGATCGGCGTCGTCGGCGAGAAGGCCGATCTGACCTACGGCTACAATTATCTCGGCGCCGGCCCGGAGGCGCTCGCCGCCTTCGCCGAACATCCGCCGGCCAACAAGACCAAGCCGATGTTCATCCTCGGCGCCGGCGCGCTCGCCCGCATCGACGGGGCGGCGGTGCTGTCGCTCGCCGCCAAGGCGGCGCTGTCGCTCGGCGTGGTCAAGGACGGCTGGAACGGCTTCAACATTCTCCACGGCGCGGCCTCGCGCGTCGGCGGCCTCGAGCTCGGCCTGGTTCCGGGCGAGGGCGGGCTCAATGCGCCGGCGATGGCGCGGGCCGGCGCGGTCGATCTCATCTTCAACCTCGGCGCCGACGAGATCGACGTCGAGCGCGGCGCCTTCGTCGTCTACATCGGCACGCACGGCGATCGCGGCGCGCATCGCGCCGACGTCATCCTGCCCGGCGCCGCCTATCCCGAAAAGACCGGCGTCTACGTCAACACCGAGGGCCGGCCGCAATTCGCCGAGCGCGCCGCATTCCCGCCCGGCGACGCGCGGGAGGACTGGGCGATCCTGCGCGCGCTGTCCGACGCGCTCGGCGCGCGGCTGCCTTACGATTCGCTTGCCGCGCTGCGCGCCGCGCTCGCCGCCGCGCATCCCGACCTGGTCAAATACGACGTCATTGCGCCGGCCGATCCGAGCGTCTTCGCCGCGCTCGCCGCCGGCGGCGGCGCGCTCGAACGCGCGCCGTTCGCCTCGCCCGTCGCCGATTTTTACCTCACCAACCCGATCGCCCGCGCCTCCCGGGTCATGGCCGAATGCTCGGCGCTGCGCGCACGCGGCGCCGCGCTGCAGGCGGCGGAGTAGGACGAAGATGACCAGCGCCACGCCCTCTCGGCCTGTCCAGACGAACTGGGCCCGCATGTTTATCGCCGTCGCGGGCATGATCGTCGTCGCCGCGATTCTGCTCGCGCTCTACGCCTTCTTCTTTGGCGGCGGCGTGGCCGCGTTCGGCCGCTGGATGTACGCCTCCGCGCTCGGCGTCTTCGTGCGCTACCTGCTCGAGGGCCTGCTGCTGCTGGTCTGCATCCTGCTTTCGACGGCGGTGCTGATCTACGCCGAACGCAAGATCTGGGGTTCGATCCACCTGCGGCGCGGGCCGAACGTCGTCGGGCCGTGGGGCGTGTTGCAGCCTTTCGCCGACTTCCTCAAGTTCATCCTCAAAGAGCCGATCATCCCGGCCGGCGCCAACAAGGGCGTGTTCATCTTCGCGCCGCTGGTCTCGGTGACCCTCGCGCTCGCCGCCTGGGCGGTGATCCCGGTCGCCGACGGCTGGGCGATTTCCAACATCAACGTCGGCGTCCTCTATCTCTTTGCGGTGTCGTCGCTCGGCGTCTACGGCGTCATCATGGCCGGCTGGGCGTCGAACTCGAAATACCCGATTCTGTCGGCCTTGCGCGTCGCGGCGCAGATGATCTCCTACGAGGTGTCGATCGGCTTCGTCATCGTCACCGTCCTGCTGTGCGCCGGTTCGCTCAACCTGACCGATATCGTCCATGCCCAGGACACGCGCTTCGGCCTGCTCGGCTGGTACTGGCTGCCCTTGCTGCCGATGTTCGTCATCTTCTTCGTCTCGGCGCTGGCCGAGACCAACCGGCCGCCGTTCGACCTTGCCGAGGCGGAGTCGGAGCTGGTCGCCGGCTACATGGTCGAATATTCGGCCTCGCTGTTCCTGCTGCAGTTCCTCACCGAGCTCGTCGCCATCCTGACGATGTCGTCGATGATGACGATCTTCTTCCTCGGCGGCTGGCTGTCGCCGCTGCCGTTCGCGCCGTTCACCTGGATCCCGGGAATCTTCTGGTTCCTGGCCAAGGCGTGGTGCGTCGTGTTCATGTTCAGCTTCGTCAAGGCCTTCGTGCCGCGCTACCGCTACGACCAGCTCATGCGCCTCGGCTGGAAGGTGTTCCTGCCGATTTCGCTGTTCATGGTCGTCCTGGTCGCCGGCGTGCTGGAGGCGACGGGGTGGGGAGTTCATCATTGAGCGAGCCTAGCAACCACCGGAGCCGCCCATGGCTTTGAGACTCGACGCAGCCGCAAGGTCGCTGTTCCTCGGCGAGTTCTTCGCCGCGTTCGCCCTGACCGTGCGCTACATGTTCAAGCCGAAGGCGACGCTCAACTATCCGCACGAGAAGTCGCCGCTCAGCCCGCGCTTTCGCGGCGAGCACGCGCTGCGTCGCTATCCCAACGGCGAGGAGCGCTGCATCGCCTGCAAGCTGTGCGAGGCGATCTGTCCGGCCCAGGCGATCACCATCGAAGCCGGCCCGCGCCGCAACGACGGCGCCCGCCGCACGACGCGCTACGACATCGACATGACCAAGTGCATCTACTGCGGCTTCTGCCAGGAGGCGTGCCCGGTCGACGCGATCGTCGAGGGGCCGAATTTCGAGTTCGTCGTCGAGACGCGCGAGGAACTTTTCTACGACAAGGAGCGTCTGCTCGACAACGGCGCGCGCTGGGAGCGGGAACTGGCGCGCAACATCGCCGCCGACGCGAAGTATCGATAGGACCCCCTCTCCCGCTCGCGGGAGAGGGCAGGGGTGAGGGGAAGTCGAATAGCCCTCATCCGGCGGCTTTGCCGCCACCTTCTCCCGCCGGCGGGAGAAGGGGATTTAGGGGACGAGGATAAAGGCTCGATCATGCAGGCCGAAGCGGTCTTCTTCTGGATCTTCTCCACCGTCCTGGTGGCGTCGGCGCTTGCCGTCATCGCGGCGCGCAACCCCGTCCATTCGGTGCTGTTCCTGATCCTCGCCTTCGTCAACGCCGCCGGCCTGTTCCTGCTGATGGGGGCCGAGTTCCTCGGCATGATCCTGGTCGTCGTCTATGTCGGCGCGGTGGCGGTGCTGTTCCTGTTCGTCGTCATGCTGCTCGACGTCGATTTCGCCGAGCTCAAGCAGGGCTTCGTGCGTTATCTGCCGGTCGGCGCGCTGATCGCGCTGTTCGTCGCCGGCGAGCTCGGTTACGTCGCGTTCGGCTGGAACGCCTCGCCCGAGCCGGCGGCGGCGGCGACGCCGGTCGGCGGCCTGTCGAACACGGCGGCGCTCGGCCGCGTGCTCTACACCCACTATTTCTACTTCTTCCAGGCGGCCGGGATGATCCTGCTCACCGCGATGGTCGGCGCGATCGTGCTGACGCTGCGCCACAAGCCGGGGGTCAAGCGTCAGAGCATCGCCGCGCAGGTCGCCCGAGACCCGGCGTCGTCGGTGGAGCTGCGCAAGGTCGCCTCGCGCGCCGGATTGTGAAGGGTTCGTCCATGGTCATCGGTCTCACGCATTACCTGACGCTGGCGGCGATCCTGTTCACGATCGGCGTCGCCGGCATCATCCTCAACCACAAGAACATCATCGTCATCCTGATGTCGGTCGAGCTGATCCTGCTCGCGGTCAACATCAACCTCGTCGCCTTCTCGACCCATTCCGGCGATCTGACCGGGCAGGTGTTCGCGCTGCTGATCCTGACCGTCGCGGCGGCGGAGGCGGCGATCGGGCTGGCGGTGCTCGTCGCCTATTACCGCAACCGCGGCTCGATCGCGGTCGACGACATCAACGCGCTCAAGGGCTGAAGGCGCCATGTACGATCTGATCGTCTTCCTGCCGCTGGTCGGCTTCCTGATCGCCGGCCTGTTCGGCCGCCAGATCGGCGCGCGCGCGTGCGAACTGGTCACCACCGGCCTGCTCGGCGTCAGCGCGGTTCTCTCCTGGGTGGCGTTCTTCTCGATCGCGCTCGGCCATGACGAGCAGGCGCTGATCGTCCCGGTCGCCAACTGGCTCACCTCCGGCAAGCTCGTCGTCGCCTGGGCGCTGCGGATCGACATGCTGACCGCGGTGATGCTGGTGGTGGTCGGCACCGTCTCGTTCGTCGTCCACCTCTATTCGATCGGCTACATGGCCGAGGATAAGAGCCGGCCGCGCTTCTTCGCCTATCTGTCGCTGTTCACCTTCGCCATGCTGACGCTGGTGACGGCCGACAACCTGGTGCAGATGTTCTTCGGCTGGGAAGGCGTCGGTCTCGCCTCCTATCTGCTGATCGGCTTCTGGTACGAGCGGCCGTCGGCCAACGCCGCGGCGATCAAGGCCTTCGTCGTCAACCGGGTCGGCGATTTCGGCTTCGCGCTCGGCATCTTCCTGCTGTTCGCGCTGACCGGCTCGGTCGGGCTGGAGCAGATCTTCGCCGCCGCGCCGGGCATGGCGGGCAAGACCATCCATCTGTGGGGAATCGACTGGGACGCGCTGACCATCGTCTGCCTGCTCTTGTTCATGGGCGCGATGGGCAAGTCGGCGCAGTTTCTGCTGCACACCTGGCTGCCCGACGCGATGGAGGGTCCGACTCCGGTCTCCGCCCTCATCCATGCCGCGACCATGGTCACCGCTGGGGTGTTCATGGTGGCGCGGCTTTCGCCGTTGTTCGACCTCGCGCCGAACGCGCTCGCTGTGGTGACGATCGTCGGCGCGACGACGGCGTTCTTCGCCGCGACCGTCGGCCTGGTGCAAAACGACATCAAGCGGGTCATCGCCTATTCGACCTGTTCGCAGCTCGGCTACATGTTCGTCGGCCTCGGCGTCGGCGGCTACAGCCTCGGCATTTTCCACCTGTTCACCCACGCCTTCTTCAAGGCGCTGCTGTTTCTCGCCGCCGGCTCGGTCATCACGGCGATGCACCACGAGCAGGACATGCGGGCGATGGGCGGCCTGCGCAGAGAAATTCCCTTCACCTTCTGGATGATGGTGATCGGCACGCTGGCGCTGACCGGCGTCGGCATTCCGTTCACCTCGATCGGCTTCGCCGGCTACGTCTCCAAGGACGCGATCATCGAGGCGTCCTACGCCTCGCACGGCTTCGGCGCGACCTACGCCTTCATCTGCGTCACCTTCGCCGCCGGCCTGACCTCGTTCTATTCGTGGCGGCTGGTGTTCATGACCTTCTTCGGCCAGCGCGGCGACTGGGCGGCGTCGCCGCCGGCGGTCGCCCACGGCCACGCCAATGACGACCACGCGGCCGACGTCCATGGCCACGACGCCCACGCCGCGCACGAGTCGCCGCAGGTGATGCTGGTTCCCCTCGCCATTCTGGCGCTCGGCGCGGTCGTCGCCGGCGTCGCCTTCCGCTACTGGTTCATCGGCGGCGGCGTCGAGGGCTTCTGGAAGCACGCTCTGTTCGTCGGCGCCGACAACAAGATCCTCGAGGACATGGAGCATGTCCCGGCGCTGGTGTCGTTTCTGCCGACGCTGATGATGCTGATCGGCCTCGCGGTCGCCTATTACATGTACATGGTCGACCGCACGGCGCCGAAGGCGCTGGCCAAAGCCAATCCGGCGCTCTACCGCTTCCTGCTCAACAAGTGGTACTTCGACGAGCTCTACGACTTCCTGTTCGTGCGGCCGGCGTTCCGCATCGGCCGCGCGTTGTGGAAGGGCGGCGACGGCGCCATCATCGACGGGCTCGGCCCCGACGGCGTCTCCGCCCGCGTGCTCGACGTGACGCGCAACGTGGTCAGGTTGCAGTCGGGCTACATCTACCATTACGCGTTCGCGATGCTGCTCGGCGTCGCTGCGTTCGCGACATGGTACCTGTTCGGGGGGATCCGCTGATGTCCGGCTCGTGGATCCTTTCGGGCCTGCTGGTCCTGCCGCTGATCGGCGCGCTGCTGATCCTGGTCCTGCGCGGCGAAGGCGAGGCGACGCTCAACAACGCGCGCTGGATCGCGCTGTGGACGACGCTGATCACGTTTGTTCTCAGCGTCGTCGCCTGGGAGCGCTTCAACCCGGCCGAGCCCGGCTTCCAGCTGATCGAGCAGCACGACTGGTTCTCGCACGTCATTCTCTACAAGCTCGGCGTCGACGGCATTTCGATCCCGTTCGTTCTGCTGACGACGTTCCTGATGCCGCTCTGCATCGCCGCCTCGTGGACGTCGATCCAGACCCGGGTCAAGGAATACATGATCGCCTTCCTGGTGCTGGAGACGCTGATGATCGGCGTCTTCGTCGCCCTCGACCTGGTGCTGTTCTACCTGTTCTTCGAGGGCGGCTTGATCCCGATGTTCCTGATCATCGGTGTCTGGGGCGGCAAGCGGCGCGTCTACGCGGCGTTCAAGTTCTTCCTCTACACGCTGACCGGCTCGCTGCTGATGCTGCTGGCGATCATGACGATGTACTGGACGGCGGGAACGACCGACATCGAGGCGCTGCTGCGCTTCCCCTTCACCGCGGCGATGCAGAAGTGGCTGTGGCTCGGCTTCTTCGCTTCCTTCGCGGTGAAGATGCCGATGTGGCCGGTGCACACCTGGCTGCCCGATGCGCATGTCGAAGCGCCGACCGCGGGCTCGGTGATCCTGGCCGGCATCCTGCTGAAGATGGGCGGTTACGGGTTCATCCGCTTCTCGCTGCCGATGTTCCCGGTCGCCAGCGCGAATTTCGCGCCGTTGATCTACGCCTTGTCGATCATCGCGATCGTTTACACCTCGCTGGTGGCGCTGGTGCAGGAGGACATGAAGAAGCTGATCGCCTATTCGTCGGTCGCCCATATGGGCTTCGTGACGATGGGCCTGTTCGCCGCCAACACGCAGGGCGTGCAGGGCGCGGTCTACCAGATGGTGAGCCACGGCCTCGTCTCCGCCGCGCTGTTCCTCTGTGTCGGCGTTGTCTACGACCGCATGCACACCCGCGACATTTCCGCCTACGGCGGCCTTGTGCAGCGCATGCCGCGCTACGCCGTCGCCTTCATGGTGTTCACGCTGGCCAATGTCGGCCTGCCGGGCACCTCGGGTTTCATCGGCGAGTTCCTGACCCTGATCGGCGCATTCCAGGCCAACGCGTGGGTCGCGCTGATCGCGACGACCGGCGTCATCCTGTCGGCGTGCTACGCGCTCTACCTGTATCGCCGGGTCATCTTCGGCGTGCTGGAGAAGCCGAGCCTCGCCGGCATCGTCGACCTGTCGGGGCGCGAGATCGCGGTGCTCGCGCCGCTGCTGGTCCTGACGATCTATTACGGCGTCCATCCGCAGCCGATCATCGACGCCAGCGCCGCCTCGATCGACTCCCTGCTCAAGGGCGTCGGCCAGGCGTTGTCGTTGACCAAGACCGCGGGACTCTGAAGGCGAAGCGCAGCTAGGGAACGACGCAACATGAACGTGACGGCTCTCTCGCTCCCCGTCGTACTGCCCGAGGCGATCGTCGCCGCCGGCGTGCTGGCGCTGATCTTTTTCGGCGCCTTGCGCGGCGAACGGACGCAAGGACTGGTCGCCGAGATCGCCGTCGCGCTGCTGGCCGCGGCGCTGGCGGTGGTCGTCGCCGACCAGCGCGAGGCGGCGGCGACCTTCTTTGGCGCCTTCGTCGACGATCCGTTCAGCCGGTTCATGAAGGCCCTGGCGCTGATCGGCTCGCTGGTCACGCTGCTGCTGTCGATCGACTTCATGCGCAACGAGAAGATCGGCGGCTTCGAGTTCCCGGTGCTCATCCTGCTGGCGACCCTCGGCATGATGATGCTGATTTCCGCCGGCGACTTCATCGCCCTCTATCTCGGCCTCGAGCTGATGAGCCTGTCGCTGTACGTCATCGCCGCTTATCGCCGCAACGACCTGCGCGCTTCCGAGGCGGGGCTCAAATATTTCGTCCTCGGCGCGCTGTCGTCGGGCATGCTGCTCTATGGCGCGTCGCTGGTCTACGGCTACGCCGGCACGGTTTCGTTCACCGGGACAGCCGCGGCGCTGCACGGCCATGGCAGCCTCGGCGTCGTCTTCGGCCTCGCCTTCGTGCTTGCCGGCCTCGCCTTCAAGATCTCGGCGGTGCCGTTCCACATGTGGACGCCCGACGTCTATGAAGGCGCGCCGACCCCGGTGACGACATTCTTCGCCTCGGCGCCGAAGATGGCGGCGATGGCGATCTTGGTGCGCGTCGCCATCGTCGCGTTTCCTGGCGTCTCGGCCGACTGGCGCGAGATCGTCACCTTCATTTCGATCGCCTCGATGGCGCTCGGCTCCTTCGCCGCCATCGGCCAGACCAACATCAAGCGGCTGATGGCCTATTCGTCGATCGGCCATATGGGCTTCGCGCTGGTCGGCCTCGCCGCCGGTACGGTCGAGGGCGCGCATGGCGTCATCATTTATATGGCGATCTATCTGGCGATGACGCTCGGCACGTTCGCTGGCATCCTGTCGATGCGGCGCGACGGCGCCTACGTCGAAGACATCGCCGATCTCGCCGGGCTGGCGCGCACCAACGCGCCGATGGCGTTCTTCCTCGGCGCGATGATGTTCTCGCTCGCCGGCGTGCCGCCGCTCGCCGGCTTCTTCGCCAAGTTCTACGTCTTCGCCGCCGCGATGAAGGCCGACCTCTACTGGCTCGCCGTCATCGGCGTGCTGCTCAGCGCGGTCAGCGCCTACTACTATTTGCGCATCGTCAAGATCATGTATTTCGACGAGCCGGCCAAGGCGTTCGATCGTCCCGGCTCGGCGGCGCGGGTCGTGCTCGCGCTGTCGACCGCGGTCGTCATCTTCTACGCGTTCGCGCCCGCGCCGTTGACCGATGCTGCGATGGCCGCGGCGAAGTCGCTGTTTTGAACGCAATCGATTTTCAGGCCGACCCCAAGCCGCTGTTCGCCGGCTGGCGGGTCGCCCGGTTCGCGCGCGTCGGGTCGACCAACGACGAAGCGCGCCGTTCGGCGCTCGCCGGCGACGCGGGCCGGCTGTGGGTCGTCGCCGAGGAGCAGACCCATGGGCGCGGCCGCAAGGGCCGCTTCTGGAGCTCGCCGCCGGGCAATCTCTACGCCAGCGCGCTCGTGGTCGATCCCTGTCCGCCGGCGCTCGCGCCGCAGATCGGCTTCGTCGCCGGCGTCGCGCTCGCCCAAGCGGTCGAAGATCTCGGCGGCGTCGGCTTCGGCCTGAAATGGCCGAACGACCTGATGTGGCGCGGGGCCAAGATCGCCGGCCTGCTCGCCGAGGGCGTGACGACGCCTGACCGCCGGCTCGCCTGCATCGTCGGCATCGGCGTGAACTGCGTCAGCGCGCCCGACGGCCTCGACTATCCGGCCGCCTCGCTCGGCGACGCGCTCACGCAGACGGCCTCGGCCGAAACTTTGTTCGTCCGGCTGGCGACGCGCTTCCACGAGGCGCTCGGCCTGTGGGCGCGCGGCGCTGGCTTCGCCGCCATCCGCGCCCTATGGCTCGCCGGCGCGGCGGGGCTCGGCGGGCCGATCCGCGTCGCCGATCCGCGCGGCGCGCGCGAAGGCGCGTTCGAGGGGCTCGACGAGGGCGGGCGGCTGCTGCTGCGCACCCCGGCGGGCGTCGAGACGATCGAAGCGGCCGATCTTTATCTAGCGCCGACAGCCGAACGCATTGGGGCGGGCGGCGAGGAAAGCCTGCGATCATGAGCGACGCCAACGAACTGGTTTTTGCCCCGCTT
>Ga0302320_10023437_pt1 | contig 12118 bp, 9 predicted proteins | sample Bog_T0_3_FD_202130 | JGI IMG/M metagenome (GOLD analysis project Ga0302320, IMG submission 202130) | Peat permafrost microbial communities from Stordalen Mire near Abisko, Sweden - Bog_T0_3 | ecosystem: Environmental > Terrestrial > Soil > Wetlands > Peat | place: Sweden: Abisko, Stordalen Mire...
AGCGTGTAGAACGGAGCCTCGCCGCACTCGCGCAACTGCTTGTCCATATTGACCTTGATCTTGTGCATCGGCACATGACCCGGCCCCTCGATCATCACCTGACACCCCTTGTCCCACGCCACCTTGGTCAACTCGCCCAAAGTCTCAAGCTCGCCGAACTGCGCGGCGTCGTTGGCATCGGCGTTCGAGCCCGGCCGCAGCCCGTCACCCAGCGAGAACGACACGTCGTACTTCCGCATGATGTCGCAGATCTCGTCGAACCGCTCGTACAGGAACGACTCGCGATGTTTCGACAGGCACCACTTCGCCATGATCGAGCCGCCGCGCGACACGATCCCGGTCACCCGCTTCGCCGTCAGCGGCACATATTTCAGCCGCACGCCGGCATGGATGGTGAAGTAATCGACGCCCTGTTCCGCCTGCTCGATCAGCGTGTCCTTGAACACCTCCCAGTCCAGCTTGGTCGGGTCGCCATCCACCTTCTCCAGCGCCTGGTAGATCGGCACCGTGCCGATCGGCACCGGCGAATTGCGCAGAATCCAGCCGCGGATGTTGTGGATGTTGCGCCCGGTGGACAGGTCCATGACCGTGTCGCTGCCCCAGCGGATCGCCCACACCATCTTTTCGACTTCCTCCGCGACGCCGGACGTCACCGCCGAGTTGCCGATATTGGCGTTGATCTTCACCAGGAAGTTGCGGCCGATGATAACCGGCTCCAGTTCCGGATGGTTGATATTGGCGGGTATGATCGCTCGGCCCCGAGCGATCTCGCTGCGGACGAATTCGGGCGTGATGAAGGCGGGGATTTCCGCGCCGAAGCTTTCGCCGTCGGCGATGCGCTCTTCTGCCCCGGCAATCATCGACGCGCGGCCCATGTTCTCGCGATGCGCGACGTAGATCATTTCCTCGGTAATGATACCGGCACGGGCGAACTCGTACTGCGTCACCCTCTGTCCGGCCGCACCGCCATAGACCGGCAGATCGGCCGGGCACGCCGGCACCAGCTTGTCGGCGGAGATGTTGCCGTTGTCCTCCGGCCGCACCTCGCGCGGCACGATCCGCTCGAAACCGCGCCGCGCGATCCAGTCCCGGCGGATCGGCGGCAGCCCGGCTTCCAGGTCGATCGTCACCGACGGGTCGGTATAGACGCCGGAGCAGTCATAGGCTCGGTACGGTTCCTCCTTCGCGCTGGGTTCGAGCGCGATTTCGCGGAACGGCACCAGCATGTCCGGCCGGCCTTCGGGGCTGGAGTAGATCTTGCGCGATCCTGCGATCGGGCCGGTGGTGACCGAACTCGGGCGGGTGGTGGACTTCGACTGGACCGTCATGGACCTCTCCTTCGTCATGGTCGGGCCAGACTGACGGAGGAATCGGGGTCCTGTGGCGTCGACCCGTCCCTCCGCCGGCATGACCCGGATCAGGTTCAAGGGTCATCGCACCACCGGTTACGCCGGCTTGCCGCGATATCTCAGCCCCGCTGGTGGGGCACCCCTGGGTAATGGGCCAGGATGCGGCGGGCCGGGGCAGGTGTCAAATGGGCGGCGGCGCTGCGCCCGGGCGGATCGTAAATGGCGTGACAGCGACTGTGCGTGCGGCAATAACTGGACAAGTGTCGATGACCTTTACATTCTGCTGCACAGACCCAATAACGTACCAAAAAAGGGCTGCGTTAATAGAATGTTAATATCTGGCATGTATATTGCCTCCATTTGCCCCTCCGGAGCTTGGCAGGGGGAATGAAGGTGCCGAAGGCGCACGGTGACGCTAAAGCTGTACGGCGCGACGTCCGACTGGCTGCCGGTGCGTGAGAGCGACCCGCTCCCGCAAATGTGCTCCCGCCCCGCCCAGGCGGTTGCCAAATTGACAGAGGTAGGCAAGCCTGATGCTCCAAATACCGGAGTTGATTGAATGTCGGGCGAGGCGGTTGCTGGCGACCACTCCGCATTCAGACCACTTTATCACCGCAAAGAGAGTCCGACGCAAACCCCAGCGGACGCAATGTTGCAGGTGAGTTCGATGGAAATTTGGGGTCGACCCGCCAGAGGCAGTCACATCCCCTCGGTGAAGGCCTATCGAGGCATCCTCCCTTCTTCGGGTCGCGGGGTTGAATTTACCACGCTTGTTTCTCCCACGCCTGGTTCAGGGACGCCGTTCGAGGCGCGCTGGTATGAAAATACTCGAGGCGTGATGCGGAAGCACTCGGACTTTGTCGCGATCCCGGCGTCGACCGTGATCAACAGACAGCCATGATGAGGTTCTGATGCTGACGCATTTGGCGATGGAAAGTCTGGCTGAACAGGACCTGGTGCCGCATGCGGTGCTGCGCAAATCTGTGTCCGACCTCGCAAGGCAGTTAGGCGAACCTGTCTATCAGGGGTCTGACGATCTGGACTTGTACGAAGGCATCGCTCTGCAGTTGAACGGTGACATACCGTTCGCACTGAAGTGGTACCATGGGCACCCGGCCGACACGACGACGATCTATCTGTCGGCTGAAATCTCGGAGTTGAACCGCATAACCGTGTTAATCGCGCGGATCGCCGACGAACTTCACCTGTCAAACAAGGACTTTGTATGGCAGCGGAAGGATAATCCGGAGCTCTGACGTCCGGAAATACGGTCGGTACAAACCGGCAGGGTGGAGCGGGTGGAGGGAATCGAACCCTCGTAGCCAGCTTGGAAGGCTGGGACTCTACCATTGAGCTACACCCGCGTCGGCCGGGAACCTAACGACCCGCCGCTTGAAGCGCAATCACTCAGAATTCGCCCGGCCAACTCAGTCATCCAGAGCCTCATGCCCAAGGCGCCACGCGCGTCGCCGCTTGTGTCGCAATACCGTGCAGCGGCGCATCTTCCGCTTGCCGGAACCACCGGTTTCACCCATCCTCCGGGCAAAACGGGGAGGTAACCAAAAATGCTCAAGCACAAGGCCGCATGGCCTCTATTGGCGTTCGCACTCGCATTCTCCGCCGCATCCGCTCGCGCCGAGACACCTGGGATCACCGACACCGAGATCAAGATCGGCCAGAACGCCGCGTTCAGCGGCCCGGCCAGCGTCTATGGGCAGATCTCGACCGCCGAAACCCACTACTTCGAGAAGATCAACGCCGAAGGCGGCATCAACGGCCGCAAGATCACGCTGATCGCGCTCGACGACGGCTACAGCCCGCCAAAGGCGATCGAGGTCATTCGCAAGCTGGTCGAGGACGAACAGGTGGCGATCCTGTTCCAGACCCTGGGCACGGCGTCCAATGTCGCGATCCGCAAATACGTCAACCAGAAGAAAGTGCCAGACATCTGGATCGGCAGCGGCGCGTCGGTATTCTCGGCGAGTTCCAAGGACTTCCCGTGGACGATTCAGTTCCAGCCAAGCTACCGGGTGGAAGGGGCGATGTATGCGAAGTACATCCTGGCGACCAGGCCGGATGCCAAAATCGGCATCCTGTACCAGAACGATGACCTCGGACGAGACTATATCGCCGGCCTGAAGGACGGGCTGGGCGACAAGTTCGACAAGATGGTGGTCAAGAACATCTCATACGAAATCACCGACCCCACCATCGACTCGCAGATCGTGGAGTTGCGTGGATCGGGTGCGGATGTGGTGTTCGATGCCAGCACGCCGAAATTCTCGGCGATGACGATCCGCAAAATCGCCGATATCGACTGGCATCCCCTGCACATCATCGATTCCAACGGCGCACTCGTGTCACCCGCCCTGCAGTCGGCGGGCTTCGACAAGTCGGTGGGCGTGATCACCGCGCAGTACCTGAAGGATCCGACCGATCCGCAATGGGCCGACGACGCCGGGATGCAGGAGTTCCTGGCCTGGAAAGCAAAATACGCGCCCGAGGCCGATATCTCGAACCCGGTCTGGTATTACGGCTACACGATGGCCCAGGCGTTGGTGGTCGTTCTGAAGCAGGCCGGCAAGGACCTGACGCGGGAAAGCATCATGAACGCGGCAACCCACCTGCCAGACACGACGAAACTGCCGCTGGTACTGCCGGGGATCAAGATCTCCACTTCACCCACCGATTACCAGGCGATGAAGGGCATGCGCCTCGTCCAGTTCGACGGCAAGATGTACCGCCTGCTGCCCGAGTAATGCCAACTCACTCTACGCCGGCCGGCGTGACACGCAATTCAGGCGGCGAAAGCCGGGACCGGGCGATCCGCCATGGCAGCATATCGGTCTGCCAGACGGATCAGCGCGGCCCGCACCTCCTCCGACGTTTCGACGCTGGCCAGTGCCAGCAGGTCAGGCACGATTTCCACGAGTTCAGCCTCAGTGACATAGGGCATCGCAACCTCCCGTAAACGGTCAACGCGTCCCCTGTAGCAGCCTGATAGGAGGTTCGCTGTGACCTACGTAACGCCGGCGCCGATCGCGTCCGTGGCGAGGCGCACAAACGAAACGGCGTCGCTAGAGCTCCGCCTCCCGCCTCATGGCGCCACGCGGATCTCCACCAGCGCCTGAGTCCGCGTCGTCGTCACATGCGCAATCGCCGCTTCCAGCACCGCCGGCAAATCCCCCGGCGCGTCCACCCGCGCCGTCCACGCTCGGCTCGCCTGCGCCACGAGGCAAAAGTCCGGCGTCGGCTCCAGCGACACCAGCGGCATCTGGTTCATCCGCGCCGCGTACCCCTCCGGATAAACCCCAATCACCGACTGCCGCACCGCCCCCCATTCGCGGTTATTCAGCACCAATACCAGCACCGGCAACCCCAACGCCTCGGCGATCTGATGGCACGCCACCGGATTGGCGAACATATAAGAACCGTCGCCCATCGTCGCGATGATCAGCCGGCCCGGCTGCGCCAGTTGCATGCCCAGCGCGCACGGCATCGACCACCCAAGACCGCCCGAATGCGGCTCCTGATACCAGCTTCCCGCCGCCCGCAACGTCAGCGGATCGAACGGACAGCCGAGTTCGGACAGCACCGTCGCATCCCGCCCCTCAATGGCATGCGACAGACACAGGCTGACCCACGCCTTGGTCATCTGTTCGCCCGTCCCGCCCGCCGCTGCCATCCGCAGCGTCGCCGCCCTGATATCCGCCGCCTTCGCCACGACCGCGTCCCGCCGCGCCGGCACCCCGTCCACCCGATACCCCTGCATCGCCCGCTCCAGGCCCACAAGAATATCCGCCGTCTCGCCCGCCAGCGACAGGTCCGCCTGGAAGTTGCGCACCGGAAACCGGCTGTACAGTGGGTCCGGCCCGGCCTGGATCACCTTGCAACCCGAAGCCAGCCTGTGCACCGCCGGCGACCACGGCGCGAGGCAATCCAGCACCAGAATCACATCCGCCTCGCTCAGCCACGGCTCCGGATTGCTGCCCGCCGCCATCGGATGATCGGTCGCCAGCGCCAGTTGAACCGCCCAGTACTGCACCACCGGGATTCCCGACACATCGGCCAGCCGCGCCAGCGCGGCGAACCCGTCCGCCGAACCCGCCCCCCGCTGCGCCACGATCACCGGCCGTCGCGCGGCCGCCAGCCACGCGGCCGCCTGCTCAAGCGCCGCCCCCGTCGGCCCGAACACCACCGGCGCCATCCGGCTTGCCGCACCCAGTCCATCGGCAGGGCAGGGGCCACACAACACCTCCCGAGGCAGGCTAACGTAAACCGGTCCCCGCGGCGTCGAGCACGCAATCGCATAAGCCCGGTCCACCACCTCCGCCGCCTGCTCCGGAAACCGCAGTTCGTAATCCCACTTCACCGCCTCGCGCACCAAAGCCGTCTGGTCGCGCATCTCCTGCCCCCAGCCGATCGGCACCGTCCGAGCGCCCAGCCGCCCCTGTTCCAGCGTCGGCGTCCGGCCGGAGAACAGCAGCACCGGCACATGTTCGGTCGCCGCGTTGATCGCGCCGATGGCACAGTTCGCCAGCCCGACATTGGTATGCGCCATCACCGCCTGCGCCCGCCCGGTCGCCAGGTAGTAGCCATGCGCCATCCCCATCGCGGCATGCTCATGCGGGATCACGATCGCCCGCGGCAGGGCGATGTCCTTCGCCGCCGCCTCCGCCAGCCCCTCGATGATCGGCGGAAAATCCGTGCCGGAATTGGCAAAAATATAATCCACCCCAACCGCCTTCAGGCGCGCCAGGATGGCGCCGCCGGCGGTGATGGTTTCGGTGGCTTGCGACATATCCGGTTCTCCCTCAGCCAGGCTGCCCGAACCCTACTGCAGAAATCCCCACCGCGGCACCGCCGGTTCCGCCGACGCCCACTTCCAGCGTTCTTCCTGCCTGCAGATGTCGGAGGTGTACCAGGCCCGCTTCTGCGACTCGCCCTTGCCGGTATCGACCGAGAACGCGATCTCCTTGCACGCGGCAAGCGGCGAGTCGATCGTGCGGATCACCTGAAGCTGCCCATGTTCGTCGCCGATCGGGATGGTGTGTTCGATCTTCCAGGCCGCCGCGGTCCCGACCGGTAACGCACCCGCAACCTCGGCGATGGCGTCCTGTTCCGCCCCCTGCCGGCTGCGCCCGACATAACGCACGACATAATTCGCCGCCGCATCGGTCGCCACACCCACCGCGAAGCCGATCGCCGGACTGCCGGTCGATGCACCCGCCACGCCCCCCGTGACCACCGCCACGATCTGCGCCGTCGAGGTGCATCCGGCCAGCACGATCAGGCCGAACAACAGCAGAAATTTCACTGCAGCGCGCCCCACCGCGCCGTCGCCGGTTCGGCCGACGCCCATTTCCAGGCCGCCCCGTCCTGGCACACCGTCGCGGTGTAAAACGCCCGGTTCAGCACTTTCCGCGCTATCGTATCGACGGAGAACACAATCTCTTTACAGTTGAAGTCGACTGACCCGATCAGCCGCGTCACGACCAGATCGCCATGCTCATCGTCTTCGATCGGAACAGTGTGCGACACGCTCCAGTGCCCGATGACACCGGGCGCCAACGGCCCCGCCGCCTCGGCAATCCGGTCCTGCTCCGCTCGGTGCACGTCACGTTCCAGATACTGCAGCCCGGCATTGGCACCGGCGGCGATCCCCAGACCAATGCCGGCCGCCGCCGCCGGGCTTTTCGACACCGCGCCCGCAACCCCGGCGCCGGCGATCCCCGCGACGTCCGACGTCGTGGCGGTCAGCACAGAGCCGCAGCCCGACAGGGCACCAGCCAGGACAATCAGCAGACAGCACCGGGACAGCATCGCAAAACCACCGTATCGGCGGCCGCCACGGCCGGTCCAATCACAGGATCGTCGTTATCGCCCCATAACGACTATGTCATCCCGGTGATCGAGGCCACCATCGCCCGAGGATCGCGCTTCGGCCACCGCCCGGCTTCGACCTGCGCGATAAAGTCGCCAACCAGCCGGTTGAACTGGTCGGGATCCTCCAGATTGATCGTGTGGCCGCAGTTCGGCATCACCGACAGCGCCGCGGTCGGGATCGTCTGCTTCATCAGTAGTGCCGGCTGCAGGCACGGCCAGTCCTCGTCGCCCGTCAGCACCAGCACCGGCACCGTCAGCGCCGCCATCTGCTCGATCAGGTCGTACAGCGACGGCCGCTCCCCCTGCACCCCAAGCTGCGTATTCCGCGCGCCAACCGCCGAGTGCTCCGCCAACTGCCGCTTGAACTCATCGAACCCCCGAGCATCCTTGTTCTCGAACTGCACCCGCGTCGGACCATAGGCGTATTTCGCGGCAAATGTCTCGATTCCGTGCTCGTCCAGGAACGCCGCGACGGCCGCGACCTCGGACCTGAACCTGTCCCGCTGGCCCTTTTCCGCCCCATAGCCGCAGCCGGCCACACACAGCGACAACGCCCGTTCGGCGTGACGGAACCCAAAATGCAGCGTGGCAAACCCGCCCATCGACAGACCCACGACATGCGCCCGATCGATCTTCAGGTGATCGAGCACCGCCGCAATGTCGTCCGCCGCCCGATCCTGCGAATACGCAGCCACATCGTCCGGCACGTCCGACGGCGGATAACCTCGCGCCGCATAAGTCACCGCCCGGTAGCGCTGGCCGAAATGCCGCATCTGCGCCTCCCAGGATCGGTGGTCGCCGGCGAACTCATGCACGAAGATCACCGGCACGCCGGCGCCGGTCTCCTCGTAATGCAGGCGAACACCGTCATCAGTCATGGCGAAGGGCATCGTTCGGTCTCCTGGGTCGGCGCTTCGATTGTACGCCGCGCAGCACCGCTGACCAGAGGGGGACGACATCGCTGTCCAACCAGAAGTTTGTAGACACAGGCGTAACGATCTGGTTGTGTGCCGATGCACTTTCGCATGGAGTCCATATTTCAGCGTGTTGCGGTTTCGCGGCTGGATCAGCGGGTTTTTCGGGCTGCTGATCTGTGTCCTGGCCTGTTCTTCCGTGGCGGCGCGACAGGACCAGCCTGTGCTGCGGCTGCTCGTCCTCGGCGCCGATGATCGTCTCATCCAGCCGGCGAAGCGGTCCGGGGTGGACGACGCCGCCGTCCCGGCACTCGCCACCCCGCAAGCTCGGCGTGTCACCGGCGCGTTCATCGGCCAACCAATCAATGAGGCCTTGCTGACCGACATCAAGGATCGCCTCCTCGACTACTACGTGTCGATCGGCCGGCCGTTCGTTTCTGTCAACATCCCGGCCCAGGACGCCGCCGCCGGCGCCTTGCGGGTCAATGTATTCGAGATCAAGCGTGGCACCCTGCGGGTCGAGGGCAACCGCTGGTTCGATGCTCAGCAATACCTCGGCGCGATCCGCACCAGCGCCGGAGATCCGATCGACACCAGAAGCCTCGCCGAAGACGCCAACTGGATCAACCGCGACGACAGCCGGCACGCCACGATCGCTGTCGAGCCGGGAGACGATCCCTCTACCTACAATCTCGTGGTCCGAGCCCGCGACAGCCTGCCGCTGAATCTGACCGTGGCCGCGGATAATACCGGCACGCGGGAAACCGGCCTGTATCGCATCGGCCTCGGCGTCGAGTGGACCAACGCGTTCTGGCGCGGTGACGATTTCAGCTACGGCCTGCTGACAAGTCCCGACCAGTTCCGGCTGATCGAGCACGCGCTGACTTACACCGCCTATCTGCCCTGGCGCGATTCGATCACGGTTTCGGCGGTCAACGCCGTCGCAAGCGGGCGCCCGACGGAACCGGGTGACGGTTCGTCCGTCAACGGGCACGACGACATCATTTCATTCCGCTATAACCTGTTGCTGCCGTCCTCGTTCGGCTTCGGGCAGCAGATCGACCTGGGGTATGACTTCAAAAGCACCAACAACAACGTCCTGACCGGCGGCAATACGGTCTTTCCCACCACCTCGGAACTCGATCAGTTCGTTCTCGCATACAGCCTGCGACGTAACGATCCCGCCGGTGTGACGGGCGTGACCGCGTTGCTCGTCGGCAGTCCCGGCCATCTCACCACGCGCAACACGGATTTTGCCCTCGGCGAACAACAGGCCGACGCATCGTCGTCGTACGTCTATAGTCGCCTCACGGTCGAGCGGCTGACCAACCTGCCGCTCGAAACGTCCTGGAGCGTTCGGCTGACCGCCCAGTACAGCAGCGCAAATCTGCTGCCCAGCGAGCAACTGGTGTTCGGCGGCATCCGCTCGATCCGCGGCTTCGTGGAACTGGGCGCCACGCGGGATCAGGGCGTCCTCATGCAGAACGACTTTCGGCTGGAACCGGTAAAGTTCGACTGGCCTGGCTTTCGCAGCGATGCCGCGACGCTGGTGCCGTTCGTATTCCTCGACCTCGGCGCCGGACGAAACCACCTCGATCCCGCTGATGCGCAACGGTCGTGGATAGAAATGGTCAGCACCGGACCAGGCATCACCCTGCAACTGGCACCCTACGCTGCCCTGCGCCTGAGCTGGGGGTTCCCGCTGATCCGCAACGGCCACACCGGCCCGTTCCTCGGGCCGCAATTCGGCACCCAGATCACCTTCTAGCCCGCCAGCCCATACACCGCGTCGCCGATCCGCCCCTCCGCCCGATCCCGGACCACCGCCTGCGGATCGCGCGCGCCCGGCGGTCCATAGCCGCCCGATCCGCCAGTCACGACCTCGATCAGGTCGCCCGGCCGCAGCATGCCAGACCCATGGTGCAGCGGCACCGACGCCGTGATCGACGCCATCCCGCCCGCCGATCCGCCTGCCAGTCCCCACGGCGCCGATAGAATCCGAGCGCCATCGACCCTGACATGGCAGTGATGATTGGCGCGATAGACCCGCCGGATCGCCATCCCGCCGCGATACTGGCCGGCGCCGCCCGACCCATCCACCAGCTCATAGCGCATCAAGCTCAGCGGATATTCCAGTTCCAGCGCCTCCACCGGCAGGTTGGAGGTGTTGGTCATATGCACATGCACGCCGTCCAACCCATCCTTGTTGAACCGCGCACCCGACCCCCCGCCGATCGTTTCCAGATACACCCAAAGCGCGTCATCCGCCGGCTGATGACCCGCGAACGTAATGGAAAAACACGCGCCGTTGGACGCCGCGGTGACCTTGTCCGGCACCGCCTGCGCCAGTGCCCCGAAGATCAGATCGACCACCCGCTGGCACAGCGACAGCCGCCCGTTCACCGCCGCCGGATGCACGCAATTGACGATACTGCCCGCCGGAGCCGATACGCTCAGCGGCCGCGACAGCCCCGCATTCGGCAGGATGGACGGATCGACGATCGTCTTGATCGCATAATAAACCGTCGACAGCAGCGCCGTCATCGTCATGTTCAGCCCCGCCCGCACCTGCGGCGGCGCCTCGAAATGCAGATGCATCGAATCGCCGGTCACGGTGATCGCGCAGGACAACTCCAGCTCACCATCGACCTCCGGGCAGTCATAACGGTCCGCAAACGTATAACTGCCGTCCGGAATTTCCGAAATTCCCGCCCGCATCTTGCGTTCGGCGTAGTCCTGCAAAGCCGAACCCGCCCGCAACACCGTTGCGCGGCCGAATTTCGCGCAAAGCCCTTGCAGCCGCTGCACGCCCAGCCGGTTCGCCGCCATCTGCGCCCGGAAATCCGACAGCCGCTCCCGCGGCACCTGGCAGTTCAGCAGGATCAGCGCCTGCACGTCCTCTTGCAGCACCCCGGCGCGATACAGCCGGATCGGCGGAATGCGCAGCCCCTCCTGATAGATATGCGCGTGCCCGCGATCGGCGAAATCCGCATGGTGCGCCAGGTTCACCGCCCACGCGACCATCGCTCCATCGACGAAAACCGGCTCCGCCAGCACGATGTCCGGCAGATGCGTCCCGCCACCCTCATATGCGTCATTGCCGCAGAACACGTCGCCCGGACGCATGTCGGCACGCGGATGCCGCTTCATGATATGCGGAATCAGGTCAAGGAAACTGCCCAGGTGCATCGGAATATGCTCAGCCTGACACAGGGTTTTTCCCTCCAGGTCAAACAGCGCCGTCGAGCAGTCCCGCCGCTCCTTGATATTCGTCGAAAATGACGCTCGGATCAGCGCCTCGCCCATCTCCTCGACGATCGACGACAGCGCGCTGCCGATGACCTCGACGGTGATCGGGTCGATCGTCACGCCTCCCGGTGCCTCCAGCACAGCGATGTCGTCGAAATCGTCTCCGCTAACTGCCACCATGTTGCCGCCCGTGGTTACCGAGAGGTCAAGCGTGGCACGGACGATGCGCGCGAGTCACGCCGCGACGCTAAACAAACCGCTACCACGAGCCGCTGGGATCAACCATGGCGAGTCGGAGCGGCCACTCACTCAAAACGCCGCGACGTCGCGAACAAGTTTGCAAAAGATGCTGAAAGATATAGACTGTATCAATGCCAAACCGCGTCGGCGAACCGCGGCATGAGCGACGTCCGCGATCGCTTCGACAGCGATAACCTGCTCTCGCTAACGCGTAAGGTGAAGCCACTCCGCCGCTGATGTGCGGCATGATCTGGCCCCCGCCGTTCGGCCAACGTGTCGACCTGCCGCTTCGCCGGCGGAAGGGAGGACAGTATGAGCGATCTGTACGACAGCGACCTTCTGCTCTGGACCGAACGGCAGGGGGAACTCCTTCGCCGCCGTGCCGCCGGTGAGCTGGTCAACGAAGCTGAACTCGATTGGCCGAACATCGCGGAGGAGATCGAAGCATTGGGGCAGTCCGAACGCTCGAAACTGCGGAGC
>Ga0302320_10023438_pt1 | contig 12118 bp, 12 predicted proteins | sample Bog_T0_3_FD_202130 | JGI IMG/M metagenome (GOLD analysis project Ga0302320, IMG submission 202130) | Peat permafrost microbial communities from Stordalen Mire near Abisko, Sweden - Bog_T0_3 | ecosystem: Environmental > Terrestrial > Soil > Wetlands > Peat | place: Sweden: Abisko, Stordalen Mire...
TGAAGACTGCCCACAAACGAATTGAGCCCATTACACCCGCAGTCAACAGCGGAGCTGCTGCTGAATGAGCGTCCAAATCGACGGCCGATCGTCTTACTAAAACTCTGAGTTTCACAAGCCCGATGAGGGCAAACTGCACAGGGATGCTAGCTGCTATAGTCGCGCCCTATGTACTGAACTATGTACGGAGCATGTACGGAAACCCCGGCGAAAATTGCCTTTGCCCAGGTCGAATCGCCTCGCTAACTAATTGGCTGTAAATCATTAAAGTCGCTATGGTTAGTTCGCTTTTGTGAGTCGCCCAGAACCGCTCCGATTGGCGAAACCGCATTCCTTGGGCGCAGGGGGTCGGGCGTTCGAATCGCCCCGCCCCGACCAAACCTCCTCTGATTTGATCGCGTTTCTCCTCAACCCTTAAGCTCGCACCTCAGTTTGAACGGGTTTCGATTCGCCTTACCCTGACTTTCACTTCAATAGGGGAACCGAGGCGGTTCAGCATGAACATCAGCCGGCCAGCGGTGAAGCGCGCGAGGTTAGCGTTGCGAATGCGCGAGAAATCGGCGGCTGCGAAGCCAGTTTTTGCATGCGCGGCGCGAACCGTCAACTCATCCCGATGCAACGTCTTGATGATTTCCGCCGCCAGAAGCTGCCTTCAACTGCTCGACATCGGCGTTCTCACGGCCTAGTTCGCGGAACACGTTTCCGCTGCCACGAACCAGTTCCAGCTTTTCACTTTTCATCTGAGTGCCTCCTTCAGTATTTTCAAATGAGGCCTTCACTACGTCGATCTCATGTTTAGGCGTCTGGATTCCCTGCTTTGATTTCTTCTGGAACGCATGGATGACGCGGATCTCTGCCGCGAGTTGGACCGCTTTGATCCACGAGACCGGCCGAGTTTTCCGGGCTTCGGCCATTTGGGCGCCAGTACTCATAGGTGCTGTCATATTTGACAACAGTAGTCAAATTCGAGCAGCTTTTCTTTGACCCTTGTCTTTTCTTACACCAGGGCGCAGCGGGTAGCGAAATCGACCAGGCAGTACCAGTACCGTTCATTTGCCCGACTCCCTTCTACAAACCGCTGCTGTAACGCCATCGTAATGCCTGTTTGTTATAAAAGGGGCTACGCAATCATGAACAAGTCAAAGTGTGTTGAGAGAACGTCTTCGTTGGCGGGGCGAATTCTGATAATGGCGCTGGAGTTTGCAGTGATCTCCGTGCCAGTGTTCGCCCAGACCGCGTCAGTCCAGAGCACGCCCTTTTTTGCAGCGGGAAATGTGGTGGTCGCCGTGTCAGGATGCGGCGTCCATGGAGGCACCTGCACCTCCGTCCCGAATGGAACGGGTACGGGTACTCTCAACAGTTCAGTGGGTGGTTACGGGGATAATCAAGGTTCGCCCCTCACGCTGTTTCAATATGCGCCCACCGGCACGACGAGTGCTTCATTCGTGAATGCTCTCGTGTTTCCGCAATTGGCTTCGGGCGCGAACCTGCCTGTGTCCGCGGAATATGGATCGTCGTCTGAAGGGACACTGCAGCTCTCGGCGGGCGGCCAGTACTTAACAATCATGGGATACGGCATCAATGCCAACACCTTCAACGCTGGATATCCGCCGGGATTTACCGCGGACCCTTTTGGAGCGGCGCCCTCGGGCGCGTTGGCGCAATCGGGTAGTTTGACGGGACAAAGCTACACACCGGTGGCGCGCGTGGTGGCCTTGATCGACGCCAACGGAAACGTTAACTCTTCGACGGGAATTTACAACGTCTTCAATACCAATAATCCGCGTAGTGTCTATGTGTTGGCGAACGGAACAAATGCCTATATTTCGGGTCAAGGTAGCGGCAGCGACGCCACCGGCGGAGTCTTTTATACGCCGCTCTTTGGCATCAACAACAGCCCGATTGCGATCACCGGCCTTGATACGACAAACAATACCGCTTCTCAGGACACGCGAGCCGTCCTGGTCTATAACAACACTTTATACGTTTCTTTAGATACCAAGGGCGGCTCGAACGCAGCGAGATCTTATATTGGAACGCTGGGCACGCCGCCGGCAACGAGCCTCTTTAACAGCGCGAACGGTCCCATCCAGCTCACTGGCTTTGGGACGTCAGCAGGCAAAGGACAGGTGACGATCACCTCTGGAGCAAACAGTAATGGCAACAACCTCAACGCGGGCCTGCAGATTAACCTCAGTCCTGTGAACTTCCTTTTCGCCAGCCCTTCGGTGCTTTACGTAACCGATGGAGGGCGGACGAAGCAGACGAGCGCCAACAGTTCTCTGGGCGATGGAGGATTGCAAAAGTGGTTGAACAGCGCCGCGGATGGGTCGGGCACCTGGAGTCTCGCCTATACACTCTACAAGGGTCTAAACCTGGTGGCGAATACGAACGCTTCCGGAACAACCGGATTGTACGGGATCGCCGGCTCAGTGAGCGGCAACAACGTGAATCTTTGGGTCACCAACTACACGCTGAACGACCTGGACCAAACTTACCTCTATGGGATTACCGATAACCTCACCTACACGACGGCTTCGCAGGCTTCGAGTGAGACGTTTACGATTCTCGACACGGCTCCGGCGGATTCCAATTTCAAAGGAGTGTCTTTGGCGCCGACGATCCCAACCGGCAGCGTTGAACTCACGAGCACGCCCTCCGGTGTTGCCGTGACCGTCTCAGGTACAGGTTGTGCGCCCGGAACCTACACCACGCCCCGAACGCTGGCTTGGACGTCTGGAAGTTCCTGCACACTGAACCTAACGACACCCCAGGCTGGTCCGGCGGGATCAAACGTGCACTATGCCTTCGACAAATGGGACGACAATACAACCGTCACGAGCCGCCTCGTCGTCGCTCCTTCGACCACGGCCGTTTACAACGCCAACTTTGTTACCGACGTTTCGAGCCTTGTGATGGTGACCACCAGCGGTTTCATTTATAGTCGCGCCAGTGGTGGATACAGTGGGACCGTCACCATGGCCAACAGCGGCACGTCCACCATTAGCGGTCCGATCCAAGCTGTGTTTACCAGCATAAGCTCCGGCTTAAATATCACCAATGAAACGGGCGCGGTGCCCGCCAGCCTGTATAGCGGAGCGCCTTATATTACGGCTACGACTTCAACGCTAGCGCCCGGCGCGTCGATCAGTTTTCCGATCAAATTCACTTATACCGGAACGGCTCCGGTTTCTTTTGTCGTGAAGGCTTTGTCCGGTGCTTTTTAATTCTTAATTACTTACTAGGACTTATCAATGATAGAAAAACGAATGGGACGGCTTTACGCAGCATTTGGCTTGACGGTTTCTCTGCTATTAGCAGGAGAAGCGCGGGCCGCGCAGGTGACTTATCAAATTGTCGTGAACACGAGCAGCCTAAAGACAACGCCGGGTTCCGGTTATCTGGACTTTGAGTTCAATCCCGGAGTTGGTTCCGATGCGGGCAGCGCGACGCTGAGCGCCTTTACTACGAACGGTACGCTGACAACGCCGGCCGCGCCAGCCGGTGCGGTCTCGGGATCGTTGCCGGGGACGGTTACGATCAGTAACACCAATGCGTTGAACGAGTACACTCCTGGGTTTGTCTACGGAAGCTTTTTCGATATCTTTGTAACCCTAAATATTCCGACGGTTTCCGGGACTGCCACAGGCGGCAACAGTTTCACGCTAGACGTGGAAGACTCGGGGTTTAATCCTCTGTTGAGCAGCAGTTTCCCGGCGCTCGAAATCGACCTAAGCACTCTGGGGAGTCCGACCATAACGAACAACGCGGGGAGCGCCATCAGCATAACCAAAACGCCTGAGCCGGCGACTTTCGGCCTAGTGGGGATGGCGCTTGCGGCGGCGCTGTTGGGAAGACGCTTTCCGTTCCTCAGCCGTTCACGAGCGATTTGACAACAATCGGGCCGAGTTCCATGAATTCGGTCAAGTCTGTTGGCTTTCGAAGGTAGTGGGCCGCGCCCAGTCGAGCGGCTTGACTGCGGTCTTGGGGAGCATTCGACGAACTCACGACGATCACGGGTATCGTTTGCAACGATAGATACCGGCCGCCGTTGTTTGGAATGTTGGGAACACGAAGCCTTTAAAAACCCGATGATATTATTAGGGTCGAAGAGCGCGCGGAGAACGAATAGGGCGTTCAAACTGGCCGCGCACAGAGTGACAAGCTCCTGGATCATGCAACTGACCTTGCCTGACATTGGCGATTTATTGGTCGCGATTGCGCTGTTGTTTACGGCGCTGATTGTTCTCTTTGAAACATTGGAGAGCCGGCGGCGAGGGCAACGGGAACAACGAATCCTGGACGCGATTGAGGAAGAGTATCGCACCTTCTGCCGGCTGGGGCGTTGGTAAGACAGAATCGCAATTTCTTCAAAACCCCTCAAGTTGTGCCGCGAAACCCCCGCTTACGCAAGCAGGAGAGCTACGAGTGCTATCACGGCGGTTTTGCGGGTTCAATCTGTGGTGCGTTGCGCTAATTTGCGCCTTGAGTACCGTTTGCCTAGATGGGGCGAACCTGATTGAACCCATTACACTTACGAGCAAAAATGGGGTGCTCGATATTCTCATGATTGCCAAGGCGGCGCCGATCAGTACGCCGCCCGCCAGCCCGATCGGGTGGGTTTTTCAGATCTGCGCGAGACCTTCCGATAAAAGCAATGCTTGTCCGGCCGAGGTTGGCGCAACGTCTAATCATTACGGCGGCACAAGGTTGCAAGTGGAACGCGGGGATCTGCTTAAGATTAGTTTGGTGAATCAACTTCCTCTGGCACTGGATAGTGAGCATGCCACGGAGCCGGATCAACAATATTTGATGTTGAATCCGGTAAACCTGGATACGGACGGGTTGATTGTTTCGCCACAGGCGCCGACAGATGGCGATCCAACTTATGGCGATGACGTATTTGTTCTGACATTCAATTCGGGGAACGGCAAGCCGACAACGAGCCCGCGTTTGCATTCGACAGTTCGGTACGACTATACCGACTATTCCATTCGTATTCCAATCGATCACCCATCCGGGCTGTTTTTGGTTTCATCCCGGAGACTCATGGCTTGGCTTTGAACCAAATTAGTGCGGGTCTGGCCGGGATTATTACGGTTGGCCATGTGAACGATTATGTTTGCAAGAGCACGTTTTGTTCGTTGCTGCTGCCAGAAATTGGAGTGCGCCACATCATTCTCAAGGACACCCAGATCCTACCCGATGGTTCCCAACAAACGCAGGAAGACCCCGCCTTTAGCGATCCTAAACCTGATCCAGGCGAGGGGCAACAGCTCGGAATTACGGCGGGAGCGGACACTACGAATATGGGAGGACGGAACTACAAGAGTGGAAATTGGTATTTCACTGGCGAAAGATCTGTTATCTGCTAATAATACTGCAGGCGCGCGCGCGTGCCAAGCTCTGCCACCCGGTCACATGCGCCGGATTTTCTATGCGGTGCCCACGACAGATCAGAACCCCTTCGGTTTGGCCTATGAAGAGGTCGATGAAAACGGAAATATTGCTGGCCCGGCAGCCACCGACGTCACGCCCTTTGATCAAATGAAGGATTCCATTTGTCTACCGCTCGGGCCGGGAAACACTCCCGTTTATGAGCGCTGGAAACTGGTGAACGTAGCCGAGGAAGATCACGACTTCCACATGTCGCAAACGAAATTTCGGGTGCTGACGAAGGATGAACAATCGGGCGCCATACTCCCCGGCGCGAGTTACGGGAAAGGAATCGAATTCGATAACATTCCCCTACCGCATGCGGACGGAACATGCGGGAGCAATCCGCCGGCGGATTTAAGCAATCCTATCGCCGACTGGCGAGCGGGTTTGTGTAAAGCGCATCCGGTTACGGTGGAAATCACGTTTGCCATAGCCGGAACTTTCGCCTATCAGTGCCATATTATGGAACACGAAGATGGCGGCATGATGGCGGTGATTCAAGTGACGCCGGCGCAGTAGTCTATTGTTGCTGCTGTTGCTGGCTTTGAGTCTTGTCGATTTTCTGGTCAGTCGCCAGAAACTTCGACCATTCTTCGTCAGCGGCAAATTCCTGATCCACTGGTAGTACCGCCTCGGATGGCGTCACCCTCACACGGACCTGCATCTCGCTATGCGCCGACCCTTTCAAAGTGCCAACGGTGGGCGGGACATCCGAATAATCACGGCCAATCGCAGTACGGATATGGCGTTTACCGGCCAGTAAATTGTTGGTGGGATCGAAACCGACCCAACCAAGACCGGGCAGGAGCGCCTCAACCCAAGCATGGGTGGCGCCATCCGCGGACCGATCTTTGTGGGTCTTATCGTGATGAAGGTAGCCACTCACATAACGGCACGGCACGCGCAAGCCGCGCACCAGCGCGATCATGATATGCGCGAAATCCTGACAGACACCCTTGCGATTCTCCAGCGCTACTTCGATGGGCGAATCCACCCGAGTGGAAAGCTTGGTGTATTCGAAGCCTTCAAAGAGCTTGCTGTTGAGGGAGCGCAGTAGAGTCAATGGATCACTGCCGTCGCGCTGATCGACGCCTAGTTTGCGGGCGAACTCTTCCAAAGCCGGCGAATTACGCGCAAACTGGCTGGGCATGAGCATATCCCAGTAATCATCGCGTCCAATCATTTCATCGAGAAGCTGCCAGCTACTTTTGTCGAGCGAATCGGGAAGCGGTGGAGGTGGGTCTACGTCGACCAGCGCGTCCGCGATGATCGTGAGTTGGCGGTGGGCTTCGGGAATATCGAAATGGTGGATCACATTACCGGTGTGGTCGTGGTACGAGAACACACGGGCGCGCGGACTCACTGAAAGCTGAAATGTGAAGCAGCGCTGCGAATACTCGCTACGCGGATGCATGCGCACCTCCATGCTGCTCTGCGAGACAGGCTTGCTGTAACGATAACGGGTGAAATGTCGAATCGCGTAAAACATATCAGGCCTCAAACGCACTTTCAATCGGGTAGTCTATATAAGCCTTGTGCACCGCCGTATGCAGGCTCTCACATTGCTCAACAATGGTGGCTAGGAAACGCGCAAAGTCGCGTGACATGATTTCGTCAACTTGTGCGTAGGCGAGAGAGGCGTGGATACGCCCCGCGATGCGATCAATTTCTGAAAAGTGGCGGCCGGGAGTTGTCCGGCGAATGCCTTCAAGCGCATGTTGCATCTTCTCGGTGGCATAGCGCGCGGTGTAGGGAAATTCAGGATTTAGCAATAGGAACTCCGCCACTTGCTCGGGCTTCAAGTCGGCGGTATATACTTTGCAGTACGCTTCGAAGGCGGAGCAACTGGTTAGTAATCCAACCCAATCCAAGTCATCGGCGCCTTGTTGCGCCGAAAACACGGCGTCGATCAGAAGAGGGAGCGCCGAGGTACGTTCAATATACTTGCCAAACTGGATGAAGTGCCAACCTTCGCCGTGGTTCATCGAAGCGTCAGTAACGCCTATGAATTTGTAGCCGCCCTCGCGCATGGCCATAAAAAGACGAAGGACATCCGAATCGCTGTACATGTTGGCCGCCGTTTGAACTACTTCGTGATAGAGCTGGTTCAATCGCTCCCACATTTCAGAGCTGATCTGTTCGCGCACCTGGCTGGCGTTTTCGCGCGCCAACGTGATGCAGGAAACGATGGATGAAGACATTTGACTATCGGACATCAGTTTCATGATGGCCGCCTGCGGCTCAATGCGCGCGTCATCGCCGTCAAGGCCCAAATGGCCCATAATGTTCTGCCAGCGCTGCTCGGTGGAAAGCTTACCGGGGTTCAACATTAAGCTGTAGTTCGCCTCAAGCACGCGCGAACAATGTGAGGCACGTTCGAAGTAGCGGCTCATCCAGTACAAACTGTCGGCGACTCGTGAAAGCATAAGTTTAATTCCTCAGCTCTGCAATACCCACGTATCTTTCGACCCACCGCCTTGCGAAGAGTTGACGACCAGCGAACCCTTGCGCAATGCGACCCGCGTTAACCCACCCGGAACGATGGTGACTTTTTCGCCAAAAAGAACGTAGGGCCGTAAATCCACGTGGCGCGGCTCAATCTGGCCGCCTTCGGTAAAGCACGGGGCGGTGGAGAGCGCCAGCGTGGGTTGCGCAATGTAGTTGCGCGGCTGGGCCAAGATGCGGACGCGAAACTCGTCCTGCTGCTGCTTACTGCTATGGGGGCCAATCAGCATACCGTAGCCTCCCGATTCACCGACAGCTTTCACCACATATTTGTCTAGATTCGAGCAAACATGGTCGCGTTCTTTTTCATTGGTCATCAAGAACGTTTCGACATTGTTTAAGATCGGCGTTTCACCCAAGTAGTACTGGATCATTTTGGGGACGTACGCGTAGATGGCTTTGTCGTCGGCGACACCGGTTCCGAGCGCATTGGCCAAAACCACATTACCCGCGCGATAAGCGTTGAACAGGCCTGGAGCACCCAGCTCCGAATCGGCGCGGAAGGCGAGCGGATCGAGAAAATCGTCATCCACGCGGCGATAGATCACGTCGACGCGTTGCAGGCCGTTGGTGGTGCGCATGTACACGATGTTGTCGTGCACTACTAAGTCACGCCCTTCCACCAACTCGATCCCCATTTGCCGCGCTAGATAAGTGTGTTCGAAATAGGCCGAGTTATAAACGCCGGGGGTCAGAAGTACGATTGTGAGACTCGAACGGCCTTCGGGCGCGAGGGAACGCAAAGTGGAAAGCAGCGCCTGGCTGTATTGTTCAATTGGACGGACGCCGCACTTGCGAAAGAGAATAGGGAAGGCTTGCTTCATCACCTTGCGGCTGGTGAGCATGTAGGACACGCCGCTGGGAACGCGCAAGTTATCCTCAAGCACCACAAATTCGCCATTGGGCAGGCGAATCAAATCGGTGCCGCAAACACTGACATAAACGTCGCGCGGCACTTTTACACCGCGCATCTGGCGCCGGAAGTGTTTACAGGTGTAAATGACTTCGCCGGGCATGACCCCGTCGCTCAGAATCTTGCGTTCGTTATAAATATCCTTCAGAAAGAGATTGAGCGCGGTGATGCGCTGAGTTAAACCTCTTTCAATGGTGTCCCATTCCGCGGCTGGAACAATGCGCGGCAGCAAGTCATGCGGAAAAATCCGCTCCGTGCCTTCTTCCCTGCCATACACGGTAAAGGTGATGCCCTGGTTGAAAAAGGAAAGATCGGCTTCCTGCTTGCTGCGCATCAACTCGTCCGACGGCAGACTCAAAAGCTTGGTATACAGCGCCTTGTAATGCTGGCGCGCACGCCCGTTGGCGCGAAACATTTCGTCGTAAGCCGTCCCTATCTGATAATCGGAAAAGGGAGCGGGAATTGCCCGTTCTGGCATAGTCATCGTAGTGGCCATATCCGCGCATCTTTCAACAGCCCGGTCGATTTTCGACGCGGAATCGGCCGGGAGAAGTGAATAGCAAAAGTATAACTCGACAGGCTTTTGGGAAGCGGTTGCCGGGGTTCGACCTGTAATAAATACCGTGTTTCTTTCCTGTTACCTATCGCGTTTCTTGCGACTCTAAAAAGTACTTGGCCATTTCGGGAGAACGTTTGGTCAGATGTTGTCATGCTTATCCAACTCGGCTACGATATTCGATTTCAAACCACCGCGAGAGTGCCTATGATTGCACTCTTAAATGTACATGCATCTCGCAGACAGGACTTGCGCGAGCCGGACATTCTCCAGACTGAGCCTGTCGTTGCTGTTACAGAGTATGAAGACAGCTTTGGGAACGCGTGTACACGCTTTGTCATGCCGCCGGGCGAAGTTCGGCTTTATAACTCTTTCCGCATTGAAGACAGCGGTGAACTCGACCCCATCGCCCCCGATGCCCAGCAAGCAGCGGTTGAAGACCTTCCGTCAAATGTTCTTCGCTACCTTCTCGCCAGCCGCTATTGTGAAACGGATCTACTGTTGAACACGGCTTACGGATTATTTGGCAACACTCCGCCAGGGTGGGCGCGTGTGCAGGCCATTTGCGATTGGGTGCATGCGCACGTCACGTTCGGTTACAGTTTCGCGCGTTCCAGCAAGAGCGCCATGGAAGTTTTAGCCGAACGCCAAGGTGTGTGCCGCGATTTCCAGCACCTGGCTATTGCATTCTGCCGCTGCATGAACATTCCGGCGCGTTATGCGACAGGCTACTTGGGCGATATCGGCGTACCGCTCTCGGATTCGCCGATGGATTTTAGCGCGTGGTTTGAGGCTTATCTGGACGGGCGTTGGTGGACGTTCGATGCACGCCACAACCAGCCGCGCATTGGGCGAGTGCTCATGGCAACGGGTCGTGACGCGGCCGACGTGGCGATCACAACATCGTTCGGGACTGCGATTTTGAAGCAGTTCACGATCGTCACCGATGAAGTACATCCGGCTTTAGCTTCGGCCGGTTGAACAGTTTCATTGTTTTACGGCTGAGTGGGTAAAGGCTTCGCCAATAGGGTCATCACTTCGCTAGGAAGTTTGTCGGCTCCCGCCATCAACTCGCTGATCTGCCAGATTTCCTTCTCCTTCAATGTCTTTTTGAAAGCGGGCATGCCCGTCAAGCGAATCCCATTGGCGACTTTCCAATACGTTACGCCGGCAGGATCGTCTGTAACGCCTTTGCCCTTGAAAAGCTGCGGAGGGTCCGGAAACATTCCTTGCGCGATAAACGTTTTGGGCTCATTAGGTAAACCGTGACAGACGGCGCAGTGTTCGCGATAAAGTTGCCCGCCACTCAGTAAATCGTCTTTCGACGCTTGAAATGGCGGGTCTTTGGGCGCTTCCTTATCGGTTTTTGCGTCGAGGGCCATGTGCGCGAGCTGGTGCTCAAAGGGCAGTTCCTTCGCATCTGTAGCTACCTCAAGGTGTCCCGTTTTCACGTACCAGAGAATAAAAATGGGGAGCATCAACAACGCAAAAATTATACCTGCCAGGAATTTGAACACGGATATCCTTTATAAAGTGACGTTACACCAAGTCAGCGAACGGGGCAATCGTTTAGATCTCGTAAAGTACTAGGCGGCTTGCTAGCATCAATGGTGTTGTCCTTGGAAGGTTGACTGTGAATATCGGCATTATTGGTTTAGGCTTCATGGGCGTGACCCATATGGTGGGTTATGCAAAGATTCCCGGCGTAAAAGTCTCCGCTGTTTGTACAGAAAATCCCGCTGTTTTAGCGGGCGATCTCAGCAAGATTGGAGGCAACATTGAATTTGATTCCTCGCTGGTAGACATCTCCGCGGCGAAAAAATACACGCGCTGGCAAGATCTCATTGCCGACCCCGGTGTCGATGCCGTGGACATTTGTCTCCCGACGGATCTGCATCCAGCCGTCTCCACGGCAGCGCTCGCTGCTGGGAAACACGTATTCTGCGAGAAACCCATGGCCCTCACCGAGGCCGATTGCGAATTGATGATCGCCGCGGCAGAGAAAGCAAAACGCACTCTTATGATCGGGCAAGTTCTACGCTTCTGGCCCGAGTATATGGCACTGCAAGACTTTGGTGCGGCTAAGAAGTATGGCGCGATCCGTTCCGCGACCTTTATCCGGCAATGCGGTATGCCTGATTGGAGCAAATGGCTACCGGTCGACGCGCGGAGCGGCGGCGCCGCTATGGACTTGCTCATTCACGATATCGACCAGGCGTTGCTGTTGTGTGGGATTCCGGATCGCGTCTCTGCCAAGAAACTTGGCGACGGTGATGGTCTCATGGCCACGCTCATCTACCCTGGCGGACCCGAGGTTCGTATCCAGGGCGGCTGGTTCCAGCCGGGCATGCCGCTGAAAATGACTTTTCAAGCGGTGGCCGAACGCGCACAAATGGACTTCTCACAAGACGGCCTTTTCCTGAGCGATGCCACCGGCCAACGGACGAAAGTAGAACCCAACGGACCCGACGGCTATCAGGCGGAAGTGGCATATTTCATAGAATGTTGCCGGACACAAGCGGAGCCGCTACGCTGCACCCCACGCGCCTCCGCGGATGCAGTGAAAGTTGCCTTGCGGCTCAAACAAAGCAGATCACTCGACGGAGAACAGATTAAATGTTAGGTCTCGAAGATTTGGAAATCGGGCTGGTATTCGGCGCCCGCGAGGATGCGCGCGCCACACTCGAACATGTGAAGAGTTTCGG
>Ga0302320_10023440_pt1 | contig 12117 bp, 9 predicted proteins | sample Bog_T0_3_FD_202130 | JGI IMG/M metagenome (GOLD analysis project Ga0302320, IMG submission 202130) | Peat permafrost microbial communities from Stordalen Mire near Abisko, Sweden - Bog_T0_3 | ecosystem: Environmental > Terrestrial > Soil > Wetlands > Peat | place: Sweden: Abisko, Stordalen Mire...
CACGACCTCGTAAGTTCGCGCTTGTTGCAAGCGATCGAGCGCGATCGCGAGATCCAAATTCGACTTGACCGCGCGATCGACGAGCGAATCGAGCTCCGCATCGCTCAATGCTCGCCACCAGCTGGCGAGGTCGGGCGCGGCCGCAGCCGGCTCGATGCTCGCCGCCGCGAACTGCGGCGGCACGTCGGCTTTAGGGGTGCGGTAACTCGGCCCGACCGCGCAGGCACTGACTGCGGCCGCGAGCGCAAGTGCGATGAGGCGCAGGGTTGTCACGGGCCATTGACCGCGACTTTTTGACCCGCGGCAATCTGACTGCTGATATTCAGCACCAGCCGGTCGCCGGGCTTAGCACCCGACGCCAACTCCACCATGCTGCCGTTATCGCGGGCGATCGTGGCATCGGCAAATTGAATTTTGTCCCCCGCATCCACATGTGCCACCTGCGTGCCGGTGGCGCGGAATATCAGGGCGGCAGCCGGAACTTCCACCATTCCTCGGGGCGGCAAGCGAAACGCCACATTGACGTACATTCCAGGAACCAGCGCATGCGTGGCATTCGGCATGTCGACTTCGACGCGCATGGTGCGCGCCTGCGCGTTGATCGATTCGGCTGACCTCGCGATTTTTCCCTCGAACACGCCGCCGACGGCGCCGGCGGCGCGTATCTCGGCCGGCACTCCGGCATTCATCAACTCGCCGGCGGCGCTCTGCGGTACGTCCACGAACACACGCAACGGATCGGTTTGCGCCATTCGGTACATGGACGTGGTCGTCGAGCCACTGCCGGCCGTCACCAGGTTGCCAACGTCGATTTTGCGTTCGGTAATGGTTCCGTCGAACGGCGCCCTCACCCATCTGAATTCAGTCAGCGCAAAATATTGATCGACCTTGGACCGATCGAGCGCCACTTGCGCTTCGGCGGCGCTCTGCCGCGCCTTGGAGCTTTCATAGTCGGCTTTTTTCGATTCCTTTTCCTGCTCCGACACCACGCCCTTGGGCGAATCGCGCCAGCGTTCATTGGTCGTTTTGCTGAATTCCGTCTCCGCTTTGCGTGCGGTGAGCTGCGCCTGCGAGGCCTTGAGCTGCGCTCGGGCGGCAGCGAGTTCGGCATCGAGATCCGGGGTTTCGATGGTCGCCAGGATCTCGCCCTGTTTGACGTGATCGCCGATGTCCACCAACCATTTGCCGACGTAGCCGTTGACGCGCGCGTAGATCGTGGTTTCGTACCAAGCCGAGGTCTCGCCCGGCAACACCAAATCCTGCCCGACGGTCGCCGGCTGCGCGGTGACCACATCGACCGGCGGCGCTGCCGAATATTGGGCTTCCCCGGCATTCGCCACGGCGTGTGCATGGAACAAGCGCAGCACCAGCACAACCACAAATCCCAGCAACAAAATCGCCGCCGCAATGCCCACCACTCGTTTGGTGCGCTCGCCGGTGCCCGCCTCGAACCCGGTCGACACGTCGGCATGCTCGCTACGCGACACTGCGTCGGGAAACTCGCTTCGCGACCGATCTTGGTTCAAATCATGAGGTGGCATTCGCGGTACCCTTCGCGGCTAAATGATTGACGGTTGCCGGTTGCCGGCGCATCAGTTGGTACATCGTCGGCACGAAGATCAGCGTCGCCATGGTCGCGAATAGCAAGCCGCCGATGACGGCTCTGCCGAGCGGTGCGTTCTGTTCACCACCCTCGCCTATGCCGAGGGCCATCGGCACCATGCCGAGAATCATCGCTCCGGCCGTCATCAGCACCGGACGCAGGCGCGTGTAACCCGCGCTCGTGGCCGCCCGCAGCGGCGTATCGCCCGCGGCCACGCGCTGGTTGGCGAAACTCACCACCAAAATACTGTTGGCAGTGGTCAAGCCGATGCACATGAGCGTTCCCATGAGCGCCGGAACGCTCATCGGCGTTTGCGAGAGAAACAGCATCCACAGCACGCCGCTCAAGGCAAACGGAACCGCCATCAGCACGATCAGAGGATCGATCCAGCTTTGGAAATTCATCACCAGGAACAAATAAACCAACACGATGGCGAGCGCGATGCCGGTGAATAATCCGCGGTAGCTCTCGCGCATGGTCTCGATCTGCCCGCTCAAGGTCACAGTCAGCGCCGCCGCGGCACCCGACCGATGCGCCTGCAACACCTTATCGATGTCGCTGGCCGCGGACTTCAAATCGCGCCCCTGCACGTCCGCATGCACGTCGAACACCGGGCGTATGTTCAACTGCGAAGTCACCATCGGCACCACGTCGCGGCCGAATGACGCCACGTTCGACAACAACTCGCCCGAGTTCGCACCTTGCGCCGAGGTCACCGGCATGGTCTGCAAGTCCTGCGACGAGGCAATCCGGTAGGTCGGCACTTGGACCACCAACGGATAGCTGACGCTGTTGCGCGGATCCACCCAGAAATTCGGGGCGGTTTGCGCACTCGAGTTGGTTGCCACCAAGACATTGTTGGCGGCCTCCTGCTGGGTCACGCCGGTTTCGCTTGCCAGTGCGCGGTCCATGTCCACGGTGAGCGAAGGCGCGTTCGGCACTTGAAACACATGCGAGTCGACCACACCGGCAACGCGCGTGAGCGCATGGGCAATGTCCGACGCCAATGCAAACGCGGCGTCCTGATCGGGCCCGCTGATACGCACGTCGATCGGCGCCGGCTGCCCGAAATTGAGCACTTGATCGACGATGTCCGCCGGCTGGAAAAAGAATTCCAATTCCGCAAATCGCGCCGGCAATTCGCGGCGCAGGTTGGCGATGATTTGCGCGGTAGGCGTATGTTTCTTGTTCAAGGAAATCAAAATCTCGCCGTCCATCGGCCCTACCGTAGCCGAATCGCTCAACGCGATATTGATGCCGCTGTAGGGCAGCCCGATATTATCGAGCATCACGTCGATTTGATCGTCGCCGACCAGTTTCCTAATCTGCGTCTCGACTTCGGCAAAGTACTGCTGCGTCCTCTCCAAACGGGTCCCCGGCGGAGCCCGCACGTGCAGACGCATTTCGCCCGCATCCACTTGCGGAAAGAAGTCTTGCCCGAGCAGCGGAAACAACAGCGCCGACGCCACGATCAGCGCGCCGAACGCGAGCACCGTGAGGCGCGCCTGCGACAAGCCCCAAGCCAGCGTGTTGCGGTAGCTGTCGCGAAATTTCTCGAAGCCGGTTTCGAATTTCGCCTGCAATCGCACCAAGGGATTCTTGTGGCGGGCGCGTGCCTTCTGCGCGGGATCACCTGGCGCCTCGAAATTTTGCACGGCGCCGCGCATCAGGAAATTGAACAGCACCGGTACCATGGTGAACGACAGTGCCAGACTCGCGAGCAGCGAGCCAATCACCGACAGCGACAACGGCGAGAACAGATACTTCGCCGTGCCTTGCAGCAGGAATACCGGAACGAACACGATGCAGATGCACAGCGTCGACAAGAACGTGGGTACCGCCACTTCGCTCGCGCCGACGACGATTGACTGATGCAGCGGCTCGCGCAGCGCCACGTGGCGCTCGATGTTCTCGATGACCACCGTGCCGTTGTCGACCAGGATACCGATCGCCAGCGCGAACCCGCCGAGCGTCATGGTATTGAGCGTCTGGCCGGCGAGATTGATGAACAGCACGGCGCTGACGATCGACAGCGGGATCGCCGCGAGGATGATCACCGACAGGCGCACATTGCCGAGAAACAAAATGATCACCAAGGCGGTCAACATCGCGGCCATGCCGGCGCTCAGCAGCACACTGTTGAGCGCCGCTTTGACGAACACCGACTGATCGAACAACGCCTTGATCGAGACGTCCGGCGGCAGCACTTTCTTGATGTCTTCGAGCGCGGCGCGCACGCCCGCGATCACCGCCAGGGTCGACACGCCGCCGGTCTTGCGTATCGTCATCAGCGCGCCGGGCGTGCCGTTGACCGACACCGAATTGGTCTGCACTTGAAACCCGTCATGCACGTGGGCGACGTCGCGCATGAACACGGTTCTGGCGCCGACTTGCTTGATCGGAAATGCGTTGATCGTCTCTAAGGCGTCGGGCGAATTATTCATGGTCAGCGCATAGTCCTTGTCGCCGATTTTCACGTCGCCCGCGGGCAAAATGACATTCTGGCGCTGCAGAGCCGAACTCACGTCCGCCGCGGACAGACCGCGCGCCTGCAGCGCCGCGAGGTCGAGATCCGCCATGATCACTCGCGGCTTGCCGCCGTAGGGATAAGGCACTTCGGCGCCATGCACGACCGCGAGCGACGGCCGGATGATGTTCTGGCCCAAATCATTGAGTTTGGTGTCGGGCAGGGATTTACTCGACAGGCTCAACTGAATGATCGGCACGTCGGTGGCGCCGTAGCGCAGCACCAACGGCGGCGTGATGTTGGGAGGCATGTACTTGAGCACGACCAAGGCACTGCTCGCGAGCTGCGATACGGCGCGCGTCACATCGGCGCCTTCGTGCAGATAAATCTTTTCCACGCCGACGCCTTCGTAGCTCACCGCCTCGATGCGGGAGATATCGTCCACCAAGGATGCCAGCTGCCGCTGATGCAAGGTCAGGATGCGATTCTGCATATCCCGCGCGCTCATGCCGTTGTAGGTCCACACCACCGCCACCACCGGGATGTCGATCTCGGGGAAAATGTCGATCGGCATGCGCAACGCCGCGCCGATCCCCAGCAACGAGATCAAAATCAGCATCGCGGCCACGGTGTAGGGGCGCTTCAGTGCGGCTTCGACTACCGACATGGCCGATCCTGCGGGAAAATGACTTTAGTCACTTTTTTTGCCTACTCGGGGCGCCGCTGCTTGTGGGTGAGAATTGCAAGCTCGGTGCGCGTATTGGCGTGCAGTTTCTCCATGATGCGACTGACGTAATTCTTGACCGTCCCTTCGGCGAGAAACAGGCTTTGGCCGATCTGCCGATTGCTCTTACCTTCCGCGATCAGCTCGAGGATCTTCTCCTCCTTGTCGTTCAGCGTCTCGCCCGCTGCCGCAACGCGCGCTGCGGGTTCGTCCTTTGCGAGGCGCCGGAACTGATCCATCACTTTGCGGGCGATTTGCGGCGTCAAATGCGATTCGCCGCGCCGCAATGCGCGGATCGTCGCAAGCAGCTCGTCCTCGGCCGCATCTTTGAGTAAATAAGCATGCGCCCCGGCGCGCACCGCTTCGAACACGGTTTCATCGTCGTCGAGCGTGGTCAGAACCAGAACTTGGGTCGCGGGCAGTGCGCGGGTGATTTCTCGAGTCGCCGCGACCCCGCCCTTGACCGGCATGTGCAAATCCATGAGCACGACATCAGGGCGCAGCAGCAGCGCAAGATCCACCGCTTCGACGCCGTTACTTGCCTGGCCCACGACTTCCATGTCCGGCTCGATGGCGATCAAGAGCGCCACGCCGCGGCGCACGATGGCTTGATCTTCGGCGATGACGATGCGTATCGCGCCGGGATTTGCCGCCTCAACTGTGGTCACCATGCATACCTCGATTCATGGTCGTCGCAGCGAATCATGCGACTTTCGGGGCGCTGCTTGGAAGTGACTTTGGTCACCTGTTAACGTGTGCCGATGTTGAACGCAGCGCAATCGCACGCGACGCACCGCCTCGCCTGGAACATCGACCCGCGACGCAGTCTCGCCGCGGCCGCGATGTGGCTGATCATCGGACTCGCGGTCACGTTCTCGATCGCGGCTGCACTCTGGGTCGGCAGCATCGCGCGTGCCAATGTGTTCGAGCAGCATGTGCGGCGGCTGTCGCTGGAAACGGAGCAATTGAGTTCGGATTTGGGGCAGGCACTGGCCGCGCGGCTCGGCGCGATTCGCGCCGCGCGAACCATGGCGCCGAATGACCTCAAGGTGGTGTTCGAGGAGCTGGTATCCGCCTATCCCGATCTCGATTGGATCGCGATCGCCGCTGCCGACGGGACGATCGTGAGCGCCCGGGATTCGCTGCCGGTGGGGGCCGATGTGGCGTCGCGCCGCTGGTTCATCGCCGGGTCGCAGGCACCCTGGCTCGGCATCATCGACGACATTGCGCGATCGCCCAAGGCCGGCTTCGGCGACATGGCGGCGCCGCTGCGCGATCAAAACGGTCGCGTAGTCGGCGTCATCGCCGCCCACTTGATCTGGCAGCGGGCGCCGAATCATCCGCAGCGCTTGACGGACGAAGCCGATCCGGACGTGGCGACGCAGGCCTACGTGCTTGATCGTGACGCGAAGATTCTTTTTGGACCTAAGGGCACGCCGGGCACACCATGGGCCGGAGTCGGGGCCGGCGGCCCGGCGGCCGCGCTGCAATTCGAGCGCCTGCCGAATGGCCGCCAAGTACTCGTGTCGCGCGCGCCGGTGAGCGCCGGCGGCGCAGTGTCCGCGTTGGGCTGGCAGGCGCTGCTTTGCGAACCCATCGAGCGCGTGTATCGGCGCGCCGATACGTTGGCGCTTAAAATTCTCTGGGTATCGCTGTGTCTTGGCGCCGCGACCGCGCTGCTTGGCATCCTCGGCGCGCGCCAACTCACGCGGCGTTTGCAACGGCTGACCCATTCGGTGACGAGCCTTGGGCAAAGCCCGGGCACTTCGCTCGACGTGCCTCCCGGTCTCGACGAAGTGGCACAGCTCGGCGGCGCCTTCTCCAGAATTCACGATGACCTGCAACGCGAGCGCAGCGAATTGCAGAGCTTGAGCGGCGAGCTCGAGCGGCGCGTCGCCGTGCGCACCGGCGAAGTGCAACGGCTTGCGGAGGAGTCGCGGTATGCGGCCATCGTGCGCGAGCGTTTAAAAATCGCACGCGACCTGCACGACACGTTGGCCCACTCGATGATGGCGATGCTGAGCGAGATCCGATTTCTGCGGCGCCTGCTCGCTCACGATCCGGGCGCGGTGCCGGCCGAACTGCTACACGCTGAAGAACTCGCGCATGAAGGCTTGAAGGAAGCGCGCGCTGCGATCACGCAGATGCGCGTCACCGCGGTACGCGACCTGGGTTTGGGGCCGGCACTGTCGAGCGCCTTCGACCGGTTTATCGATCACACCGGTCTGATGGGCGAATTCACCGCCGAGCCAGGGGCGGCTCGCTTCGGCGACGAGCGCGCCGAGACCTTGCTCAGCATGGCTAACGAGGCGCTGCGCAATGTCGAGCGCCACGCGCGGGCGACTCGCGTCTTGGTCTCTCTGCAATCGGTCGACGACTCGCATTTGGAACTGTGCGTCGCAGACAATGGCGTCGGTTTCGATCCCGCCGCGGTGCGTCCCGGGCACTACGGCATCGTCGGGCTGCGCGAGCAGGCGCAACTCATCGGCGCTGAGCTGCGAATCGACAGCAAACCCGATGCGGGGACGCGCGTGTGCGTGCGGTGGCGGCTGTCGCCGATCGAATTTGCCGCCGCCTACGGCGCGAGCAACAGTTCCAGTGTCCTCAAGTAAATGCGCTGCAGACGGTCGATGTCATCGACGCGCACGCACTCGTTCACCTTGTGAATCGTCTGGTTGATGACGCCCATTTCGATGACTTGCGCGCCCATCGGAGCGATGAATCGGCCGTCCGAGGTGCCGCCGCCGGTCGATAGCTTCGGGGTGATCTGAAGTTGTTCTTGTATGGCGCGAATCGCGGCTTGCGACAGCTCCCCGGGAACCGTCAGGAATGGCAGACCGGAGACGAACCACTCGAGCGTGTAGTTGACGCGGTGGCGCCGCATCAGCTCCTCGACCACGCTCTTCAATCCGTCGACGGTTTGTTCAGTCGAGAAGCGAAGATTGAAGCGCGCCTTGAGTTCACCGGGAATCACATTGGGGGCACCGGTGCCGGCCGAAATATTCGACACCTGGAATGTCGTCGGTTGAAAGTGCTGGTTGCCGTGGTCCCAGGTGCGTGCGGCAAGTTCAGCGAGTGCCGGCGCGACGGCGTGGACCGGGTTATCGGCGAGCTGCGGGTAGGCGATGTGCCCTTGGATGCCATGCACCGTGAGACGGCCGCTCAAACTGCCGCGGCGGCCGATCTTCAGCGTATCGCCGAGTGCGCTCTCGCTCGACGGTTCGCCGACCAGGCACCAATCGATGGTTTCGCGCCGTTCGCGCAGCACCTCGACCACGCGGCGCGTGCCGTCGACCGACGGCCCCTCCTCGTCGCTGGTGATCAAAAACGCAATCGTGCCGCGATGGCGCGGATGGCGGCCCACGAACTCCTCGCAGGCCGTGAGCATGGCGGCCAGGCCGCTTTTCATGTCGGCCGCCCCCCGTCCATAGAGGAGCCCATCTTTGATCAGCGGCACGAAGGGGTCGGCGTGCCAAGCGTCGAGCGGTCCCGGCGGCACCACGTCGGTGTGTCCGGCGAAACAAAACACCGGCGCGCCGTGGCCGCGCTTCGCCCAGAAATTGTCGACCGGGCCAAAGCGCATCTTGTCGACGCCAAACCCGATGGCCTCGAGACGTTCGATCATGAGCTGCTGGCAGCCGCCGTCGGTCGGGCTCACCGAGGCACGCGCGATCAGCTCCTCCGTCAACCTCAGGGTGTCCGACTTCGGCGCCGCGTTCGGCATTAAAATCGCAGAACCGGGGGCTGATGCCGAAGGTTGATCCACAAGCCGTAAATGCCGAGAACCAGGGCGGCGATGAGTACCCAGCCGGGCATTGCGAGACCCAGAAACGTCCAAGTCACTTTGGCGCACTCACCGGAGCCCGTCAGCACCTTGACCAGCACTTCGCTCAAGGAAAACACCTTGAGCATGAAATCCAGCGACGCCCCACAGGCGGGGATGCTGCCCGCCGGCAGGCTTTGGATGTACAGCTGCCGCGTCGCCACCCCAATGGTGGCGAGCGCCGCCAACACCAGCAGCACCGCGTACACGCGCCGTCCCCAGCCGACCGGGTCTTGCGCCGCCGCGAGCAAGAACACCAAGCCGAGCGCGAATACGCCGACGCGTTGAAAAATGCACAGCGGACACGGCTCCAAATGCAGGAACACCTGGGCGTAATAGGCATAGCCCAGCAAGCCCACGCAGGCCGCAAAACCGACAATATTCCCTTGGCGTCTGCTCATCAGCCCCGCGCGAGGGCGTGCGCGGCGTCGATCTGCCTGGCCACGTCTTCCAGCGACGTGTGGCGAATGTCTTTGCCATGAACCATGTAGATCACGTACTCGCAGATATTCTTGGCGTGATCGCCGATGCGCTCCAGCGCGCGCACGATCCACATGATCTCGAGCGCGCGCCGAATGGTGCGCGGATCCTCCATCATGAAGGTGATGCACTGGCGTTGAATCGACTCGTACTCTTCGTCGACCATTTTATCTTCACGCGCGGTCTTCAGCGCCGCCTGCGAGTCCATGCGCGCGAAAGCATCGAGCGCATCGTGCACCATTTGGGCGACTTGCCGGCCGAGATGCTTGACTTCGCGGTATTTGTCCACGGGCCGCTCCATGGTGGCGAGCCGCGAGGCGATATAGCCGATCTTCTCGCCTTCATCGCCGATGCGCTCGAGATCGGTAATGGTCTTGATGATGGCGACGATCACCCGCAGATCGCCTGCCGCCGGCGCGCGAATTGCCAAGATGCGGCTGCATTCCTCGTCGATCGACACTTCCATGCCGTTGACCTTGTAGTCGTCGGTCGCCACCGACTCGCCTAAGCGGCTATCGCCGTCCACCAACGCGGTGATCGCCTTGTGCAGCTGTTGTTCGACGAACCCGCCCATTTGCAATACCTGATTGCGAACCTTCTCCAGGTCCTCGTTGAAGCGGCGGGAAATGTGGTGGGTGAGGTCGGCCGTTTCCATAAAATTACCTTTCTGCTACTCGCGACGATGGTCTACATCTGATTGCGGCACACGTCAACACAACACGCGATAAATGTGACGTCAAGCGTTCGCCGCGGCGCGAACCGTCTGGCGCCAAATCCGCGCCGCCGGGAAGTGGCAGGTGAACGTGCTGCCCTTGCCTTCCGTGCTTTGCACGTCGAGCCAGCCGCCATGCCGTTGCAGCGCATGCTTGACGATCGCGAGACCCAGCCCCGAGCCGCCTTGACCGCGCGAGCGGCCCTCGTCGACTCGATAAAATCGCTCCGTGAGCCGCGGAATATGTTCCGCCGGAATGCCGATGCCTGAATCGATCACGGCGAAGTAGGCACCCTCCGCGTCGCTCCACCAGCGCATCTTCACGCAGCCCTCGCCAGGTGTGTATTTGATGCCGTTGACCAGCAAATTGGTGAACGCGGACTCGATTTCATGGGCGGCGCCGAACAAGCCGTCGTGAGTCTGCAGCTCGAGCAGCACTTGACGCGGCTGGGCGGCGCTCGCGAGCGCATCGCGTTGCAGCCGCTCGAGCATGCTCGGTACGTCCACCGCCTCGCGCGGCGCCTCGCCGTCCGTCGATTCCAGGCGCGACAGCACCAAAAGGTCGGCGATGATGGCATTCATGCGCTGCGCTTGCGCGCGCATATCGCGGATCGGGCCGGCCCAGGCAGGGTCGATCGAGGAGTCATCCGCGAGGGTGTCGAGATACCCGGAGATCACGGTCAAGGGGGTGCGCAACTCATGCGAGGCGTTGGCGACGAAGTCCTTGCGCATCGCCTCGAGCCGCATCTGCCGAGTCACGTCGCGCACCAAGAGCAAGGACTGGCCGCCGCCGTACGGCACCATCTGCAGCGCCAAATACAACTCGAGTTGCACCGGGGGGCGTATCACCAGCGGCATGGCAAAATCGTCGCCGTGCAGGTACAGCACGAATTCTGGGCTGCGAATCAGATTGTCGATTCTCAAGCCGAGGTCCACCGGCCGCTTGAGGCCGAGCAGTCGCGCGGCCTGCCGGTTGAACCAAACGATCTCGCGCTGGGTGCTGAGAATAATCACCCCGTCGGGAAGCGCCGCGGTGGAACGGCGCAGCTCCCGAAACAGCTGCACCAGGCGCTGCTTGTGGAACTGCTTGCGCCGGTGCAACCGCACCACTTGGGCGACGATGTCGCCCCAAACCCCGCCGAGATTGGGCGGATCGATTTGCGAGCGCAGGCGCAGCCAGCGGTCGAGGCGGTACAAGCTTAAGAGTTGCCACCCGAGGTACAGGCAGGCCGCCCCGAGAACCCACAGCCAAATCGGCGTGATCAGCACGCCCACACACAGGCCCAGCATCAAAATTCCCGCGAGCCTCGCGAGCGCGAAAGTCCACATTGCTGCCATGGCCGAAAAGATTAGCCGTCCTTACGCGTCCCGTGTGGAGAATCGGTAGCCGGCGCCGCGGACGGTTTGCACCAATCTTTCCAGCAGGTAGGGCTCGAGTGCCTTACGCAACCGGCGAATGTGCACGTCCACTGTGCGCTCTTCGACATAGGTATTGCCGCCCCAAACCCGGTCGAGCAACTGACCGCGGGAGAACACCCGCTCCGGATGGGTCATGAAGAAATGCAGCAGTCGATATTCGGTGGGCCCGAGCGCAATTTCGCGGTCGCCGGCGCTCACCCGATGGCTCGAGTCATCGAGTTTCAGGCCGTCGGCCTCGACGACGTCGGCCACGCCCGCGGGCGCTGCGCGTCGCAGCACCGCTTGAATGCGCGCCAACAACTCGCGGGGCGAAAACGGCTTGGTAATGTAGTCATCGGCACCGCCCTCGAGGCCGCCGACTTTATCCTGCTCTTCCGCCCGTGCGGTCAGCATAATGACCGGAATCTCTTCGGTGTCCTTGGCTCGCTTCAGCGAGCGTGTAAGCTCCAGGCCGCTCATGTCCGGCAACATCCAATCGATCAACATGAGGTCCGGGCGCACATCCACGATGCGGGCACGGGCCTCGCGGCAGTCCTCGGCTTCCCGCACCTCGTAGCCGGCCCGGCGCAGGCCGAAAGCGACCATATCGCGAATCGCCTTTTCGTCTTCCACTATGAGGATGCGCTTGGCTGTCATGTAGCTGTAGTCCCTTGATTCCTTAGGCGCAGCATTACAACGTTCGTTTGTGACAGTCCCATGACAGGACTAGTCGGCGGCCCGCTCGGCCGTCGTCAGAGCCACCTTATCGCGCAAATACACCGGACTTAAGTCGGCCGCATCCACTCCCTCGCCCAACGCCAGGCGCGCGGCGCCCAACCTCGCGAACTCGCGCGCATTCGGCAACGCCTCGGCGCCTGCCGCGGCTAGGGTGACCCCCGGCAACCGGGCA
>Ga0302320_10023446_pt1 | contig 12114 bp, 6 predicted proteins | sample Bog_T0_3_FD_202130 | JGI IMG/M metagenome (GOLD analysis project Ga0302320, IMG submission 202130) | Peat permafrost microbial communities from Stordalen Mire near Abisko, Sweden - Bog_T0_3 | ecosystem: Environmental > Terrestrial > Soil > Wetlands > Peat | place: Sweden: Abisko, Stordalen Mire...
TGATCCTCGATTGGAAGAGCTTTGTCCGCAGCGCCTGGGATCTGCGGGCAACCGACGCGCGCATGGTGCTCAATGCCGAGCAGGAGCAGGCGATTTGGGTGGGCATCGTCGCTGAAAACAAGTCTTTGGCCACGCTGCTCGAAGGCCCGCGCTATCGCTTAGCGGCCATGGCGATGGAAGCGCACGAGTTGCTTTGCTCTCATGCTCCGCAGTTCCTGCGCCCGTCCGCCCGCGCCGCATGGCAGCAGGATGCCGCTGCCTTCAGCGGTTGGCTTGCGGCTTTTGACGAAATCTGCAGGACAAAAAATCTGATTAGCCCCAGCCTTCTCCCGCTGGAGTTGATTCCGCTGCTTCTGGCGGACTCAGTTGCGCGGCCGTCACTGCTGTTGGTGGGTTTTGACCGTATTCTTCCCGCGCAACGCAGCTTCTTCGAGGCTTGGGGCGAGGTGCGCGAAGCCGCCAAGAATGAACCGGCAACCGAGATCCAATTCCATGCCGCCGGCGACGTTCAGGCGGAACTCGCGGCTTGCGCAATCTGGTGTGGCCGCCAACTCGCCACAAACCCGAAGGCGCGTTTGCTGGTCGTCACGCAGGCCGTCAATGAGCGCCGCGGCGAGATCGAACGTGCCTTTCTTCGCCACGCCGGCGCGCCCTTCGAGTTCTCTCTGGGAATTCCGCTCAGCCGTGTTACGCTGGCGCGGGCGGCGCACCTCCTGCTGCGCTGGCTCGACGGCCCGCTTGCCGAAGACGAGCTTGATTGGCTGCTTTCTACCCGCCACGCCGCCGCTGCAAGTCCGCAGGAGTCCGCCGCGTTGCAAGCAACGGTGCGCGCCCTGCGCCGCGCCAGCCTGGAGCGGCCTCTATGGACGTTGGCGGCCTTCCTCAACCAGCGTTTTGCCGCTGAGTTGCTGCCCACAGCTTGGGTCGAACGCGTTACAGCAACCCAAAACCTGCTGACAGGGTTCGCGCGCCGTCCGCAGAGTCCGCTCGACTGGGCGGAGCTGGTGCCGCAACTGCTTGATGCGCTGTATTTTGCCGGGGCGCGTTCGCTTACCAGCGCCGAGTACCAGGCCCTGCGCCGTTGGCAACAGACCGTGGAGATTTGCGGCTCGCTGGGCTTCGATGGACGCCGCATCGGCTGGAAGGATTTTCTCTCTGCCCTGAACCGCGCGCTCGACGAGACCCTCTTCGCGCCGGAGTCGCGCGACGCGCCCATCCAGATTGCCGGTCCCGCCGAGTCAGCCGGCCTTACTGCCGACGCCATCTGGTTCCTGGGCGCCGATGAAGATTCCTGGCCCGCCGGAGGCGCAAGGCATCCGCTGCTGCCCATTGCAGTTCAGCGCCAGGCCGGAATGCCCCACGCCACTCCGCAGCTCGACTGGGATCTGGCGGCAGCCATTACCGACCGCCTGCTGGCCGCGGCGCGCGAGTTTCACTTTAGCTATGCGCGCCAAAATGAGAGTGTTGAGAGGCGGCCTTCGCGACTCATTACCCAGCTTGCCGGCGAGGCGCGGGAGCTTTCGGCGGAACTGAAAGCACCGTCAAGCCCCGAGGTGCTTACCATTTCTTTCGAGGATTTCAGCCGAATTTCCTACCCTCCCGGCAAGGTTGCGGGCGGCGCCGGCGTTCTCACCGCTCAGTCGCAGTGCCCTTTCAAGGCATTCGCCACCGTACGTCTTGCCGCGCAAGACTGGGAGCCGGCTGAGGCTGGACTCACGCCTTCGCAGCGAGGCAACCTGCTCCACGCAGTTCTTCATGCCATCTGGGCTGGGAAACCGGAAGGCATTCGCTCCAACGCTGAGTTATTAAGCCTCACCAACCGAGAGGTATTCGTAGCGAACCACGTCCGGAGCACATTCGCCCAGGAGCTGCGCCCCCACCTGCGCGAACGCCTGCCTCGCCGCTATCTGGAGTTGGAAGAGCAGCGACTGACAGAATTACTTACTGAGTGGCTCGATTATGAGGCAACCCGCATTGACTTCGAGGTCGCCGACACCGAGGTTAAGCGCACGGTTCACCTGGCCGGAGTCAACTTCGACCTGCGCCTGGACCGCCTTGACCGGCTCAACGACGGCTCTCTGCTGGTCATCGACTACAAATCCGGGAATGTCTCGCTCAACGCGTTGGATCTGCCCCGCCCCGACGACGTGCAACTGCCGCTCTATGCCGGCTTCGCCCTCGACCCCGGCGCAACGCTCAATGGGCTGGTCTTCGCCCGGGTGCGCCCCGGCGAGATGGGCTTTACCGGCCGTGTGAGCAACGCCGCAGCTACGCTCCTACCCGACTTGAAAGCCACCAACCCTCTGATAAAAATGCCTTTCTCAGAGGTTGAACTCGCCGCATGGAAGCAATGTATTAGCCAGCTTGCCAAAGATTTTGTCGCGGGACGTGCCGAGGTCGCCCCACGCGAGGCTCTCAAGACCTGTGAGCGCTGCGGACTGCAGACCCTCTGCCGCATTCAGGAGCAGGGGGAGCAATTAGACGACGAGGACAATTGCGATGATCAGCAGGCCGGCGATGAGTAAACCCACTGGCCAACTCGCGCCTCCCGATCAGGTGCAACGTGAGCGCGCTCTCGACTCGACCCGGTCGATTCTCGTGCAGGCTCCGGCCGGCTCCGGCAAAACCGACCTGCTCACCCGCCGCTTTCTCCGTCTGCTGACCGAGGTCGAGGAGCCGGGCCAGGTCGTCGCCATCACCTTCACCAATGCCGCCGCCGCCGAGATGCGCCACCGGATTCTTGCCGAGTTGGAGGATGCCGCCGCCAACCCCGCTCAGGAGACCAGCGAGTTCTCCTTGGACTCGCTCGCTCATCGCGCGCTTGCACACTCCCAGGCGCTCGGCTGGAAGCTGCTCGATTTGCCTGCACAGCTTCGCATCTTGACGATCGACGCTTTCTGCCGCGAGCTGGCTCTCCAGCAACCACTGCTCTCCGGCCTGGGCGGCGGCCTGGAGATCGCCGCGCAGCCCGACGAACTCTATCGCCGCGCGGCCCGCGAAACCCTCGCAAAAATCGACCAGATCGGCTCGGCGCTCAGCACAGCCATAGAAGAGTTGCTGCTGTGGCGCGACAACAATTGGCAGGAGATGGAGAATCTGCTCGTCGCCATGCTCAAGAGCCGCGACCGCTGGATGCACGACTTTGTACTGGAACGCGAGCCTGATTGGGAGTCGCTGCGCAATCGCCTTGAGCGGCCCTTTGCCAATGCTGTCCGCGCCACGCTCATGCAACTGAGCCAGATTCTCGACCAAGCTCCCGGTGCGCAGGTGGAAGCGCTGGAGTTGGCGCGTTTTGCCTGTGAGGAATATGGAGCAAACTCTCCCTGGGAGTTGGCGGAAATCGCTGAATTTTCCACTGATCCGTTCCCGGAAGGAATTGAAAACGCCCACGATTTCTTTCTCTCGCTCTCTGATTTCCTGCAAACGCAGAAAGGGAACTGGCGTTCTGAACGAGGCCTGAAGACCTCGGATGGCTTTCCTTCCTCTCCTCGCGGTAAAGCCGGCAAAGCTCGCTTCGCCGCGCTGATCGCCCAGCTCAGCGCCATTCCCGGCCTTGAAGCCGCACTCGCCGCCGTTCGCAATCTGCCGCCTGCACACTACACAGAAGAGGACTGGCGGATTGTGCGCTCCTGCTTCACTCTGCTGCGCCACGCGGCAGCCGAGCTACAAATTGCCTTTGCCGAGGCTGGCCGGGTGGACTTTATCGAGGTGGCACAGATCGCCCAGCGCGTTCTTCGCGGCGATGACGGCCTGCCCACCGATGCGGCGCTGGCCGTCTCGGACAATATTCGCCACATTCTGGTTGACGAGTTCCAGGACACCAGCCGCCGCCAGCACCAATTGCTCTCGAGCCTCATTGCCGCATGGCCCGAGCGCCCCGGTCGCACCTGCTTTGTGGTCGGCGACCCCATGCAGTCTATCTACTTTTTCCGTGACGCCGATTCCGAACTCTTTCCGCGCGTCAAATTTGCCGGTTTGGAGATTCCGCAAGAAGAGCCGCTGCTCTTCGACTTCGTTCCCCTCCAGGCCAACTTCCGCACGGTTCCTGAGTTAGTTACGCAACTTAATGAGATATTTGTTGAGGTTTTCGACGTAAATAATAGCAGCGATATACCATTCTCTGCTGCCACCCCGGCGCGAATTGGGTCGCGAATAACTGATTCGCCCTTTTCTTTACACCTCGACTTCACTCCCGCGGCAGGGCGCAGCAGCTTCTTAGACCAGAAGAATGAAAAAGATGCAGCACGCGAGAAACAGATTGAAGAGATCGTCGCCCTGATTCGCAGCCACTTGAGCCGCATGGAGCAGGCCCGCATGAGCGGAGAGAAATTCCGCATCGCCGTTTTCGGCCGCGCCAGAAAACACCTCGTCCCGATTGCCGCAGCTTTGCGCGAGGCCGAAATTCCATTCCGCGCCGTCGAACTGGAGAAGCTCGCCGACCGCCCGGAGGTCCTCGACGCGCTTGCCTTGGCCCGCGCCCTGCTTCAGCCGGAGAATCGCGTCGCATGGCTGGGTCTCTTGCGCGCTCCCTGGTGTGGCCTTTCGCTCAACGACCTGCACACTCTGGCCGGAAACGACGATCAGGAGCCGCGTCCTCGGCCGGTGCCGGAGTTGCTGGCCGAGCGGATTGCGCTTCTGTGCGAAGCGGGCCGTCCCGCCGCCGCGCGCCTCTTGCAAGAGATTGCCAGCGCCTCCGCTCTGCGCGCCTCCCAACCCACGGCCTCGCTGGGAAGCTGGCTTGAGCAGGTTTGGCTGCTTATGGGCGGCGCGGCTTGCGTAGATGACACCGGTCGCGGCAATCTCAACCTTCTATGGAGCTGCCTGGACAGGCTGCCTAATGGCGAGCAAGACCTGCTAGGCCCCGGCCTCAACGCGGCGCTCAACAAGCTCACAGCTCAGCCTGACCCAGCGGCCGGCAGCGATTGCGGTGTGCAGTTGATGACCATTCATAAATCCAAGGGGCTGGAGTTTGAGGTGGTCATCGTTCCCGAGCTACAGGCCCGAGGCGGGAGCGGAAGCCACAAGATGCTCTCCTGGCTGGAACGCGGGCTGACCGAGCCGGATGAATCGGGCGAGATTACCGAGTTTCTGATAGCCCCCTTCCAGCGCAAGGGAGCAGATCGCAGCAGGGCAAAGTCCTGGGTCGATTGGATTTATCGCGAGCGAGAAGCGCAAGAGACGCGGCGCATTCTCTACGTCGCCGCCACCCGCGCCCGCGAGGAACTGCATCTCTTTGCCCGCCCCGCCTGCAAGGAGGAAGAGGGCAGCTACACCCTGATGGAACCCGCAAACAGCCTGCTGGCCACAGCCTGGCCAGGAATGCAAGACAAAATTCGCGCCCGCTTTGAGCTGTGGAAGTCCGCCAGACCTGCTTCGCTCCCACCCGATGAGCAGGAGATCGAGTCGATCGCCGCCTCGGGCGATCTGCTTGTGATGCCGTCTCCAAAGCGGCCCACGCTGTTGCGCCGCCTGCCGCTCGATTACCAATCGACCGCTTGCTCGCCCGAGCCAAAATCGAGATCCGGAGCGCCCACACTTTATGCTCGCCACGAAGGAGGTCAGCTCTCCCGCGCCCTAGGCAACGCCGTCCATAAGCTACTCGAAGAGATGGCCCGGCTGCGCGTGAACCTGGATTGGGCTGCCGCCCGCACGGCGCTTCAGCACTTTGAGCCATGCATCAGCGCGCAGGCGCGCGCCATCGGCATAGACCAGCTCCCGGCCGCGCGCATCGCCGCCCAGGCGCTGCAAATCGCGCTCTCAGCCTCCCATGATCCGGTTGGTGCGTGGATTCTTTCGCCTCATTCGAGCGCGGTCAGCGAGGCCGGGTGGGCTGGCGTCGTCGCCGGGGAGCTGCGCGCGGTGCGCGTTGATCGCGTCTTTCAGGCCGGCCTTACGCCCGGCGCTGACGGGGACGATTGCTGGTGGATCATCGACTACAAGACAGCCCACGCCGACAACATGGACCCGGAGACGGCTTTGCCCGCACTGCGCGCGCTCTTTGCGCCCCAACTAGAAGCCTATGCTGAGCTTCTGCGTACTATGCATAGCGCAGAGGAGTCCGGCTGCACGTTTCGCGCCGGCCTCTATTACCCGCGCATGTCTTTGCTGGATTGGTGGGAACCCGGATCGTAGGCGTGATTTTGGGCCGCGCGGCTTTTCTTGGGCAGAATTTGAAAAGAAAATGTTCTCTAGTGGCACAAGTTTTTATTTTTCTGTAGAATCCTTGTATTCAAACGGAACATTGGGCTGTACAATTTTCACGAGGAGACACATGGCCGGAGATATGCAACTTACGTGCAGCGATTGCGGGCAGGACTTCACCTTCACCGCTGCTGATCAGACGTTCTTTCAGGAACGTGCTTATTCGACCCCAAAACGTTGCAAGAATTGCCGTCAGGCAAAGAAGAACGACCAGGGGGGCTCCGGCTACCGTTCGGCTCCGGCACAGGGAACACCTGTGATTTGTTCGGGTTGCGGACAGCCTACAACAGTGCCTTTTGAACCGCGTGGCGACCGCCCGGTCTTTTGCCGGGATTGTTACCAGGCGCGCAAAGGCAGCGGCGGGGGCGGCGGCGGCAGTTCGCGCGGGCGCGGCCGGTAATAGTTTGAGGGCGGATTGATGGGCGCCTTGCGCATCAATCCCGCTTTCATCCAGGCATTTCCAGCAAAGCTTCTTCTCAGCGGCTGATTCGGCTGCTGTTGCTGACAAGGAGCTTTGATAACTTATTTTTTGTCCATTTTCCGCATCGTAAACCTTGCAGCACAAGTACTGAGGTTCTTCCCACACGTCATGGCAGCCCAACTCTCCTTCGCATGGTTTGCATGGAAGAATCTCTGGCGCAGGCGTCTCAGAACCGTGCTGACTCTGGGCGGAATCGCCATGGCGATTGGCGCCTTCGTAGGCCTGGTGGGTTTTTCTAGCTCCTTTGAACATGAATGGCTGCGTATGTACCTGAGCAGCGGCACTGACATTGCCGTGGTGCAGCAGACCTTTTTGAACACATCCATGAACGAGTCGGCGGGAGAGACGCTCAAGGCATTGCCGGCGGTTCGCCAGGCAACGCCGATGATCCTGAACCTGATGGACCTGACCCCTGAGGTCAATGCGCTCGCCTACGGCTGGAAGGCGGACTCCTATGAATTTGATTCGCTCACGCTGAAGGCGGGGCGGCGCTTTCAGGACGGGCAGCCGGAGGTGATGCTGGGCGACCTGCTGGCCGCGAGCCTGAAGAAGAGCGCCGGCGACACGCTGGAGATTCAGGGAGCGGTATTTACTGTATCCGGCATCTACCATGGCGGCTCGGCGCTGGAGGCCGGCGCGGTGATTATGCCTCTGGATCAGATGCAGAAGCTGGGTAGCCTGGAGGGCAAAGTAACGGCCTTTCACGTACGGCTGCGGCCGGCGCCGGTGGGCGAAGCTCCGGAACACTACCTGGCGCGGACGGAGGCTCAGATTGAGGCCGCGCTGCCGGGATTGAGGGCGATTCCAGCGGCTGAGCGCGCCGGCAATAATCAGATTGTGCAGTTGGCCCACGCGGCGGCCTGGGGCACATCGGGCATTGCGCTGCTGATCGGCATTCTGGGCATCGCCAACACCATGGCCATGTCGGTCTTCGAGCGTACACGCGAGATCGGCATTTTGCGCGCGCTGGGATGGAAGCGCTGGCGAGTGCTGGTGCTGATCGAGATGGAGGCGGCCGTATTGGGGCTGGTTGGTGGCGTTCTGGGCATTGTTGCTGGATGGGGTTCACTGCGCATCCTCTCCGCGCTGCCCCAGACGGCGAGCATCGTCAGTGCATCGTTTCCGCTGTTGCTGCTGGCCGAGGCGCTGGGCATTGCGGTCCTGGCTGGACTGGCGGCGGGGTTGATTCCCGCATGGCGCGGAGCGCATCTTTCGCCTGTGGAGGCGCTGCGCCATGAGTGAAGCCCAGCTGCAAGTCCGCCACCTGCGCAAAAGCTACGACGAGGGGCGCATTGAGGCTCTGCGCGGCGTTGATCTTGCCATCGAAGCCGGGGATTTTGTCTCCATCAGCGGAGCCAGCGGAAGCGGAAAATCCACCCTGCTGCATCTGCTGGGCGGACTCGACACGCCGACCAGCGGCGAAGTGCTTTTCAGAGGGGCGCAGCTCGGATTGACCATCGACCTGGACGCTTTTCGCTCGAAGCGCGTTGGATTCATCTTTCAGGCATTTCATCTGATGCCCACGCTGCGCGTCCTGGAAAATGTGCAGGTGCCGATGCTGGCCCTGAGTCCTTGTCCAGCCAATCGCGCCGAGCGGGCGGAGGCTCTGCTGCGTGAGATGGGACTCCAAGACCGTCTGCGGCAGTATCCCAACGAACTCTCGGCGGGAGAACGGCAACGGGTGGCGATTGCCCGCGCGCTGGCCAACGAGCCGGAGATTCTACTGGCCGACGAGCCGACAGGAAACCTGGACAGCGTCAACTCGGCCCGCATCATGGAAATTCTCACGGGGATTCAGAAGGCTCGTGGGATGACACTGATTGTGGTGACGCACGAGAACGAGATCGCGCACTCGGCAGCGCGGCGGATTCACATTCGCGACGGAAGGATCGAGCCATGAACCACCTGCGGTGGGGCAGTTGCCTTCGGCTCGAAGAAATTGGTTCATTGCGGCCAATCCCATTTGTCGCAAGGGTGGGAGTCCTAGCCGTACGACTTTCCAAGTTCGTATCAGTCTCAGCGGTATTGACGGCAGCAACGTTGTTGCCGATGGCCGCGCTAACTCCTGATGCACCTAAAGCACTGACTGCGCCGCGCCAGCGCGTTGAGACGGCCGACTATCGCGTGAGCGGCCACCTGGTTCGCGTGGATGCGAATGGCAGTCGCATGAGCTTTCCCATCAACCTCAAGGCGCGCTGGTTTCCCGGTGTGCTGCGGGTGTTTATCGAGATTGGAACGGGCTCAAAGACGAGCGCGAATTCATCGATTACCTCCCGCGTTCCCGCCCACATCCTACTGGAGATGCGGCCCGGCGGACCAAATGTGGTCAAAATTGCACACCCCGGAGACAAAAGTCCCGTTATTCTGCCCTTCGACAAATGGTCCAACGGCCCTCTCGGCAACGGTTTCAGCTATGAGGATTTGCTGGAAGCGCAGTACTTCTGGGCGGGACAGACTGCACTTGGTGAGAAGAAGTTTGGCGCGCGCGATTGCGACGTGGTGAAGAGTACGCCGGGCGCAGCCGACATGACGCATGACGCCGAAGTTACCAGTTGGCTCGATCACCGCATCGGCTTTCCGGTGTATGTGGAGAAGACGCTGAAAGACGGGACGGTAAAGGAGTTTACCTACTTCGGCTTGCGCCAGAACGGTGGCGTCTGGTCAGCCAGCCAGGTGGAGGTGAAGATTCGCGGTCAGGCCGGTTCCACGCTGCTTATGTTCGACCGCGGCACCCCCAAGGCCAATCTCGCCCTGAAGGATTTTGCTCCCGCGCAACTCATGCATTTCTAGGATCTTCTATGTATGTGCTTCTCTACTTCCTCGGTTTGGCAGGGGCGCTGGTTTTGACGGGATATATCTATCAATGTCTAGGCGCGCGTTCCGACCGCCGGCGTTATACCCGCGACGGCCGCTGGATCGACATCGGTGGCCGGTGCAAGCTCTACCTGCTGGAAAAGGGATTGAACGGACCGACCGTCCTGTTTGAGGCGGGAATTGCCGCCACCAATCTGAACTGGTTTCACGTCCAGGAGAAGGTCGCGCGGTTTGCCGCGACAGCTTCCTATGATCGTGGCGGACTGGGCTGGAGCAGCCCTTGCCGCACACCGCGCACACCAGCCAATATCGCCGCCGAATTGCATCAGTTGCTGAAGGAAGCCGGCATCAAGCCGCCCTACATCCTTGTCGGACACTCCTTTGGCGGGCTGGTGATGCGCCGTTTTGCGCTGAACTATCCAGAAGAAGTGACCAGCGTCCTGCTGGTGGACCCGATGCGCTGCGAAGAGTGGCCGCCGCTCAATCCGGGCAAGCAATCCGAGATAGATCGCGGCAAAAAGCTATTCCGGTTCGCAATTCCGGTGGCGCATATCGGACTTGCCCGCCTCGCTGTCGCTTCGCTGTTCTTGCGCTCTGGCCGCGCTGCGCAGCAGTTGGCCGGCGCCGCTGGCAATGGCGGCCAGCATGTGCTTGACCGCATTAAGGCCGAGGTGGGCAAGATGCCGCGAGAGGTCTGGCCCATTGTTGCCGCTCATTGGTCGCGACCCGATAACTTCGCCGGTATGCGCAGCCACGTCGAGGCCGTGCCTGACACCGTTCGGGAGATGCACAACGCAAAACCAATTCAGGGCATCCCCGTGCTAGTGCTGACTCCGGGAAGATCAACGCCGCTCTCCGACGATTGTCTTGGCCGCATAGGCAACAGCGTCCATCAAGTAATCGCGTCCAAAAGCGCGCATTGGATCCATCTTGACCAACCCGACCTGGTAGTCGATTCTATTCAGCAGATGGTCATAGCCGCCGCCCGCAGCCTCGGTACAGAGGAGGCATTGCGATTATGCAGCAAGAATCTGGAGGCAGTCTCATGAAACGCGGATTGGAGGTGATATTGTTGCTTGGGCTATTTCTGTTCGCCCCCCAGCACTCCTCCTCAGCGCAGAATGCTCCGCCGGTTGCGGTGGATGCCGACCGATGGATGGAGATTGATCTCTATTGGTTCAAGCAGCAGAATTTGAAGGAATCGGTTCAGCAATTCTGGGAGAGATTTCAGCCTCTCTACGCCAGTGTCCGTGGATACCGCGGCATTATTCTGAACGTCGGCTGGACGGTTGGCCCCGTGATGGAATGGTCCGGTAATCTCGATCAGAGGATTTCGCTCCCTACTGGATCTGGTCAGAGCCGATGGGTAGATGAACGTGGAGCACTGACCGGGGCCACAGAAGAAAGAAAGAGAAAGTCAGAGGCCCGGTTCTCCGGGGCGGCGGCGGTGAAGAGGCGGGGTTACGATCCCTGGACATACGGCGATGTAAAGAAACTGATTGCGGCTCTGAAGCAGGAAGCAGCGCGGCGCGGCATCTCCGGCTTCAAGGTTGGAATGTTGAACTATGCATGGACGCACGCCTACGACGAGGAGGCGGCCTGGGTTGGCAGACACCCTGAAGCATTTACAAATCCAACCCGGGTCCAGCCCCCCGGAAGCTTCGGCGTTGGGCGTTATTTCGATCCAGGGGCACGGCTGCATATGGACCCCACTCCGCTGGGCGGATTGCCGCACGGAATCGTCGAGGGAACTCCGGTTCATCAGGCTTATGCGGCTCAATGGGGAAGCCTGTCGCGATCGTTGAGCCTTGACGCGGTGATGCTGCGAGATTCTTTTGGCACTCCTGTGCCATACCAACGCGGCGGCCCCTGGGGTGCGGTTGCGCCCTCCCCGGAGGTAATCCATCAGGCCACTGATGCGGTCGCCGCCCTCGTCAAGGAAACAAAACTGGCTAACCCGGATGCATTGGTGATGATGTATTCCAACGGAGCCAGCGCTGTTGGAGACTGGCGGTCGAACGGATTGGATATGGAAGCCATTGCCAAGCAAGGATATTTGGACATCTGGGTGGATCAGACCTGGGCCGGCGCCTGGAATGAGGTTGGCATTCGCGAAGGGTCATTCTGGAACGCCCCAACATTGGGATGGACTTACCAGCTTGCCTATATGCTGACTCATGCAGCCATCCTCGCCGATACAAAGGTCCGGCATTATCCTCTGGTTGAGACCTTCGACGCATGGGAGAGTTGGGATGTCATCCATTCCGCGCCGGAGAGACTGCGCTGGGGCATCTGGGCCTACTCCCACGCCGCGGTCAAGACGCCAAATGGCTTGAAGTTCCCGGCGGGAACGTACATTTCATGGGCGAATCAGGGTGAGCGCCTGCTTGAGGAGCAGGACGTCAGCTTCCTTGCGAATAACATCAATGCGGCGGTTACGGATGCGTACCGGACGACTGCCGTATTCGGTCCGACCTTGGTCTATTCCCGCGATGCGATGCAGTGGCAGATTGACCACGCGTCGGCTGATCATGAGATCAATGAATGGATCGATGAACAAGTGGGGTCCGTCATCAAGTGGCCTGTGCCGATTCTCTCCGCCACACGCATTGAATGGC
>Ga0302320_10023447_pt1 | contig 12114 bp, 9 predicted proteins | sample Bog_T0_3_FD_202130 | JGI IMG/M metagenome (GOLD analysis project Ga0302320, IMG submission 202130) | Peat permafrost microbial communities from Stordalen Mire near Abisko, Sweden - Bog_T0_3 | ecosystem: Environmental > Terrestrial > Soil > Wetlands > Peat | place: Sweden: Abisko, Stordalen Mire...
GAATACCACCTCTACAATCCGCAGACCATCGCCAAGCTGCAGCACTCGGTGCAGCAAAACAGCTTCCAAACGTTCCAGGAATACACCGACCTCATCGACCGGAAATCGCGCCAGCTCTGCACGCTGCGCGGTCTATTGGAGATCAAGTCGTCGCCCAATCCTATTTCCCTGGAAGAGGTGGAACCGGCCAGCGAAATTGTGAAACGGTTCGCCACCGGCGCCATGAGTTTCGGCTCCATCTCGCAGGAGGCGCACGAGACCTTGGCCATCGCCATGAATCGCATCGGCGGGCGGTCCAACACCGGCGAGGGCGGGGAAGACGAAGCGCGTTTCGGCACCGAGCGGCGCAGCGCCGTGAAGCAGGTGGCCTCGGCGCGATTCGGCGTGACCACCAACTACCTGGTGAACGCCGACGAGTTGCAGATTAAAATGGCCCAGGGCGCCAAGCCCGGCGAGGGCGGCCAGCTTCCCGGTCACAAGGTGGACCGCAACATCGCCCGCGTGCGCCATTCCACGCCGGGGGTCGGGTTGATTTCTCCACCGCCGCATCACGATATTTATTCCATTGAAGATCTGGCGCAACTGATCTACGATCTCAAAAACGTCAACCCGCGCGCCCGCATCTCGGTCAAGCTGGTGGCCGAAGTGGGCGTGGGCACGGTGGCCGCGGGCGTGGCCAAGGCGCATGCCGATGTGGTGCTCATCTCCGGAGACAGCGGGGGCACGGGCGCTTCGCCGCTCAGTTCCATCCAGCACGCCGGCGTGCCCTGGGAATTGGGGCTGGCCGAAGCCCACCAGGTGCTGGTGATGAACGACCTGCGCGGCCGGGTGCGCGTGCAGACCGACGGCAAGCTGCAGACGGGCCGCGATGTGGCCATCGCCGCGCTGCTGGGCGCCGAGGAGTTCGGCTTCGCTACCGCGCCGCTGGTGGCCATGGGCTGCATCATGATGCGCAAGTGCCACCTCAACACCTGCCCGGTGGGCATCGCCACGCAGGATCCGGTGTTGCGCGCCAAGTTCCAGGGCACAGCCGAACACGTGATCAATTTCTTCTTCTTTCTGGCCGAACAAGTGCGGCATTACATGGCGCAGATGGGCTTCCGCACTTTCGACGAAATGGTGGGCCGCGTCGACATGCTGGAATACCGCGGCGCTCCGGACCATTGGAAGGCCAAAGGCCTCGATCTTTCCGCGATACTATACAGTCCTCCCGTCCCCAGCCGCGTAGCGCGGCGCTGCGTGGAAAAGCAGGACCACGGGTTGGAAGAGGCTCTGGATTTTAAGCTGATCGACCACGCGCGGGAAGCCCTGGAGAACGGCACGCCGATCGAAATCCGGCTTCCGATTCGCAACGTGCATCGCACCGTGGGGGCTATGCTCTCGGGCGACATCGCGCGCCGCTACGGCTCCGCCGGCCTGCCAGACAACACGATTCACTGCCGCTTCACGGGCTCGGCCGGCCAGAGTTTCGGCGCGTTTCTGGCGCGGGGAGTCACCCTGGAGCTGGAAGGGGACGCCAATGACTATGTGGGCAAAGGCCTTTCCGGCGGCCACCTGATTGTCTATCCGCCGCGCAACTCCACCTTCCTGCCGGAAGAGAATATCCTCATCGGCAACGTGGCGCTCTACGGCGCTACCGGAGGCGAGGCCTACTTCAACGGTGTGGCCGGCGAGCGCTTCGCGGTGCGCAACTCCGGCGGCATCGCCGTAGTGGAAGGGCTGGGAGACCACGGCTGCGAATACATGACGGGCGGCACGGTGGTGGTGCTGGGCAAGTGCGGCCGCAATTTCGCCGCCGGCATGAGCGGAGGATTCGCTTACGTGCTGGACGAAGCGGGCGATTTCGCCGGGAAACGCTGCAACCTGGCATCCGTGGACCTGGTCCCGGTGGGTGAAGACGAGCCGCTGGTTCGCTCGTTGATCGAAACCCACGTGGCCGCCACCGACAGCCCGCGAGGCCAATGGATCCTCGAGAACTGGGTGCAAATGCTGCCCAGGTTCCTCAAAGTATTCCCCAAGGATCTGCGCGCTCTGACGGTCGCGGCCCCCAAGGAGGCGGTCCATGCCTGATACCACCGCGTTTCTCACCGAACCGCGCGAATCCGCGCCGCGCCGGCCGGTGGCCGAGCGGGTGCAGGACTGGTTCGAGATTTACCTGCCGTTCGCGGAGCAAAAACTGCGCGCGCAGGCGTCGCGCTGCATGGATTGCGGCGTGCCCTTCTGCCATAACGGCTGTCCGCTGACCAACCTGATTCCCGATTGGAACGATCTGGTGTATCGCGGCCGCTGGCGCGAAGCGGTGCGCCAGTTGCACGCCACCAATAATTTCCCGGAATTTACCGGCCGCATCTGTCCGGCCCCCTGCGAAGCCTCGTGCGTGCTGGGAATCACCTCGCCGGCGGTGACCATCAAGCAGATCGAGAAGACCATCATCGATCGCGCTTTCGCCGAGGGTTTCATCGTGCCCGAGCCGCCGGCAACGCGCACGGGGAAAAAGGTAGCCATCGTGGGATCGGGTCCCGCGGGCCTGGCGGCGGCGCAGCAACTGGCGCGGGCCGGCCACGATGTCACCGTCTTCGAAAAGGCCGACCGTATCGGTGGGCTGCTGCGCTACGGCATTCCCAATTTCAAGATGGAGAAGCATCTCATCGACCGCCGGCTGGAGCAAATGCGCGCCGAGGGAGTGCGCTTCCGGACGGGCGCTCACGTGGGCGTCAACGTATCGGTGGAAGACCTGCGCCGCGATTATCGTGCCATCCTTTTGGCCGGCGGCGCCGAACAGCCGCGCGACCTGCGGATCCCCGGCCGCGAGCTGCTGGGCATTCACTTCGCGATGGAGTTTCTGCCGCAACAGAACCGGCGCTGCGAAGGCGACGAGGTTCCGGCGGCGCAATCGATTCTGGCTGGTGGCAAGCGCGTGGTGATCATCGGGGGCGGCGATACCGGCGCGGATTGCCTGGGCACTTGCCACCGCCAGGGCGCGCTTTCGGTGACGCAGTTCGAACTGCTGCCGAAGCCGCCCGATGAGCGTTCGCCCGCCACGCCATGGCCGCTCTGGCCCATGCAATTGCGCGTGGAAGGCGCCCACGAAGAAGGGGGAACGCGCGACTGGAGCGTCTCCACCGTCAAGTTCACCGGCGATGGCGATGGCTGCGTGAAGCAATTGCACGCTATGCGCGTGGATGCCAGGCTGCAACCCGTTGCCGGTACGGAATTCACCCTGGAAGCGGACCTGGTATTGCTGGCCATGGGATTTCTGGGCCCGGTGCGCGGTGGTTTGATCGAGCAACTGGGGGTGAAACTCGACCCGCGCAGCAACGTGGCGACGGGCGAGACTTACATGTCGTCGGTGCCCGGTGTCTTCGCCGCCGGCGATATTCGACGCGGTCAATCGCTGGTAGTGTGGGCCATCGCCGAAGGCCGCAAGGCGGCGCAGGCGATGAACGAATACCTGGCGGCGGAAGCGCGGTAGGAACCCTATGGTCCCACCGGCAGCATGATGGTGACTCCCGCCGTCGAGGTCGACCCATTGGGCACGGTCATGGTCAGCGAATAGTTTCCGGCCGGAATGCCGGATGGTAGCTGGACGTTGATTTGATACTGGCCCGCCGATACCAGCACGGCGGCAAGAATCGTCAGGTTATAGCTACCCGCGGTGATTGTCATGTTTGCCGTGAAAGTGGCCGGAGTCACGATCACGCCCGCCGGCGATGCGGCCAAGCCATTGGCATACAATTCGATCACCTCCCCGGGATGCGCGGCTTCGACACTTCCCCCGGAAACCGCCGGATCGCCGACCAACTTGCCGCTCAAGTGGACCGCCGCGGGGAAGAGATTCGCCCCGGCCTGATAGAAAAAGAAGGATGGCGACGACTGCGTTACCGTAGTGGTGAACGATGAGGTTGCGGTACCGTTATTGCTCACCACCACGCCGGCACTCCCTAGCGGCAAATTAGACGGCGCCTGCACGTCGATTTGTGTGGGGCTGATGTAATAGACCGCCGCAGCCTTGCCCCCGATGGTCACGCTCACTCCATCGAGTACGGTGGGGAGCGGGCTACCGGGTGTTGTGCCGCTGGTAAAGTCGCTGCCGTTCCAGGCCCGCGTCGAATTGGAGAGGCCCTGGCCGTAAATCGCCGTCCATTGGCCGGACACGATGGAAGTGCGCGCGCTTTCCGCGTCCTCCGTATTCGTCACCATCGGTACCACCACGACGTGGGATAGGTCGGTGGTGACGGTGACCGCCGTCGGATTCGACGAAATCCCGGCCGCACTGACAACCAACGAATAACTTCCCGCGGGCATTTTCGGATTCAACGTAAAATCGACGGTCTGAGGCGTAGATCCGCCCGCCACGCCGGTGTAGCTCCAATTGGTAGTCTGCCCGTAATAGACATTGCCGGCTGCATTCACGAAGCTGACGATGGGATAATTCTCGTCCATCTGCACGTCATCTCCATAAGCCGCTCCCGCCGACTGGCCATTGATTTGGGTGCCGGTCAACGTAAAGGAGCCGCCGCCGTTGGAGGCGACCGCGGTGACCGCCGGCCGCAGGGACGAGTTCGCCGAGCCATCCGGTGTGTAAGCCCACAACTGGTCCGTGCCATCGGCGAAGAGAAGCTGGCCGGTCGGCAACATCAGCATTCTGGTGGGCGTTGCGGAAAAGGTCGCCAGCTTCGTGTCCGGAATTACGGGAGAAACCGGACCGATCAGGTTGGTGGTGGGGTCAAAATCAAAAAGCTGCGCGGGGAAGGAGAATAGTGCGGCGAACGACAAGGCCATATTGCCCGTCGCCGTTGCATTCACCGATAAGGTCACCTGGGAGGAGGAATCGATAGTCAGGATCGTTGCGCCGGTGGGAATTCCGGTTCCGGCAACCGCCCAGCCGATCAGGAACTGGGCTGTTGAGGAAATCCCAGTGACAACCGGTGAACCAGTCGTGAGCTGCCCCGACAGGGAGATGCCGTTCCCTGCATCGGCGGCGAGTATCACATGCCCGTTGGGCAGGACGGCCGCCGCCGCATCGTCCGCGGCAAACAAGAAGGGCTGTCCCCCGATCATGCCTATAATATCCGGACCGGCGGCCCATGTATTCGTGATGGGAGTGTAGAGCGCGGTGTGCCCATTGGCCCCGATGACGAACATGCGATCGTCGCTCAATCGCAATACCGGTCCCAGTTCGCTGCCGATGGCAGTGCTGCTCAAGACGGGAAGAACTCCATTGGCCGTGCCGTCGGCCGGAGTGATGCCGAACCACTTGTTGGCCACCGGGTCGTATTTTTCCGCGTAGCCTTTGCCGGTGGTTTCGGTCTCGAAAATATCGTAGGTGAGTATCGTACCGTCGGACATCTTCGCCCAACCCTCTTCGTCGGACCTGTCGTTGTAGGCTTTGTTGGGGCCTTGCAACCAGGCGTCGGCCGCCGGATCGTAGAAATAAGTCGTGTTGGCGTTGAGGTACCCGGTCATTACCTTTCCTCCGGGGAGCAGAATCGAGGGATCGTCGCCAAAGCATTCCTGAGGCCTGATCTGCACGGTCAGCGCCAATGCCACCGCCGTGCCTGTAGCGGTCGCATTGGAGGAGATGTGTATCTGGGTAGCCGAATCCACGCTGGAGATGGTTGCGCCGCTGGGAATTCCCGGACCGCCGATTATCCAGTTGGCCTGATAGCCGGCGGTGGACGGAATTCCCGTGACGATCGTCGATCCCGAGGTGGTGTTTCCCGTAGCTTGCGTGGTGAGCACCATGGCGACGTTGGCGTTCTTCGTCGAGTTTCCGGAAACGTGAATCTGCGATGGGGAATCCACGCTGACTATCACGGCATTGGCCGCTATTCCCGAGCCGGACGACGCGCCGGATACGGTCCAACCTGTCTGCCACCCAGCCGTGGAGGCAATGTTGGCGATCACCGCCGAACCACTCGTGATGGACCCTCCAAACTGACCCACGCGCGGACAATTGGTCTGGCTGGGGAAGGGCGAGGTTGCCGACCTGAGAGCCGTGCCCGGATCGAAGATTTCGCTCGTGCCCCCCCAGTTCTTGGCAATTCCGACCCCCGTGTATTCCCCGCCCACGACCCACACTTTGCCGCTGGGCAGCACTTGCGACGCGAAGTATAGGCGCGGCGTGGTCATGCCGCCGGCAATGGTGGTCCACGTTCCCCGGATGTAACTGCCTTGCGCGTCGGGCGTAAGCCTCATCCAGTGAATCCTGTCGGACTCTTCCACCATTACGGTGCCGTCGGTCAACAGAATCATGGTGCCGGCGCCGGACGGGGCCAGAGCGACTGCCGTCCACGAGGCGGCCCGGATGGCGGACTGGCATGCCAAGAGCAAAATGGCGAGTGGCGGGAAACGACGATCAATGCGCATAGTTCGGTCCGGTTTCTGGTAGTGTACACCGTCGCGGCTTTCCAAGTCCCAACCGCGGAGGATTCTTTCCCCGTGACAATCTGGGGGAAGCCTTTCATAATCTCCCATAGATTGTCATAGGATAAATCGTCATAGGATATGGGAAAAGCGACGCAACCGGCGCTCTTGCAAGGCACGCTGGACCTGCTGATTCTGCACGCGCTGCAGCGCGGCGCCCTGCACGGCTACGCCATCGCGCAGACCATCCACCTGCTCTCCGAGGAGGTTCTCAAAGTGGAGGAAGGCTCTCTCTACCCGGCGCTGTGGCGGCTGGAACTGGACGGCGCCATCCGCTCGAAATCCGGCCTTTCCGAGAACAACCGGAAGGCCAAGTTCTACCAGATCACCAAACGCGGACAAAAGCTGGTGGCCGAGCACGAGGCCACCTGGAGCCGCCTTTCGGCCGCTGTGACACGCGTTCTTGCGGGGTAACTGAAGATGCGCCGTTTTTTTCGCAAGCTGTTTCGCCGCGCCGGAATGCCCGGCGATCTCCAGGCTGAGCTGGCCTTTCACCGCGAGATGGCGGCCCGGCACGGCAACGCCATTCCGTTGGGCAACGCCGCCGTCATCGTGGAGCACGGGTACGACCTGTGGCGTTTCAATTTCCTGGAAAACCTCTGGCGCGATCTGGTATATGCCGCGCGCCAGGCCTCAAACCCGCGGATCCGCTGAATTTTGCCGTTGTGGCGCTGGGCATGCTGATCACTGGTTTGGTAGCGACATTGGCTCCGGTGCTGCGTGCCACGAACATCGATCCCAACGCGACCCTGCGCGACGAGTGAGAGCCGCTACCGGCGGTCCCAGTTCAAATGCAGGCGGTCCTGTCCGTCGGTGGCTTCCATGGTGATGCTGTTTACGTTCTGGCGGTCATCCACCGTCAGGAACATGGTGCCATGCAGCCGGCGATCTTCGGTGACCATGTCGGCTCTCAATCTGGACTCTTCGTGCCCCATCACCATGCCGGTAAACACCAGGGGACGTGCCGGTCTGTCGCCGCCGCGCCCCCGCTCGGGAAGGAACGTGACCACGATCTTCGCGCCACGGTCGATATCCACGCTGACATCGCTGAGATGCTGCCGGTTGCTTTCGTTGAGGCTCGATTCCCCCTGGCCCCGCCCGCGGAAGTTGATCACGTTGTTCCAGGAGAAGCCCTCGGGCGCGTGCCGGTCGGCATCCCCGCGGCGGGCTTCGGTGCCCAAGCGGGCGTCGTCCCAGGACAGGCGGAAATGGTAGCGGCCGGCGCCGCTGGCGGTATCGTGGATCATCACAATCACCGCGAAATCGTTCCGCGGCGACGGCGGTTCCACCAGGCGCATTTCGTTGCGGCTTTCCACCGCTTGAAACTGGAAGCCGCGCAGGTCGCGGTCGGGGAGCGGAGAATTGCATTCCGAGCCATCGTTGCGCGCCTCCTGGCCGGACAGGGTGCGCACTACCACCATGTCGCGGCGTACAGTGACTTCTACTTCGTTATCCACTTGCAACCGAATGTCGCATTGCCCCTTTCCGTAGGGAACATCGTTGTGCGTCATGGGCGCGGCGCGGAAGCGCGTGTCGGCCAACGCGGAAAAAGCGGAGAGAACTGCCACTACTATCACCCGTGAATACATGCTCCCAGCATACTCTCTCGCGCCGTTCCGACGGTAAGATGGAACAATGCCTATTACGCTGGAGCAAGTGGAAGAAGCCCGGGAAAACATTGCTCCCGTCGCCTTGCGTACGCCGCTGGTGCCTTGTCCCGCCGAATGCGAGGCTGAGTTGTACCTCAAACTGGAAAACCTCCAGCCCATCGGTTCCTTCAAGATTCGCGGGGCGGCCAACGTGACCGCCTTGACGCCGCGCGCGCGCCTGGCGCGCGGGTTGCTGACCGCGTCGGCGGGAAACATGGCGCAGGGCGTGGCGTTCTGCGCGCGCCGCCTCGGTGTGCCGGCGACGATCATAGCGCCCGATACGGCGCCCGCCACCAAGATCCGGGCGGTGGAACGCATGGGCGGGCGCGTCATTCTGGTTCCCTTTGCCGAATGGTGGCGCACGTTCGAAACCCGTAGCTACCCGGGAGTCGATGCCACTTTCATTCATGCTTTCGACGACCTCGCCGTGATGGCGGGCAACGGCACCATCGCCATGGAACTGCTGGAGGATCTTGCCGAACTGGATGCCGTGGTGATTCCCTGGGGCGGCGGCGGGCTCTCTTGCGGGATCGCCTCGGTTCTGCGCCAATTAGCGCCGCAGGTGCGGATCTATGCCGCCGAGATCGAGACTGCAGCCCCTCTGGCGGCATCCTTGGCCGCCGGGCAACCTTGCACGGTGGATTACCGGCCTTCGTTTGTGGATGGCATCGGCAGCAAGATGGTTTTCGCCAACATGTTCCAACACGCCCAACGTCTGTTGGATGGTTCCATCGTGGTCACCTTGGACGAAGCCGCGTCTGCCATGAAGCTGGTAGCCGAGCGCAACCGCGTGATCATGGAGGGCGCCTCCGCCTGTGCCGTAGCCGCGGCGCTTTCGGGCCGCGCCGGGACGGGTAAGGTGGTAGCCATAGTCTCCGGCGGCAATATCGATCTCGATAAGTTTGCCGGCCTCGTGGCGCCCTGATCCATCCAAGGGGCAGCAACCGGGCGCGCGGCACATCTGACCAGTGCAGTGTCCTAAATGTATACTTGTATAGAGACATTCCATGAACGCAACCATAGTCGATCTTCGCTACAACATGAAGAACGTGCTTCGCGCCATCGACCGGGGGGAAACGGTCTCGGTCCTCTATCGCGGAAAGGAAAGGGCCAAGCTGACGCCTATTACGCCGGCGCCGTCCAGCGGCGCACCTAAAACCAAGGACCAGCCGCTGTTTGGCCTCTGGAAAGACCGCGAGGACATAAGCGATCCGGCTTCCTATCTTCGCCACTTGCGCCTCCCCCGCCGGGCTCCCGCTCAAGCCGGCACCGGGAAGCGGCAGCGCTTGCGAAAGTTGAAATGATCTTCGATACCGATGTTCTGATCTGGGCGTCCCGCGGCAGCGAAAGAGCAGCCCGCGCCATCGACGCCGCACCAGATCGCGCCTTGGCCATTGTCTCCCTTATGGAGCTTCTTCAGGGTGCCCGATCAAAGCTGGAGGCGCGCCAAATCCGGCAGTCGCTTCGCCAACTCCAATTCCGAATCCTGCCCCTTTCCGAAGCCATCGGTGGTGCAGCCGCCGCCCTCATCGAACAGCACGCTCTCGCCCACGGCATTCAACTAGCCGATGCTCTGATCGCAGCCACAGCTATGGAGTCCGGGCTCCCCCTTTGCACCGGAAACGCTAAACATTTCCGTCCCATCCGCGGCCTGTCGCGTGTAGCGTTTCGTCCATGACCCGAACGATTTCGGCGAGGTGGGTATCCGCTTGACTCAGGTAGCCCCTATAGGTTGTGGTTTGGCTTCGGCCTTCCCGGCGGTCGGGTGGACGATCTGGTCGTAGGGGACGGGAGCAGCGGCCACAGCTTGTTGCGCGAGGCGGTAGAAGCGCTTTCCTCGGCTCTTTGATCGCCGTCGATTGAACCGGAACGTGAACTCGTCCAGATAATAGTCGAGATGCTTACGACCGACTGCTCCCTGGTGGGTTCCCAACAGCCACCGTTTGAGAAGGGAGATCACGCGGTGGACCCGCGGCATCAAACTCGGATGGAGTTTTCTTCTTCCCCTTCATGACCGTGACGTCGTGTTTGTAGCCTTTGCTCTCCAACGGCAGGTATCCCAGCCAACCGTCCGTGTGGACGACGCTGCCGGGTTCTACTGAGTCCCGCACAAAGGTCAGCAGGCTATCGGCCGAAGCGTCCGCAATCTGACGCATGAGAATCCGGCCGATGCCCGGCCCGTCCTCTTGAGCGGCCACGACCACCAGTGCTTTCTTCAGGTTGAGTCGGCCGGGCAGGCCCTCCTCCAGACCGCCGACATAGCATTCATCCACTTCGACTCTGCCGGTGAGCAAATCGCGCCCGGGTCTTACCATAGCGCGGCGGAATTTGTGCAGCCACGTCCAGGCCGTCTCGTATTTCTTCAGCCCGAGCACGCGCTGCAGCCCCAAGGCGCTGGCGCCGTTCTTCTGGGTCGTCACTCACCACATGGCCCGGAACCACACCTGCAAAGGGCTCCTCGTATCTTGAAAAATCGTCCCAGCGGTCACCGATGTCTGACAGCCACACCCGCTACATTCCCACAGATCTCGCACCGGCCACGCCTTCGGCGATCCGCAGCGCGGACACGTGAAACCCGTCGGCCACCGCAGTCGCGCCAAGTACGCCCGACACGCGTCGGTGGCGAAGTTTGCGTCGGGTTTTTCGGGTACCCATACTACCTATTGGGGCTACCTGAGTCAAGCGGATACCCACCTTCGGCGATTGCCCTGGCACTCCCTCAGGGCTGTATCAATCGGTAACGGCCCAGGGTTTACAGCTTCAAGTGGTAGTATCGTCGCCATTATTGGACACTGGTCCGGACCGGCGGGCGGAATTGTACCTCAAGTTGGAAAACCCCCAGCCCATCGGCTCCTTCAAGATTCGAGGCGCGGCCAACGTGACTGCGTTGACGCCGCGGGCGCGTCTGGCGCGGGGGTTGCTGACGGCGTCGGCGGGCAATATGGCGCAGGGCGTGGCGTTCTGCGCGCGCCGTCTGGGCGTGCCGGCGACGATCATAGCGCCCGATACGGCGCCGGCCACCAAGATCCGGGCGGTGGAACGCATGGGAGGGCGCGTCATTCTGGTGCCCTTTGCCGAATGGTGGCGCACGTTCGAAACCCGCAGCTACCCGGGAGTCGATGCCACTTTCATTCATGCATTCGACGACCTCGACGTGATGGCGGGCAACGGCACCATCGCCATGGAACTCCTGGAGGATCTTGCCGAACTGGATGCCGTAGTGATTCCCTGGGGCGGCGGCGGTCTCTCTTGCGGGATCGCCGCGGTTCTGCGCCAATTAGCGCCGCAGGTGCGGATCTATGCCGCCGAGATCGAGACTGCGGCGCCGCTGGCGGCATCCTTGGCCGCCGGGCAACCTTGTACAGTGGATTACCGGCCTTCGTTTGTGGATGGCATCGGCAGCAAAATGGTTTTCGCCAACATGTTCCAACACGCCGGCCCCGATGCGGGACGGGTTCCTCTGCCGGAACGGCCGGCGACTGGCCGAATGGCCTGAATTACCCTGGTACCCGCAAGACGATCAACTTCCGAGTAGCGCGTGGTCCAGACCAGAGAACCTCTGGAGGGACTGTAAACTCACGAGAGTTGGAACGGCGCCGGATCGAGGATGTACTCGAGAATGGCACCGTGACTGCCTTGATAGTGAAGCGGTAGCGGTTGCCGGGACGGAATGATTCCGAACTCCAGTTGGCCGACATCCATATTGGGAAGAAACGGGGAGAAGAACAGCACCCTCGCCGTGAAAAGCGCGAGTTCTCCGTTTACGATCGCAGGAATGCCTGCTTTTGCTTTCGAGAACTGCTCAGGCGCACTCAATGCGAGCGAGTATGAGTTTATGAAATCGTACTCGGTGTAGGGAACTGCCGCCTCAAACGGCTTCTCGAGAACCAACCCTCTTCTTAGGAACAGATCATCATCCTCGGGGGTCACCCAAAACCGGCCATAGAGGGTCACTTCAAAACCGGCCAACGAAAAACCGCTAAACCAGGACGTTAACTCAGGCGTGAGGGCGAGTACCCTGCGTCGATGTGAGCAACGT
>Ga0302320_10023449_pt1 | contig 12114 bp, 10 predicted proteins | sample Bog_T0_3_FD_202130 | JGI IMG/M metagenome (GOLD analysis project Ga0302320, IMG submission 202130) | Peat permafrost microbial communities from Stordalen Mire near Abisko, Sweden - Bog_T0_3 | ecosystem: Environmental > Terrestrial > Soil > Wetlands > Peat | place: Sweden: Abisko, Stordalen Mire...
GACTACGCCAGCGCGCATCCCGACGACCAGGATGTGCCGGAGGCGCTTTATCTTGTTCTGAGAATGATCCGCTACGGCTGCGAGCGGTATCCCCCGCAGGACGAAACCAAGCCTACGGCAGTTAGGAATGTGGACGAGATCCGCAAGGCCGCGTCGCGTCTGCTGCGCCAGCGCTACACCACCAACCCGTGGACGAAGAAGGCCGCGCCCTACGCAGGATAGCTGCGTGCGGCGCGGCGAGGGTTACTCGGCCAGTTCCTGGGTGATGATGGCTCCCCCCAACGCGGCCGCGACGGTGGAGACCTTCACGACCTTGTGCGAGTCTTTGGCCACCCACAGGGTCTTCTTGTCCGTGCCACCGTCGGCTGATGCGACGTCGACGCGGAACGCTTCGAACTTTCCGGCAGGGACGGTTACCGTCTCGACCGCGGCGACGGTCAATCGGTCCAGCTTGACCTTTTGTGCCTGAACGTCGAAGTTGCGAAAGGTTGCGCTGTAGCCCACCGCCAGCGGGAGCGTGGCAATGACCTGGTCGCCGGCGGCCCCATCTGCGAACAGCGGTCCGCCCAAATCGGCGGCGATCGCCTGATCCTGGCCGTTCATGCTCATTTTGCCGATAGCCTTGTCGCCAGCGAAATCCAATTCGACGCCCACGGGGCCCTGCTTCAGGCTCCGCTTCGACAGGGTCAGGGCCGGCTTGGCAATGGTTGAGGTGTCGGTCGCGGTTCCCTGCGGCGTGTCCAGCGTATTTACAGCTGTCCAGGAAGATCCGCCATCGGTAATCACGGTGGACACCTTCAGGTCCATTTTCTGGCCACCCATTTCGAGCGTGACCTGGTATTTGTAGGTTCCGGGCTGAAGATCGGTGGCCGGCTTGGGCAATGCCGCGGCATCCGCTTTCTCGGGCGCAATCGGCGCAGCCGGAGTGCTCGCTTGCGGTACTTCGGCCGCGCTCTGAGCTTTTGCAGTAGTCGCCAGCGCCAGAAGCGCGCCACAGGTGAAAGCAAGAATCAACCTCTTCATACCGGGAAAGTCCCTTCTCCGAATGGACGCCCCGTACGGACGAATGCACGGGCGCAGGCGGAAAACACGATTCCGCGTAAGTCTACCCTATTGGGACCGATGGCCAGCGAAACTGGCGCCGGGCATACCTGGCCGATTGTCCCGAGCGCTCGGTCAAGAGCCGGGTCCAGGCTTGACCCGATTCTCTGAATGGGGCTATCGTTCCCAAAGTAATGCGATGGATAAGTTGTTATTTATGAATATTTTGCGGATTGTTCAAGACGGCGGGTGGAGGTGATGAGCGTCACTGCAAGGCCCTACACCGGGGCCTACGATCATTCGGGTTTTTGAGGAAGATTTGCCTGTGCGGAAATGGGACATTTTACGAGGGTCCGGAGGATGTTGAGACCCTCGCCCGGCACAGACAGCGGAATGGTTGCCATGGCAGATTTGAGACGCAATGCAGGAGGCGGCAGGCTATGAACTGGCGCCAGGACTACGGCAGGAAATGCATCGGTGCGGCAGAAGCGCTGGAGACGGTGCACTCCGGGGACAGGATTTGGATCCAGTCGGGATGCGGCACGCCCTCGCCTCTGGTGGATGCGTTGGTGATGCGCGCCCCGTTTTTGCGCGATGTCGAGATTGTCCACATGAAGACGCTGGGCAACGCCGACTATACCAAGCCGGAGTACGAGGGAATCTTCCGGCACCGTGGGCTGTTTCTGGGCGAGAACGTGCGCGAAGCTGTGGCTGCGGGCCGCGCCGACTATATGCCGATCTTCCTGAGCGAGATCGAGGAACTGTTCGACAGCGGCGCCATGCCGCTGGACGTGGTGCTGATGCAGGTTTCGCCGCCGGACGAGCACGGCTTTGTGAGCCTGGGAACGACGGTGGACAGCACCATGACCGCGGCGCGCTGCGCCCGGATTGTGATTGCCGAAGTGAATGAGCGCATGCCGCGGACGCACGGAGAGACGTCGATCCATGTGAGCCACATTTCGTTCATCGTGGAGACTTCGCGGCCTTTGCTCGAACTGCATCCGGAGCCGTTCAGCGAGTTGCAGCGCCGGGTGGGGGAGAACGTGGCCTCGCTGATTCCGGATGGCGCCACGCTGCAGACGGGCATCGGCGGAATTCCGGACGCTGTGCTGGCCTGCCTGCAGGACAAGCGCGATCTTGGAATTCACACCGAGATGTGCTCGGACGGGGTGATCGACCTGATGGAAACGGGCGTAATCACCGGCGAGCGAAAGTCGCTGCACCGGGGCAAGGCGGTGCTTTCCTTCGCGCTTGGCTCGCAGCGGCTGTTCGACTTCGTCCGCGAGAATCCGAGCTTCGAATTCCGCTCGATCAGCTATACGAACGACCCGTTTGTAGTGGCGCAGAACGACCGCATGGTGGCCATCAACTCCGCATTGCAGGTGGACCTGACCGGGCAGGTCTGCGCCGACTCGATCGGCACAACGCCATTCAGCGGCTTTGGCGGGCAGATCGACTTTATCAGAGGAGCGGCGCGATCGAAGGGCGGAGTGCCCATCATCGCATTGCCTTCGACGGCGCGGAAGGACAGCGTGTCGCGGATTGTGCCGGTGCTCGAACCGGGCGCGGGCGTAGTGACGTCGCGCGCGGATGTGCATTTTGTTGTGACCGAACACGGCATCGCCTATCTGCATGGGAAGTCCCTTCGCGAGCGGGCAGAGGCGCTGATCGCCATTGCCCACCCGCGATTCCAAAACGAGCTGGAAGACTTTGCGGTGCGCTCGCACTACCTGGCGCGGAGAGAAGCGGAGTTCGCCTGAGGAGGTCTTGGAAATGGAAGCGAAGGACAGAGCCGAGAAGGCAGTCAAGCGGGATCGGGGCCAACTGCGCGTGGATGGGGACGAGTGCAAGGGGTGCGGGCTTTGCATCGAAGCCTGCCCGCCCAAGGTGATTGGCCTGAGCGAGCAGATGAACCACTATGGCTACCGCACAGCGACGTACATGGGCGCGGGCTGCACGGGCTGCGGCATCTGCTTCATGGTTTGCCCGGAGCCGGGAGCCATTACCGTGCTGCGGCTGGCGAGCCGGCCGGCGGTGTCGGGATTAGCAGCGGGCGAGGCGGAGGCGGCCCATGCGTAAGCAACTGATGAAAGGCAACGAAGCGATTGTCCGCAGCGCCATTCTTTCCGGCTGCCGCGGGTTCTATGGCTATCCCATCACGCCCGCCAGCGAGATTACCGAGGCCGCGGCGCTCTACATGCCGCGGGCCGGAGGAGTGTTCTTGCAGGCCGAGAGCGAGGTTGCGGCCATCAACATGCTTTACGGCGCCTCGTCGGCGGGCGTGCGCGTGATGACCGCATCCAGCGGGCCGGGCATCAGCCTGATGCAGGAAGGTATCAGCTACATGGCCGGCGCGGAACTGCCCTGCGTGATTGCGGACATCATGCGCGGCGGGCCAGGTCTGGGCAACCTGGGGTCGGAGCAGGGCGACTATCACCAGGTGGTGAAGGGCGGCGGCAACGGCAACTACAGAACCATTGTGCTGGCGCCGCACTCCGCGCAGGAGATGGCGGACCTGACGGCGCTGGCTTTCGAGCTTGCGGACCGCTATCGCAACCCGGTGGTGCTGCTGGCCGACGGCTTTGTGGGGCAGATGATGGAGCCGGTGGAGTTTCCGTTGCAGGCGATTGCCCCGCGGCTGCCGGAGTGGGCCGTGGCGGGCACCGCCAAATCGCGTGGCAACATGATTACGTCGCTGCATATGGAATACAACGATCTGGAAGCGCACTTGCGCAAGCTCGAATCGAAGTACCAAAGCGCGGAGCGGAACGAAACACGCGCCGAGGAGTGGTTTACCGAAGACGCGGAGATTGTGCTGGTGGGCTACGGGATCGTGGGGCGCATCCTCAAGGCGGTGACCGCCGAGGCGCGCGCCATGGGCATCAGGGCGGGGCTGCTGCGGCCCATTACGCTCTACCCCTTCCCCAAGGCGCACCTGCAACGGCTGGCCCGCCGGGCGCGCGTCTTTGCGGTGGTGGAGATGAGCAACGGGCAGATGGTAGAAGATGTGCGGCTGGCGCTGAACGGCGCAAGGCCGGTGGAGTTTCTGAATCGAATGGGCGGCAACGTGCCGTCGCACGAAGAGGTGCTCGCGTTGGTGCGCACGCTGGCGCTGGAGACTGCGCCCGCCGCCAAACGAGAAGAGGAGCGCATGGCCCATGTCTAGCGAACCGATTTCAGAATACGAAGTGGTGCACGCCAGGCCGCATGCATTCTACGACCTTTTCGAACGCAAGGACGAGTTGCAGCACCAGACGCACTACTGCCCCGGCTGCGGCCACGGCAACGTACACAAGATGCTGGCCCAGGCCATCGACGAGCTGGGCATCCAGGATTGCACCGTGTTCATCAGCCCGGTGGGCTGCTCGGTGTTTGGCTACCACTACTTCGATGTCGGCAACGTGCAGGCCGCGCACGGACGCGCGCCGGCCGTGGCCACCGCGGTGAAGCGCAGCCATCCGCAGAGCATTGTGCTCAGCTACCAGGGGGACGGCGATCTGGCGGCCATCGGGTTGGCGGAGATTGTGCATGCGGCCAACCGCGGCGAGAGCATCTCGGTGATCTTTGTCAACAACGCCATCTACTCCATGACTGGCGGACAGGTTGCGCCCACCACGCTGATCGGGCAGAGGAGCACCACGACTCCGGGTGGGCGCACCGCGGCGAACGAAGGCTATCCGCTGCATGTGAGCGAGCTGCTGGCCACGCTAGAGGCTCCGGTCTATATCGAGCGGGTTGGGCTGGGCGACAACAAGCAGATCATGCAGGCTACGCGCGCCATTCGCCGGGCCGTGGAAAACCAGGTGCGGGGGCTGGGCTTCTCGCTGGTCGAAGTGCTTTCGCCCTGCCCGACGGTCTGGAAGATGCCGCCTGTGGAAGCTCAGCACTGGGTGCGCGACGTGATGGAGAAGACCTTTCCACTGGGAGCCTTCCGCGACCGCACCAAGGAGGCGCAGCCTCGGCCGCTTGCGGAGCCGGCGCCACGGCTTGAAGAGATTCCCGCGCTTCTCGGGCTGGACGACGACGATACAGCGGAGCCGGATTCTGTTGGAAGCAGCCGTACGGAAGAGGTCGATCTGCATGTGCGCGTGGCGGGCTTTGGCGGCCAGGGCGTTTTGCTGCTGGGCGAGGTGCTGGCGGAGGCGGGACTGGAGGCCGGGCTGGAAGTCTCGTGGCTTCCGTCCTACGGGCCTGAAATGCGCTCCGGCACATCGAACTGCCATGTGCGGCTGTCGAGCAATACCATCGATTCGCCGCTGGTGACGCTGCCCGACGTACTGATCGCCATGAATGAGCCATCGCTGAGGAAGTTCGATGCGGCTGTGCGGCCTGGCGGATGGGTGATCTACAACGGAGAAACCTTCCCGCCCGATTGCGAGCGCGAAGACGTGCATGTGCTGGCGCTGCCGTTTTCCCGCCTGGCAGACGACCTGGGAGACGCGCGCATCAGCAACATGGTGATGCTGGGTGCGCTGCTGGAAATTGCCGAAGTGTTGCCGCAGTCCAGTGTCGACGCCGCTCTGCGCCGGCTGGTCAAGCATTCCAAGTGGGTCGAACTGGACGAGCGCGCGCTGGCGCGGGGAAGGGAACTATTCAGGGAATCGTTCGCGGAGGTGTGAGATGCACGCCGACGGCGATCCGAACCTGGTTGTGTATTTCTGCGGGCAGTAGGTGCCGCTTCGCGAAGCGAGCGCGGATGGAAGCAGAGCAGGACGTGTCTCAGCCGGCAAGTGTTCATGCCGGCTGAAGAAGCGATGCGCAATGTGAGAGCTATTGACCGCCCTTCGCGGAGTCGAGACGCTCCAGCATCTCCTTCTCGAAATCGGCGTCGCTGCCGCCGTTGAAGCCGATCTGTTTCGACTGCCACACCCCATGCGTATCGACGAGCCATGTCTGCGGAATCGCAAAACCGTCCAGCAGGCTCACCACCGTGGAGTACGCGGGCAGCACCGGGAAGGTGAACTTCTTCTCTTTCAGATAGGGCGCCAGCTCGCCGAGGTCTTCGTCGATGTCGAAGGTGAGGATCTGAATGTCCTTGCGGTCCTTGACCTTCTCGTAGAGCTTCTCCAGGTGCGGCAACTCGGCCTGGCAGGGGCCGCACCATGTCGCCCATAGATTGATGAGCAGTGTCTTGCCGGCCAGGTCTTTGAGCTTCCAGGTCTTTCCCGTCATGTCGGAAAGCTCGAAGTCTGGGATCTTCTTGGTCGCCTTTTCCCAGCGGCCTTCCGCAGCCTGCTCGGCGCTGCCCTGCGGCTTGCTCCACACGGCCCACGCCGCTTCCGTGCCGCCTTGCGCCTTCCACAGCGTGCGCGCCTCGTCGGTCAGCTCGTCGCGCAGCTTTCCGCGGAACGCCTTGGGCGCATCAGTGCGCATGGCGAGCGCAAGCTGGTAATACGCCAGCGCGTCCTGGGTGTGCTTCTGGAGAGCTTCAAGCCGCGCGCGATTGAGCCAATAACCCGATTGCAGTTTCTTCTCCGCTGGCGCAGGCGCTTCGAGTGCAGCTTTCAGCTTCAGTGCAGGCTCGGGCTGCCCGGCCTCGAGTGCGGCTTGCAGGATGAGGCCATCGACGTATTGATCTTCCTCGATTTGTCCCTCTTTGTGGTTCTTGATGTCTTCGTCGGTGAGGTTGTCCTTCGCCGGATCGATTGCGCGGTTCTTTTCGATGATGGTTCTTGCCTGCTCCAGCAGGTCGAGAGCGCGCGCGGGCTGCCATTTCTTCTCGACAAGGAACGAGGCTGCGGACTCGCAGGCATCGTCGCTATAGCGCGGTGGATCGTAGTCGCGAGCCGATTGGAGGAACGAATCCATGGCGGCGATACCGTCCTTCTCCGTCAGAGTGTCATCTGCCTGAATGGCGTAGAACCATGCGTAGTGCTGCAGGTAGGTGTTGTCCGGATAGTCACGGATCCAACCCTTCAAAGCCTCCCGGTATTCCTTCTGCCACTTCGTCCAGGCGGCGGCGTCCGTCTGGTCTTCGGGCTTGGAGTGGGCTTTATCCCAGCGATCGTCCACGACCTCATACGCTTCATTGGAGCGGGGGAAGTCGTGCAACAGCTTGTCTTCCTTGGCGGTGACGATCTCCTTCGAAGCGCCGCTCTGTTTGTATCCGGTGACGAAGAGGGCCTGCCAGCGTGCGTCGCCATGCGGGTTCAGTGCTTCCAGCCGCTTCAAGTCCAGGACCAGTTGCGCGCGCACTGCGTCATGCTCCTGGGGCGGATGCGTGCGGAACTCCAGTCCCCATAGGGTCTCGTAGGCCTCCAAGCGCTTCGGGTCGGTCTCGGTTTGCAGGCTCGTACGCAGAGCCGCGGCCACCTTGGGTTGCAGGGGCTGGTCCTTGTTCAGCAGCCACTGCGCGGTGGAATCCGTGGACGCCGGGCAGACGGCGAAGAAGGCTTCCAGATTCTCCTTCGTTTTGCTCAAATCCACCCGCTTGCCGGCCGCGTAAACCGACGCGAGGTACAAATCCGGCCAGGGGAAACTGGGCGCCTTGGTCTTTGCCGCTTCCAGCAGGCGGATTGCCTCCGGCGTGTCTCTGCCGATCAGCGCCTTGCCCGCGATGAGCAGGGCCAGCGGATCGTCTGGATGGTCCTTGGCTGCCTGCACCCAGCGGTCTCTCACGGCCGGATACTCATCTGGAACATACTGGCTCAGCACGTTCGAATAGCTCAGCACAGGTTTGAGTTCGCGCGGGTAGCGGGCCATCAGGTCTTCCAGCACCTGGCGCTGCAAAGCAAGCCGCTCGGCGAACTTCAGCTTGCCCAGCCGCTCGCCATCCAGCCTCTCATCCATCGTCTTGCGCACTTCCGGCGCGGCCTCGCACCCCGGCAGCGGCAGCGCGGATTGAGCATGAGAGGCAACAAAGGCGCAGGAAAGCGCCGCGATCAGCGGAAATGTAAAACGCAAAGAGGAATGCATAGCCTGATTGACTCCAGATCGAAGGATGGCGCTCATGGAAGAACCGTTACCCGCATGATACGCCGCGCGGCGCATCAAACTCCGTAACGGAGTCCACGAGTTCTTGTCCACATCCGTTCCGTTATCATTCCTGTTGCGGATGTTTCGATCGAAATCCGCCGGGGACGCCATGACGATTCCAGCGCCTGCCTCAGTCGAACCAAAACCCCAGTTGCGCAAGACCATGGGCTTTTGGGATGTGCTGCTGTTCAACATTGCCACTGTACTCGGTCCCCGCTGGATCGCGGCCGCCGGCCACAACGGCACCTCGTCCATCAGCCTGTGGGTTCTTGCCGCGGTGTTTTTCTTTGTGCCCGGCGCGCTGGTCATCAACGAGCTCTCTTCGCGCTTCCCACAAGAAGGCGGTCTCTACGCCTGGTCGCGCGAGGCTTTTGGCCCCTTTCACGGGTTTGTAGCCGGCTGGACCTACTGGATCTACACATTCTTCTATTTTCCCGGCCTGCTGCTCGCCAGTGCTTCGATGGCTGCGTATGTCATGGGCGGGCGCGGCTCCGTTCTGGCGTCGGACAGAACCTTTCAACTGACGGTTTCCCTTGGCATTCTGCTGGTTGCCGTGGTGCTCAACATTGTGGGCCTCAATATCGGCAAATGGCTTCAGAATGCCGGCGGCGTAGGAACCTATCTGCCGCTGCTGATGCTGGTGGGCATTGCCGCGGTCGTCTGCTGGCGCTCCGGCTCGGCTACGCACTTCACGGTGCAGAACATGATGCCCACCTGGAACTGGGACACGGTCAACTTCTGGTCGCAGATCGCGTTCGCATTTACGGGCCTCGAACTGGTCTCCGCCATGAGCGAAGAGGTGCGCGATCCGCGGCGCACGCTGCCGCGAGCCGTCTTCGGGGCCGGCGCCCTGATCGCGCTCATGTATATTGTTGGGACCTTCGCCATCCTTGCGCTGGTACCCGCAGCCGATCTCGATCCGCAGAGCGGTGTCTTCCACGCCATCACTCTTGGCTCTGTTGCGTTGCGTGTCGGCTTCCTGGGAGTTCTCGCCGCGGTCCTGGTGACAATCGGCAATGCCGGGGGCGTGGGCAGCACAGTGGCTGGAATCGCCCGCGTGCCGTTTGTTGTTGGTGTCGACCGCTATCTGCCTGCGGCTTTCGGCAAGATTCATCCCCGCTGGAAGACCCCTTATGTCTCCATCCTGGTGCAGGCTTCCATCTCCGCCGCAATCCTGCTCGGCAGCCAGATCAATGAGACGACGCAGGGCGCTTATCAGAAGCTGATCGATGCCGGCATCATTCTCTACTTCATTCCATTTCTCTACATGTTTGCGGCGGTCATCAAACTAGCCCACCGCAAGGACCGCAAAGAGAACCCGCATGCAGTGCTGGTGCCCGGCGGCGTTCCCGGCGTATGGATCTGCGGCGGCCTGGGATTCGTCGTGGTGCTCGTCGGCATTGGGCTTTCATTTGTGCCGCCGGGCGACTCAGCCGACAAGCTGGGGTTTGCGCTGACTCTGATTTGCGGCACGGCCGCATCGGTTCTGCTCGGCCTGATCCTCTACTGGCGCGGTGTGAGAGCGAAGCGGACTGATCGCTAACTTATTTAAAGCAGACTGGATAAGACTCAGAGGGTGGCGCGGGCCTGCGAAGTGGCTCCAGTATTTGCCAAGAGTCACGCCGGAAATGCGGACGCAGCGGGAACCCATGTCAGGAACTGGAATGGAATATGCCTGCATTCTTCCTCTTGTCACAGTGTGGTAAAAGGACTTAGCGAGTTAATCCGCTTGGCCAAGCCGGGTTTCTTGCAGGCGAAGGCCTGTTTATGACTCTTTGCCGGCCAAATCAGGTCCGCGCCAGCCCTTCCCTACGGAATTCAAGATTCGAAAAGGCCATGACTCGTGTGACGGCCATCACGTAACTCTGACAATTCTGTCCGGCCCAGAGCTGATCCGATTCGAAATTCCTAAGGGTTCCCGCAATGATCTGCTGCATCGTGCTGGCAGGTATCGAGTTATGGGATTCACCGAAAGAAACGGATGGGCTGCATTGTAACTTCGACTTACTTGTGCCGATAGGGCAGCATCATCCTGAAAGAGTCGTACGCTGGAGACTGTCAGGGCCCGGAAGTAAACATGCCAGTATCCATAGAAAAGACGGACGAGATGTTCCTCATCTCTCTCGATGGAGTAGTTGCAATCCCCACTGCCGCCGAGCTCAAGGCGGCAATTCTCCAGGGCCTCGCATCCGGGCAAGATCTCTGTTTCGATCTGCAAAACGCCACCGAGCTGGACATCACCGCACTGCAACTCCTGTGGGCGGCAGGGCGCGAAGCGTCGATCGCAGGAATGCGTGCCGTGCTCTCGGGGCAGGTGCCGGAAACCATTCTCACTGCCGCGGCCGACGCGGGCTTTGAAACGTTTCCATTGGTCGCGAAATGAAGCCAATCTGTGAGCCACAATCCGACGCTAGCTTCGCCGACAAGCACAGGCAGGCTTTTCAGGAAGAAGCCCGCGAGATTCTTGTCGAGTTGGAAGCATCGTTGCTGGAACTCAATGAGAGGCATGGAGATAGCGACCTGGTGGGACGAGTCTTCAGGGCGCTCCATACCATCAAGGGTTCCGGCTCAATGTTTGGGTTCGACGAGTTAGCCGCATTCACGCATAACCTTGAGAACGCGTTCGATGCAGTCCGCAATGGGCGTCTCGAAGTCACCGCTGAGTTAATCGATCTTTCGCTGTGCGCGCTCGATCAGATCAAGGCCATGCTGGACGAGACCGTCGGCCAAAGTGAGCCTGGCCTTGAGCAATCCAACGAAATCCTGGCGAAGCTTCGATCGTTGACCGGGGCCCCAGCAGCAAGCTCGCTTGGTACTGTAGCGACAGTGGCGCAGGAGATTCCTTCGGCCCCAGTGGGCACCGTACACGAGTGGCGGATTCGCTTCGCTCCCGGCGCCGAAATGATGTCGAATGGCGCCGACCCACTGCTTCTGCTGCGCGAACTCAGCCAGATGGGCGAGCTTCGCGTGACCGCGAGTATGGAGTCGGTTCCGCCGATAGCGGAGATGAACCCGGAGCGGTGCTATGTGAGTTGGGAGATGGTCCTTGCGACTGCCGCAACGTGCGAGTCGATCCGCGATGTTTTCATTTTTGTGGAAGACTGCTGCGAGCTTACGGTTGAGCGCGTTCCAGCTAAGGCGGAAGAGCCGACGGCGACCGCGCCACAGGCGAGCGAGGAACAACGGCCAGCCTTCGGGCGTCGCGCCGACGATCGCGAGTCGAGCATTCGCGTACCCGCTGCGAAACTGGATGAGCTGGTGAACCTGGTGGGCGAGCTGGTGACCGTGCAGGCTCGGATGAGCGAACTGGCGGCGCGCCGGGACGATCCGGACATACGCGAAGTTGCGGAAGAGATAGAGCGCCTCACGTCCTCGCTGCGCGACAACTCGATGAGCATTCGCATGCTCCCCATCCGCGCAACGTTTGAGCGGTTCCGGAGGCTGGTTCACGACCTGGCCAGAGACCTGCACAAGGACGTAGAGCTTACCATCGAGGGCGCCGAGACAGAACTGGACAAGACGGTCATCGATCAACTGAACGATCCGCTGATGCATCTGATCCGCAACAGTATGGACCACGGGATCGAGCCTTCGAGTGTTCGTGTTGCGGCGGGCAAGCGGCCAACGGCAAAGATTCATCTCTCAGCGCGTCATTCCGGCGCCAATGTTCTTATCACCGTGCAGGACGATGGAGGCGGCATCAATGCAAACGCAGTGCGTGCGCGCGCCATTCAAAAGGGACTGATCTCAGCCGACGCCAAGATCACAGAGGCGCAGGTGTTTGCCTTAATCCTCGAAGCGGGCTTTTCAACAGCTGCCCAGGTCACGGACGTATCCGGGCGCGGAGTTGGAATGGACGTAGTGCGCCAGAGAGTGGAAGCGCTGCGTGGAACGATCGACATCGCGAGCAAGCCGGGTGATGGGACAACCGTCACTCTGCGCCTTCCGCTCACTCTGTCCATCATTGACGGACTGCTGGTGCGCGTGGGGCAGGCCTACTTTGTTCTTCCTCTTGCCAACACGCTCGAATGCATCGAGCTGACCAGGCAGGACATTGAAAACGCAAACGGAAAGCATCTGGCGAACGTGCGCGGGGAG
>Ga0302320_10023453_pt1 | contig 12112 bp, 7 predicted proteins | sample Bog_T0_3_FD_202130 | JGI IMG/M metagenome (GOLD analysis project Ga0302320, IMG submission 202130) | Peat permafrost microbial communities from Stordalen Mire near Abisko, Sweden - Bog_T0_3 | ecosystem: Environmental > Terrestrial > Soil > Wetlands > Peat | place: Sweden: Abisko, Stordalen Mire...
GGTACAGAGTTTCGACGAGCGAAGTTTTGTATTCGCCCGCGTTGTCGAGGCTGTTCGGCCCCTGGTAGGGCGAATGGAAGCCGGGCTTGGCCTGGAAGATGGTGTTCGTTTGGCCGGAAATCCAATAGCGCGCCGTCCGGCTGTGGGGAAACATGGTCAGGTCGGGATCGGGCGTGTTCACCGCTTCCGGCAGACTGGCAACGTGGTCCGCAGCGCCAGGGTCCTCGCTGGATGCGGCGCCCGGCTTTGTCTGTGAAGATGGGGGTGTTTGCCTCGTTGGCGGAGCGGAGGCTGCGGACTGCTGGAACAGGGTGATTCCAGTTCGCGCGAACAGGAGCGGCGCGTCGGGAAGATCGCCCGAACAGTTTGCCGATTGCGCAGGCCCCATCTTCGAGCAAAACAGCAACGAAAGTATAAGAAGCCGATGCCGCAATACCCCGCCCTCCGGGCTTATGACAACAGAGATGATCTTCGCCGCGGAGTTTTGCAGTCTTGTTACAAACTCACGCAGTATCCAGCTGGAAATCGCCGGGGAAGGGCCAAAACCGCAGTAGACTATTTTCAGAGTCATTTATAACATATCCCCTTACCATATAAAACATGAGCCATACCGAGCGGGAAAAACAGAAACTTGTGGCCCGGATTCATCGTATCCGCGGTCAGGTGGACGCCATTGAGCGGTCCTTGACGACGGACGATGATTGCGCGGCGCTGCTGATGCTGCTGGCCAATGTGCGTGGCGGCATTAACAGCCTGATGGGCGAGGTGCTGGAGGACCATATCCGGAACCACATGGCTCAGGGAGAGAAGCCCACGATGCCCTCGACGGAGGTCGCCGAGGATCTGATTGAGCTCGTGCGCGCCTATCTCAAGTAGGATTCCGGCGCCTCGCTGGATTGAAGCCGGCTGACGCGGATCGCGGGCGACCAGAGCCGTCCTGAACGCGCATCCATCGGAAAGCACATCCACCGGGGCATTGTTCCGCTTTTCATGGCGGCGTAAACGAACTGTAACAATCGGGACGAAGAATCGAAGCTGCAGTTCTTAAGGGGGAGAAGTCCGTGAGAAAGACAGACATTATCGTGGCTGCGGTGGCGGTGTGTGCAGCCATTTCCGCCGGGGCTCAGAAGATCAACGGAGCGGGGGCATCGTTCCCGTATCCCATTTATTCGAAATGGTTCAGTGAATACAGCCAGCAGCATCCAGGCGTGGAGATCAACTACCAGTCGATCGGATCGGGCGGCGGGATCCGCCAGGTGACCACAGGGACCGTGGACTTCGGGGCCAGCGACATGCCGATGAGCAACGACCAGTTGTCGTCGTCGAAGGTGAAGCTGGTGCATGTGCCGACGGTTCTGGGCGCGGTGGTGCCGGTATATAACATCCCGGGCGTGGGCAACGATCTGAAATTTGCGCCTGATGTGCTCGCGGACATCTACCTCGGGAAGATCGCGAACTGGAACGACGCGCGGATTGAGAAAGACAATCCGGGGGTGAAACTGCCGAACCAGGACATCTTCGTGGTTCATCGTTCGGATGGCAGCGGAACGACGTTTATCTTCACGGATTATCTATCGAAGGTGAGCCCGGAGTGGAAGAGCAGCGTGGGCGCGAATTCGGCGGTGGCGTGGCCGAAGGGCATCGGCGGCAAGCAGAATGAAGGCGTGGCGGGACTGGTCCGGCAGATGCCGGGATCGATCGGTTATGTCGAGCTGATTTATGCTTTGCAGAACAAGATTCCGTTCGGGTATGTGCACAACCACGCGGGCACCTGGGTGAAGGCGAGCATCGAGGGGGTGACGGAAGCGGCGGCGTCGGTGAAGACGATGCCGGCAGACTTCCGGGTTTCGATTACAGATGCGCCGGGAAAGAACGCGTATCCAATCGCGAGCTTCACGTGGTTGCTGATCCCGATCCATGCGAACGATGCGTCGAAAGGGAAAGTGATTAAGGACTTCCTGGACTGGATGCTGGCTCAGGGCGAAGGCCAGGTGGCAACCCTGGATTATGCTCCGTTGCCGCAGTCCGTTGCGGATAAGGTCAAGGCCACGGTGGATAAGCTGCAGTAGCGATCCCGCGGCGCCGCCAATGGGCACTGCGGAGGTAGGGCGGGTTGTTGATCAGAAGAGGGGCGCGCTTTAGCGAGTGCGCCCTTTTTCCCGTTCGATTCCGGTTCGCGCGTCGATTCGGCCGGTCCAGCGTGCTGTGGACGGTTTATTTCCTTATTTTTCATGGCGATTAACGTGGCGTTCAAAAACCCGGGGTAGGGTGGACGAGTCGTGAATCTGCGCATTCAGGAACCCCAAACACCAAGAACTCCGGATCAGGCAGCCCCCGTTGGCGGGTTGGCGGCGGTCACCGCAAGCGAGCCGGCGTCGCCGATTCGATTGTTTCTGCAAAGCCGAGGCAACTCCGCGATCGCGGACGGCGCCTTTCGCTGGATCATGCTGCTGTGCGCCCTGAGCATCTTCGCCATCGTGGCGCTGATTGCCAATGAGCTGGTGGTGAGCTCCAAACTGACGCTGACGAAGTTCGGGTTTAAGTTTTTCGTGGGAAGCGCCTGGGATCCGGTGAACGAGGATTTCGGGGCGCTGCCGTTCGTCTACGGAACGCTGGTTTCTTCGCTGGTGGCGCTGGTGATTGCCGTGCCGCTGGCCGTTGGGGTGGCGATTTTTCTGACCGAGATGTGCCCGAAGGCGCTGCGCGGCATTTTGTCGTTTCTGACGGAGTTGCTGGCGGCGATTCCGAGCGTGGTGTATGGGCTGTGGGCGATATTTGTGCTGGTGCCGCTGCTGCGCGGCTACATCGATCCGATCCTGATCAAGCTGCTGAGCTGGACGGGCTTGTTCACGGCTCCGGACTTTGGGATTGGGATGTTCGCGGCCGGGGTGATTCTGGCCATTATGATTCTGCCGATCATCTCGTCGCTGACTCGCGAGGTGATGACGGCGGTGCCTTACTCGCAACGCGAGGCGGTGCTGGCGCTGGGTGCGACGCGCTGGGAGATGATCCGGATGGGGGTGCTGCGGAATGCGCGCATCGGCATCGTCGGGTCGGTGATTCTGGGCCTCGGCCGCGCGCTGGGCGAGACGATGGCGGTAGCGATGGTGATCGGGAGCAGCCCGACGATTTCGAAGTCGCTGCTGGCGCCGGCGGCGACCATGGCCAGCGTGATCGCGAATGAGTTTGCGGAGGCCTCCGACGACACCTACCGGAGCGCGCTGATTGAAATCGGGCTGGCGCTGTTTCTGGTGACGATTGTGGTGAACATCTGCGCGCGGCTGCTGGTGTGGGCGGTGACGCGCGGCGCACCGGCGAGGGCGACGTAAGCGACGCCTATGGAGAAACAACTCAAGTCGAGCACGGCGAACCGGCGCTGGCGGTGGTTGATGAACCATCTGGCGTCGGTGCTGGCGGTGCTGGCCACGATTCTGGTGATTGCTCCGCTGGTGGCGATTTTTATCGACCTGGTCTACAAGGGCACCAGTTCGCTGAATCTGAATTTCTTTACGAAGATTCCGGCTCCCGTTGGCGAAGAAGGCGGAGGCATGGCGAACGCCATCGTCGGGTCCGCGGTGCTGCTGGGATTGGCGAGCCTGTTGGGAATCCCGATGGGGATTGCCGCAGGTATTTATCTCGCGGAATATGGGCGGGGGACGAAGCTCTCCAACGTGGTTCGGTTCACGGCCGACGTGCTGAACGGCGTGCCGTCCATCGTGATGGGGGTGGCGGTTTACGCGCTGGTGGTGGTGCCGTCGAAGGGTTACTCGGCGCTGGCCGGAGGCGTAGCGTTGGGGATCATGATGATTCCGACCGTGGCGCGGACGACAGAAGAGATGTTGCTGATGGTCCCGAACTCGATTCGGGAAGCGGCGCTGGGACTGGGGGTTCCGACCTGGCGGTCGATGGTTTCGATCACACTGAAGACGGCGATGCCGGGGGTGATTACAGGATGCATGCTGGCATTTGCCCGCGTGGCGGGCGAGACGGCCCCCCTGATTTTTACCGCGTTTGGCAATCAGTTCTGGAGCACCTCGCTCAACCAGCCGATTGCGGCGCTGCCGCTGCAGATTTACGTCTATGCTCTCTCCCCTTATGACGAATGGCACCGGCTGGCCTGGGCTGGATCGCTGGTGCTGATTGCGTTGATTGTGGTTTCGGTTTCTCTGGTGCGGTACGTAACCACGCGCGGCGTGCTGAAAGGGGCGAGCTAAGGATGGGGGTCAGCATCGAGGTCAACAGCCTCAACGCATGGTATGGGACGAACCACACCCTGCAGGACATCACGCTGCACATACCGGCGAATGAGGCGACGGCGCTGATCGGGCCTTCGGGTTGCGGGAAGTCGACCTTCGTGCGGTGCCTGAACCGAATGCACGAGACGAATCCGATCGGCAAAGTGACCGGGGAAGTGAAGGTGGGCGGAGTCGACATTTACAGCGACATTTCCGCAGTGGAGGTGCGGCGGCGCATCGGGATGGTGTTTCAGCGGCCGAATCCGTTTCCGACCATGTCGATTTACGACAACGTGGCTTCGGGGTTGCGGCTGAACGGGTATCGGAACCGGCGCGTGCTGGATGAGGTGGTGGAGCGGTCGCTGAAGCATGCGGCTCTTTGGGATGAAGTGAAGGACGACCTGAAGAAGAAGTCGGGGGCGAGCCTGTCGGGCGGGCAGCAGCAACGGTTGTGCATCGCGCGGGCGCTGGCGGTGGACCCGGAGGTGCTGCTGATGGACGAGCCGGCGTCGGCGCTGGATCCTGTATCGACGGCGAAGATCGAGGACCTGATTTTTCAGCTGAAAGTGCAGTACACGATCGTGATCGTGACCCACAATATGCAGCAGGCCGCGCGCGTGGCCGAACGAACGGGCTTTTTCCTGAACGGAAAGATGATCGAATTCGATTCGACGCACAAGATATTCACGAATCCCAGCGACAAACGGACGGAAGATTACATTACGGGCAGGTTCGGATAATGGTGCGAATCCGTTTTCATCAAAACCTCGACGATCTGAAGGAAAAGCTGCTGGTCATGGCAGGCATGGCGGAGCAGTCGATCCAGAGGGCGGTGGAAGCGTACCGGGTCCGCGATCTCTCGATTTGCGACCTGGTGGATCGCGGCGAGATGGCGATCAACCGGCTGGAACGGGAGATCGACCAGATGGCGCTGGACCTGCTGGCGATGGAGCAGCCGATGGCCATCGATCTGCGCTTTATCCTGGCGGTGATCAAGATCAATGCGGATGTGGAGCGAGTGGGGGACTCGGCGCGGGTGATCAGCGACCGGGTGCGGGAGTTGCAGGCATTTCCGGCAGCCGAACTGCCGATCGACATCCCGAGGATCGCGAATCTGGCCAGCGGGATGGTGCGCAAGGCGCTGCAGGCGTTTATCGAAGGCGATGCGGATATGGCGGAAGCGGTTCTCTCGATGGACGACAGCGTGGACAAGTTGAACGGGGGAGCGCATTACGCACTGCTGAATCTGATGAAGAAGGAAGCGAGTTTGGCTCCGCAGGCGCTGAATGCGCTGATGATCTCACGGTCGCTGGAACGGGTGGCCGATCACGCGACAAATATCGCGGAAGACGTGATCTTCTGGGTGCGCGGGGCGGATGTGCGGCACAACGTGGGCATTTCGACCGGAAACAGCCAGCGCGGCAGCTAGTCAGGGTACAGGGAACAGGTTGCAGGTTTCAGGGCGCCCTACACCGAGCACCGAGAACTATTCGCGGTCCGGGTCCCAGTGGTCGAGCACGCGGATCGCCGGATAATACAGGCCGAGACGAATGGGTGTTTCGACACCGTGCTGGGCGCGCAGGGCGCCTGCATAAGCGAGGAGTTGGGGAGCGTACACAGCGCGTTCCTGCTGCAGGAAAAGCGCACCGGACTCGACCTGACCGGTCTTGTAGTCAATCACCCAAAGACAATCTGAGCCTTCGGAGAGCGGCGCGGGGCCTGCGCGAAAGACGCGGTCGGCGCGCAACGTGCGGAGGAGACGGCCCGGATCGCCGGGGACGAATCCTGTCCAGGAGACTTCTGACCGCGCTTCAGGATGCTGGGCGAGAATCCAGCGGCAGACCGGATCGGCGGCGCAGGCGAGCAGCAGATTCGTCACCATGTCGGTCGCTGATTTGAGGGAGTCGCCGGTTAGTGCGTAAGCGCGCAGGACGGCCGCAGCCCGGGCGCGGAGTTGAGCCGCCGGAGCGGAGTCGCGGCGCACCAGTTCGGAATCGAGAACAGCCAGTTCGGGGCCAAACCGTTCGAGGAGGGTGTGAACGGCGGAGCCGATGAGGCGAGACTGCCGCTTGCCCTGAGGGCGGGCGAATTCGTCGGAGCCGGGCTGGGTGACAGAAAGAGAGCCGAGAATTGTTACATTGACGGTTACATTTTCACCAGCGGTGACTGGGGGCACGAAGCCGAGGGGAAGGCGGCGAAGGGTCAGACGCGGAGTTGAATCCGCAACCGCGGCAACTTCCTCGAGCAGGCCGGGCGTGGGGAAGGTGACGACTCTGGCCGGTGCTGGCGCGGCGGCCTGCGCCTCGCGATGGAAGGACTCGAACTCAGCCTGAAGAGCGGGCCACGCCGTCCTGAGCAGGCTGTCGGATTCGACTTTCAGTCCCGACGAGGACGCGACGGCGGTGCCGAAGAGATGCAGCTCGCGGCGGGCGCGCGTGCAGGCCACGTAGAGCAGGCGCTTGCGTTCTTCGTCGAAGCGAATCTGGCGTTGTTTGCGGACCCATCGGTAGAGGGGGTCGTTGTCTTCCCCCTGGAGTCCGAGGGGAGCGACCAGAAACTCGGTTTCGCCGGGAGTTTGAGGTGCGGAGGACGAGGGACGCACGCGCTCGAGGGAGCAGACGAGGGGATTTCTGTCGGAAGATGAGGAGCGGTCGAGGCCAGGGACCAGGACAACGTCGAAGCCGAGGCCCTTGGCCTTGTGGATGGTCATCAGCTGGATGCCGCAACGCTCGTCGACAGCGGGGTCGGGTTGGGCGAAGAGGCGGTTGAACTCGGCGTCGAATTCGGCGGTCGAGGGAGCGAGGCCGTCGGGTGTAACCGCGTCGAGCATGGAGAAGAAGACCTGAGCGTTTTCGTAAGCGGCCGCATCGATGCACGCGGGACCGCCAAGAGTGTGCCAGGTGCGTTCGATCCAGGAGGCGAAGGAGGGAGATTCAGACTGACGCCAGCGCAGTTCGAGGGCGCGGCGGAGAATGGCTTCGGTACGTTCGAGGCGCTGGCGGCCATCGGGCGAAAGAAGTTGCTGGTTGCGATCGAGCAGGGCGCGATGGATGAGTTCGAGGACGGAGATGTTCTTCGATGCTGGGTCATCGGAGCCGGTGAGGCGATGGAGGTCGGAGAGGGTGAGGCCGCACCACGGTGCGCGCAGCACAGAGAGCCACGCGATGCGATCCATGGGATGGAGAAGGGCGCGGGTGAGGGCAAGGAGGTCGAGCAATTCCTGGCGTTGGGAGAGATGTTCAATTTCGACGGCGCGAAACGGGATTTTGTTGTGCCGCAGCAGCGGGATGAGCTGAGCCAGGTGAGGACGGGCGCGGACGAGGACGGCGACGCGATATTCCTCTTTATTGGCGCGGGCGCGCTCGATGGGAGGAACATGGCTCTCGAGGATGCGGAGAAGATCGCGGGCTTCCTGGCGCTGTGCCTCAGTAACTTCGGGGAGGGTAGGGCGGCGATCGGCGGAACCGATGATTTGGGGATGGATGTGGACGGAATTTTCGGACGGCGCCGGGGATGCGGAGTCCGCTTCGACAAAACCGACGGCGGCGGCTCCGGGAGGCGCTTCTTCCGCACAGATAGCGGTGAACATTGTGTTCAGAGGCGCAGTGAGACCCTGGTGTGAGCGGAAGTTGACGGAGAGCTGCAGTGGGAGGCAGCGAAGGAGGTTGTCGGCAGAGCCCACGCCGTGATCGCGGACGTGGGTGAAGAGCTCGACTTCGGCCTGGCGAAACATATAGATGGACTGCATGGGATCGCCGACAAGGAAGACGGTGGGCGGATGTTCTCGGGCGCCGGCGTTTTCGCTTTCAACGTCATCGGAGGCCTGACGCCAGGCAGCGACGAGCGCGGAGACCAGTTCATGCTGGCGGCGGGAGGTGTCCTGGAATTCGTCGATGAGCAGGTGGCGGATGTTGCCGGTGATATCGGTAATGCGTTCACGGGCGGCGTCGAGTACAGCGAGGGAGGCGATAGTGAGCTCGGTGAAGTCGACCTGATTGCGCTGGGCGAAGACGACCTTGAGTTCGCCGACCGCCTGACGCAATACCGTGAAGATGGAGCGGAGAGATGTCCACTGGGCTTCGGTGTAGTGGGCGGGCGGAAGATTGCGGATAGCGCATAGGGCGGGGAACAACCGGGGCGTGTTCCGGAGCCGGTTAAGGAGAGCCAGCATAGCGTCCTTGCGCTGCTTCGCTTCGCGGCCGGTGGCCGGAAAGCCCTGACGGATATCGACCGACTGGCGCCATTCGCCATCTTTCTTGAGGAGGAAATCGCAGAGGGCTTTCCATTGCTCGACCGGCATGGCGGGGGAGAGGTCGTCGATGTCGGTGAGGCATTCGTTCCCGTTGGAGCGCGCGTCGCGCACCGATTGCAGAAGCTGTGTGCGGATCGGTTCGGCGGAGAGAAGTTGACAGGCTGCGGAGAGGACGCGGTGAGCTTCGCGTTGGAACGGGGCCTCGAGGTGGTTGCGTGCCAGGCTCCAATTTTCTTCCGTCATGGACTTCGAGAGTGGGAAGGCTGGCTCCCATTGATCGCGGACCTCGAGCATTTGCGCAAGAAGCGATTGGCAGTCGGAGAGGCGATTGTCGCGGAGATCGAGGAGGCGAGCGAGGGCCTCATCCAGTGCGGCATCGGGACCGCCGAGGCGCTCGAGGGTCTGGCGAGCGGCCAGAGCATAAAGGGCGCTGGCATCGTCGACGGGCTGGAAACGGCCACCGAGGCGTGCCAGTAGCGGGCGATCGTGGGCAATGCGGAGGCAAAGCGAGTCGATAGTTTCGATGGCGAGACGCTGGGGATGTTCGAAAATGTTCCACCCTCGGCGCTCGGCGTTCGCCAGAGCATCGCGGGCGAGGGCGATGCGGGACGGATCGCCGGAGGGAGAGGGGCGGCGGCCGGCGGCTGCTTCCAGATCGGAAAGCACACGGGAGCGCATTTCGCCGGTGGCGGCGCGGGTGAAGGTGATGGCGAGAATCTCTTCCGGCTCGTCGACGGTCGCGAGGAGACGGAGATAACGGCGCGTGAGCAGATCGGTTTTACCGGAGCCGGCGGGCGCCTCGACGATGACGGAGTGGCGGATGTCGAGGGCGGCTTCGCGCGCGGCAGCGTCGGCGGGGGCTTCGATAAGGAGGTCAGTCATCGATGGCCTCCTCGGCCTGCGCGGAGCCCGCCGTGACGAGGTTGTGCTCTGCAACGCGGCAGAGGGATTGGAAGTGGCAGAGGTCGCAGGCGCGGGGGCGGGGGTCGACGGCTGCATCGCCCCGCAGGAATTCCTGAGCGAGCTTTTCGAGAGCCTCGGCCCATTCGTCGCGCATGGAAGGGGAATAAGGATCCTTGACGATAGATTCTTTTGCTCCGATGGAGGTGGAGAGCTGCGCACGGGCGTCGCGCACACGGCCTTCGAAGTCGTTTTCGCCGGCGCGGATCTTTGCCATCACGATGCCGCTGAGATTCTCGACGTTGCCGTAGGCGGCATAGAGAGGAAGCTGGGGGTCTTCGGGACGGTCGCCCTGCCAGCTGGAGGTGGAAATCTGGCCGGTTTTGTAGTCGATAAGGAGACGGCTGCCGTCTTCGAGGAGGTCGATGCGGTCGGCGCGGAGGTTGAGGCGCAAGTCGCCAACGTGAACGCCTTCGAGGCGCTTCTCGCAGGCTTCAACGGTGAAGGGCTGGCGTCCGGCTTCGAGGGTGAGCCAGCTCTCCAGCAGATTCAGGAGCCGCCGCTTTTCGGCGGCGAGGCAGGCCTGTTGCCAGGGATCGGTGAGGGCTGAACCGAATTCGGCGCGGAAAGCTTCGTCGATGTGATTTTCAAGAATAGCGGGGATTCGTTTTGTCGCAAGCGCGGTTACGATTTCTTCTCGATTGTGCAGAGACGCCGGGCCGGACGGCGAAAAGAGACGCTCCATGACCCTGTGAAGGAGCCTGCCTTTTTCCGAGGGGCTGATGCCCCAATCGGTTTCGTCGATAGGCTGAGCCCGGAGGCGTTTGGCGGCGAAGGCCTGGAAGGGGCAGGCGGCCTGGCGCTTGAGGACCTCGGATCCGCCGGCATTTTGTTCCTGGGGCCAGGGGAGCACGCCTGAATCGTCGGCGATGGTCTCAAGGGAAACGACTGGGAGCGGCGGCGGCGCAGGCGCGAGGGTAGCGGTAGTCTGCGGCCGCTCACCTGCGGGAAAGAGGGTGGCGATGAGGGGCGAGGGGCGCAGCTCGGTGTCTTTGTCGCGCTCGGCGCAGCTGAAGACGATATGTGGCGCGGAATTGAGCAGCCGGGTGGTCACGATTTGGGCGAGGTTCCAGTCATCGTCCGGCGTGGCGTGAGGCATGGAAAACTGGCGCTGGATGGCGGCCGGGAGGAGCGGATGGAGGCGGCCGTGGCGAGGCCAGGCCGCGTCGTCTGTGCCGAGGAACCAGATGGCGTCGAATTGCTGGCCCGAGGACTCGAAGGGGCCCATGATCCGGATGGGCGCGTCGTGGGATTCGGCGGAAAAGATGGATTCGCGGGCGTGGCTTTCGAGAAGGGTCACGAAATCGGCATAGCTGTAGCGGCTGCCATCGAAGTCGAGGAGGGCGATTTCGTCGAGCAGGCGCTGCCAGCGCTGGAGGGCCTGGAACTGGACGGAATCCGGGGAACGCTCCCCAGGCCACGCAACGCTGTCGAGAAGAAGGGGCACAAGCTCGCTCCAGGCAGAGGCGGGGCGGGAGCCGGCGAGGAGTTTGTTGTTCTCCGCAACGCGCAGCAGGGCGCTGAGATGGTGGTGGAGGGTGCGCAAGGCGGGTTGCGCGGCGAGCGAATCGCGGTAGCTGACGAGGGACCGCTCCGGTGAGAGCAGGCCGTAGCGGCGCTGGCGGGCGTCGTGGGTCGCCAGGGGCGGATTATTTGTAACAGTGTCGGCGACGAATCCCGAGAGCAGCAGCCAGGAGATTTCTTCCTCGTGAAGAGGGCGGCCAATCCACAGCAGGAGGAGGAGCGCAGAGCGGATCGCGGGGATATCGGCAAGCGGCTGGCCCAGCGAAAACTCCCAGGGCAGCGGGGAGAAGGGCCGGCGAATGTCCTCGGTTGCGGGCAGCAGAACGCGGCGGAAGGTGCGATCCATCGGGCCGCGAGTGGCATCGATACTGGAAACCAGGACGGCGATGGAGGCCGCGGGATTCGCGAGCAGCAGGTCACGAGCCCAGGCTGCGCAGGCGGCAATTTCCTCGCGCAGATGCGTCGCGGCAAGCCAGGAGCGCTGCGGGGGTTGTATCGCCGCCTCGGGGTGAAAGCCGGCGATGCCCATGCCGCGGGAGCGGAGGGCGGCGAGAAAGCTCTCCTGCGCCGGCGTGGTGCGGTCGAATCCGACGAGGAGGACTTCTTCGGGGAAGCCGATGTGTTGGGCGTCCTCAGCCAGCGGGGTGAGGGCAGATTCGAGCTGGCTGGAGCTGAGCCAGCCGTGGCTGAGGCAGGTTCGTTCGAACTCATCGGCCCAGAGGCGGAAGCGCTCGGCATCGGATTGATCCTGACCAGAACCCCAGGAGCCGCGGCGGGCGGAGTGGGCATTGAAGGCGGAAAGGAGATACCAGGCTTCCATCGCGAGAGCGGCGATGGAAGCCCGCGAGACGAACGGGGTATCGTCGTTGCGGAGGATGCGGGTCCAGAGGGCGCTCTCCTGGAGGGGCGTGAGGAGAATGGGAGCGTTGGACGCGAAGAAGGCGTGGTCGCGCCAGAGACCGCGCAGCCAGGAATCCCAGTCCAGCATGGCGGGCGAGGGCCAGATGGTGTGGCCGGCCGCGCGCTGGTCTTCCGCGAAGCGGAGTTGCAGGACACGAGCAGCGCGTGGGTTGGCGGCGACGATGGTGGCGCCGCGCCGGAGCGCATCGGCGATAGAGCGGGCCAGCGGCACGGGGGAACT
>Ga0302320_10023455_pt1 | contig 12111 bp, 7 predicted proteins | sample Bog_T0_3_FD_202130 | JGI IMG/M metagenome (GOLD analysis project Ga0302320, IMG submission 202130) | Peat permafrost microbial communities from Stordalen Mire near Abisko, Sweden - Bog_T0_3 | ecosystem: Environmental > Terrestrial > Soil > Wetlands > Peat | place: Sweden: Abisko, Stordalen Mire...
CCGCGGCGGACGGACCCGCGGCCTGCCCGTGGCTGGTCTGCCACACCCGGCCCCGGTGCGAGAAGAAGTTCGCCGCGCTGATGGCCGCCGAGGGATTCGGGCACTACCTTCCGCTGGTGCAGAGCGTGCGGCGGTACGGAAGGCAGACCAAGCGCTTCTCGAAGCCCCTGTTTCCCGGGTACGTGTTTGCGACCGTGCCCCCGGACAAAAAGACCCGCATCTACCAGCAGGACCTTCTCGCACGGGCAATCCCGGTGGACGACGAGGCAACGTTTCTCGGCCAGCTGGCCGACGTGCGGGCCATGGTCGCCTCCGGGTACGAGCTGACGCTCCTTCCGCTCCTGGCCCGGGGCCGGCGCGTGAAGGTGGTCGGCGGCCCGCTTCACGGGCTCGAGGGATACGTGGACGATCCCACCAATCCCCAGGGGGTCGTGCTCTCCGTGGATGTCCTCCGGCAGGGCCTTCTGGTCAAGGTGCCGGCGGAACACCTCGTGGCGGTGCCGTGAGAAGCCGGCGATGAACCTCCCCAACGCCATCACCCTGTCGCGCATTCCGTGCATGTTCGTCATCGTCGGGTTCATGTACTGTTCCTGGCCGGGGGCGGCGTCCCTTGCATTCTGGCTCTTCATCGCCGCGGCGATCGGCGACTGGTTCGACGGCTACCTCGCCCGCAGGCAGGGAGTCGTCTCGAATTTCGGGAAGCTCATGGACGCGCTGACCGACAAGATCATGGTCCTGGGGCTCGTCCTCGCGTTTGTGGACCAGCATGTGCTCCCGGTCACGCTGGCGCTGATCACCCTGTGCCGGGAGTTCCTGATCACGGGCCTGCGCATGGTCGTGGCGGCCAAGGGGGTGGTCGTGCCGGCCGACCGAGGAGGCAAGTCGAAGACGCTCACCCAGCTGATCGCGCTTGGTTTTCTTCTTGGCGCTCCCATGGCCCTGCGCGACTGGGGAAGGTTCCTTCCATGGGACCTGACGGCGTTCTCGGAGGCGGCCCGTCGCGTGGGCGTCGCCATCTTTGTTGTCGGCACGGCCCTCGCCGTGTGGTCGGGCTGGCGCTACGTGGCGCGGTACCGGAGCCTCATCTTCGGGCCGAACGATTGAATGAAATTCAACCAGCCCGCATGGCCGCGCAGCCTCACCACACCCGTGGTCCTGGGCATTGCCACACTCGGGCCGGTCGGGCGCAGGCTGCCGGCGCCCGGCACCTGGGGAACGCTGGCCGGCCTCCTCTATTTTCGCGCGGCGTTTGCGGGTCTCGGGCTCGCCGGCGGGCTGGCCCTGGGCACGCTTGGGGCCTGGGTGGCCGTTGGAATCTGCGGCGAGGCGGAGCTCCGGCTCGGACGCAAGGACCCTTCCGAGGTCATCCTCGACGAGGTCGCGGCCGTGCCTTTTTGCTTCCTCGGTTGGTCCTCGCTGCACCAGGCGCTGCCAGGGTGGGTCCTGTTCCTGCTGGGGTTTGCGGTTTTCCGCTTCTTCGATATTAACAAGCCTTCGTTCATCAATAAGATGCAGGACCTGCCCGGCGGATGGGGGATCGTGGCCGACGACCTTGCGGCGGCGCTGGCCACGTGCGCGGTCCTGCACCTCGCGGCCTGGGGTTGGTTGTCAGCCCGTGCAAACTGATTGCCGTCCCGTGTCCCTGCCTCCTCAATCCACCTCCCCCATGCGCCATTGCATTTACCCCGGCACCTTCGACCCCATCACCTATGGGCACCTCGACGTGCTCGGGCGCGCCGCAAGGCTCTTCGACCACGTCACGGTCGCCGTTGCGCACAGCCCGGAAAAGGCGCCCCTCTTCACGGCCGAGCAGCGCATCGAGATGCTCCGCCCCAATGTGGCGGAGTACCCGAACGTCTCCCTGGCGACCTTCGGCGGCCTGCTCGGGGACTTTGCCCGTTCGCAGAAGGCCCTGGCGATCATCCGCGGCCTGCGGGCCCTTTCCGACTTCGAGTTCGAGTTCAACATGGCGCTCATGAACCGGCACCTGCAGCCGCAGATTGAGACCATCTTTGTGATGCCCAACGAGCAGTTCAGCTACACGAGTTCGTCCCTGGTGAGGCAGGTGGCGAAGTACGGCGGGGACGTCGGCAATTTCGTGCCCCCGAACGTGGCCGAAGCGCTGAAGAAGGCATTCGGCGCCAAGCCGTGATGCCTGGCATCCCGGGGGATGCGGGTGCCGGTGCACTAAAAAACCGCCTGCGGCGGCATGACCTTTTCCCCGCCGGTGCGTCATGCGGTTTCCAACCCTCTTCAACGCAACCCACCGAATGAGCTCCCCTCACTCCGATGAACCAGGCCTCGAAAGTCCCCGCAAACCGCGTTTCCGGGTCCGACCCATCTACGCAATCGGTGCGGTAGTCCTGGTCCTGCTGGGATCGATCTACTGGTACAACCACCGCAGCGAGGCGCAGCGATTCGGGGGGGCCGGCGGCGGGAGGGGCCGGTTCGGGCCTGGGGCCAACGGTCCGCTGCCCGTCGGGGTCAGGCCTGCGCGGGAGGGCGACATCCACATTTACCTGGGCGGGCTTGGGACCGTTTCCCCGCTGGCCACGGTCACCGTCAAGGCCCAGATCAGCGGCGTCCTCATGAAGGTCGCCTTCCAGGAGGGCCAGATGGTCAGGGAGGGCGATTTGCTCGCGGTCATCGACCCGCGGCCCTACCAGGTGGCCCTCGAGCAGGCCCAGGGGCAGCTCCAGCAGGCCAAGGCTCAACTGGAAGAGGCCAGGAATGACCTCGACCGCTACGTCACGCTGAGCCAGCAGGACTCGATTTCCAGGCAGCAGGTGGATGCGCAGCGAGCCCTGGTGACCCAGGACGAGGGCATGGTCCAGACGGACCAGGCGGCCATCGACGGCGCCCAGCTCAACCTGACGTACTGCCATGTGACGGCCCCGGTCTCCGGTCGCGTCGGCCTCCGGCAGGTGGACGCGGGCAACTACGTGACGCCAGGCGACTCCAACGGCCTGGTTGTCCTCGCGCAGATCAAACCGATCACCGTCCTCTTCACGCTTCCCGAGGACAATATTCCCCAGGTTGTGACCCGGCTGGCCTCCGGCGACCCGATCCCCGTGGACGCGTACGACCGCACGCAGACGGTGAAGCTCGCCTCCGGATTCGTCTCGACCATCGACAACGAGGTGGACCCGACCACCGGCACCGTGAAGGTGAGGGCCCTCTTTGCAAACGGCGACGCGAAGCTCTTCCCAAACCAGTTTGTCAACGTCCAGATGCTCCTGGACACCGACGAGGACGTGACCGTCATCCCCTCCTCGGCCGTCGAGCGGGGCGACCAGGGGGCCTATGTGTACCTCGTGAAGCCGGACAGCACGGTCACCGCACGCGTGGTCGAGTTGGGGCCCTCCGAGGGCGAGCGGGTCGAGGTGAAATCGGGCCTGGCTGTCGGCGACCGCGTCGTTGTGGACGGCGCCGACCGGCTCAAGGAAGGCGCCAAGGTGATCGTGCAGGCGCCCAACCGGCAGGGCCGGCCCGGCGGGCAGGGCGCATCCGGCCAGGGCGGCCATGCGTGGGGCCAGGGCGGCGGGGGGACCGGCAGCGGCCAGCAGCCCGCACAGGCAACCGGGAACTCCCATTGAGGCCGGGCACGGCAACCAGCGCGCCCGGACTTTCCCGATGAGTCCCTCCCGGATCTTCATCCAGCGACCCGTCGCGACAACGCTGCTGATGGCAGCGATCCTCATTGTCGGCATCGTTGCGTTCCGGTTCCTGCCCCTGTCCGCACTTCCCGAGGTGGACTACCCCACGATCCAGGTGCAGACGTTCTATCCCGGCGCGAGCCCGGACGTGATGATGTCCTCGGTCACCGCCCCCTTGGAGCGGCAGCTCGGGCAGATTCCCGGCCTGAAGCAGATGTCGTCCACCAGCTCGGTCGGGGCCTCGGTCATCACCCTTCAGTTCAGCCTCGATCTGAGCCTGGACGTAGCCGAGCAGCAGGTCCAGGAGGCCATCTACTCGGCGGGCAATGTTCTCCCGTCCGACCTGCCCACTCCGCCCGTGTACGCCAAGGTGAACCCGGCCGACGCCCCGGTCCTGTCGCTTGCACTCACCTCGACCAAGCTTCCCCTCACGGAGGTCGAGGACCTCGCCGACACACGCCTGGCGGGGAAAATCTCGCAATTGCCCGGGGTCGGCGTGGTGAGCATCGGCGGCGGCCAGAGGCAGTCGGTCCGGATCCAGGTCAACCCGAGGGCCCTCGCGGCCTACGGCCTGAACATCGACGACCTTCGCACGACGATCAGCAACGGGAACTCCAACAGCGCAAAGGGAAATTTTGACGGTCCCTCGCGCGCATACGCCATCGACGCGAACGACCAGTTGAAGTCCTCCAGGGACTACATGGCCCTGATCGTCGCCTATAGGAACGGCGCGCCGGTCCGGCTCTCCGACGTCGCCACCTCGGCGAGCGCGCCCGAGAACACGAAGCTCGGGGCCTGGGTCAACACGACCCCCGCCATTCTCCTGAACATCCAGCGCCAGCCGGGCGCGAACGTGATCGACGTGGTGGAGGGCGTCCGGGCCCTGCTTCCCTCCCTCGAGGCCTCGCTTCCCCCCGGCGCGATCGATGTGGGCATCCTCACGGACCGGACGACCACGATCCGCGCCTCGATCCACGACGTGGAGTTCGAGCTGACCCTGGCCGTCATCCTGGTGATCCTGGTGATCTTCATCTTCCTGCGCAACCTCCCGGCGACGATCATTCCCAGCCTCTCGGTGCCGCTGTCCCTCGTGGGAACGTTCGCGGTCATGTACCTTCTGGGCTTCAGCCTGAACAACCTTTCCCTCATGTCGCTGACGATCGCGGCGGGCTTCGTCGTCGATGACGCCATCGTCATGATCGAAAACATCGCCCGCTACGTGGAGAAGGGCGACCCGCCGATGGAGGCGGCCCTGAAGGGCTCCAGGCAGATCGGCTTCACGATCATCTCCCTGACGGTGTCCCTGATCGCCGTCCTGATCCCGCTGCTCTTCATGCCCGACGTCGTGGGGCGCCTCTTCCGGGAATTTGCAATCACGCTCGCGGTGACGATCCTCATTTCGGCGGTGGTCTCGCTCACGCTTGTGCCGATGATGTGCGCCCGGCTGGTCCGGCACCGGCCCGCCTCGTCCGAGCCGGCCTGGAGCCGCAGGGCGGGTGCCTGGTTCGACTCCCTCCTCGAGTTCTATGCGGGGCGGCTGCGCTGGGTCCTCGACCACCAGAGGCTCACGCTCGGCGTGGCCATTGGCACGCTGGCCCTGACGGCGCTGCTGTACGTGGTCATTCCCAAGGGTTTCTTTCCGGCGCAGGACACGGGCCTGGTCCAGGTGATCACCGAGGGCCCCCAGTCGATCTCCTATCCGGCCATGGCGGCGCGCCAGGAGGCGCTTGCCGAGGCGATCCTCAAGGACAAGGACGTCGTGAGCCTTTCCTCCTTCATCGGCGTGGATGGAACCAATGTGACGCTGAATGCCGGCCGGATGCTGGTGAACCTCCAGCCGCGGAGCCGCCGCTCCGACAACGCCGCCCGGGTCATCTCGAACCTCCAGCAGGAGACGGCCGCGGTCCCCGGCATCTCCGCCTTTTTCCAGCCGGTCCAGGACCTCACGATCGACGACCGGGTGGCCCGCACCCAGTACCAGTTCGTTCTCGAAAGCGCCAATCCCGGCGACCTGGTCAAATGGACGTCGGCCCTGGCCGAAAGACTCGGCCAGGTCCCCGAGCTTGCCGACGTCGCCACCGACCTTGCCCAAAAGGGGCTCGCGGCCTACCTGACCGTCGATCGCGACACCGCCGCCCGGTTCGGCGTGACCGCCGCCACGATTGACAACGCCCTCTACGACGCCTTCGGCCAGCGGATCGTCTCGACAATCTTCACCCAGTCAAACCAGTACCGGGTGATCATGGAGGCGACTCCCGCCCTCCAGAAGTCGCCCGAGTCGCTCTATCAGATCTACGTGCCTTCCTCGGGGGGCACCCAGGTTCCACTTTCGGCGATTGCGAAGGTGGAGGTGCGGGAGGAGCCGCTCCTCATCAACCACCTTGGCCAGTTTCCCGCCAACACAATCTCGTTCAATGTGCCCCCGGGAGGCTCCCTCGGCGACGCCGTAAAGGCGGTGCGCCGGGCGGAGAAGGCGATCGGAATGCCGGACGACATCCTCACGAGCTTCCAGGGCGCGGCTGCCGCCTTCGAGGCGTCGCTTTCGAGCGAGCTGTACCTGCTCCTGGCGGCGGTCCTGACCATGTATATCATCCTCGGGGTCCTCTACGAAAGTTTCATCCACCCGATCACGATCCTGTCCACGCTGCCCTCGGCCGGGATCGGGGCCCTGCTGGCACTGATGCTTGTCGGCGCCAGCCTCGACGTGATCGGGATCATCGGGATCATCCTGCTGATCGGCATCGTCAAGAAGAACGCCATCATGATGATCGACTTCGCGCTCGACGCGGAGCGGAACGAGGGGCTGCCGGCCCGCGAGGCCATCTACCAGGCATGCCTGCTGCGCTTCCGGCCGATCCTGATGACGACGATGGCGGCGCTCCTCGGCGCCCTGCCGCTGATGATCGGCAGCGGGACGGGCTCCGAGTTGCGCACGCCCCTCGGCATCACGATCGTGGGCGGCCTGATCGTCAGCCAGGTCCTCACCCTGTTCACGACCCCCGTCATCTACCTCGCGTTTGACCGCGTTGCTGTCCGGCTGCGCGAGCGGGCCGCGCAGGTCGTCGGCTCCCGGGAGCCCGCCGCATGAACCTCTCCGCGCCCTTCATCCGCAGGCCGGTCGCCACGACCCTGATCACGGCGGGAATCGCGCTCTCCGGGATGGCCGCGTATTTCCAGCTGCCCGTCTCCCCGGTGCCCAAGGTGGACATCCCCACCATCAACGTCTCCGCCTCGATGCCCGGCGCGAGCCCGGAGACGATGGCGAGCACGGTTGCGACGCCGCTGGAGCGCCACTTGGGAGCCATCCCGGACGTCACCGAGATGACGTCCCGCAGCCAGATCCAGAACACGCGCATCACCCTCCAGTTCGGACTCGACCGGGACATTGACGGCGCGGCGCGCGACGTGCAGGCGGCCATCAGCGCGGCGCGCGCGGACCTCCCGGCGGCCCTTCGGAGCCCCCCCAACTACCGCAAGAGCAACCCGTCCGAGGCCCCCATCCTGATCCTCGTCCTCACGTCCCCGACGCTGACCTCCGGCCAGCTGTACAAGGACGCGTCCAACGTGCTCCAGCAGGCCCTGTCCCAGGTTCCCGGGGTGGGAGAAGTGGATATCTGGGGCAGCTCGCTCCCGGCTGTCCGGGTGGAGCTCAACCCAACGGCCCTGTTCAAGTACGGGCTCGGCCTGGAGGATGTGCGGGCCGCCCTGTCCGCGGCCAACGCCAACAGCCCCAAGGGAGCCATCGAGGCCGGCGACACCCACTGGCAGATCTACAGCAACGACCAGGCGCGCACCGCGGCCGAGTACCGGCCCCTGATCGTCGCGTACCGCAAGGGGGCGGCCGTGCGCCTCTCCGACGTGGCCGATGTCGAGGAGTCCGTGGAATCCGTCCGCAATCTCGGGCTCTCCCGCGACCGCCGCGCCGTGATCGTGCAGATCCTGAGGCAGCCGGGGGCAAACATCATCGAGACGGTGGACCGGGTGAAGGCCCTCCTGCCGCAGTTGCAGGCATCCATCAACGGCGCGGCCCACATCGAGGTGGCGGTGGACCGCAGCACGACGATCCGGATCTCCCTCCGGGACGTGGAAATCACCCTGTTGATCGCAATCCTGCTCGTCGTGCTGGTCGTGCGGGTCTTCCTGCGGGACAACCGCGCCACCCTGATCCCGGCGGTCGTCGTCCCGGTGTCGCTCATCGGCACCTTCGGAGCGATGTACTTCCTCGGCTACAGCCTGGATAATTTCTCACTGATGGCCCTGACCATCGCGACCGGGTTCGTGGTCGACGACGCCATCGTCGTGATGGAGAACATCGTCCGGCACATGGAGGCCGGGGTTCCGCGCATGGAGGCCGCCCTGCTCGGCGTGCGCGAGGTGGGCTTCACGGTCCTTTCCATGAGCCTCTCCCTGATCGCCGTCTTTCTTCCCATCCTGCTGATGGGCGGGGTGGTAGGGCTTCTTTTCCGGGAATTCGCCGTCACGCTCTCAGTCGCGATCCTGATCTCGATGGTCGTCTCGCTGACAACCACGCCGATGATGTGCTCGCGCCTGCTCCGGCCCCACCTCCGCAGCGCGCCCGGTCGGATCCAGAGGGCGATCGACGCCGTTTTCAACGATCTGCTCCGCGGGTACGAGCGCTCCCTCACCTGGGTGCTCCGCCACGGCCGCCTGATCCTGCTCGTCCTCGTCGCCACGGTCGGCCTGAACGTGTGGCTGTACACCATCATTCCGAAGGGGTTCTTCCCCGACCAGGACACCGGCCGCCTCATGGGGTTCATCCAGGCCGACCAGAGCATCTCCTTCCAGCTGATGTCGAAGAAGCTCAAGCAGTTCATCGACATCGTGCAGGCCGATCCTTCGGTGGCGACGGTCGTCGGCTTCACCGGCGGCGGCGGGACAAACGCCGGCCAGATGTTTGTCGACCTCAAGCCCCTCGGCGAGAGGAAGGACGGGGTCCAGGCGATCATGACCCGGCTCCGGCCCAAGCTCGCGCGAGTCCCGGGGGCCTCGTGCTTCATGTTCAATCCGCCTGACATCTACATCGGCGGGCGCCAGAGCGTCTCCCTGTACCAGTACACGCTCTTTGCCGACGACATCCAGACCCTGAGGGCGTGGACGGTAAAGCTGGAGGATGCGCTGAAGACCGAACCCGCCCTGGTGGACCTCTACTCCGACCAGGACGACAACAAGGGGCTCCAGGCGAGCCTCAGGATCGACCGCGACACGGCCTCGCGGCTGGGGCTCACGGCCAGCCAGATCGACGGTTCGCTCTACGACGCCTTCGGCGAGCGCCAGGTTTCCACGATCTACGACTCGCTCAACCAGTACCACGTGATCATGGTTGCGGGGCGCAAGTACTGGGAGGACCCGAAAACGCTCAACGACATCTACATCAGCACCTCGGGGGGAGCCGTCACCGGCACCCAGTCCACGAACGCCGTGGCGGGGACGGTCCGGGTGGGCGCCGGCGGCTCGTCCTCGAGCCTCTCCGTCGCCGCCGATGCCGCGCGCAACGCCAGCATGAATTCCATCGCCACGGTGGGCCGGGGCTCGGCCTCGACGGGCCAGGCCGTGAGCACGAGCGCGGAACGGATGATCCCGCTTTCCTCCTTCACGCGCTTCGAGCCCACGACCACCTCTTTGGCTGTGAACCACCAGGGCCAGTCCGTCGCGGGCACGATCTCCTTCAACCTTCTCCCGGGCGCCTCCCTGAGCGACGCCGTGGCCGCGGTCACCCGCCAGACCGCGCTCATCCACATGCCCTCGTCGGTCCACGGCAGCTTCCAGGGCACGGCCGGCACCGCGCAGCAGACCAACGGCACCCAGCTGATCCTGATCCTCGCCGCCATCGTCTCCATTTACGTGGTCCTCGGCATCCTGTACGAGAGTTACGCACACCCGATCACGATTCTCTCCACCCTGCCGTCCGCCACGGTCGGAGCGCTTCTCGCGCTGATGCTGTTCAACGTCGAATTGAGCGTGATCGCCCTGATCGGCCTGTTTCTGCTGATCGGGATCGTCAAGAAAAACGCCATCATGATGATCGACTTCGCAATCGAGGCGGAGCGCAGCGGGGGCCTGAGCCCGCGCGACGCCATTTTCAAGGCAAGCCTGCTGCGATTCCGGCCGATCCTCATGACAACCCTGGCCGCCCTTCTCGGGGCTGTTCCGCTCGCGATCGGGTTCGGCGAGGGCTCGGAACTGCGGAGACCCCTCGGGATCGCGATCGTCGGCGGCCTGATTGTCAGCCAGCTGCTGACCCTGTTCACCACCCCGGTGGTCTACCTCTACGTGGACCGCGCCCGGCAGTGGTTCGCAAGGCGCCGGCCGGTCGCCGCGGTGCCGGCCGGTCCGGACGGAGATGCGGTGCCCGCCCCCCTCTAACAAACTATCATGGGCACAACGCTTTCGAAATTGGACCTAGGAACCCCGGGCTGGCGGCTGCCGGCCGTTGCCGCGGCGCTGGCCCTGGCGGCCGGCTGCACGGTCGGGCCGGACTACCGGCGGCCGGGCGCCCCGGTGCCTCCCGCCTTCAAGGAGGCCGCGGGTTGGAAACCCGCCGCGCCCGCGGACTCCGTCGGACGTGGGCCGTGGTGGACCGTCTTCCAGGATCCCGTGCTCGACGGCCTTGAGACCCAGGTGTCCTCCTCGAACTTCACCCTCCAGCAGGCCGCCGCCAACTACGAGGAGGCCCGCCAGGCGGCCCGCTCGGACCGGGCAACCCTGCTGCCGGACATCGCGGCCGACGGATCCGCGCAGCGCGACAAGTCCGGACCGTCCCGGGCGGTCTCGACCTACGGGGCTTCCCTTCAGGCCTCCTGGGAGCCCGACTTCTGGGGCAAAGCCCGGCGCACCACAGAGGCTGCGGTCGCGGCCGCCCAGGCGGACGCGGCGGACCTCGCCTCGGCAAGGCTGTCCACGGAGACCGCGCTCGCCCAGGACTACATCGGCCTGCGCATCCTCGACCAGAAGAAGCTCCTGCTGGACCGCGCGGTCGACGACTATGCGCGGACGCTCCAGATTGCGCGGAACAAGTACGCAGTGGGTGTGGCGGCAAAGAGCGACGTTCTCGCGGCGCAGACCCAGCTGGACAGCACGCGGGTCCAGGCGATCGACACCGGCGTCCAGCGCGCGCAGTTCGAGCATGCCATCGCCGTGCTCATCGGCCGGCCGCCCTCCGGCCTTTCGATCGAACCACGCGATGCCCTGGGGATCGGCATTCCAACCATCCCCGTCCAGGTGCCGTCCGACCTTCTCGAACGCAGGCCCGACATTGCGGCGGCCGAGCGATTGGTCGCTTCGGCCAATGCCAACGTCGGGGTCCAGACCTCGGGTTACTTTCCCCAGCTTTCGCTCACCGGGGCGGCCGGCTTCGCCGGTTCGCCCCTCGACGAACTCTTCACTGCCCCAAACAGGATCTGGTCGCTCGGGTCGCAACTCGGCATGAACCTGTTCGACGCCGGGCAGCAGGGGGATCTCGTGAGCGGGGCCCGGGCGGCCTACGACGCCAGCGTCGCCGGCTACCGCGAGACGGTGCTAGGCGCCATCCAGCAGGTCGAGGACGAGCTGGTTTCGATCCGCCTCCTCTCGCAGGAGGTGGCCGTGGAGGACGCAGCCGTGGCGGAGGCCGCCGAGGCCACGCGGATCACGCTCAACGAGTACAAGGCCGGGACGGTGGACTTCACGACGGTGACGACCGCGCAGGTGACCGAGCTGGACAACCGCGAGGCGGCCCTCGCCATCCTGCAAAGCCGCCTGGATTCCAGCGTCGCCCTGGTCGGGGCGCTCGGTGGCGGCTGGAGCACAGCCGACCTGCCCACGTCGCACGAGGTCGTCGCAAGGCACCCGCACGCTTGACTCGCCTGCTCCGCGGGAGACTATGGACCCCTTAAATCAACCAACCATGGGCAAACAGTACAACAAGGTGATCAAGAAGAAACGCCGTCTGGCCTACCTGAAGCGCCGGAAGGCCGCGGCCAAGAAGGTCGCCAAAAAGTAAGCCCGGCCAGCCACGCAAGCCACGCGGCGGCCGACACGGCGATCCCGGCCTTCAGATGGCCCGGGACGTATTCGATCCGCACCAGGTGGTGGCCCGCGCCCAGGGGAATCGCCTGGAGGCACTCGTCGGCGGGAAGGATCCGATAGTCCGCCTGGGAACTCCCGGCGAGAGGCCGCGCGTGCCAGTCCCGGCTGTACGGGTCCGTGACGAGGAGGAGCTCCGGCGCCTTCAGGTCGGCTTCGACGGTCATGGCGTCGCCGGACGCCGACACGACCCGCGCGGAGCCTGGATCGGAAACCGCGGCGGGCTCCGGCTGCGGGGCGTTCTCCAGGAGAACCGTCCTTCGCGGATCAAAGTCCGGTGACTTCATCGCCGCAAAGATCGCGTCCCGTCCCCCCGGCACGCGGTAGCCAGGCACCAGCAGCACCCTGGGCAAGGAGTGCCCGTTCTCATAGA
>Ga0302320_10023461_pt1 | contig 12110 bp, 10 predicted proteins | sample Bog_T0_3_FD_202130 | JGI IMG/M metagenome (GOLD analysis project Ga0302320, IMG submission 202130) | Peat permafrost microbial communities from Stordalen Mire near Abisko, Sweden - Bog_T0_3 | ecosystem: Environmental > Terrestrial > Soil > Wetlands > Peat | place: Sweden: Abisko, Stordalen Mire...
ACGAAAAGAATGACCGCATCGGCGGCCTCATGCGCTATGGCATTCCCAACTTCAAGCTCGAAAAACATGTCCTCGACCGCCGCATCCAGCAGATGCGCGCCGAGGGGGTCACCTTCCTCACCAATGCCCACGTGGGCGTCAACATTCCCGTTGAAGCGCTCACCGAGCACTACGACGCGATTCTGCTCTGCGGCGGCTCCGAGCATCCGCGCGATTTGAAAATTCCCGGACGCGAGTTCAAGGGAATTCATTTCGCCATGGAGTTTCTCCCCCAGCAAAATCATCGCTGCGAGGGCGACCAGCTCGACCCGACACTCGATATTCTGGCCACCGGCAAGCGGGTGTTGATCATCGGCGGCGGCGACACCGGCGCCGACTGTCTCGGCACCACCCTTCGCCAGGGGGCCTTGAGTGTGCATCAGTTCGAGATCATGCCCAAGCCGCCCGCGGAGCGCGCCGCCTCCACGCCCTGGCCGCTGTGGCCCTTGCAGTTGCGCACCGAAACCTCGCACGAAGAGGGCGGCATCCGCGACTGGGGCATCAACAGCGTCAAGTTCACCAGCGACGAAAGCGGCAACGTCAGGCAGGTCCATTGCGTCCGCGTCGGGCCTCCGCCCACCTTCACCCCCATCGCCGGCTCCGAATTCATTCTCGACGTCGACTTGGTGCTGTTGGCCATGGGCTTCCTCGGCCCGGTGCGCTCCGGCCTACTTGAACAGTTAGGCGTGGCGCTCGATAAACGCGGCAATGTCGCCACCAACGTCGAATATCAATCCTCGGTGGAAAACATCTTCGCCGCTGGCGACATGCACTCCGGCCAGTCGCTGGTCGTCCGCGCCATTGGCGAAGGCCGCAAAGCCGCCGCCGCTGTCGATCGCTACCTCACCGTCAACGCCGAAGCCGTCGCTCTGCGCCATCACGCGCTGGTATAAATGGCAATTCGCAAAGCACTGTAGCGCCGGCCTCCCGGCCGGCTGTAGCGTGGACCTCCGGGTCCACGCTTCTTTTCTATAAACAGGTTTTACGGCACATTCCTGGGAGAGTACGAACCCACCGCGAGCGACCAGCGAGCAGCCTGCTGCATGCAATGCCCCCACCGCAGGTGGTCTACAACCCCGCCCCCGGAATGTACTTATATTCAATCTTCTCCGGCGGCTTGACCGGATCGCCGGTCAAGTCGTGTGTGTGCCAAGCCACGCTTTCCGCGGCCACTTCCGGATGCTTGCTCAAAAACTCCAGCGCATACCTCGAAGCCGTCGGATCGTCCTTCTGATCGGCGAACTTGGCCGACTCCACCGCTGCCTTCTGCTTTTCTCCCAGCCGCCGGTAAAGAATGGCGAGTTGGTAATGCGCCGCCAGATCATCGGGATCGATCCCTTGCAGCCGCTCATAGACGCTGCGCGCGGCGGCGTAATTATGCTGCTGATAATAGCTGAAACCCAGCTCACGCAGCGCATCCTTCGAGCGCGGATACTTGGCCACAACCGCCTCCAGATCGGCAATCGCCTCGCTTACCTGCCCCGCATTCCGCTCCACCAGCGCGCGATAATACAGCGCTCGCGGATCGCCTGGCAGCAGTTGCAACGCCTTGGCCAAATTAGGCCGCGCATCGTCGTAGCGCTCCCACAGCGTCTCCACAATCGCCATATTGGTGTAGGCGTCGGCGTAATCCGGTCGTAGCGCCGCCACATGCCTGAAAGCCTCGACCGCAGCCTGATATTGCACGGCATCGAGCAGAGCGATGCCATAGTTATTCCACCGCATCCAGTCCTGCGCGGACGGCGAGAGGGGCGCATCCGCGCCCATATTTTCCCCAATCAGCAGCGTCCGCGTCTCCGACGCAATCTCCACGACCGGCATCGGGTAATGCTTCTGTGCGCTTTCATCCATCGCGTAGTCGATGAAGTGCTGATTGAAGCGCCGATACTTCACCGTCGCGGTCAGCGTCACCTCGCCCGCAATCGCCTTGGGCAGCCGGAAGCGGTAGCGCACCAGTTGCGAACGCCCCGATTGCAGCGCATTGTTATATGCCAGCACCCGGTTGTGCCAGATTTGATGCAGATCGTTCAGCTCACCCTTCGCGTTGATCAGCCTGTTGGTAAAGGAGTGGGCCGAGGGGTCCAAGTTGCCGTCCGGCTGCAAAAATCCGCTCTCCGCCAGCACCTTGTCCGCCCCGTCCTTGAGCGCGAAATCCACCCAGGCCTCATAAAAATCCCTCTGCTCGGGCACGAGGGAGTGGGCAATCCCCTTGTTCTGAATCACCACGTCGGCGACCAGCGTATCGCCCGCCGCGAGCGAAAACTTGTCCACCCCCAGCGGCGCAATCAGGCTTTTGTCGGCCTCTTTTTCCAGCCCGAAGATGTCCACATGCAGCACCCCCTTGCCGTCGGCGCTGTTTTTCAAAAACGCCACCAGCTTTTCCGCTTGCTCGTCGAACTTGTAGTAGGCGGGAATCAAAGTGTTCCCGCCCAGCCAGCGGTGCGAAACGAATTGCCCGTCCTTGGCGCCCGGTTCCATCGCGCCCGCGACCAGCGGCTCGCGGAGCATGTGGCAGCTCTGGCAGGTCGAAACCTCCGACTTACGATAAAACGGCAGTGGCGACTGCTTGGTGAAACTCGCCCCCTGCCACTCGTCATAAACCGTGAAGGCGCGCAGCCATTTGTAATCGTCCAGCACCCGCGGAATCGCCGCCTTGTGGCAAGCCGCGCAAAACTCGGGGGTCTGGTAGAGCGGTCGCATCACGGCCTTGGAATGGCGGTCCAGATGCGCCAGAATCTCACCGTCTGAAACCGGCCGCGTCACCGGCGCGCCCGCCTCGTCCACCAGCACGGCCGGTGTGCCCATCACGTAGCTGCCCGTCCCCATGGTATCGGTGGATTGAATGGCGTGGCAGGTCGAGCAGGTAACCCCCTCCGCCTCGAAGGGCCGCTTTTTCGGCATCCCTTGGGTCAAATCGCCCGACAAGAGCGCCACCGGATTGTGGCATCCCTCGCAATGGCGCGAGAATTGCACCCCCTTTTCGTCGATCAGCCGGTTCACATTCTTCAAATACCAAGGCGCGCGAAAGCTGTTGGAGTGGGCCGACTGACGCCACTGGCGATAGGCCTCCTGGTGGCAGTGCCCGCAATATTGCGCCGTGGGAAAGCTCTTCGGATCCAGGAACTGCCCGTTCGAGGAGGTCGCATTCGAGGGCAAAAATGGCGATTCCTTGCCAAAAGCGTAGTTGTAGCGCAAAGCCACGCCGTCATGAAAGGCTGAAGTCCTCCCGCTGATTCCACCGGTAACCCCATAGGGAGCGACAGAGTCCGGCGGATCGGTAGCAGCGCGCACCACCCAGCTCACCGCCAGCGATAAAATAGCTAGAGCGGCAGCCGTTAGCAGCCGGCCCAACACAGTTTTGAGCATTCTCCGACAATCTCCTGGGAAGAGCTGTCCAGCGGCAGTTGTTTGGGGAAGGCCGCAGAGCTAAGTACACCGTATCAGGGCCAGTCCATGGGCTGTCATCCACCGAAAGAAGGAGATGACCGCAGCCAGTGGTTCATAAAATGGGATGAATGGGTAAAATTGGAACTAAACGGTCCAGAAGGGTGCATCTTCTCGCCAAAATGGTCATCGAACTGATACGTTGACCTATGTAAGGACACAAACTCAATCATGGCCTCCAATCCCTATTTCCCCTTGGCGGTTCTGTTTGTGGCAGCGTTGGGCTTTGGGTTGGCTCCCTTGGGGCTGGCGTGGCTGTGGGCCAAAGTCTTTTCTCCGTCCAAACCGAATGCCGAAAAGAACGCTATTTATGAGTGTGGACTGGTTTCGCGCGGCGATGCCTGGGTCCAGTTCCGCTCGGCCTACTACCTCTACGCCATCATTTTTTTGATTTTCGACGTGGAGTCGATTTTCCTGCTGCCTTTTGCAGTAGCCTTCAGCCGGTTACCCGCGGCAGCCTGCGGCGTCATGCTGGTCTTCGTGCTACTGCTCATCGAGGGCTTGGCATGGGCATGGGCCAAGGGCGTGCTGACTTGGCAGTGAAACGAGCTGACAGTTCAGAACTGCATGGCGACTAGGCAGTTGATTACGGGCACTAATAGCTGTTAGCTGCGAACTGCCAGCTACAGCGAGCGGAGCGAGCGACAAGATGGACGAAGGACTCAAGATCGAACTGGGCAAGCAAGGCGTCTTCGTGACCACCATCGCGGAGCTGTATAACTGGGGCCGCAGCAACTCCATCTGGCCCATGCAGTTCGGCCTGGCCTGCTGCGCCATCGAGATGATCGCCACCACCATGGCCCGCTACGATCTGGCCCGCTTTGGCGCGGAAGTCTTTCGCCCCTCGCCTCGCCAGGCCGATCTGATGATCATCTCCGGCACCGTGACCAAAAAGATGGCGCCCCAGGTGGTCCGTCTCTACAACCAGATGGCCGAACCCAAATACGTCATCGCCATGGGCGCTTGCGCCATCAGCGGTGGCCCGTTCAAACAGGGCTACAACGTACTCAAGGGAATCGATCGCTACATCCCGGTGGATGTGCACATTCCCGGCTGCCCGCCACGCCCCGAGGCGCTTCTTCAGGCTTTTATGACCTTGCAGAAACAAATTGATGCGCAACCACTCACTGGCGCCGGACGTCCGCGCCACTTGAACGCCGAGGCACAGGGCGAGTTTCCGGTTCCTGTGCCCGGCGAACATGATCTGGAACCCCGATCGAACCCCGGCGTCTGGCCTTTGCCGATTTTGAACAACCGCTAGCAGCAAAGTTTTGAGGAAACAGGGATTGAAGACAGTCGAAGAAATCAAGACGGCGATTGAGGCGGCTCTGCCCGAGGCGAGGGTGGAGTTGGTTTCCAATCCCAGCCCCAGCTGGCAGCACTCGCTGCGCATCGATCCGGGCCATGCCCTCGCGATTGCCAAGTTTCTGCGCGACGATGCGGATCTGAAGCTGGATTTTCTTTCCAACGTCACGGGCGTGGACTGGCCAGACAAAGAAATCACCGAAAAAGTGCAGGTCATGCAGACCATCGACCTGACTTACGAAGGCTCGGACCAAACCACCGAGGAGGTGGTCGAAGAGACGCGCAAGCGCATCGAGCCCGGCTATCTTGAAACCGTCTATCACCTTTATTCAGTCGAGAAGAAGCATGGGCCAGTAATACTGCACATGAGAACGGTGAATCGCACTGATCAGGTCGAGTTACCTTCCTTCACGCCCCTCTGGCGCTCGGCGGAGTTTCAGGAGCGCGAGGTCTTCGACCTCTACGGCATTATCTTCACCGGTCACCCCGACCTGCGGCGTCTGCTCATGTGGGATGAGTTCAAGGACCACCCCATGCGCAAGGATTACGTCGAGCCGGACGACTTTGAATACGAACCCACCGCCCACGACGAAGTGCTGAAGCGGGCCGAGGCGCACCGGGCAGCGCTCAGCATTCCTGCCGGGGGCCGCGTATGAGCGAACTGAAAGAGTACGTCGCCATCGCCGACCGGCCCGAAGGCTGGAACCGGCCGGCGCCGCGCGCACCACTCGATGACGACGGCGATGGCGAGTTGCTGGAAGTTGCCATGGGGCCACACCATCCTTCGACCCACGGCGTCTTCCGAATGGATGTAGCCCTGGACGGCGAGCGCGTCATCCGCCTCAGGCCGGTATTCGGCTATCTGCATCGTAACCACGAAAAGATCGCCGAGGGAGTCAGCTATCTGGCATCCATGCCCTACACCGACCGGCTGGACTACGTTTGCCCAATCACCAACAACTGGGCTTATGCGCTAGCGGTGGAGAAGCTCTCCGGTCTGGTGCCGCCTGAGCGCGCTGAATATCTGCGCGTCATTCTCGGTGAACTTACCCGCTTTCAAAACCACGCCAATGCCGTCGGCTTCTTGCTGCAAGAGATGGGCGCCAGCGGAACGCCGCTCATGTACGCCTTCCGCGAGCGCGAAAAAATTCTCGATCTCTTTGAAGAGCTGACCGGGGCGCGCATGATGGTCAACTACATGCGCTTCGGCGGCTGCCGGGTGGACGTTTCGTCGCAATGGCTCGATCATGCGCGCAAAGTTGTCGCGGGCATGACCGGATTTGTGGACGAATTCGAGCGACTACTCGCGAGCAACGAAATCCTCATGGCGCGCTGCCAGGGGGTAGGCGTACTCAAGGCTGACCTGGCCGTCAACGCTGGCGTCAGCGGCCCCATGCTGCGTGCCTCCGGCGTCGGCTACGACATTCGCAAGGTCGACAGCTACGGCATCTACAGCCGCTTCAACTTCCGCGTGCCTGTGGGCGATCATGGCGATGTCTACGACCGCTTCATGATTCGCATTCTTGAAATGCGCGAGTCGATCGGCATTCTGCAACAGGCGCTCAAAGACATCCCCGTGGGCCCGGTGATGGACCCCAAAGCCAAGAGCCGCGGCTTTCGTCCCAAGCCAGGCGAAGCTTACGGACGCATCGAAGCCCCCAAGGGCGAGCTGGGCTTTTATCTCATCAGTGACGGCGGGCCCAACCCTTATCGCTACCGGATTCGCCCCCCGAGTTTGATCAACCTCACGGTGCTTGAAGATATGTGTCTGGGCCACGACGTAGCAGACGTGGTGCTGATCTTCGGCAGCGTGGACATTGTGCTGGGAGAAGTAGACAGGTAAGGCAGGGGTCAGGGATTAGGGGTCAGGGGTCAGGAGCGGCGTTTTGAGATGGGCTTTGTAACAGGGCACGACTTTAGTCGTGCCGCAAACGCGGCAACATGAACGCGGGCTTTAGCCCCTGAGGAAATGCTTGTACTGGAATCACGAAGGGTAACATGCAGAAAGCTGATAGCCGCAAACTGACGACTGTTAGCTACCGACTGTAAGGAGGATCATTGTTAGGCGAAGGCATACTGAAGGGGCTGACGGAGACGGCACGAAATTTTTTCGGCAGCTTTGTCTCGCCTGAGCGGCTGACCACGGTGCAATACCCGGAGGAGCGCATCGCGCCCTTCGAGGCAGCGCGCTCTTTTCCCTTTCTGGTCTTTGATGCCAAGAACCCGGGAGACGACGCCGACTGGCTGGCCGGGCTGCGCTGCGTCAGTTGCCATATCTGCGAAAAAGAGTGCCCGCCCAAGTGCATTTTCATCGAAAAATCCAAGGACAAAAAGCCTGACGCCCTGGGCAAGCAACAGTTTTATCCCACCCGCTTCGACATTGATATTTCCGTCTGCATGAGCTGCCAGATTTGCGTTGAGGTCTGCCCCTTCGACGCCATCAAGATGAACACCGTCTTTGAACTGAGCACCACCGACCGTTTCGGCGGGCTGTTGCTCGACCGCCAGCAGTTGGCTCAGTCGAACGAATATTATCACCAGATTCATCCCACCGAAGCCGCCGGTGTTGACGAAATGCGGGCGGCGGAAAAAGCCAAGGCCGACGCCAAGGCGAAAGCAGCAACCGAGGCCGCGGCCAAAGCGGCTGCCGCCAAAGCCCAAGCCGCCCAGCAGCCAGCAGGGGGCGCGCAGTCATGATCAAGAACCTCGACCAGATTTTCCTTCTCTTTGAGCACTGGATCGTCAGCTTTTTGCCCGTCGCCTGGCGGCCCATGGGCGCAATCATCCTGAGCGTCCTGGCTATCATCAGCATCTTTCCCGCGCTCTTTGCCCTCACCACGGTCTTCGAGCGCAAGGGGCTGGGACGCATTCAGAACCGCATTGGCCCTAACCGCGTCGGCCCGCTAGGCATCTTTCAGCCCATCGCCGACGGCATCAAGTCGCTCACCAAGGAAGACATTGTGCCCACCAGCGCCGATGGGGTGGTACATTTTCTGGCACCAATCGTGCAGGTGCTAGCGGTCTTTATGGGCTTTGCCGTGCTGCCCATGGGCCGCAACATGGTGCTCGCCGACATGGACGCAGGTTTGCTCTTCTATTTTTCCATGGGCGCATCGACGGAGCTGTCGGTCTTCATGGCTGGCTGGTCCAGCCGCAACAAATATTCGCTGCTGGGCGCCATGCGCGCCGTGGCTCAAATGATCAGCTACGAAGTCACGCTGCTGCTTTCGGCCGTGCCGGTGGTCATGATCGCCGGCTCGCTCTCGCTCACCAAAATTGTCGCCGCGCAAAACTACTACACCCACGGGCTGCCGCACTGGTACATCTTCACCCCCTGGGGACTGGCTGGCTTTGTGCTCTACGCCATCGCCACCACTGCCGAAACCAACCGCTCGCCCTTCGATCTTCCCGAGGGCGAGTCGGAGTTGGTCGCTGGCTATCACACCGAGTATTCCGGCTTCAAATTCGCTCTCTTCTTCCTGGGCGAATATCTAGCCATGTTCTCCATCTCTGGCATGGGTGCAACGCTTTTTTTCGGCGGATGGGCCGCGCCTTTTCCCTTCCTTGAGTGGATTCCCTCCTGGATATGGTTCTTCTCCAAGCTCATGCTGTCCATCTTCGTCTTCATCTGGCTGCGCGGAACGTTGCCCCGCCTGCGCCAAGACCAACTGATGAATTTCGCCTGGAAGTTCATTCTGCCGCTTTGCCTGCTCAACGTGCTGGTCACCGCTCTATGGCATTTCCTGGGCGTGGGCTGGGAGCGCTGGGTCTTCTGCTCACTCATTCTGGCGCTTGCTTACGTACTCATGGGCCTCGGCGGAATGCGCGGCATGAAAGTCGGCCCGCGGAGGTATCGCTATGCGGAGTAACTTCTTCACCCTGTTGCAGAAGGCCCGCGACCACCATGCCCGCGAAAGGAGCAGCCAACTATGAACATTGCCTTCTATGTATCCGCAGTGCTGACTCTGGCCGGTGCTCTGGCCTCCGTCCTACTCAAGAACAAGGTACACTGCGCCCTGGCGCTCACCGTGGCCTTTACCGGACTGGCCTTTCTCTTTCTCAACCTGAACGCTCAGTTTGCCGGCTTTGCCGAAATCATGGTCTACGTCGGCGCGGTGGCTATTCTGGTTGTCTTCGCCATTCTGCTCATCAAGGGCTCGGAGACGCCGCTGCATGGAGCCTTCAGCCGTAGTTGGCCTATCGGCGCGACCATTGCCGCAGGTATCTTTGCGCTGCTCGGCTGGGCGGTCATCGAGAGCGCCTCTCATCTACCCAAAAACACGCCGACCCATGCCGTCACCGTAGACCAGATTGGCCAGGCGCTGGTCTACCGCTACGTTCTGCCCCTGGAGGTTGTCGCGATTCTGCTGACAGTTGCCCTCATCGGCGCGGTCATCATCGCCCTGCACGAAGATGGGAGGACTCAATGACACCTCTGACTTGCTATCTGCTGGTGGCCGCCCTTCTCTTCGCCATCGGATTGGCCGGAGCCCTCATCCGCCGCAATGCCATTCTGGTGCTGATCGGGATTGAGTTGATGCTCAACGCCGCCAATCTGAATCTGATTGCCTTCTGGCGCTACGGCCCCCACCCCGAACTGCTCACCGGCATGATCTTCGCCATCTTCTCCATCGCCGTAGCCGCGGCCGAAGCGGCTGTGGGTCTGGCCCTGGTCATTCACATCCACCGCCATACCAAAACCACTTATTTGGACCAGATCAACAGGATGAAGGGGTGAGCCGATGATCGAAAATTTGACTCAGTCCTTTGCACCCAGCGCCTCCGTATCGATGGCCGCGAATCTTCTTTGGTTGATTCCGGCGCTGCCTATCCTGGCCTCTGGGGTAATCGCGCTGCTCCAGCAGCCGCGCCGCAAAACTTCCGCGGCCTTGGCCATCGGCGCCCTGAGCCTTTCGCTGCTGCTCTCGCTCTTCGCATTCGCTCATGTTGTGAACGGATGGCTTCACGGTATCGCCACCCGCGAAGTCGTTAACCTAACATGGATGCAATCCGGCGCAACCAATATTGACCTCGGCTGGATTCTCGATCCCCTCTCCGCCGCCATGATTCTCATGGTCAGCTTCGTCGGCCTGCTCATCTTCATCTATTCGGTCGGCTACATGGAGCACGACCCAAACTTCACCCGCTTCTTTTGCTTCCTTTCCCTCTTTGCCGGAGCCATGCTCGGCGTGGTCATCTCCAACAGCATTCTGCTGCTCTTCATGTGCTGGGAGATTGTCGGCCTCACCTCCTATCTGCTCATCGGCTTCTGGTATCAAAAGCCCTCGGCGGCGGCAGCGGCCAAAAAAGCCTTCCTTACTACCCGCGTCGGCGATGTTTTCTTTCTGCTGGGCATCGTCTGGCTCTTCGCCCAGAGCAGCACCCTGCTTTTTTATAACCACGGCGCTGGATCGCTGGAGCCTCTGGCACTGGCCAGCCTACTGCATCAGCCCGCTGCCTTCGGACTCACCGCCGCCGGAGCCATCGGCCTGCTGATCTTTGCCGGAGCGGCAGGCAAGAGCGGCCAGTTTCCTCTCCACGTCTGGCTGCCCGACGCCATGGAAGGCCCCACCCCCGTCTCGGCTCTGATTCACGCCGCAACCATGGTCGCCGCCGGTGTCTACCTCATCGCCCGTGTCTATCCGCTCATGGCAGCCGGAGCGCTCACCGGAGGAACAACCACAGCCCTCACCGCCGTTACCTGGGTTGGAGCCTTCACCGCCGTATTTGCCGCGCTGATCGCTGTCGCACAGAACGACATCAAGCGCATTCTTGCCTACTCCACCATCAGCCAGCTCGGCTACATGATGGCCGGCCTCGGGATGGGCGGCGTGGCCGTAGGAATGTTCCACCTCATCACCCACGCCTTCTTCAAGGCGCTTTTGTTCATGGGCGCGGGCTCGGTCATCCACGGCAGCCACGAAGAACAAGACATTCGCAAGATGGGCGGTCTACGCAAGCTGATGCCCCTCACCTTTCTCAACTACGCCATCGGCATGTTGGCCCTCTGCGGCTTTCCGCTCTTCTTTAGCGGCTTCTGGTCGAAGGACGGCATTCTCGAAGCCGCCCAGCACTGGAGCGTGGCCAAAGCGCCTTTCTACATGCTGGTCTTCGGCGCTCTGCTCACCGCTTTCTACATGACACGCCAGGTCTCCTACGTCTTCTTTGGCCGCGAACGCGGCGAGAAACCTGCCCACGAAAGCCCGCGCGTCATGACCGTGCCGCTGGCCATTCTGGCCTTTTTCGCCATCGCCCTGGGCGCAATTGGAACGCCCGCCTGGCCCTGGTTCCGCGCCTTCCTCGAAGGCCGCGCCGCCAACTTCGACTGGAGTGGCTTTGCGGAGCCCGGCCTGCTGGCGCTGATGGGCGTTTCCACGCTCGTAGTTTTTTTAGGACTCGGTTTAGGATGGGCTCTCTACGGCAACCAATCGCCCCAGCCCGAAGCTGCCGACGTGCTCGAAAAAGCCGCGCCTCCCGTTTGGCTTGCTCTGCGCAACCGGCTCTACGTCGATGAGTTTTACGGCGCGACCGTCATCGCCTTTTACTATCAATGGGCGCGGTTTGCCGACTGGTTGGATCGCCGCATCTGGGGCGGCGCGGTCACTGCGGTAGCGGCCACCTTCAGTCTGGGAGCGCGCCTCAATCGCTTCCTCGACACCAACGTAGTGGACGGCGGCTTCGACAAAGGCTGCGAAGAGCTGGCCACCGGCGGCGGACTGCTCTCCCTGGTGCAGAACGGCCGCGTACAAACTTACCTGCGATTGCTGGCGCTGGCCGTGGTCGCGCTGATCGTTCTTCTGATTTGGAGCAGCCGGGCATGAACGGAATCCCCATCCTGACACTGTTGACCGTGCTGCCTTTGGTGGGCGCGGCGCTGGCCTTCGTCTCGGGCAAGCACGCCCGCGCCGTGGCTCTCGTCACCACCTTCTTGAGCCTCGTGCTGGCTCTTGCCATCTGGACGATGCTGCCCTCCGACGGCGCAATCGGACTCGTCGAGCAACATGCCTGGGCGCCTTCCATCGGCATCGAATACCATCTCGGGGTCGACGCCCTCGGCGCGCTGATGCTGCTGCTCTCGGCCATCGTCACCCTCATGTCGGTCGATGCCGCCCATCGCGTCCACCATCAGCCCGGCCTTTACTTTGGTTTGGTTCTCCTGCTTGAGTCCGGTCTCTTTGGCACTTTCACCGCGCTCAACTTCTTCCATTGGTTTCTCTTCTGGGAGCTGAGCCTGATTCCCGCCTTCTTCCTCATCAAGCTCTGGGGCGGAGCCAAGCGCGGCCCAGCTTCCACTCAATTTTTCGTCTACACCATGGCCGGCT
>Ga0302320_10023466_pt1 | contig 12107 bp, 10 predicted proteins | sample Bog_T0_3_FD_202130 | JGI IMG/M metagenome (GOLD analysis project Ga0302320, IMG submission 202130) | Peat permafrost microbial communities from Stordalen Mire near Abisko, Sweden - Bog_T0_3 | ecosystem: Environmental > Terrestrial > Soil > Wetlands > Peat | place: Sweden: Abisko, Stordalen Mire...
CCAGATCGCTGGCAAACATGTTGGCGTAAAGACGTATGGTCAGCGACATCATGCGCGCGCAATGGGAGATAATCTCAATGGGAAGCAAAAGCCACGCGATCCACCACACCGGCCCCAGGAACTGCTTTACATAGCCGGGTCCATTGGCGCGGAAACCGTGATAGTGGTAGAAGACAAAGGTGAGCACGGCAAGGCCCAGCGGCACCGATGGCAGGCTGGTAGATGTGACCACGCCGGGAATCAATCCCGTAAAATTATTCAACAGGACAAATAAAAGAATACAGGTGACAAATGGCTGGAAACGCTCGTACCCGTGGCCAATGACCTGTTCCCCCTGGTTGCCGGTAAAATCGTGGACTATCTCGGCGATCTGCTGCGCGGGGTTAGGCTTATCCACCGACAAGGTCAATTTGACGAGCAGAAAAAAGGCGACCAGCCCGGCAACGACCAGCAATTCCAACCCCAGCGCCTGGTTGACTTTGATGGCCTTTTGGGCAGCCTCCGCAGGAGTCACGCCAATCGATTGATACGCCCAGACCTCGACACCCATCAGGAGGTCATTCAGCAAACGGACAAGTAGAAAAGTTTCCGGCATCGATCCTTTGGTCTTTCTGTTTCCGGGAGTCTTCCGGTTTCCGGCCCGTGCTTGCGCCGGTTCTCAGTCCCGAAGCAACTTGAGCGCCTCCCAGGCTGTCGTCAAAAGCGCCAAGCCCAGACCGCAGAGCAGCGCCACTACCGAGCCCTGGAAACACTTTAGGCTAACATAAATTGCCCCGGCAAACACTGTGAGCCTAAGCACAGCGAATGCAACAATCAGAAAGGCACTTCCGGGAGTCTTCTTGTTGTCCATTTTGGCGTTGATCAGCCGGATCAGCCGCTGCCACTCCAAAATGCTGGCAGCTGAAATCAAGACGCCTACGGCCATCATGGCCGCGTCGCGCCAGCCGGAGGCAAACAGCAGCACCAGCGCGGGAATCAAGCCTAGAATCAGGGTATCGCGGATGGCCCGCTTGAGCAGGGCCTGAAGCTCCTCGTCGGTGAGGTTGACAATCGGGTGTGTTTCTTGACTCATGACTTGATGTCGGGACTTCCCTTTCCGGTCCCGGTCCCGTTCCCGGATTCGTTCATCGTCGTAATCGCCAGCCGAATCACATAGACCAGCCCCGATATGCCGCCGAAAACAATGCCCGCCAGGGCGATCCAACCCGTATGCAGCTTGCTGTCCAGCCAGGCCCCCAGCAGCCAGCCGATAAACGCCGCGGAGGGCAGCAGCACGGCGATCTGCGTCAGCTTCTCCGCCTGCACCAGCGCCTGGAATCCACCGGAGCTCTTCGGCTGCGGCGTACGGTCGGGGATGGGGCGGTTAAAGGGCATGAGCGTTGCTTCTCAGCATACAGGGACAAGCCTGAAGCAGACAGTGCGAAGCGTTGAGCGGGTATACTTCCCTTTTGGGCTTTGGTCCCAAATTGGAAGGCCACATCGGAAGGACGGACACGTGTTCGATTCGGAATTTGAGCGCAGCTTGTTCGACTTGCGCAAAGGAAAACTTGAGGAAATCGAGAAGCTTGGCCAAGCGGCCTATCCCAACCAGTTCCCTTCTTCACATACCTTGCCGACCGTGCGCGCCAAGTGGGGTGAGGCTACGGCTGAGGACCTTGAAGCCACTCGGGTGACCGTGGCTGTGGCCGGACGCATTATGGCGATTCGCGCACAGGGTAAGGCGGGGTTTGCGACGCTGCAACAGAACGGCGTGCGCTTGCAGATTTATGTGCGGCTGGACACCGTGGGCGAGCAGGGATTTGCGCTTTACAAGCTGCTGGATCTGGGCGACCACATCGGCGTCTCCGGCTACCTTTTCAGGACGCATACGGGCGAATTGACGGTTCGCGTGGAGCGGCTGACGTTCCTCGCGAAAGCCATGCTGGCGATGCCGGAGAAATTCCATGGGCTGGCGGATGTGGAGTTGCGCTACAGGCAGCGGTATGTCGATCTGTTCAGCAACCTCGAGAGCCGCGAGGTTTTTGTGAAGCGGGCGAAGACGCTGAAGGCGATGCGGCAGTTTTTCGACGAGCGCGGGTTTATCGAAGTGGAAACTCCGATGATGCAGCAGATCGCCGGCGGAGCGGCGGCGCGGCCGTTCAAGACTCACCACAATGCGTTGGACCAGGATCTGTTTCTGCGGATCGCGCCGGAACTCTATCTGAAGCGGCTGGTTGTTGGTGGATTGGACCGTGTGTACGAGATCAATCGCAACTTCCGCAACGAGGGCGTGAGCACGCAGCACAATCCTGAGTTCACGATGCTGGAGTTTTACCAGGCCTATGCGAATTACCACGACTTGATGCAGATTACTGAGGACCTGATGGGGTTTGTGGCGCAGGAAGTGAACGGGACGACGGTCACGACCTTCGATGGCGTTGAGATCGACCTGGGCAAGTGGCGGCGGCTGACGATGCGCGAGTCGATTCGGGAGTTCTGGCCGGAGGAAGCGGGCGTGAAGCCGGCTACGACTGCATTTGAGTCGGCGCAGGTGATGCAGGTGCGGCTTCATGCTGCGATGAACTCACTGGAGCAGGTGACCGGCGAGACTATTCGACTGACTCCGGAGCGCATCTCTGAGATGAAGACGCTGCTTGGGGCGATCACCGCCGTTTACTACGACAGCATGAAGGGAGCTCCGATCGGCAAGTCCGTCTACAACCTGTTCGAAGCGGTGGTCGAGCCTAACCTGGTGCAGCCAACGATTATCTACGACTACCCGGTGGAGGTATCGCCGCTTTCTAAGGCCAAGCCGGACGATCCGGCGCATGTGGAACGCTTCGAGTTTTTCGCGGGTGGATTTGAGCTGGGGAATGCGTTCAGCGAGTTGAACGATCCGGTGGAACAGGAGAAGCGTTTCCGCGAGCAACTTGCGGAGCGCGACCGTGGCGACGACGAGGCGCACCAGATGGACGAGGACTACGTCAGGGCGCTGGCGTATGGACTGCCTCCGACGGGTGGCGAAGGGCTGGGTGTGGACCGGCTGGTGATGCTGCTGACGGGGTCAAAGTCGATCCGGGATGTAATTCTGTTTCCGCTGATGAGAAAAGAGCAGGGAGCAGGGATCAGGGATCAGGGATCAGAAAAACCTGTCGGTTGAGATGTGTGCTTTCCCCTTCCCAAAAGCAGGTTCTTCGACTCCGCTGAAGTACGCTGCGCTCAGGATGACAGGTCTGTTTTTGATAGGAACAGTGGGCTTTTGGCTGAAAGCTGAAAGCTGATAGCTAGGAGCTGTATTTGAACATTCTTTTTGTTGGCGACATTTTCGGGAGCGCGGGGCGCAAGATTGTGCGCGAGCACATCGGCCATGTTTGCAAGGCAAACGACGTCGAGCTGGTTGTCATCAATGCTGAGAACGCGGCGGGTGGGTTTGGCGTGACGCCGCAGATTGCCGAAGACCTGTTCGACCTGGGCGCGGATGTGTTGACCACCGGCAATCATGTCTGGGATAAACGCGAGCTCATCGACTATATGAAATCTGTGCCGGCGGATAGCCAGGAGCGTGCGCGGCGCGTGTTGCGGCCGGCTAATTATCAAGCTGGGCTGCCAGGGTACGGCGTGTTTGAAGGGACTACGCAGACTGGCGTTCCCTACGCGGTGATCAATCTTGGCGGACGAGTGTTCATGAACGGCACCAACGACCCATTCCATGCGATCAACGACATTCTGCGTGGGATTCAAGCGAAGGTGATCCTGGTGGACTTTCATGCGGAAGCGACGAGCGAGAAGGTCGCCATGGGCTGGCACCTCGATGGCCGCGTGACCGCGGTTCTGGGGACGCACACCCATATTCCCACGGCCGATCAGCGGGTGTTGCCAGGAGGGACCGCGTACCAAACCGACGTGGGAATGAGCGGGCCTTACGACAGCGTGATCGGCGTGGAAACGGAGCTAGTGCTGAACAAGTTTCTGACCGGCATGCCGGGGAAGTTTGAGGCGGCGAAGGGGAATCCGAAGATGTGCGCGGCGCTGGTTACATGCGATCCGGCAACGGGGCGCGCCAGCGATATTCAGCGCATCATGCTGGGGGAATAATCGCTATTGGCTCGGTCCGGATCGGTCCGGGATGGGACTGGGATGCAGCACCACTACACTCGGCGCAGGCGGAGTCACCTTCTTCGGCTGCGCAGGTGGAATCGCTGGGACAGGCTTGCCGGCTTGATCCACAGCAGCCGGATGAAGCGATTTGGTTTTCAGCAAGTCAGCCTTCGCATGGGTTGCCTTCAGCAACTTACCCTTGGCATCGAAAGTCATAGTCCACTTAACAGGGCTTGAGGCCATCGATACATCGTCGAAAGAAATTACCGCGCCGGTGCCGTCCGATAGCGTTTGAAGATGCGCCTGGTCCTGGCCGATGGGCGGCAGTTGTGGATTTCCGCCGGCCAGAGCGGCATAGCAGAGGCCGGTTCCAAGCCAGTCGGGGACGGGAGCACGATCGCGATTCTCTTCGGCACGGATGTGATTGAAGGCTGAGATCGTGATCGCATTCACAGGCGCGGGAGAGAACAGCGAATACCCGCGCAGCTGAATCGGAATGATGCGCACACGGCCTTCATTGCCACGCGGAATGGAGGCAGTAAAAAGGCTCACATCGCCTGTGCCGTTGTTGCGCATAAAACGCAAAAAAAGATGCTCTGGAAGCGCGGTGCAAACTACCTGTTCATAACTCCATTTGCCCTGGTTGAACTCCAGGCCGGAGTATTTCGCTTGTGCCGCGATGGCGCTTCCGGCATTCTCAGCAGCGTCGCGGTCTCGCACCGACATTTGATCGGCGGTACGAAAGGCTACTGCCGGCAGGCGACCGGAGTCGTTTCCATTGATCGCAAAGGGCACTGGGAGCGATCGCACGGGTTCGGGTTTCTCAGTGGGAGCGGTCGGGGAAACGTTTCGAACCGTCTGGCTCGGCAAAGAGGCGCAGGCGATGGTCAGGCAGGCCAGGGTAAGAAGCGCGGAGCGGGTTCGGCCCATGGAGCACCACCTAAGAAGAATGGCAGCCTGCGGCAGGCTGCCATTTGTGATTCAAAAGGTTTTCCCAGAAGCGATGTTTCATGCGCCGGATTCCAGATGAAACCCGGCGCGGGTATGTGTGGCTCGACAAGCGGCGAGGTTAGTGCGCCGCTGGACGATGACCGGGGGCCGGCTTGTGCACCGGAGCCGCCTTGACTGGCACAAGGGCAGCATCACGAAGCACGATCTGCGCCGACTGCGCTACCGTGTCCGTGCCTGGGATTTGGGTGTAGGTGTCGTAGGTGCCGTCCAGTTCCGGCTGTTTCTTGGAGCTAAGACCGAGCTCGGAACCTACAGCGGGAATTTCCTTGTCCGCCAGAGGCGTCTTCAGGTTGACGATGAAGTCAGGCGTCTTGGCCTGCTTGGCATCGTCTGTCACGGCAACCTTGATCACCGAAGCTGTTGCTTCGATCACAGTTCCGGGGACCGGGGTTTCCTTGTCCTTCATCACCGCCCAAAGCTTGTCCGCGTCTTCCTTTGAGCCGAATGAAAGAACGAGTTCCTTATCGGCCAAAGCCAGGGAGGACAGATCTGTCGTGTTGGCAAGGATCTTGTGAATCTTCTGGGCAGGCGTGTCAGCCGGCGCGATCGTCAGGGTTCCCGGCGGGAAGACCGTGGCCGCGGCTTGTGTCTTGATCGCGTCAAGCCCCTCCAAGCTGCCGTGGTACTTGTTGTACCAGTAATCCAGCTTTTTCTCGATCTGTGGCTTGAAACCGGCTGGGGCGAAATTGAGCACCCGGGCATAAAACCACACGGCGTTCACCATGTCCGGCGGAACCTCTGCGGCATAGGCGTCGGCGAGGTGAAGGGAATCCACCAACCCGGTTCCGCTCGTCGTCTGGTCGCCCGTGTACAACATCAACTCGGCCTTATACTCATCGACGGCTCCCTTGAAGTCCTTCTTTGCCACCGCGTCGTCAAACGCGATTGCAGAGTCGAAAATCGGGCCGGCAACAGCGGTCTGCTTTTTCCAGTCGTCATCCGACACTCCTGTAGCCGGCTTGGTAGCCGTCAGACCTTTCTGGGAGAGAGCCGCGGCATCGTCGCAGGGCGCAGGATCACTCGCGAAGCCGGTCTTCGGATCCAAGCTCTTCTGGCACTGGGCCTTCTTGATGGCCACGGAAATGACGATGGCCTTAAGATTACCTGGCTCAATCTGCAGCAGCCGCGTGGCAGTGCTCAAGATGTGGTCGCTGTCGCCCAACTGCTGGTAGGCATCGAGCAGCGTGTTGAGCACCAGCGTCTTGACCTGGCTCTGCGGATACTTCGTAAGAAAATCTTCCAGCTGTGAGGCTTTGAGTTTGGGATCAGCCTGGGTGTTGGCCGTTGTATAGGCGTTGAACTCGGCTGGATCCTTGATGCTGATATCCTGGGCTCGAAGCGTGGGCGCGGAAACCAGGCTGATGCTCGCCATGGCCATCACAAACGCAAGGACTAACTTCTTCATTCAGTGCTCCTGGGAGTTTCGAAATGGAGATCAATATTCAAGCACCCGCTCGCTGAAAACACAACGGTTTTTCTTCGGCGGTTGAGTACCTGCGATACGGGTAAACGATACCACGGCTGAAGCTGCGGTGTTGCGAGGATTATAGAAAGCCTCGCTGCCTCTGACAAGCAGACATGATGCGAAAAAGCGGAATCTGGGTGCCCGGCGGTACCAATTAGGTACTGCGGGCCCTTGTTGCGGGATTGAAGGAGCCCGTAATTGCGGCGCGTTTCTACAATTCTGCCCGAAAACCGCCCTGATCTCCCGGACCATGTACTTTCGAGTTCCCCCGCTCCCCGGTTCCGCATAAAGCGTTAGACACCGAATAGGGAAAAACAGTTCCTGGCCGCATTGGTTGGTACGATTTTCTTCTATGCAAGCAGGCTTACCAGCTCTGACTGTTCGGCTAGAAAGGCGTCGTGGCCATGGTCGCTCGTCATTTCGCGGTAGTCGGCCTGAACGCCGGCGGAGCGGATAGTGTAGGCAAAATGGCGAACCGATTCAGGCGGAAACAGCCAATCCGAACTGATGCCGACAAAGCTGAGCCGCGCTCGAATGCGGCTGAAAGCCTCCGTCGGCGACGCGAAGCCATGCAGCGGATCCCAGGTTTCCATGGTGCGCAGAATCGCGAGATAGGCATTGGCGTCGAAGCGATCGATGAACCGCTTTCCCTGGTGGTCAAGATAGCCAGCGATATCGAACCTACCGCCAATCAGGCCGCCGCCCAGATCGTCCAGGGCGCGCGGGTCCTCGCCATTGCGGTTGGGATTGCGGCCGAACCGTTCATCGAACAGCGAGGCGGACTTGTAGCTGAGCATGGCGATCTGCCGCGCCAGCGCCAGCCCCTGGCGGGGAGGCCGTTGCGGCAGATAGCGCCCTCCATCCCATGCCGGGTCCTGCTGGATCGCTTTGCGCTGCAGGTGATTGAGGGCAATTCCCATGGCCGAGAGCGGCGCCACGCCGATTATGACCGCCCGCTCCACACGGTCCGGATTGAGGATTGCCCACTCCAGGGCCTGCATGCCCCCAATGGAGCCGCCAAGGGCCAGCCGGAGACGCTTGATACCGAGAGAATCCAGCAACCGCGTCTGCGCCCGAACGTTGTCCCGAATGGTGACCAGCGGGAAGTCCGCTCCGTACACCTCGCCCGTCTCGCGATCCACCGAGCCGGGCCCGGTTGACCCGTAGCAGGAGCCCAGCAAGTTCACGCAGAGGACGCAATCGTGTTCAAGGGACAAGAGACCGCCGGGGGCAAGGATCTCCGGCCACCAGGCTCCCACCTGCGCCGAGCCTGAGAGCGCGTGGCAAACCAGCACTGCGTTGTCGCGAGCCGCGTTCAGCCGGCCATATACCGCGTAATGCAGGGTAGGGCCGGCCAGGGTGCGGCCGCAATCCAGCAGCAGGTGCTCGTCGAGCACAAAGTCGCCTTCGTAGGTGGGCTGAGGCGCTTTGGCCCCAGCCCCCTGCAAAGGCTCTGTTCCGTCAGCCGATAAGCGAGCTTCAGTCATTATGCTCAATGTGCAGCAAGAGCCGGGGTTGAGGTCGAGCCTGCGAACGTATGTCCGTTCGCCGCTTCGATCGCCTGGTCAAGATCGGCGAGGATGTCGCGAATGTCCTCGATTCCTACGGAAAGCCGCACCAGTTCCGGCGTAACCCCGGTAGCAGCCTGCTCGTCAACGGTAAGCTGCTGGTGCGTCGTCGATGCGGGGTGAATGACCAGCGACTTGGCGTCTCCGATATTGGCGAGGAGCGAGAAAAGTCCGAGCCCATCGATGAACTTCTTCCCAGCTTCGTATCCGCCTCCCGTAGTTCCTTTTTTGATGCCGAACGTTACGATTGCTCCACGGCCGTTGGGAAGGTACTTTTGCGCACGCGCATAGTAAGGGCTGGACTCAAGGCCGGGGTAGTTGACCCACTCGACGCCCGGATGCCGCTCGAGGTGATACGCCACGGCGAGCGCATTCTGGGAGTGGCGCTCAAGGCGCAGATGGAGGGTCTCGATTCCCTGCAGCAGCAGGAAGGCATTGAACGGCGAAAGCGCCGCGCCGGTGTCGCGCAAGCCCTGAACACGAGCCTTGAGAATGAACGCGAGCGGGCCGAATGCATCGGTGTAGGAAAGGCCATGATAGGAGGGGTCAGGCTCGGTGAATTCCTTGAAGCGGCCGGAGGCCGCCCAGTCGAATTTGCCGGCGTCGACGATAATGCCGCCGATCGCTGTGCCGTGACCGCCGAGGAACTTGGTGGCTGAGTTAACGACAATGTCCGCACCCCACTCGATCGGGCGCACCAGAGCCGGCGAGGGCGTGGTGTTGTCGATGACCAGCGGGAGTCCATGCTCATGGGCAATGGCGGCCAGTTGCTCGATGTCCGCCACGTCGAGCTTGGGATTGCCGAGCGTCTCGGTATAAATTGCCCGCGTCTTGTCGTTGATGGCCGCGCGCAGGCCGTCGAAATCGTCGGCATCCACAAAGCGCACCGTGATGCCGAGGCGCGGAAATGTGTAGTGGAACAAATTGTAAGTGCCGCCATACAACGAAGTGGTGGAGATGATTTCTTCTCCCGCACTGGCCAGCGTGGTAAGGGTCAGCGTCTCCGCCGCCTGGCCTGAGGCCGTTGCCAGGCCCGCCACTCCGCCTTCAAGGGCCGCCACGCGCTTCTCAAATACGTCCGTGGTGGGATTCATGATGCGCGTGTAGATGTTGCCGAATTCCTTCAGCCCGAAAAGCCGGCCGGCATGGTCCGCGTCCTGAAAAACGTAAGAAGTGGTTTGGTAGATTGGTACGGCGCGCGAGCCTGTGGCCGGGTCGGGCGATTGGCCGGCGTGAACGGCGAGTGTGGCGAACTGCTGCTTTGCTTCAGACATAAAGGGCTCCTTCTGTTCATGGATTAGCTGATGTCGAAGACGGAATCGGATGTTGGTTCAGGCCGCAAGCAATGGACTACGGAAAACGGCCCGAATCCTTTCGGGACCCGGGCCGCCTGGTTTTGAGAATTGGTTGCGTTTATCGCATTCGCGTCTCAAGCTCAGCACGGACAGGTCCGCAAGGCCGACACATACACATGGCCATGGACGTAATACCGTGCTCGGTTGAGTTCCGCATTAAGGGCAGTATCGGGCCTGGTGCCGGTCGAAGTCAAATTCTTTGCAATATGAAACCACAAGTTCCAGGCTACCCAAAACTTGTGTCATCCTGAGCGACCGGAGCGCAGCGCAGGAAGTCGAAGGACCTGCTTCTTGCTTTCGAGATATCATTCATCCGCCTTCCAAATAAAGGCGCCGGGCTGCTGAAGGCCGATGTGGGCGAGGACGCGGCAGACGAACTGGCGGGCCATCTCGGTCGAGTCCGTGGGCTTGTTGTAGAAGGCCGGAATTACAGGAAAAATGACGGCGCCGGCCTCGGCTGCCTGTGTCATGTTGCGAAGATGGATGCGATTGAAGGGGGTCTCGCGGACGCAGAGGATTAACGGGTGCCGCTCTTTGAGCGATACGTCCGCGGCACGGGCAATCAGCCCGTTGGCGAGACCGTTGGCGATTGCCGCCAGTGTGCCCATCGAGCATGGGAGGACGATCATTCCATTGGATGGATAGCTGCCGCTGGCGATGGCCGCGCCTATGTCGGCATCGGAATGCTGCACCGTCTTTTTCGGCGCGGCGTCGAGGAGCTTCTCCAGCAGATCGTTGCGGCCGCTGACGGCTAATTCTTCGGCCAGCACTCGGAGCGAGTTTTCTGAAGCCACAAAGTGAACGCGGGCCACTCGCTCGTCGTGCTCGAGGGCGCGCAGTAACTCGCGGCCAAAGGTTGCGCCCGAGGCGCCGGTAATCGCAACAGTCAGATTGAAACCATCCACTTGCGGGTTTCCTCTCTTCAATTTCTCAGAACATTACTTATTCGCGGCGACTGTCTTCTTGGAATACGTGGTCAGAAAAAGCCTGGTCCAGTTATCGCCATTCTTCATTTCGAGGAGAAACGTCAGCTTGTCGGGAGTCGGGCTTTCATAGGTTGCACGGAGCACTGGGCCGGGCGCAGAAGGATCGGTCATCAGAACAAGTTTGTTGCCGGTCAAGTCTCCGGTGAGTTGAGATGGATGGTAAGAGGTGTCGTTGAACCACCATGCCGTGTATTTCTGCGTCTTCGCGTCATAGGAGATGAAGTGGCGCGTGTCTGTGGGCTTGCGATTGGGCAGCGTGGTTGAAAGCATTTCGCAGAGGTATTTGTTGGCAATTCCCATTTCGATTCGATCGGTGGCATCGCCGACCATGGCTGGTCCGCCTCCGGTGTCGAAGTTCTGCTTGCCGGCCCAGTCGCCCTGCATGAAAGACAGCTTGGCTAACGCGTCGGCGGGCTGAACATTTGGTTGCTGGCCAAATGCGAGTGCGCCGCTGAAGAGGAAGAGAAAGCAAACGAGAAGCTTCATGACGACCCCCTGATCAAGATACGATATCAAGCCCGGAGCGCGATCGTCAGATCGGTCAGCGCTAACTTCCCAACACCCTCTTGAAAATCGCGTCAACATTTCCTAACTGGCGTGTGTAATCGAATGTCTTTGCGAGCTTCTCCGGGGTTAGGAGCGCGGTGATTGCCGCTTCCTTAGCAACTTCATCCCGGAAGACCAGGTCTTCCTTCCATGAACGCATGGCGTGCGATTGGACGAGACGGTATGCATCTTCGCGCAGCATCCCGGCTTCGGCAAGGTCCAGCAGAAGCTGGCCGCTGAAGATGAGGCCGCCCGTGCTCTCGAGGTTCTTCTTCATGCGCTCCGGATAGACCAGCAGGCGATCGATCAGGTCGGTCGCTTTAGCCAGCAAATAATCCACGAGAATCGTTGAATCGGGGAAGATAACGCGCTCGACGGAGGAATGAGAGATGTCTCGCTCGTGCCACAGCGCAATGTCTTCGAAAGCCGCCTGGGCGTTGCCGCGAAGAACGCGCGCCAGGCCGCTGATTTGCTCGCTCGTGATGGGGTTTTTCTTGTGCGGCATGGAGGACGAGCCCTTCTGCTTCTCGCTGAAGTACTCCTGCGCCTCGCGAACTTCGGTCCGTTGCAGGTGGCGTACTTCCACCGCAATCTTGTCGAGGGTGCTGCCGATGATGGCTAAAGTCGAAATATATGCCGCATGGCGGTCGCGCTGAATTACCTGCGTGGCCACCGGAGCCGGCTTCAATCCGAGCCGCTCGCAGATGCGCTCTTCGTGTTCGGGTTTGAGGTGGCCGAACGTCCCAACCGCTCCCGACAGCTTGCCGACGCGCATATCCTCGGCGGCTGCGTCGAAGCGAGCAAGGTTGCGCTCCATCTCAGCAAACCAGTTCAGCAGTTTCAGCCCAAAGGTAGTCGGCTCGGCATGTATCCCATGGGTCCGGCCAATGGTCGGCGTGTGCTTGAACTCCAGAGCCCGGCGCCTGAGCACGGCCAGCAGCGCTTCCAGGCCAGTTCGAATCAGCCCGGAGGCTTCCTTGACTTGCAAGGCCTGGGCGGTATCGACAATATCGTTGGAAGTGAGCCCATAGTGGAACCAGCGGGACTCGGCGCTTGCACCCGCCGCATTGAGGCTTTCGGCGACAGCGGTATTGAAGGC
>Ga0302320_10023469_pt1 | contig 12106 bp, 6 predicted proteins | sample Bog_T0_3_FD_202130 | JGI IMG/M metagenome (GOLD analysis project Ga0302320, IMG submission 202130) | Peat permafrost microbial communities from Stordalen Mire near Abisko, Sweden - Bog_T0_3 | ecosystem: Environmental > Terrestrial > Soil > Wetlands > Peat | place: Sweden: Abisko, Stordalen Mire...
CTTGTTGCTGCCTGCCTTGGGCGAGCCGTAACCAATGACCGTGCGCACCGCAATCAGCGAAGGACGTTCTGTATCCGCCTTGGCGGCCTCAATGGCGGATTCAATCCCCGCCAGGTCGTTGCCGTCCAGGACGCGCTGCACCTGCCAGTTATAGGCCTCGAAGCGCTTGTAGACATCTTCGGTAAAGCTCAGGTCTGTGGGCCCGTCGAGCGAGATCAGGTTGTCGTCGTAGAGCACGATCAGCTTGCCCAGAGCCAGTGTTCCGGCGAGCGAAGCAGCCTCATGCGAGAGGCCTTCCATCATGTCGCCGTCGCCGCAAAGCACGTAGGTGTGGTGGTCCACCACGTCGAATCCGGGCTTGTTGTACACGGCCGCGAGGTGCCGTTCCGCCATGGCCATGCCCACGGCCATCGCGAAGCCTTGGCCGAGCGGTCCCGTGGTGCATTCCACGCCGTCCAGAACGCCGTATTCCGGATGTCCCGGAGTCCGCGATCCCCACTGACGGAAGCTCTTCAGGTCTTCCAGGTTCACGTTGTAGCCGGTAAGAAACAGGCTGGAATAGAGCAGCGCCGAAGCATGACCGTTCGACAGCACAAAGCGATCGCGATTACTCCACTTGGAGTGGGCCGGATTGTGCCGCATGATCTTGTGGAACAGGAGATAAGCAATCGGCGCGCAGCCAAGCGGCGCACCGGGGTGGCCGCTGTTGGCTTTCTGCACAGTGTCGACGGCCAGCAACCGCAATGTGTCGATCGAGAGTGTATCCAGTGGAGCTTCAGTAAGGTTTTGAGTCATAGCAGGTGGTTTTTAAAACTCGTCCTTTCGCGGTGGGGCCGTGTTGCGGCTCTTGCTAAGCGGCGCTTCCATTGATCTCGGGGCCTGAATGAGATCAATTTGCCAGTTCCTGGTTCATTAGCCCTGGGGGGCTGCATCTACCTTGACTTCAACATTGTATCCAAGCCAGGCGTCCTGTTCGGGCCAATAGAGGGTCCACTCCAGCGCCTCCACACCCGGTCCCGGTACGATGTCCACGCTGGCTCCCACGTTGCCCACGGTACGGCTCAGCAGTTTCTCCGTTGTTTTCCAGCCGTCCCGCGTAAAGACGAGCAAGAAAATCCGCTCATCCAGAATGCGCAGCGTGTTGGCCGCTCCGACTCTCTGGATCGGCCTCTGCTTGCTGTAGATTTCCAGTCCGCGGCGAATCTTCTTTCTGCCTTCTGGCAATGAATAGCGCTCGTAGACCGCATCGATGCGGTCAAAGACCTTGCCGTCGAGCGCCGACCGCAGCAACTTCAGGTACTCGGCATGAGCCCATACCAGCGGACACGCCGACCCGGTTGGCTTGCCCTGCTTGAACTCAAGATCGGGCCGGTCGGCCTCGTCCCACACCTGCTCCGGCAGCATCTGGCCGCAGGTGGCGAAGGCCTCGTAGGTCCGGATCAGCGCCTCGTACCCGTTCCCGGCAGCCAGCTCGTAGTGCGCCCGTTCGCCGGTAAGCAGCGGCCAGGGACGCCCCTGTCCCCAACCCTGAAAAGGCGCACCTTCGGATGTTTCTCCGTAGCCGTCCCAGTTATAGCGCAGCCACGCCGACCCTTGCGGCAGCTCGCGCTTCAGGACAAAGTCAACCACCTTCAGCGAATCCACGATGAGCGGATCGTCCGCGGGGCGCACGCCGTAGCGCACCAGCTCAAGGAATCCGGCATCAATAATTTCCCGCGCCTCGAATACATTGCGGGTTCCCGGCGGCCTGTTGGCGAGGTGCAGCATCTCGCCGCCGCAGGCTTCGCTCGAGTAGACCGCGCCCTTCTCCGGCGGACGGATACGCATGTAATGCCGCTTGATTTCCGGATGCAGAACGCCCTCGCTCGTCACCGTCCACTCTTCGAGATGCTCCTCGATCCAGTCGGCAAAATCCTCAAGGAAACCGGCGAGTTCCGCCGCATCGTGCGCCCGTGCCATCTCGGCGGCGCAGATCAATCCCGCAATCACCACCGTCAGCGTCGACGGCGAGTAGCCCGCATTCTCTTCCCAGCGCTCCTGGTTGGTAATGGGGCTGTGCTGCACAAGGAACCCAGCGGCCCGCTCCACAAATGGAAAAATATCCATCTCGGCGAGGCCATCGGCTTTCCAGAGCCGCCAGGCCAGAATCAGGGGGTAGGCCACTTCATCCAGTTGCAGACCCTTCCAGTAGGGGGTTCCGTCGATCCAGAAATTCTGTGCGAACCCGCCATCGGTCTGCTGCGTGCAGGCCAGGTAGACCAAGGCCCGCCGCGCCGTTTCAACTCGTCCGCAGGCCAGCAGCGCACCTGCTGTCTGCACCATGTCGCGGGTCCAGACCAGGTGGTAGCCGCCCAGGTCGTCGTCGCCCTTCACCTGTCCCCAGGGAATGGATGCCGAAGCCACAAACGCGCCCGAATAGGTTTTGTCCTCGTGCGCCAGCAAAACATTGTGGCTGGTGCGCATCAGCTTGCCGCCATCGCCAGAGCGCGCCGCCAGCCACTCCGGATTCGCCGCCCGTTTCCACTGCTCAATAAACCGCGCGCGGTGCCTGGCGAACGGGCTGGTGAGCGCAGTCGCCATCCCCTGCAGCGCCGGGTGCTTTCCATCGCCCAGCCCGATGGCCACCGTAAATTCCAGTGCGCCGTCCGCTGTCTTGAAAAGGTTCAGCTCGCCCATCATGGCAACGTTGCCGTCGGTTGCGGAGCCAAACTCCCAATCCATGTGGAAGTTTTCCTTCAGGTCGCGCCATCCGTCGCTTGCGCCCACAAACCCGCAGCTCACCCGTTTGAAGCCGCCGTTGGCCCCCATCGCCAGCGACCACGGACCGTTCCACGCCAGCAGCACCTTGTGCCCGGCTACATCCAGGCCGCGGGCGGTATTGTGGGCTCCGCCGTCATCGAGATGCGGCGCCAGCAGCGCGTACACCTTCAGCCGTGGCAGCAACTCCGCGTGCCCTTCGAGCCGCACGTGCATCAACACCACCGGTCGATGCGGGTCGCTGATAATTTCCTTCGTCAGCGAGTAGCGGCCTTCCGGGTCGCGATTCACATAACGAATCCCCAGCGCCTCGGCGTCGATGTATTCAAACGTCGACTGCAGATCGCGTTTCTCCTCGTGGAAAAACGTCTCACCGTCCGTCACCAGAAACTCCATGTCCCGCACCTGCGCGCGGTCGATGGTGGGATGGTAAATCTCGTTGAGAATCCCATGCGAGCAGGTAAACCACACGCGGCTCGCAGCCGAGTAGGCCGTGCCAACCGCGTCTTTCACGCTGGAAGTCCAGCGCGGCTGCAGCCCCGGACCGCCAAACGCCTCGCCTTGCTGATCAAGCCACAGGAAATCGGCCTTGTCGCTCATAGGTGCACGCAACTTTTCCTTACTCGTTGGATTTTGCCGGCGAACAGATGCGGGTGGTTCTTAACGTGATTCCGACTCTGAAACAAAGAGGGAAGTGCAGTGTGCAAATCTGCTCACACTCTAGCGCATTCGGCTATCGTCACTGATTCTATCGATGTTCGCGCCGGGCAAAAGTTTCCCACAATCGACGGGCCTCGTTCCCATGGTCGCTGACTTTTCATGCACCCCACAACCCACGTTCTGCATCCACTTATACTGAAGGCATTGCAGCCGTGTGTGAAAATTGCATGGCATTGTCGAAAGTTGAGTTGGTTTTCAGGCCGCACCACCTTCCAACCGCGCTCACTGTCCACGGTCCACTGTTCACTGACCCATGTTCACTGACCTCTGACCACTGCCCCTGGCTTTACAATTCGAACGGAGGAATTTCCCCGATGGCATATGAACTGGCACCGCTGCCTTACGACTACGCCGCACTCGAACCCTTCATCGATGCAGAAACCATGAAGCTGCATCACGACAAGCATCACCAGACCTACATCACCAACGTGAACAACGCGCTGGCCAACCACCCCGAGCTGGCCAAAAAGCCCGTAGACGAGCTCATCGCCGACCTGAACGCCATTCCTGAAGACATTCGCGGAGTTGTCCGCAACAATGGCGGCGGGCACTCGAACCACACCATGTTCTGGACCCTCATGGGACCGAAAGCGGGCGGCGCGCCGACCGGCGCAATCGCGGCTCAGATTACGACCGACTTCGGCGACTTTGAGGCCTTCAAGAAGACCTTCAACGAAACCACCGCCAAGCAGTTTGGTTCCGGCTGGGGATGGCTCGTGTTCAAGGGCGGCAAGCTGACGATCCTGACCACGCCCAACCAGGACTCGCCTCTGTCGCAGGGCCTCTATCCCATCCTCGGCAACGACGTCTGGGAGCACGCCTACTACCTGAAGTACCAGAACCGCCGCCCCGACTACCTCGCCGCATGGTGGAACGTGGTGAACTGGGACGAAGTGAACAAGCGCTTCTCAAAAGCCAAGGGATAAAACCAGGAACAGCTGGGTGCCCCATCCATCGCGTTTTTTGCGATGGGTGGGATACGATGAACCCCGGCAAGAACCTTGCCTCGCCTGTCCAAAAGGGTGAGGCATTTACTTTTTTGGGCTTGGGTTTTTCGCTCCCCGCGCACCCTTCCGCACCGCCGCCCCAAATTCCTTCCACACTCGCCAGTTTCCCGCGTACTCATCAAGCATGCGTTCCGGGTGAAACTGCAGCCCGACGAGAAAATCCGCCTTCGGATCGTAGTACGCCTCAATCAAACCATCATCGGCATAGGCCATAGGCTTGAAGCGCGGAGCCAGCTTCCGAATGCCCTGGTGGTGATAGCTGTTCACATTGAGCTCGCTCTGGCCATACCAGCGGTGCAGTGGCGTGCCTTCGACCAGCGTAACCGGGTGGCGATACGTGTCGTAGTGGTGCGGCGTATGGTCGATATGTTTCCGCTCCGAGCCTTTTTCTTTTTGCACGTCGCCATAGAGCGTGCCGCCTGAGACAACGTTGATCAGCTGCGCTCCGCGGCAGATGCCTAGCATCGGCATGCCGTGGCGCAAGGCGTGGCGGATGAGCCGGATCTCCATTTCATCCTTGTACGGATTCGTTTTTTCGAGATAGGTGAAGTTGGCCTTCTCCGCCTTGTAGCGCGTCGGTTCCACGTCATCCCCCTCCACCAGAAGAAGGCCGCTCATGCCTTTCATGTACTGCGGCAGACACTGGAGCGCGCCCGGAGCGATGGGAACCATGACGGGAAGAATGCGCATTTTCATCAGCAGCTCAAAATGGACTTCGCCGAGATAGTCGATGACGCGGCTCTTGCGCATCATGCGCCGCGTGACGACGAGGACAGTGGGACGGTTCATCAAGTGCCTCAGAATGAATTTCGGTTTAGTGGACGAGTGCGCGCAGCGCTTCCACCAGCCGCGCATCCTTGTCGTGCCCCTGCGACGCAACCCGGATGTGATATCGATCCATCCCAGTCTTGTTCGAGCAGTCGCGCACGTACATCTTGTGTTCGGTCAGCAGCTTCGCCTGCACCTCGGCCGCCGTCAGGCCGCTGGTTACCTTGCACAACACAAAATTGGCGCCGGTGGGATACACCTCGAGATGCGGCGTTTCTTTCAGCGCGTTGTAAAGCCAGCGGACGTCGGCGATCAGGCGTTTGCGGGCAATCTGGTAATCGGCGTCGGTCGAGGGCAGCAGCGATAGAAAATATTGCGCCACGCTGTTCAGGTTCCACGTGGGAATGAAACGGCGCAGGCGGTTCAGCAGGTACAGATTGCCGGAATAGCAGTACCCGATGCGCAATCCCGGCACGCCGCAGTGCTTGCTGACGCTGCGCACAATCAGCAGGTTGGAATAACGGTCGGCCACCGGCAGCAGGCTCGGTACCTCGTCGCCAGCGAAGTCGATGAACGACTCGTCGACTATTACCAGCTCGAGGTCCTTGGTCTGCTCGAGGAAATCTACCATCTCTTCGCGAGAGAAAAACTGCCCGGTTGGATTGCCGGGATTGATCACGAGGAGCGCGCGCAGATTCTTGCGCCGGACAAACTTCAAATAGTCATGGAGGCGCAATTCGTAGCGCTCATCGGGATCGAGCTGAAACAACTCCGCGTCGCGATGGTCGCGCAGCTTTTCAATGTATTCGCCAAAGGTGGGCACCGGCACGGCGATGCGGTCGATGAGCAGCGTGTTGATGAGCACGATCAGCTCCGTTGCCCCGTTTCCAATAATCAGGTTTTCCGGATTCACGCCCAGCACCGAAGCCAGGTTCACCTGGCTCGTCTTCGCGCTGTTCGACGGGTAGCTCTTGATCAGGTTGGGAAGATTGCGCTGCATGTCGGCCATCATGGCCGGAGTCGGGTAGTAGGGGCTGGCAATGAAACAGAAATCCACAATATCCTTGGCCTCTTCGTACCCCACCAGCTCGGTGAGAGAAGGGGAGTGGGACGTCTCATAAAACAGATGCCCACGCAGTTCAGCTGCGGACTCGGCCGCAGCCTCATTCACCCCTGCCTTGTCCATTGCGTACCCCTCTCTGCCGATTGGCCCAGAACCCTGAGGAAGCAGCTTAGCACTCCCCGAATCTCAGCGCATCCAAGGCTCAGCCGCAAACCAGTGCGCTTAACTTTCTGATTGGATGCGCCGCCGCTCGAACATCTTCAAAAAGCGACCAGGGAATGCCGACAGCGGAAGCTAAAACCGCCGCAGATTCGTCTAACCAAACGGTGATGAAAATGCGAACCCGCGCTCTTGTGCCCCTGTTTTTTCTTGCCGGTTCTCTTGCTTTCTCCGCGGCGTCCGCCTCGGCCCAAACCGCCGGCTTCGATATATCCAAATTCGGCCACCCTGTCGGCACCGCCAGCTTTCACTTCGCGGCGACGAAGGACGGATACGACTCCACCTCGCTTGTGCACGTGTCCATGACCGGCCTGGAATACGCGCTTTCGAAAACCGAAAGCCTTTCCGCCGCAAACCAGTTGCGCCACGTTCAACTCAGCGCCATTGTGAACGGAGAAGCGGTAAATGTAACCGCCGCTCCCGATGCGGCACAGTTGCTGCTGAACGTGAGCGCAAACGGTTCCAGCTCCACGGCGAGGCTTGACGCGCATGCTGAAGCCGTCTTCCTGCCTGATTTCGATCCGGGCGCGCTGGAAACACTCCTCACCCTGGGCGTAAGCAACAACAATCGCGATCTGTGGGCGGTTCTACCCAAGCAATCGGGCGCAGCCCCGGCTTCCGTCAACCCCATCCAGCTGGCCACCTACGCCGACGAGCAGGGCACCCTCGACGGCAAGCCCATCCCCGTGCATCACCTGGTCGCGACCATCGCCGGCGCCACCACCGACATTTTCTCCGGCCCCGAAAATCAACTCTTGCAAGCGGAGTTGCCACAAGAGGGATTCGCCCTGATCCGCAAAGGCTTCGTCCTGACCCCGCCAACCAAACCACCGGCGCAGCCAGCGTCATAGTCCCTGATCCCTGACCCCTGCTTTCGTTTAGCATTGCCGTATGTTTTTCGCCGTCTCGCGCAAAGTCCTCCTACCCGCGCTGATTGTCGCGGGCGTCCTCACCGTTCGCGCCCAGGATCCGCAGCAAGCCACGCACGACCGAATTGAGCAAGTGATGCGCAGCGTCGCTCGCGGACGCTCGGTGGGCCAGGTCGCCGTCTCCCCCGACGGCAAACGCCTGGCATGGGTGGAAGGCGCGCCTGGCGGAACGGAAATCCATCTGGCACCACGCACAGACCTGACCAAATTCGTCCGCATCACCGCCGCTACATCGCCCGAACAGCACTGCCGCGAGAGTGAACTCACCTGGTCGCCCGACTCCGCCTCGCTCGCATTCTTCTCCGATTGCGCCAACCCGGAAGACCAGACGGACCTTTATCTCTCCCATCTCGACGCAACCCCGGCAAGAAAGCTCACCAAGCTCGAGGGCTACGTGGACGCGCCCGCCTTCTCGCCAGACGGCAAGTCGATCTCGTTCCTTTACGTAGCCGGAGCCACCCGCACCGCCGGAGCCCTGGCTGCCATGAAGCCCCCTTCCGGCGTCATCGGACAAGACGGCGTCGAGATCCAGCGCATCGCCGTTGCACCGATCTCATCGCAGCAGCCCGGCGCTCCCACATTCGTCTCGCCTGCCAACCTTCACGTGTACGAGTTCGACTGGGCTCCTGACTCCAGATCGGTTGCGTATGTCGCGGCCGATCCGCCCGGAGAAAACAACTGGTGGGTCGCCAAGCTCTATACGCAGATTACGGGGATCATTGATCCGGGGGTTGCCGCCGCGAAGATCGTCTATGCTCCGAAAGTCATCCTCGATCCGCCGCAGGTCGCGGGCCCGCTCCGCGGCTTGCAGATCGCCGTCCCCCGCTGGTCGCCCGACGGAAAGACCATCGCCTTCATCGGCGGCCTCATGAGCGACCAGGGCGTCACCGGCGGCGACGTGTGGACCATCCCGTCCACAGGTGGCCAGCCACAGAACCTGACCCCGCAGCGCCCAACCTCCGCCGCCTGGATTACCTGGGAAGGAAACAATCATCTCGACGTCAGCGAGATTGCCGGTGGCGACAGTCAGCTCATCCGCCTCTCGCTCGACGGGACGACGTCGAAGCCCTTCTTTACCTTTCCCGGGTCCGTCGGGGACGGCCTCCTTGAACAAAGCCTCTCAGGGACAGCCGACCGGTCCCACTTCCTGTTTCACGCCGGCAGCTTTGACCATCCGGACGAAATCTATGACGCGGTCACATCCGACGCTGGTCTGAACCAGCTCTCGCACTTCAACGCCGGTCTTGAGCCCGCCTGGGGAAAATCCGAGTCAGTTAGCTGGAAAAGCGATGCCTTTAATGTCCAGGGCTGGCTGCTATTCCCCAAAGACTACGATCCCGCAAAGAAGTACCCGCTCATTGTTGAAGTCCACGGTGGCCCCGCCTCCGCCATCCTTCCGCGCTGGGGTGGAAGCTGGGCGCTGAGCCCGGCAGCGTTTTCCGCGCTCGGCTATTTCGTGCTGCAACCGAATCCTCGTGGCAGCTATGGGGAGGGCGAGGCCTTCACGCAGGCGAATCGCAAGGACTTCGGGTACGGCGATCTGCGAGACATCCTTGCCGGCATCGATACTGTGGTGGCGAAATTCTCCATCGATCCCAACCGCGTGGGCCTCACCGGCTGGAGCTACGGCGGCTTCATGACCATGTTTGCCGTCACGCAGACGCACCGCTTCAAGGCCGCCGTTGCTGGAGCCGGCATCTCCGACTGGCAGAGCTACTACGGCGAAAACTCCATCGACCAGTGGATGATTCCGTACTTCGGCGCTTCCGTCTACGACGATCCGGCGGTCTACGCCAAAAGCTCTGCAATTACCTACATCAAGCAAGCCACCACGCCCACCCTCGCGGTCGTCGGAGACCGCGATGGAGAGTGCCCGGCCCCTCAGTCCTTCGAGTTCTGGCATGCCCTCCGCGACCTCCATGTCCCGTCGGAACTGGTGGTCTATCCCAATGAGGGCCACGGCTTTGTGAATCCGGACCATAGCCGGGATGTGCTCGAGCGCGCGATCGACTGGTTTTCGCGCTATATGCCACCGGCGAGCTAGCGTCATCTGCTCCCCAACAGCCGCCGCCTGAGTCTATTGGAAGGGAAGCCCCTACAGCTTGCCGGGAAGGCCGTCTCAAGCCAGAGAGGGGGGCGTCCTGATACACTTTTTCCTTGGAGTCTTTGAGGGTGTCTTTCATCGGTCGGCTGCATGCTGGCGCATGCAGCGAGCCGGTGGTTTGGGCGCATTTCACCCGTCGCCGGGCAGTCAACGGCTGGTAGCCGGGTTGCAATAACTCATTTCTTCACACGTATTCGGAGAGACCGTTCCGCGGTTCGACAGGGCGGGACGGGGAGGATTCATGCGGCGGTTTTTGACGCTTGTTTTTATGGTTTGCCTGGCGATTCCGGCCGGGATATCGATTTCTGGCTGCACTCGCAATCCGGCGGGTAACTATTGCTATGGTCTCGGCTACGGTTTGAAGAACACAGACGTGGCGTCCATTACTCTTCAGCCCCAGTCGACGGGTATTTCGCTGGCATTCGGACAAACCCAGCAGATTCAGGCGCCCACAGCTCTCACCTGCACCGGTTCTACGGCGTCGGTCAACAGCAACCAATACACCTACGGAACCACCAACAACAAGCTCGTTGATATTTCGCCGAACGGCGAACTCTGCGCAGGCACCTGGAATCGCAACTCCGGCGGCGGCATTGCCGACTACACCTATTGCAATTTCCCCAGCCCCCTGCCGGCCACCAACGGCCTTCCTTACAACGTGGCTTACATCACGGCATCCGCCAATGCGGTTACCTCCAATCCCGTGGAAGTGTTTGTGCATGTCCAGGTAAGTTCGGTCTCGCTTGTCGGCCCACAGCAGTGCATCTCGCAGACTCAGGTTGCCAATCTCGATGCGCAGGCCTGCTACAGCTCCAACGGATCGCAGGTGCTGCTCTGCGCGCCCTCTTCGGTGACCACGACTGCTTCCCCAACTGCCTGCCCAACGCCCTACGTGAACGGAGTTAGCGGCCCGAGAATGCCCCTTACTTCGATCCCCAGTTGCTCGGCCGCCGTCGGATTCCTGAACTACTCGGCCGGCAACTCCAGCGTGGCCACCATCAATACCAACACAAACCAGGTGACCGCCGATGAGCCAGGGACCACGCCGATCAATGTGACCGTGGCCGGAACCGGTTCCTCGGCTGGCTACTTCTCTACCTGCCCGCCCAAGTCCATCAACCTGACTCTGTCGAGCGGCGCCACCACCGGGACCATCACGCAAGGTGTCGCACAGAACCTGATCACGACAATTACCGATACCAACAATCAGTCCATCAGCGGTTTGACCCTCGACTACCAGTCAACCAATCCGATCGACCTCACGGTTGGCACCACCGGCAGCGTAGGCGCTCGCTTCCCAGGTGTCGCTTCGGTGTACGCCATCTGCCAGCCTTCTACGTGTGATCCCTCACCGATCAATGAGCTGGGCTTCAACGCCACGGGGCTCTCCCTCTCGTCCAATCCCGTCACCATCACCGTACCCGGAACAATTTCGGATTACGTTTGGTTCGCGGCGCCGGGCACCTCACAGTATTTTGTTCCCGTCGAACTGCTTAACGGCAATGTCGGTTCCACCGTGCGTCTACCCTACGTCCCCAACTCAATGGTCATGGATGCTGGAGGCAGCAATCTCTACTTCGGCTCCGCACGCGAGTTGATGGTCTACAACACCATCTCCAACACCATCGCAAAGCAGGACAACAACGCGCCCGGTGTGGTGCTTGCCGTGTCTCCCAACAACTCGCAGTTGATCATCAACGACCAGGTGCGGCAGCTCTTCTATCTCTACAACGCAACTTCAGGCTCGTACACAACCTTTGGCGGTCTCGGCAACGCAGCCATCTGGACGCCCGATTCGAAGACGCTCTACATCACGGACAACAAGTCACTCAACAACGGCACCACGATTACCGGCCACACGGACACGCTATACGTCTACAACCAGAACACCGGTTGGACCACGTATCCGAATCCCCTGCCTTCGAGCCCGCTGCCGCTGGGGGCCCTGCCGCCCACAATGGTGGATGGCATTCCAGTGCCACCGAACGTGGCCATCTCTCCAACCGTGCAGACGCCCGCATTGGCTATTCCGAGTGTCGGCGCTTACGTGCGCGGAACACCCACCGACGCCTTCACCTGGTGCCCGAGCGGCACAGTCGGCAACCCGACAGCCGGTACCTCGTCCAGCCTCACCTTGTATCCCCTTGGCGACTCCCAGGCTGAGCAGTCTGACGTGCTTGCCGCCACCACCGACGGAAAGCACATTCTGAGCGCCGCACTGCTTGGCGGCGGAATAACGCTGACCGATCTACCGGTCACCATCCCGTATACTCCGTGCCCATTTACCTCGACTGGCTCCGGCGCAGCGCAGGTGCAGACCCTCTCCGCGCTCGCGATCGGGCATCCCGCTCCGCTCACGCAATCCGCGCTTGCGGTGACTGCAACGGCCGTCGACCAGTTGGTGGCTTCGCCGGTTTCGAACCTGGCCTTCGTCACCTACAGCGGCAACAACCCCGGCGCCCAGTTGCCTTACTATCTGCCCAACGCCGCAGGCACTGCGGGCACCGTGGGCTATGTGACGCTCGCTGGCGGTTCAGCG
>Ga0302320_10023471_pt1 | contig 12105 bp, 10 predicted proteins | sample Bog_T0_3_FD_202130 | JGI IMG/M metagenome (GOLD analysis project Ga0302320, IMG submission 202130) | Peat permafrost microbial communities from Stordalen Mire near Abisko, Sweden - Bog_T0_3 | ecosystem: Environmental > Terrestrial > Soil > Wetlands > Peat | place: Sweden: Abisko, Stordalen Mire...
TCTGCAGTGCGTAAAATCCGATCTACTTCCCGGTGGCGCTTCCCTTTTGCTTGGCCCCAGCGCTTCCGCTGCGCGTCGGCGATCTTCTTCCGGGCAGACCGCACTGAGCTTGCGGCGTTTGCGGACAGGCGATGCGGTGTTGTCCTTGTCGGCCGCGGTAGAAGTTGAGAGCAGAGCGCGCACCTTCTTGAGGCGCGCGATTTCTTCGTCGATGGCAGCGAGGATCCTGTCGGTCGTAATGGACCTAAGTATATCGGGGGCGTGATCCCCTTCACTTCCCTTCGGAGAAGGAAGCATTATCAGAACCAGAGTGCGCGGGAACACAAAAGCGTTGGTCGTGGTTGATCGCGGCTGGATGCGGTCAGAGACGGCACACTTTCGGCACGCCGGGTTCGCGTTCGACTACACGATTGCTGCAGGCAAATTGCCAAGGGAGGATGATGCCGGATCCCCAGGTCAAGCACCTGCGCACCCTGCTTGTGCAGATGCTGACGTATGCTGTGGACAAGCACTACCTGCCCTGCAACCCCTTCACGGGAACCGCGCTCACCGTAAAGAAGGGTGGAGCACCGCCTGTGGATCGCAGCGAGTTTTTCGTCACTCCGGAACAGTTCCCCTGGATGCTGAATGACCCGTTGACGCCCGGTCACGTAAAGATGATGATCCTGATCGCCTATACAACTGGTCTGCGTTCGGAGGAGTTTCTTGCAATGAAATGGGACGTGATCGAGTTCGATGGGCCGGAACCGAAGATCAGAATCGAGCGTACCGTGGATGGAAAGCACATCCGCGAAGCAGCCAAGAGTGACAATTCCAAAGCTCCCGTCCCGATGTGCGACCGGTTGGGCGCTGCGCTGCTGTACTACAAGGATGAACATCCGCCCGTGAACGACTGGGTGTTCGGCTCGTTGAGGACCGGACGACCACTCCATCGCACTCAGGTCGGTGCCGACCATCTGTTGCCGGCTCTGCGGCGCATGGCGGCGGCGTTTAGGAAGCAGTTACCCAACGGGATTCCTAGCGGGACGGGATTCCATGCGCTCCGTCACTCCTTTAACGGGCTCATCGTGCACGTCGGGACCGACGATCCAGCGAAGGTGAAAGAGGTGCAGATGAAACTTCTGCGCCAAGGCGATGAGCGCACCAATGATCGCTATGGAAAGTCATCTCCGCCTCTGCGCCAGCGCGCCCGCCAAGCACATATCAACGTCAGCGATTTGGCGATGGGAGAGACGGTTTCCTAGGCTAGTCGAAAAGTGGACCAAATCTGGACCAAACTCCAAGGCCAACTTTTCGCTATCTTATTCATTTAATTGGAGCGGGAGACCGGGATCGAACCGGCGACATTCAGCTTGGGAAGCTGACGTTCTACCACTGAACTACTCCCGCAATCTATTTGTTTACAGCAACTTACATACGATATTAGCCGCCTTAAACACCACATAACACCACGCTTGATGCAATGGACTCATGTTCAACACCGGGGAGGGTGGCGAGATGAAGTTCAAGCGTGATCGGTATCAGCAAAGTTCTATCCGTAAAGTTCCACGCGCTAAATGTTTCGCATGGGAATTTAGGTTTTATCATACGACTCCGGACGGCACAGGTAAACTCATGGTTCCCATCGTCGCCATGACTGCCAACGCCATGGAGCGCGATCGGCAACTCTGTCTCGGGGTGGGCATGAATGACTTTGTGACTAAACCGGTGTCGGTAGCGGTGTTGCGGGATACGCTCAAGAAATGGCTGCCCTCCGGTGATTCGGTAATTCCGACTGCGGCCAGCTAACTCGGATCTTTACGAACTGCAGAAAGCGAGGCGGTTGTATTTGACCCGGCAAGTGCTCTCGCGCCTGGAGGGGGACAATGAGCTGGCGCAGATCGTCTTTGCAGCGTTTCTTGAAGACGTTCCACTCCAGATTCAGGCTTTGAAGAAGCTTTTGGCAGACAGGGATGACGCCGGCTCCGCGCGGCAAGCCCACTCGATCAGGGGCGCCTCGGCGAATGTCGGTGGAGAATTGCTCGGGAAACTGGCAGCGGAAATTGAAAAGGCAGCTGGTGCCGGGGATTGGCACTCGGTAATTACCCGCATGGACGAGTTGGATCGACAATTCGGCCTGCCCGAAGATGCGATCAGACGAAATGAGTCAGTCGGTCCAAATCGGTGAACCAGGAAAGAATGAGGCATCATGAAGACACTTGTCGTTGAAGATGAACTCACCAGCCGGATTCTAATGCAAAATCTCCTAGCCCGCTATGGCCAGTGCCACATCGCCGTCGACGGAGAAGATGCCGTGGAAGCATTTCGCATTTCCCTCGCCGAAGCCGCTCCTTATGACCTGATCTGCATGGACATCAGGATGCCGGGAATGGATGGCATTGAGGCGGTGAGGCAGATTCGCGCGGTGGAAACAGAAGACGGCGTTCTTTCGACCAATGGCGTGAAGATCATTATGCAGACAAGTACCGACCCTCCGAAGCAGGTCGTGGGGTCGTTCCACGCGCTCTGCGATGCATACCTGGTCAAACCGATCGAGGCCGCAAGTCTGTCGGAGGAAATACGCAGGATGGGCCTGATTTCCTGATGCGGGCGGTCCGCGATCCGAATTCGGCATCGATGAGAGAGCCGCGTTCTAGGCAGACTGATTACGTGCCGGAGTGCCGAGCATATTAAGGAACGGGAGGCCGCAATGGAAGCGGCCCAGGCTGGCTTTGCCGGCTGGACGTTACAGCGGTCGCCGATGAGGTGAATTGACATGACCCCTGCGCCGGCCAAGGCAAATGAGCTGCCACAAGAGCGTCTTAATGGACACGCGAGTTCTCAGGAATCTGGCTGTTTGAACATCGTGAGTTTCAACAAGAGCGCCTTGACAGCGGGGAGACTTGAAGACTCATCGCTCATGATTGGGCATGTGCTTGATTCAGGACAATCTTTGCCGCGCCAGCGTTCTTTGAACAAAGGTACAGATCATCTGGCGAACCCGATTCCCCGGCACTAGAGCGACTACCGTCAAATGGATTCGCAGTGAACGTTCTCATTCGGTTCGACTTCCCGATTCGGAGAGGAAAAGACTCTGAGTGCAAAACTACACAGCTTTCCAATTGAGAACGCTTGACTTTGGACCGTTAATAGGAGAGTAACCAACCGGGCGCATCTCTTAAGCGCCTACGCACTCTTCACGCTTTTCTCACCGCTCCGCGAATTCCAGCCAAAGAAAACCACGGCGCTCCACTCTGGAAAAGCAGCACGAAAGGAAAAGGACTCATGGCACTCGTCAAGAAGGCTGCCGTACAGGCAACCTCAGTCTCTGAAGGAAAGCTCTCGGCTGTAACAACCCGCGAAGCGGAAGCACAACGCAAGAAAGCTAGGACCCTCGCCAAGCAGCAACAGGCGGCAGAGCGGATTGCTGCAGCAACCGGGCAATTGGCGTCCGGCATTGCCGAAGCATCGTCGGCTGCCGAAGAACTTAAGCGCGCCAGCGACCAGATCGCAACCGGCGCCGAAGAGGCATCGAGCGCCGCGCAGGAGTCCCTGGCGGCATTTACGCAAGTGGGAGTCTCTATCACCAAACAGTTGCAGAGCGCCGAGCTCAGCCGCGGCAAAGGCGAGGTTGTTCAAACGCTGATCGCTCGAACCAGCGGGGACGTTGCCGGCCTGATCACGAATGTCGGCGTAGCCGCGCAGCGCCAGATCGCTTCAGTGGCCATGGTTGTAGAACTGGAAAAGCAGGCAGCAACCATTGGCGACATCGTCAAGGCTGTCGCACGCATTGCCGACCAGACCAACCTGCTGGCATTGAATGCGGCCATCGAGGCGGCTCGCGCCGGCAAACATGGCAAGGGCTTCGCAGTGGTCGCGGACGAAGTGCGGACTCTGGCTGAAACCTCTGAAAAGAGCGCCAAGCAGATTCAAGAACTCGTCGGACAGATTCAGGGGGATGTGAAGAAGATTGCTGACGGCATCAATACTTCCGCCAAGACGATGGAAGATGAAGTCGAAAAAGGCAAAACAATAACGTTGCAACTCGAGCAGATCCGTCTCGACGCTATTGAGATCGTGAAAGGTATCCAGGAAATCGGCGCCAACGCCGCGCAGTCGAACGTTGCTTCGCAGCAGGCGCTTAAGGGCTCGCAGAGCATAGCTGCCGCGGCCGAAGAGCAATCTTCCGCTGCTGAAGAGTCCGCCAAGACGGTGGCCGAGCAGACCCAGGCACTGGCCGAGTGCGAGCAAACGGCGCAGGCATTGTCGGAGTTGGCAGAAGATCTGAAGAACTCGACAGACGTGGCCAAGAGCGCGGAGCAGGTGGCGTCTTCTTCAGAGGAGTTGTCTTCCGCAGTGCAGGAGATCAACCGTTCCAGCGCACAGATCATGACAGCCCTGGGCCAGATTCGTAAAGGCGCAGAGGTGCAGTCCTCAGCTTCTGAAGAATCTGCCGCGGCCACCAACCAGATCGAGAAGGGATTGGACATTGCACAGAAGCGCGCGGCTGCAAGTGCGGAAAAAGTAGTCGCCATCAGGAATCTGCTTGGCGAGAACAAGACGGCAGTTAACGGACTGATTACAGGTCTTTCGACTTCAGCGGAAGCCTCTCGCGCCAGCATTAAGCAGATGAATGATCTGGAGTTGGTATCACGGCGCATCGACAAAATCGTCGAGGCAATCAGCACTGTGTCGATCCAGACCAACATGCTGGCGGTCAACGGCGCCATTGAAGCGGCGCGTGCCGGCGAGTTCGGCAAGGGCTTCGTCGTGGTGGCCACCGACATTCGCAACCTGGCCCACGATTCGTCGGAGAACGCCGACCGTATCAAGGATCTGGTCAAGGCAGTGCAGGATCAGATTGGCGTGGTGGGACGCGACCTGAGCGAGATCGTTGCGGCAGCGATCTCGGAAGTGGAGAAAGCCAAAAGCACCACGACCGATCTGGTCTCCATTGAGGCCGACATCCTGGTTGTGGAAAAGGGGGCGAAGGAGATTCTCGCCGCATCGGAAGAGATTGGCGCAGCCATCGCCCAGGTGAAAAAGGGCATCGAGCAGATCTCTGCCGCGGCGACTGAAGCCGACAAGGCAGCGACCGAAGCGGCCGGCGCCGCGCAACAGCAGGCCAAGGGAGCCGAGGACCTGGCAGCAGCCATCGAAGAGATCTCTTCTCTGGCGGATGAACTGCAGAGCGCAGCGTAGGCGGAGGCCACAATGACGACAAGGACATCAAAGCGCACGAGTGGGGCGGCGCTTCTCGAGGAAGACATCCTCGACGAGCGCGTCCCCGACATTCAAACGGATGAGGCAGCCGTCGAGGAGAACCAGATCGACGGACGGGCTTCCACTACGCAACAAGTCACGCAACAGGGCACCCAGCAGTTTGTCACCTTCATCGCCGGTGACGAAGTATTCGCAGCCGATATGGTGCCGGTGAAGGAAATCATACGGGTTCCGGAGGTGGTGAGAGTGCCACTGGCGCCGGCCGCATTAGAGGGCCTCGCGAATTTGCGGGGAAAGGTTTTGCCCATCATTTCTCTGCGCCGGCTGTTCGGCTTTCCCGAGTTGCCTCATGACGACTCGACCCGCGCGCTGGTAGTTGATGTTGGGCAGCCGCTTGGTTTTGTGGTCGACCGTGTGTCCAGTGTGGTCGGCGTCGATGCCAGCCATATTGAAGACGTGGGCTCAATCAAAACCACGGTAAATACCGAGATGCTCTCCAGCCTCATCAAGGATGTGAACGGCCACGCGATGATCATGGTGCTTGACTTTGCCAAGCTCATCGAGCTGGAGTTTTCGCAGATCGCGTCCATATCGAAAAGTACCGGTGTGGCGGGAACCGCAGAAGCAAGCGCACAGAATGAGGAAGAGGACTCGAGCGACGAGTTGCAACTGGTCAGCTTCGATGTCGACGGTCAGGAGTACGCCATCGCCATCGAAGACGTGCAGGAGATCGTGCAGGTGCCGGAGGCTGTAATTCATGTTCCGCGCTCGGACTCGCACGTTCTCGGCGTGATGACCTTGCGCAGCCGTCTTTTGCCTCTGGTCAACCTGCGCAGCATGTTTGCGTTGCCGTACCGCGATCTGGACGAGAAGAGCCGCATTGTTGTGCTCACAATGGGCGGCGCCTCGGTGGGCGTGGTGGTGGATGCGGTCAGCGAAGTGCTTCGTGTCTCAAGGTCCGGAGTGGACGCGCTTCCCGCAATGCTGGCCCGTGAAGGAAACCTTGCCGAGGTCACCTCAATCTGCCGGCTCGACAATGGAGAGCGCCTGGTGTCGATCGTTACCGCGCGCAATCTCTTCGGCCATTCCGTCATCAAGGAGGCACTGAGCGCCGTGAACGAAAGCGAGTTGGACAGCGACCGGGAGGACGCAAAGCAGGACGACAACCTGGATGACGATGAACAAGTAGTCATTTTTCGTCTGGACAAGGAGGAGTTCGGCGCGCCGATCGCCAGCGTGCAGGAGATTGTACGCGTGCCTGAACAGCTCATTCGAGTTCCCAAAGCACCTTCATTTGTCGAGGGAGTCATCAACCTTCGCGGAACCGTGCTGCCGGTGATCGACCTTCGCCTGCGTCTCGGTCTCAAGCAGGTGGAACGCACCGATCGCCAGCGGATCATGGTGTTTCTCATCTCCGATGTGCGCACCGGCTTCATCGTCGACCAGGTGGCCGAAGTCTTGAGAATACCCAAGGCTGCAATCGAGCCGGCGCCACAACTGTCTGCCGAGCAAAGCCAACTGTTGAGCCGCATGGCCAACCTCGAAAAGCAGAAGCGGATGGTTCAACTCATCGATCCACCCCACCTGATGGCAAAGAAGGAACTCAAGGCATTGGCCACGGTGACTGGATAGAGTCATGATCAAACTGCTCATTGTCGACGACTCGGCGCTGATGCGCCGCCAGTTGATGACGCTGTTTCAGGCCGAGGGGGACTTCGAGATCCGCCAGGCCAGAAACGGCGACGAAGCGGTGAGGGAAAACGGGGAATTCGAGCCGGATGTTGTGACTTTGGACATCAACATGCCGGAGATGGATGGATTGACCGCGCTTTCCCTCATCATGGCCGAGAGGCCGGTTCCCGTGGTGATGGTTTCTTCGCTTACCAACGAAGGAGCATTAGCCACATTCGAGGCTCTGAACCTGGGCGCCGTGGATTATGTCTCCAAACCTGGCGGAACTATTTCTTTGTCCATCGACCGGATCACCGAGCAACTAGTGGCCAAGGTACGAAGCGCCGCTCGGGCACGGCTCAAAGGTAAAGGATTGACCGCAGCCGGAGTTGTCCGGCGCATGCGGGACGAGCGCAAGAAGACGGGCCGGGAATCCTCCGCACCCCAACGGACCGGGTCGGCGACCGACGGTTTGCTGGTGATCGGAGCATCGACCGGCGGACCTCGTGCACTGGAGATTGTTCTATCGGGATTGCCGGAAGGGTTTCCCTGGCCTGTATTAGTGGCGCAGCACATGCCTGCCGCGTTTACCAGGGCTTTTGCGGATCGGCTGAATCAGTGTTGCGCTCTTGAAGTTGTGGAGGCGGCGAGCGCTTTGGCCATCGAGCCCGGCAAGGTCTATATCGGACGCGGCGGTGCGGACACACTGCTTGCAAACCGGGCTGGCAAGCTAACCGTCTTGCCCTCGCCGGAGAATCCGGAGTTCCTCTGGCATCCATCGGTTGAGTTGCTGGGAAGATCGGTAATGCAACACTACGATCCAAAGCGGACGACGGCGGTGTTGTTGACCGGCATGGGCCACGATGGATCGGATGCGTTCACAGAAATCAAGAAGCGCGGCGGACACACCATTGCCGAATCGGAAGACTCCGCGGTGGTGTATGGCATGCCTGCGGAACTGGTCAGGAAGGGCGGCGCGAGCTTGGTCTTGGCCGCTGAAAAAATCGCCGCGCAGCTTTCAACCTGGGCCGGCAGGTAAAGGAAAAACGATGGCTCTTGTAAAGCGGGAAGCAACTCAATCAGCCGGGCCCGGTGCGCCGAAGCAGCAGAGCTGTGAGGAGCTCGCGGCCGCACTGGAAGACGCCGAAGCGGCAATCCGCAGACACGCCGCACGAGACATCGCACATTGCCCACATGCCGCCACGAAATTGGTGAGCCGCCTGAATCGCGAGCAGGACGTGGCCGTGCGTGAAGCGATTCTAAATACGCTAGCTCGTCTGAACGATCCCTCGGCTGTCAGCGGGCTGGTCGATTGCCTTCGCAGCGAGGACGTAGCCCTGCGCAACGAAGTCATCGAGACTTTCAAGCACATGAACGACGAAGCGGTGCCCGTACTGCGATCGCTGCTGGCTGACTCTGACCCGGATGTGCGAATTTTTGTCGTCAATATCCTCGATTCCGAGCGGCATCCGGAGGTCGAAAGCTGGCTGATCGAAGTGATCGAACGCGATGCGCATGTGAATGTCTGCGCCACCGCGGTCGATCTACTCTGCGAAGTGGGCACGGAGGCGGCCATCGAACCGCTTGCCCGGCTCAAGGACCGTTTTCGTTCAGAAGCCTACATCCAGTTTGCCGCCGATTTGGCGCTCAAACGCATTCGTGGGGTCTAACTCTCTCATGACCTCCCATGCATCGGAACCCGGCCCAGACATCAACCTCGAAGACTTCTTGAAGTTCAAGGAGTTCTTCTATCGCAGGACAGGTATCAGCTTCGAGGCCTCCAAGCGATACTTTGTGGACAAGCGTCTGGTTGAGCGCATCGAAGCTACCGGCACCGCCAATTTTCGCGGCTACTTTACCATGCTGCGTTTCCAGGCATCCGGCGACGAACTGCAACAGCTCACCAACCTGATGACGGTGAACGAGACCTACTTTCTGCGCGAGGAATACCAATTCAAGTGCCTGGTCGATTCCATCCTTCCGGAGATTGTCCGGCGCAAAACCAGCTCGGATGCAATCCGCATCTGGTGCATTCCCTCCTCTTCCGGAGAAGAGCCGTATTCGATCGCCATGTACCTGTTGGAAATGTGGAGGGGCATTTCGGAGTGGGATGTGGAGATCGTCTCGTCGGACATAGACACCAGCATCCTGCGCCGTGCACGTGCCGGCCGCTATTCGGCCCGCTCAGTGCAGAACGTTCCACCTCGGTGGTTGGGGAAATACTTCAAGGAAACGGGCGAGGAATATCAACTTTGCGAAGATCTGCGCCAAACAGTCGAATTTTCCAGGGTCAATCTCTCAGAGTCCGCCGATACACTCACCTATCGCAACTTCGACGTCGTCTTTTGCCGTAACCTTCTGATCTATTTTGACGACGTCTCTCGCACGACGGCTGCGGAGACCTTTTACGAAGCGCTGAATCCGGGGGGCTTCATCTGCCTGGGCCATTCAGAATCCATGAGCCGGATCTCGTCTTTGTTCAAGGTGCGCAAGTTTCCCGACGCGATCGTATATCAGAAAGGCATTGAAACTCGATGAAACGCATCCTGATTGTCGACGATGCAGCTACGGTGCGCATGTACCATCGCAGCATTCTGGAACCCGCCGGTTACACGGTGGAGGAGGCATGGAACGGGATCGAGGCGTTGGAGAAAGCCCTCGAATCGCCCTTCGATCTCTACATAGTGGACATCAACATGCCCAAGCTCGACGGTTATGGTTTCCTGCGCGAACTGCGTCAGCAACAGATCGCTCAGCAGCCGGCCATCATGGTATCCACTGAAGCCGAGGCGCGGGACGAGAAGGCGGCTTATCAGTCCGGCGCCAACAGCTATCTCATCAAGCCCGTACGGCAGGCGCAGCTTCTACCTCATGTTCATCTCCTGCTTGGGGAGAAAATTCAATGAGCGCCACGCCCAAGAATTCCTTGCCCCCGAACCCATTGTTGGAGCAGTTCCTCTCCGAATCTCGCGATCTGCTGGAAAACACCGGCAAGAAGCTGATGCAACTGGAAGACGCGCCCGGCGACCAGGACATCCTCAACGAACTTTTCCGGTGCGTGCACACGTTGAAGGGAAACAGCGGACTGTTCACGTTCCCGGAGATGACCCGTGTGCTTCATGCCGGGGAAGACCTGCTTGGGATGGTGCGAAACGGCCATTCAACATATTCCCGCGAGTTGGCGGACCGTTTGCTGGACGCGATGGATTATGTAGGCGTGCTCTGTGGCGAAATTGAATCTGCTGGAAACATCGATGCATCCCGCGCCGCCGAATCGCAGCAGATGACCAAAGCTCTCCGAAAGCTGATACCGAACCCGATATCGAGTGAAGACGCGGCCGTGGTTGGACCAAAAGGTGTGAGCTTGAATGGTGCGGCCCCCAATGCGGATCATCCCGGTTTCCGGCCGCTGTCATTTAGAAGCGTCCCCGAAGCTGTGCGGATGGCGGCTCTTGAGCAATGCCGTCAAGGAGATCGGCTGCATTGGATTACCTATAGCCCACAGCGCGAATGCTTCTTCCATGGAGACGATCCGCTGAACAGCGCCCGGCAGACTCCCGGACTTATGTGGGGCCGTGTGCTGGCGCGTGAGCCTTTGCCTTCCCTCGCCGAGTTGGACACTTACAGTTGCCTGCTCGGGTTCGATCTGCTGACCAATGCTCCACGCGAGGAGCTAGATCAGTACTACCGCTATCTTCCGGATCAGGTGGAAATAGCCGCGGTTCATCCGTCGTGGCTCGTGAACGCACGGGAGGAAGTGGATGGATCGAGCAAGGCGCCCCCGACTGCGAAACGGGCACGATCGCTTTCGGACGACGACGAGGCCGCCTTCAATAGGATTCTTGCGTCTCAGCGGCAGATTCTTCTCCTCGAAGATCGTCCGGCATGGCACGTGGGCAGGCTCAGATCAGTTGCCGAGGTATTTGCCAAACTGAGTCAGGCCGCGGGCGAAATTTCTTCAAGGACCGACATTGAGGCAGCGCTCGAAGAAGCTTTGTCGACCGACCACAATACCCTTCTGATGGCATGGATCGATGGGCACAAGGGCCTCAGGTTAGAGGCCAGTTCTCCATGTTCGCCGGCCGCAGCCGACGGGATCGTTACGGGTCACGTCGAACCGACGGCGGACACCAGCTCTTCTGGGGAAAGCGACTCCAGCAAAGTTGCAGCGGATGATGGAATCAAGTTCGGACGCCGGGCCGAGGATAGCTATACCGGCCCAAAGAGCCTGAAAGTCGATCAGGGCAAGATTGACAGGCTGATGAACCTGATCGGCGAGCTTGTGGTCGAAAAGAACGCCCTGCCGTATCTTGCCCAGCGGGCCGAGGTCCAGTTCGGCATCCGAGAACTTTCCCGAGAGATTAAAGGCCAGTATTCAGTGATCAACCGCATCGCTGACGAAATGCAGGACGCCATCATGCAGGTACGCATGATGGCGGTCTCGTTTGTCTTCCAACGCTTTCCGCGCCTGGTACGTGACACCTCTCGCAAACTCGGCAAGGAAGTCCAACTGGTGCTGGAAGGCGAGCAGACGGAGGCCGACAAGAACATCATCGAATCGCTGGCTGACCCGTTGATTCACATCGTCCGCAACAGCCTCGATCACGGACTTGAAACTCCGGAGGTTCGACGGACGCGCGGCAAGCCGGAAACCGGAAAGTTGACGATTCGCGCCGCGCAGCAAGCCGACCGGGTTGTGATTGAGATTATCGACGACGGCAAAGGCATCGATCCCTCCCTAATAAAGCGCAAGGCATACGAAAAGGGGTTGATTGATGAATCGATGCTGGAGCGCATCGGCGACCAGGAGGCCATCAACCTGATCTTTGCAGCCGGGCTGTCTACTGCCGAAGTGGTGTCCGACCTCTCCGGCCGCGGAGTAGGCATGGACGTGGTCCGCTCTGCGGTCGAGAAGATCAATGGCACCGTTCAAATCGAAAGTGAATTGGGCAAAGGGACCTCGATTCGGATCTCGCTGCCGCTTTCAATGGCCGTTACCCAGGTTATGGTCATCGAGTCCGACGGCCAACTGTTTGGTGTGCCGATGGAAAACGTAGTCGAGACGGTTCGAGTTCCGAGAAGTGCAATTCGTGCGATTAAACAAAGCCAGGCGGCCGTTTTGCGAGGGCGCATTGTTCCGCTCAAGGCGCTGAACGCACTGCTCGGAATTCCATCTGTCCCGCGGCTGAATTCGGACGATGAACTAGCGGTGCTTCTCGTTCAAACTGGCAG
>Ga0302320_10023472_pt1 | contig 12105 bp, 7 predicted proteins | sample Bog_T0_3_FD_202130 | JGI IMG/M metagenome (GOLD analysis project Ga0302320, IMG submission 202130) | Peat permafrost microbial communities from Stordalen Mire near Abisko, Sweden - Bog_T0_3 | ecosystem: Environmental > Terrestrial > Soil > Wetlands > Peat | place: Sweden: Abisko, Stordalen Mire...
TTGTGGAAGTTGTGCGTGCAGTTTTCGGCGAGGTTCAGCAGCCGGTAACGCGGCACGTAGAAATGCATCTCGGCCGGCGCCTCGGAGTTCGGCGCCATCTGGAATTCGAAATCGACCCCGTCGATGCTGCGCTTGTCGCCGGTCTCCATGATCAGGTCGGTCGGCCGCAGCAGTTTGACCGAGCCCGCCGCCATCGACTTGCCGAGCCCGTTGTCGACCTGCCCGCGCGGCCCCTTGGCCAGGAACGGCCCGAACTGGTATTGCGCGCGCCGCAGCATCGCCGGACCGGCGATGATGTTTTCGGAAACCGCGTGCTCCATGAACAGATTGGGCGCGATGATCGGCACCTCGCCGCCGGCCAGCGTCGCCTCGTCGAGCACGCCGCAGGCGCCGCCGTAGTGGTCGGTATGGGTGTGGGTGAAGATCACGGCGGAAACCTTGCGCTTGCCGCGATGCCGGAAATACAGCTCCATCGCCGCTTGCGCGCCTTCGATCGAGGTCAGGGTGTCGACCACGATCACGCCGGTGTCGCCTTCGACCAGCGTCATGTTGGCGATGTCGAAGCCGCGCACCTGGTAGACGCCGGGCGTCACCTCGAACAGGCCGTGATTCATGTTGAGCCGCGATTGCCGCCACAGGCTCGGATTGACGGTGGCGGGTGCTTCCTCCTCGGCGAGGAAGGCGTAAGGCTCCAGACTCCAGATCACCCGGCCCTGCGGGCTGGCGATGCGGGCGTTGTCGATGGTGCCCATGAAGCCGCGCGCGGCATCGTCGAAATCGCGCGTGTCCGAAAACGGCAGCGCATTCAGCATCGCCGTCTGCGCAGCGACGACCGAAGCGGAGGCGTCCTTCGGGGTTTCCTGGGGCATCTCCTTGGGGATTTCGCTGGCGGCTGGCTGAGTCATGATGTCGTTCTCCCGGGAGTGATGCGCATAGGTTGAGGCAAATATTGTCTTGAAACCGAAGCGATGAACGCTTTCTTTCTCTCTCCCCCTTGTGGGGAGGGTGGCACATCGTGAGCGCAGCGAACGATGTGACGGGTGGGGGTTAGCGCACGGTAGTGCGCGAAAAATCTGTTTTGCGGAGGCAGCCCCCCACCCGACCGGCCTTCGGCCGGCCACCCTCCCCACGAGGGGGAGGGATAAGCAGGAGCCGCCTTCGTTACGCGTGGAAGACTCACGACGGATGCGGCGCCAGATAGGGCGAGTCGGCGATGGTCCATGGCGGCGGCGGCTCCATGCGAAAGATCTGGCGCAGGTGCACTTCGTCGGGGCCGTCGCCGATCCGCAGCAGCCGGCCCCAGGCCAGCGCCTGATGGATCGGGGCGTCGTCGGAGCCGCCCATCGCGCCGAACACCTGCAGCGCGCGGTCGGCGATCCGTTGCAGCATCGCGGGCACCGCAACTTTGATCAAGGAGACGTCACGCCAGGCGCCGTGATGGCCGGCCTGGTCGAGCCGCCACGCGCAGCGATAGGCCAAGAGCCGCGCCTGCTCCAGCTCGACGCGAGATTCGGCGATCCAGCGCTGCACCGTGTCGTATTGAATCACGGGGCGGCCGAAGGCGGATCGCTCGCCCGCGCGCGCCATCATCAATTCGATCATGAGTTCGCACAACCCGATCGAGCGCATGCAATGATGGATGCGCGCCGGCCCGAGCCGCACCTGCGACACCTTGAATCCCTCGCCCTCGGCGCCGAGCAGGTTTTCCCGGGGGATGCGGACGTTGTCGAACGTAAGTTCGCCGACCGGGGCGGTGTGATCCTCACAACCCATCCAGCGCAACGAACGCACCAGCCGCACGCCGGGCGCGTCCATCGGCACCATGACGCAGGAATGCCGGCGGGTGCGGTCGGCCTGCGCATCGGTGACGCCGAGCACGATCAGGAACGAGCAGCGCGGATGCGCGGCACCGGTGATGAACCATTTGCGGCCGTTGATGACGTAGTCGTCGCCGTCGCGCCGGATCGAGGTGGCGATATTGGTCGCGTCGGAAGAGGCGACGTCCGGCTCGGTCATGCCGAAGGCCGAACGGGTCTTGGCCTCCAGCAGCGGGCGCAGCCAGCGCTGCTTCTGTGCGGGGGTCGCGCAGTTCTGCAGCGCGATCATGTTGGGGACGTCGGGCGCCTGGCAGTTGAAGGCCTCGGAGGCCCAGAACAGCCGGCCCGTGATCTCGGCGAGCGGCGCGTATTCGAGATTGGACAGGCGGGTGCCCGGCTCGTCGGGAGCAAGTTCCGGCAGGCCGAGATTCCACAATCCCTGTTCGCGCGCCTTGGCCTGCAGCTCCGCCATGAACGGCGCGGTTTCGCGGCTCACCGCAGTGTGCGCGACCCAGGCGCGGTGGCGCGGCAGCACTTCGCGGTCGAAGAACGACTGCAGCCGCCCGCGCCATTGTTCGGCCCGCGCCGAAAGCTCGAAATCCATGGGGCCTCCCCTTTAATTCCGGGCATCTAGCCGAATATCGATATGAAATGCAATTCTGTTTCGATATATTGACATAAATTTAATCCCAGTCCAGAATTCGGCATGGCCTCCGCCTCGCAACCCGACGTTTCGACGCTGCCCCGGCCCAAGGCCGACCCGGGCGACCCGATGTTCGCGACCACGCTCGCGCACGGGCTCGACCTCCTGGCCGCGTTCCGTCACACCCCCGGTTCGCTGTCGAACGCCGACCTCGCCGCCCACAGCGGATTGTCACGACCGACGGTGTCGCGGCTGACCTACACTTTGGCGCAGCTCGGCTATCTCAAGCGCGACGAGCGGGGGCGTTTTGTCCTTGGCCTCGGCGTGCTCGCCGCGGCGTATCCGGTGCTGTCGGCGCTGAAGGTCCGGCAACTGGCGCGGCCCTTGATGCGCGATTTTGCAACTTATGCCGGCGGCACGGTGTCGATCGCGATGCCGTTCGGGCTCGACTTCATCTATGTCGAGACCCTGCGGACGACCGACGCGGTGCCGCACGTGCCCGATGTCGGCTTTACCGGGGCGCTGTCGACCACCGCGGTCGGCCGCGCGCTGCTGTCGCTGTTCACGCCGGATGAAGTGCAGCGCTTCGTCGAGACCGTGAAGGCGGAGCGGCCTAAGGATCTCGACTATGTCGAGCGGCGCATGCTGCCCGACGTCGAATTGTGCAGGGAGCGCGGCTTTGCGGTGTCGCTCGGCGAATGGCGGCGCGAGATCTTCGGTGTCGCAGCGCCGCTGTACCGCACCCCGGGCGGCGACTGCCTGTCGGTCAATTGCGGCATCCCCTCGTTCCGCTTTTCCGCCGAGCAGATCGAGCGCGAATGCGGCCCGCGGATTCTGGGACTGGCCCGCAGCATCCGGTCGCTGGTCGAGAATAGTTAAAGGTCTGACTGCAGAAGTAATCAACCGACGAAGTGGTTAGCACCGTCATTGCGAGCGCAGCGAAGCAATCCACACTTAATTAGCCCCAGATGGATTGCTTCGCTGCGCTCGCAATGACGAGAAATACGGGCTAATCGGCTCGGACAAAAAACAACGCGCATCGCCCGAACGATGGCGCGACGATACGGGAGAGAACGATGAGTGGGTTGCGAAACCTCGGGATCGCCGCCGGCATGGCCGCGATGCTGTTTGGCGCCGGCGCGCGGGCCGAGAGCGATTATCCCAACCGGCCGATCCACATCGTCGTGCCCTACCCCGCCGGCGGCATCGTCGACATCGTCGCGCGCGCCGTCACCGAACAGGTCGGCCGCGATTGGAAGGTGCCGGTCGTGATGGACGACAGGCCCGGCGCCAACGGCAATATCGGCACAGCCCTCGCAGCACGCAGCGAGCCCGACGGCTATACCTGGCTGGTCACGGGGCCGGCGGTACTGGTCAACCCCATGCTCTACAAGGACGCCGGCTGGGACGCGATGAAGGACTTCAAATGCGTCGGGCTCGCGATCTGGAACCAGAGCGTGGCGCTGGTCGATCCGGCGATGCCGGCCAGAACGCTCGCCGAATTCGTCGAACTCGCGCGCCAAAAGCCCGGCGAATTCAATTTCGGCAATCCCGGTACCGGCTCCTCGATCGACCTGACCGCGCAAAAACTGTTCCAGGCTGCGAACATCAAGCTCGCCAGTATCGGCTACAAGGGCCAGCCACAGGCGCTGATCGACCTGATGACCGACCGGATGCATTTCGAGATCGTCTCGCTGGCGCTGGCGCTGCCACATATCAAGACCGGCAAGGTGAAGCCGCTGGCGGTGTTCACCGAGAAGCGCATCGCGGATCTGCCTGACGTGCCGACCATCGCGGAGGCCGGATATCCCGGCGCATCCTACGTGTCCTGGTATGGCATCTACGTGCCGGCAGCGACGCCGGATGCGCTGGTTGCCAAGATTCATGCCGGCATCAACGCCGCGCTGGAGAATCCGCAAGTGCAGCGCGCGCTTTCCGTCGCCGACATCCCGGGCAAGCCGATGCCGCTGGACGAGCTCGCCGGCCTGATGAAGGCCGACCACGACAAGCTGACAGGCGTGATCGCGGCGTCCGGCATCAAGCCACGGTGAGACGGGGAGCTAGCCGAACGCGGTATCGGCCGAATTTGACGCAGCGCCCCGGCAAGCGGCCGGCCGGTCTGCGCAGCCGTCCCGCTTTTTTCGAATGGCAGCGCTGCGATGCCCGTAAAATCACGGGGGTTACCGCCTAAGCTTAAGCAAGCATTCGCGCTTTTTGGTAACCCGGCCTTGTCACCGGCCCGCGTAACTTCCCCGTATCGGGGAAGGCCAGCATGAAAAACTCGTCCCATTTCGCCGCATGGAAGCTCGCAGCGCGCGGCATCGCGGTCCTCGTGGCCGGGACGCTCGGCATCGGCGCGGCACGTTGCGACGATCTCGTCGTGCAGGGATCGACCACCTTCACGACCACCCTCGCCCAGCCCTTTGCCGGCGCCGTCGAGGCGCAGACCGGACACCGCCTCGAGATCATTCCCAACAAATCCAGCCTCGGTCTGCTCGCTCTTCTGGAGCACAAGGCCGATCTGGCGATGATCTCCACCACGCTCGACCGGGAAGTGGAAATCCTTCGAAGGAGCGATCCCAATCTGCCGCTGCAACGGCTGCAGGCTTTTGAAATCGCCCGCACGCGCGCGGCCCTGGTGGTTCACCCCGACAATCCCGTTCGCGGCGCCCGCCTGCCGGATATTGCAAAAATCCTTACCGGCGAAATCACCAACTGGAAGCAGCTCGGCGGCGCCGACCTGCCGATCCGGGTGGTGGCCGTTCGCGAAGGCGGCGGCGTGCTCGCCTCGGTCGAAGCGGCGTTGCTCGGCGCGGGGCATATCACCGCGCCCGATCCGATCAGGGTCCAGGTCGGCACCCAGATCGTCCGGGTGGTGGCGCAGGAACCGGCGGCGCTGGGCATCACCCAGTTGAAGATCGTCGAGTCGAGCAGCGCGGTGGAGCTGACCACGGACCACGAGATCGGGCAGGTCCTGAGCCTGGTCAGCCTGGACGATCCGTCGCCCGCGGCCACGGCCGTGATCAAAGCGTTTCGCCGCGCCGCAAGTCACGGCAGCTAGGAACGCGCGATGCTGTCACATCTTTGGACCTCGGTTCGCTACGGTATCGCGGCAAAGCTTCATCTGCTTACCGGCATTTCGCTGCTCGCGCTGGCGGTGCTTGCCACGGCGTCGATTCACTTCGCCGCCCAGACCCGCGACGCCGCCGAGCGGCTGTACCGCGAAGGCGTTCTGGACATCCAGACCGTCACCCAGCTCGAGGTGCTGTTCGAGCAGCACCGCGCGCTGGTGGCAGGGGTGCCCGCCGAACTCGACCGAAGGCGGATACAAAGGACCCGGCTCGCCGTCGATGCCATCAATACGATCATCGACCGACGTGTCGAAGCGGCGCGATCGCGCGCCGAGGCCAGCTACAACAAGCCGCTCGCCGTGATCGTCGCCCAGGTACCGAAATTGCGGGAATCCGGCGAGCGGGTGCTGATGCTCGCCGAGAACTTCGCGCAGGACAAGGCACTCGAGGTCAGCCAGGGCGAATACGCGCAAGCCGCCAACGCGATCCGCAACTGGCTGCAGGTCTGGTACCAGGACCAGATCAGCCACGTCGACATCGAGGTTTCCAGCCTCTCGCGGGCCTCGAACGACCTGATCCTGTGGGTCATCGCGTCCGCGCTCGTGGCGTTCGTGCTGATCGGGCCGGTGACGGTATGGATCAAACACCGCATTCTCAGCCGTCTCGGCCGCATCACCGCCGCGATGCACCGCTTGTGCAACGATGAGCTTGCCGTCGAGGTGCCTTACACCAAGGCGCTGGACGAAATGGGCGACATTGCCCGCACCATCGAGGTGTTCAAGGGCAACGCCGTCGCACTCGGCCAGACGCATTTTCAGCTCGACGCCGCGCTCAACAACATGGTGCAGGGCCTCTGCATGCTCAATGCGCAGCACCGGCTGGTGCTTTGCAACGATCGCTTCCTGGAAATCTTCCGCTTGTCGCGCCCGAGCGTGACGCCGGGAACCAGCCTGCTCGAGCTGATCCAGTGCATCTCCTCCGCCAACGGTTTCCCGGAAGGAGCGGCGGAGCAATTTCACGCACTATACCTCGCACGCCATTTCATCGACGGGGCGGACTGCTACGAGCAGGAGTTTCCCGACGGCCGCGTCATGGCCGTCTCGCGCCGCGAACTGCCCGGCGGCGGCTGGGTCGATACGCACGAGGACATCACCGAGCGCAGGCGGGCCGAGCGGCAGATCGCCCATATGGCCGAATACGACACCCTCACCGACCTGCCGAACCGGAACCTGTTTCAACGCACGCTGACCAAGGCGCTGAACGCCGCCTCTACCGATCAGCTCGCGATTTTCTGCCTCGATCTCGATGGCTTCAAGGCCGTCAACGACATGTTCGGCCATCCCATCGGCGATGAACTGCTCAGGCAGGTCGCCAGCCGGCTGCAGCTGAGCGTCGGCGACCAGGGAATGGTGGCCCGGCTCGGAGGCGACGAGTTCGCCATCGTGCAGCGCGGCCAGCTGCAACCTGACGGCGCCAATGCCCTGGCGCAGACGGTGACCGAGGCCCTGAGCGCGCCATTCGATCTCTGCGGCAACCAGGCGGTGGTCGGAGCCAGTATCGGGATCGCGATGTCTCCGGGCGACGCCTGCTCGGCGGACGAGCTGTTGAAATGCGCCGACATGGCCCTGTACGGCGCCAAGGCCGCCGGCCGCGGTTCCTGCCGCTTCTTCGAACCCGAAATGAACAGCAGGATCCAGGCCCGACGCCGGCTGGAGGTGGACTTGCGCGACGCCATCGGCGGCAAGCAGTTCGAGATGTTCTATCAGCCGCTGGTTTCGGTCGAGAGCAACGAGGTGATCGCGTTCGAAGCGCTGATCCGCTGGCGTCATCCCGAGCGCGGCATGATCTCGCCGGGAGAGTTCATTCCGGTCGCGGAGGAAACCGGCCTGATCATTCCGCTCGGCGAGTGGATCCTGCGGCAGGTCTGCGCCGATGCGCTGAGCTGGCCGCGGCATATCCGGGTCGCCGTCAACCTGTCGCCGGTCCAGTTCAGAAGCCCCGCGCTGGTGCAGACCGTGTTCGGCGCGCTGGCGACAACGCATCTCGAGCCCGGCCGGCTGGAGCTGGAAATCACGGAAAACGCCCTGCTGCAGGACAACGAGGCGGTTCTGGAAAAGCTGCACCAGCTCAAGAGCTACGGCGTGCAGATCTCGATGGATGATTTCGGCACCGGCTATTCGAGCCTGAGCTATCTGCGAAGCTTCCCGTTCGACAAGATCAAGATCGACCAGAGCTTCGTTCGCGGGCTCGGCCAACGCGAGGATTCGCTGGCGATCGTCCGCGCCGCGATCAGCCTGGGCAGGAACCTCGGTATGACCACCACCGCCGAAGGCGTCGAGACCGATGATCAGCTCGACCTGCTGCGGCAGGAGCACTGCGACGAAGTGCAGGGCTTCCTGTTCAGTCCGGCCGTGCCCTTGCCGGAAACCCACCGGCTGCTGCGATTGCCCCGGTCCCGCGCCAGCATCGTCGCGTAGACCGGCCACGCGCGCCGGCCGGTCTCACTTCCCGACCTTGCCGGCCTCCATCTTGATCGAGGTGTCGAGCAGCCTGGTGGTGAACGCCGGTTTCGACCGCGAACGGCTTTTCCATGCGTTGTTCCAGATCAATGCGCCGACCGCTCCGGGGCCGAACACTGGCAACCTGACGGTATCAGGTTCAGGGCGCCAAAAGCCGAAAAGGACAAGCGCATGATCAAGATCGCGATCCTCGTACGGATGATGCTTGGAACAGCATTCGCGGGAAGCGCCATGGTTGCCGTTCTGAGTATCGGAAGCCTTGCCAGTCAGTCGATGAAATTCATTCTAATCGCCGCGTTGTGGGGCTTCGTCGCCGCTATGCGGCCATCGTATCTGGTCGCGCGGAAGATCGGTCGTCCGGCGACCGGCTGACATTCGATGGGCTGACATTCAAAGACCGGCATAGGACGAGACGATGGACGACACCGTCAGCGATGGATCGCTCTATGAAGCCCGCAAGAAGATCTATCCGCAGGCCGTTCATGGAAGGTTTCGCCGGATCAAATGGGGAATCCTGGCGCTGACGCTGGCGACCTATTACCTGATGCCATTCGTTCGCTGGGACCGCGGGCCGGGCCTGCCCAATCAGGCCGTGCTGGTCGATTTTCCGCAGCGCCGGTTCTATTTCTTTTTTGTCGAGCTGTGGCCGCAGGAGCTCTATTACTTCACCGGGCTCTTGATCATCGCGGCCATGGCGTTGTTCCTGATGAACGCGGTCGCCGGCCGGGTGTGGTGCGGATATCTGTGCCCGCAGACCGTCTGGACGGACTTGTTCGATGCGGTCGAACGCCTCGTCGAGGGAGACCGGCGCGAGCGGATCATCGGCGATAAGCGAGGATGGACGTTCACGCACATTCGCAAGGTCGTCACCAAGCATGCCGTTTGGCTGATGATCGCATGGTGGACCGGCGGCGCCTGGGTGCTGTACTTCGCCGATGCACCGACGCTCGTGAAGGATCTGGCGGCATTTCAGGCGCCGTTCGTCGCCTATCTCTGGATCGCCATCCTGACCGCCACCACCTACATCTTTGCCGGCCATGCCCGCGAGCAAATGTGCATCTTCATGTGTCCATGGCCGCGCATCCAGGCCGCTCTGACCGACGAGTGGGCGCTCAACGTGACCTACCGTCGCGATCGCGGCGAACCGCGGATGTCGGTCAAGAAGGCGAAGCAACTGCGCCAGCGCGGCGAATCCGTCGGCGACTGCATCGACTGTCACCAGTGCATCAATGTCTGCCCGGCCGGCGGCGACATTCGCAACGGAATTCAACTTTTCTGCATCCAGTGTGGCCTGTGCATCGATGCCTGCGACAATGTCATGCGGCAGATCCACCGGCCGACCGGCCTGATCGCCTACGACACCGATATCAACGCTCAGCTCCGGCTCGCCGGAAAACTGCCGGTCTATCGGCTGATCAGGGCCCGCACCGTCATGTATGCCGCGATCATCGTCGTGGTTGGCGGCATCATGATCTATGCGCTGGCCACTCGCCGGGCAATCGAGATCAGCGCACAGCACGAGCGCAACCCGCTCGCGGTGATGCTGTCCGACGGCGGTGTGCGCAACGACTACACCGTGCGTCTCCTCAACAAGAGCGGCACGGCGCATGCCTTCGCCATTGACGTCGTTGGACTTCCCGGCGCGACGCTGCAGACCGCCGGTGTCGCACCGAAGAACGGGCGGCTCGTCGTCGACGTCGGCCGGGACCAGACCCAGGAAATCCGGCTGTCGGTCAAGGTCGACCAGGCGATGGTTCCCACGCAATCCACCAGGATCATGATCCTGGCCACCGACTTGGTGAGCGGACAGAGCGCGAGCGCATCCGACCATTTTGTGCAGGCCGATGGTCGCGAAGGCGGGACACCTTGAAATGAAAGAGGCCGCCGAAGCGGCGGCCTCTCACAGTGTTTCGCGCGGAGCGCCGTCAGCTCGCCAGCGGGTTCGGGCGCATCTGCACCTTGAACACCTTGGGCAGCACGCCCTTGCCGCCTTCGCTGTGGAAATTGGCGCGCGTGCCCGAGGTGGTCCAGAGGCCGCGGCCCTTCCAGCCGGCTTTGGCGTCGTCGATCCGACCGTCGACGTCCTTGCTGAAGAAGCCCATCGGATAGGGGACGTGAATGTCGACGAACTTGCCGTCGACCAGGGCCAGCAGCGACTCGCTGCCGTTGGCCGACGCGATCGGCACATTGGCCCCGAGGCCGAGCGTGTTGTAGCGATCGACCCAGATGTAATAAGCGTGGTTGGCGCTGCCCTTGTCGCTCACGCCCTTGAATTGCGGTCCGGGAAACCGGTACAGCGTCCAGCCTTCGAAACATTGCTTGCCGGTCGCGGCATCCGGCCCGGAGAGCGGCGACTTGCACTTCGATCGGTCGAAGCTGGCGAGATGTCCGCTGGAGAGCACCGTCCAGGCCACGCCGTTGAGATCGACATCGACGCCGCGCGTGCCGAAGGCGCCCTCGGGCGGCTGGAAGATCTCGGAGACCGCCGTCTTGGTCGGATCGCTGCCCGGAATCAGCCGGATGAGATAGCTCGGCTGCGCGATCCTGGAGAAGCCCGGGCCCATCGATTGGCCCCAGATCACATCGCCCTTCGGGCTCGGCATCACGCCGTAGAACGCCGCCTTGACCCATTTGTCCTTGGCGGGATCGGTCGGCTGGTCGGCCGCGACATACGGCGCGCGCTGGCCGGAGCCGGTGACATTGGCGATGATCGGCGTCCAGCCCTGCGACTTGACCTCGTCACCGGTCGCGTCGAACTGCCTGGTGTTCAGCCAGCCGGCCACGCCGCTGTAGGGCTGACCCGCGCTCAGCCAGAGCGTGTCGTTGGCATCATAGGCAAAGGACAGATGCTGCGCCGAGAAACAGGTATCGATCAGCGTCCATTTGTCGGTCTTCGGATCGTACACCGAAAGCTGCCGGGCCGATTCCGCCAGCGGCGCCACGACGGCGGACGGAACATCCGAGCCGGCCTTGCAGTAGGCGGGATTGGCGGCCGGCCGAATGCGGGCGGTGAACCAGACCCGGCCTTTGCCGTCCATCATCGGATTGTGAATGCTGGTGTGACCATCCCAAATCGCCTCCTCGCCCCAGAACACCGACGGTCCCCTCGGATCGTCCGCTGAACTCGGCGTGGCGGGATCGCGGTAGGGATGCTTGATCAGCTTGGTGGTGTTGTGAACGGGGTCCAGCACCGGGACGAAATCCGAACTCTCTTCCGGCGAGCCGTAGATCGGACCGTTGGCGTTGATGGTGGGATTGCGCTTGTCGGTGGAGATCGCGTCATGCAGGTACATCTTCGGCGTACCCCAGTCCCATGCCGTGATCACCACATTGCGCTCGACGCCCTTCGGACGTTGCGGCTTGTCGAACGGCAGTTCGCCCGCTGCGATTCGGTCGGTCCAGTCCCCATACATGTGGTAGCCGCGATCGGGCCCCAGGCGCGTGATCGCCAGCGCCATTCCCGTCATCGCCTGCCCGGACTGCAGGCGACGCGCCCACAAGTCGGCCGAATTGGCGAAATGCCCGAGCTCCGGGCTCGGCGAACGCACGTTCTTGCTGCCGAGGGCATGGCACGACTGGCAGGAATTCTTGACCGTATCGATCCAGTCGGCTTGCGTCTTCATGCCAGCGGGAATGCCGCCAGCGCTGCTATCCGATCCCGGAAACTCGTTCTCGCCGGGAATCTTGAGCATCGAATACCAATACATGCCCGGATAATACTCCGCCGCCGCGGCCGCGCTCGGCGCGGGCCTGGCGGTCAGCTCGATGGTCTTTCCGGGAACCGCGTCCTGCTTGTCGGAATCCACCAGCCCGTAGCCGCGCACCCAGATCTTGTATTTGGCCGAAGGCAGCTCGGGAATGACGAAGCGGCCGAGATCGTCGGTGACCACCATCTTGGCGTATTTGGTCGGAAGATCGGACGTCTCCGCGATCACCCAGACGCCGGCTTCGGGCCCGTTGGCGCCCTTGACCTGGCCACCGATGGCGTTGGCGGCGACGACCGGTTTTGCCTTCGGCGCGGCGCTGAGCGGACCGCCGCAGGCCGCGACCAAAGA
>Ga0302320_10023473_pt1 | contig 12105 bp, 12 predicted proteins | sample Bog_T0_3_FD_202130 | JGI IMG/M metagenome (GOLD analysis project Ga0302320, IMG submission 202130) | Peat permafrost microbial communities from Stordalen Mire near Abisko, Sweden - Bog_T0_3 | ecosystem: Environmental > Terrestrial > Soil > Wetlands > Peat | place: Sweden: Abisko, Stordalen Mire...
GCATTTTCCGAAGATGGGTCACAGGGACCTCCTTGTGACCCATAAATTACCGCGGCTCCGGAAGCGCCAAACTTCTCGAGCTACCTCACGCGCAGCGTCCGCCGCGTCAGCGGCTTAGTTCAAACGCTCTTAGCGTACTCAATGCCGCTGATCTCGCGCGCAGCCGCCGGGGGCAGCGGACCGTGAAGGGATAGCAGCAAGAAGACCACTAATGGCCATGATGCTCTCCAACCCGGCACAAGACAGCGAGACCCGCGCAAGCGTTCATTCGCGACGTCACGCCCTCGCTCTGATGCTTGGGGCCGGGGGCTGGTTGCCAGGAGCGCTGGCCGCTACGGAGGGCTTCGCGCCGGTCCGCTTCGCTATTTCCGACACCGTGGTGGGAGATGTGAATCTGAATGACGCCCGCGCCGCCATGCAGATCTGGATCAAGCGGATGTCCCAGGAGTTGGATCTCGTTATAGACCCTAAGCTATTCAACACGACGCAGGAGATTGTCGAGCGCACTCGGAGAGGCCAACTGGACGCAGTAGCGATGAATGTCATCGAGTACCGGATGATCGCGAATCTACTGGATTCCAGCCAGGTCGTAACCTCGATCGGTGCGGAGGGGCTGAATCAGTATCTCATCGTGGTGAAGCGGAATAGCGGTATCCGGCATTTGAGCGACCTCAAGGGACGCCGCCTGTGCGAGTTGAAGAACCCCAGGATGTGTGTCGCGCCGCACTGGCTCCTCACCATCCTGGAGGAGTGCCATTGCGGCCCGGTCGATCAGTTCTTTGGATCGGTGGTCACCGAAGCAAAGTTCTCAAGAGTGGTGCTGCCGGTCTTCTTTGGCCAGGCCGATGCGTGCCTTACTTCGAAGCGGGGCTTCGACACGATGAGCGAATTGAATCCACAGGTTGCAAGAGACCTGACAGTGATCGCAAGCTCCGCACCAATGGTCGTGAGCTTCTACATATTTCGGAAGAACTACCAGAGTGCCAATCGCGAAAAACTGATAAAGGCGCTTTCGAGCTTGCGAGCAAGCCCGGCTGGCGGGCAACTTGCGGCGCTCTTTCAGTTTGATGAGTTAACGGTACGCGATGCCAACTGCCTGGCAAGCGCCCTCACTGTGCTCGATGCCGCGGAGCGTGCACGAAACCAGCGGTCGCCGCGAACCACAAAGGATCGAATATGAAGCTCAGTTACCGAGGCAGGATGCTGGCAGAGTTGATGACGCCGGCAGGCGCGGCGAGCGGGCGGCTGCTCCTCAAACTCGTGCCTGTTCTTTGCCTGGCAGGTGGTATGGTGCTGGCGCAACAGAAGACGACCAGCCGGGCAACGGGTGAAGAAGCGGGCGGACTCCGTCACGCCCAGCTTCGGTGTGTCTCAACCAGCGGGCCGTTTGGCAATGTCAACCGCAACGATGCCCGCGCGGCTCTCAAAGTGCTATATGACTTGCTCGCCCAGAAGCAAGGGTTCCTTCTGGATTCGTCAGTCGACGTTTTTGACTCCCTCGCTGGGGTGCGGGCGAGATTGCAGAGTCATTCGACTGAAGTTATCATGACGGACCTCGGCGAGTTCTTGGAACTCGAGAACAGTGGTCTGGTCACGCCCGTTCTGACGGATGCTCGCGCCGGCCAGGTAGGGGCACGCTATCCGTATGTTCTACTGGTCAACCCCGCGTCTAGGGTAACCACGGTCGCAGGCCTTCGTGGAAAGAGCATCCTTGTCACCTCACGAGGAGGAAGTGGGACCGGTGCGGCGTGGCTTGACGTCTTTCTCGACAAAGGAAAGCTGGGGCGCCTCGCAACGTTCTTCGCTTCGGTTCAATTCCCGGACAGAGCGCAAGCGTGCGTTCTATCCCTCTTCTTCAACAAGGTGGACGCGTGCGTGGTGGACGAAGTCAACTTGAACCTCGCTAGGGAGATGAATCCTCAGTTAGGAAGGCTGATTGTGCTTGCCCGCTCCCGTCCCATGATCGAAAGCGTGATCGCGGTGCCAGTGGAACGGCGACCGTTCCAGAAGGAACTCATCGACGCGATGCTCACGCTCCAAGAAGAACCTCGGGGCCGCCAACTCCTGATGGTCTTCAAGACCGATCGCCTGGTACGGATCCAGCCCGGCGATCTCGATTCGGGACGCGAACTTTGGAGAGACTATAACCGGCTTGTTGGTATAACATCGCACCGACCCGCAGGCTCCGTAGGAGTAGCGGAGATCAATCGTGCAGATCGCACCAAGGCAAAGGACTGATCTCATGCGACTTCCACGTATTGGCCTCCCGAAGGGAATCACTTTACGCATCACCTTGGTGGGCTGGTTAGTCACGCTGGTCACTCTCGGCGTTTTTGTCGTCGTCCTGGTTCCGGACCAAAAGCGCGAGTTCGAGATTGGCTTGGACTCCAAGGCTCGTGGCATCGCCGTTTCGATTCGGGGAGTCGCCGCGGGAGCCGCCGTCTCGGAGGACTATTCCGCCGTGGTCGACCAGGCGATGCAGGTTCTCGCCGGCGATAAGGCAATCGACTACGTTGTGATGACGAAGAACGATGGCTTCTCGATCGTCATCGACCGATCCAATTGGAAGATCGAGAAGCTCGACGTTGCATGGCACCCCGCGAGACGAACCGCAGTGAGTTCGATCGGCTCCTCGTCCCTCTTCGGACGGCGCGTCTTCCAATACGCCTATCCGTTCGACTACAGCGGCATTCAATGGGGCTGGATTCATATCGGATTGTCACTGGATTCGTACGACGATAGTGTGCGGCGCACTTATCGGCGAACGGGAATACTGGGGATTTTCTGTGGCGGACTGAGCCTGTTGATTTCGCTCCTTTATTCTGCAAGACTGGTCCGGCCAATCCGCATCCTGCACGCGGCTGTCGAGAAGGTGGCGCAAGGAGACCTTCACGCTCGCGCGGAAGTGCACAGCCATGATGAGATCGAGCGCCTGGCAGAGACTTTCAACACCATGGCCGGGACCATCCTGGGCCGGAATCAGACCCTGGAAAGCGTGAGCTTCGCAGCCAAGCAACTCCTGAGTGCGGCTGATCCAAACGCCGTGGCCGAAGCAGTTCTGGAGCGTATTGGGCAGTCCACCCGCGCTAGCCATGTCTACGTGTTGCGGCTCTGCACGCTGGATGGCTCGCCGCGGCTCGTGCTGCAGCGGGAATGGTCGTCGTGCGCAGATTCGAACGAGCAAGATTGGGAGTGCTTCCCGTTGAGCGAGGCGGGGGTTGAGGCGTGGATCAGTCAGTTGAGAGACGGCCAGATTGTCACCGCAAAGACCGCCGAACTGAAAAAGTTCGTTCGTCCCACTGCCGACCCACGGATCAGGTCGATGATCGTCATCCCCGTGGTGGTTGCGGGCGAGTGGTGGGGGGTAATTGGACTGGATGACTTCGTCCAGGACCGTGACTGGGGAGAAGCGGAAAGAGACAGCTTGCGGGCTGTCGCCGATATGTTGGGTTCCTCCATCGCGAGGCAACGGGTCCAGAACGCATTGGTCGAGGCGAAAGAAACGTTGGAGCAGCGCGTCCTGGAACGTACAGCGGAACTGCAGAAACAGATCGAAGCCAGGGATCGTGCCCACGCCGAACTGGCGGCCGCTCAGCAGAGGCTCATGGAACTCTCGCGTGAGGCGGGCATGGCCGAGATTGCCACCGGTGTCCTGCACAACGTTGGCAACGTCTTGAACAGTGTGAACGTGTCAACCTCGTTGGTTTCCGGGAAGATTCGGGAGTCACGGGTAGACAATTTGGTAGCTCTGATCCACCTGTTGGAACAGAACTCCGGTAACCTCTCGCTATTCCTGGCAACGGACCCGAAGGGGCAGCGCGTGCTCCCCTACCTTGCAAAGCTCGGTAACCACCTCCAATCGGAACGGGACGTAATGCTGACGGAGTTGGAGCAGCTCGCCTCTCACGTTGGTCACATCAAGCAGATAGTGGCCACGCAGCAGAACTATGCCAAGGTCTCCGGCCTGGTTGACGATATCGAATTGCCCGACCTTGTGAATGACGCCATCCGATTCCTGGAGCCAGGACTCGCGCGCCACGGGATCACGGTGGAGCGGGACTTCGAGATGCTGCCGACAATCTCGTCAGATAAGCACCAGATACTCCAGATCCTGCTCAATCTCCTGCGAAATGCGAAACAGGCACTCACCGCGGAAGCCAACGGGGAGCGCAGGATTCGTGTTTGCATCCGCCGGCTGGGAGAGAGCCGAATCAGCCTGGCGGTCCGGGACAACGGAGTGGGTCTCCCGCCGGAAAACCTGACCCGGATCTTTGGCCATGGTTTCACCACCAAAGTGGATGGGCATGGCTTCGGCTTGCACTCCTGCGCGCTTGCCGCCAGCAAGATGGGCGGTTCGCTCCGGGCCGAAAGTGATGGGTCTGGTCAGGGCGCCACTTTCACGCTCGAGCTTCCCCTGCACACCTTCGACGAGACCAAAGAAATGAGTCTGACATGAAACCAACTAGCCTGATTGAGCCCAACCACAGAATCCTGGTCATCGATGACAACAAGGCGATCCACGACGATCTGCGGAAAATCCTCCTCGGCGAAATTGAGACTCAGGGGAACCTGCAGGACGATGAAGCCATCCTGTTTGGAGTGGAGGCGGTGCCGATCACCCAGTTCGAGATCGACTCGGCCTACCAGGGCCTGGAGGGCTTGGAGAAACTGGAGCAGTCGCTGGCCGATGGCCGTCCGTACGCGCTGGCGTTCGTGGATGTCCGAATGCCCCCGGGGTGGGACGGCATTGAGACCATTGCGCGCCTTTGGCAGGTCTATCCGAGCCTGCAGGTCGTGGTGTGTACGGCATACTCGGATTACTCGTGGAACGACATCCACCGCAGGTTGGGGAAGTCGGAAAACCTGCTGATCCTCAAGAAGCCCTTCGACAACATTGAAGTCATACAGCTGGCCCATGCACTGACCCGCAAGTGGCTGGTCAGCAGTCAGGCTCAAGCACGGCTGGAGGATCTCGACCGGATGGTGGCGTCGCGGACCGCGGAACTGGAGGCTGCCAACCAACGGATTAAGAAACAGTTCGAGGAAAAGGCCGCGGCCGAGTTGGCATTCCGAACGATCTTCAAGTCCAGCCCGATCGGGATTACTTTATCGGACCTGAACCTCCGTTACGTGGACATGAACAGCGCTATGGAGGAGTTGCACGGCGTTACGAAAGAGAGCGCGATAGGCAAGGATCCTTTGGAGTTGGGGTGGCTCAAGGACCGTGAGGATCTCGACGCGATCAGGCGGGCTCTCGACGAGGACCAGGGCCTCGACGCGAAAGAGCTGTCCTACTGGAACGAAAGACTGGGAAAGCGCACGGGGTTGATGTGGGCGCGAAGAGTGGTGATCGGAGGGATTGGCTACTCGCTGTGTTTCGTTCTCGACATCAGCGAGCGAAAGCGGATGGAAGAGGAACTGGTGCGGGCAAGACTGGGCGCCGACGCCGCCGCGCAGGCGAAGAGCGAGTTCCTTGCCAATATGAGCCACGAAATCCGCACCCCATTGAACGGCATTTTGGGGCTCAGCTACCTGCTCGAGGCGGAGTCCGTTCCGGACAATCTTCGACCCATGATGGGCCTGATCCGCACTTCTGGCGAAGTGCTAAGGAGAGTAGTGGACGACGTTTTGGATTTCAGCAAAATCGACTCGGGCAAGCTCGAACTGGAGGAAAAGCCATTTGACCTCCGGGCGTGTTTGCAATGGAGTTTCGATCTCTTCCGTGAGGCTGCGGAGGAAAAGCATCTCGAGTACAAGCTGCACATGGACGAAATGCTTCCCGTGCGCGTTTGTGGTGACCTGACCCGATTGAGTCAGGTGACGGCCAACCTGATGAGCAACGCAGTCAAGTTCACGCGGGCTGGCTCCATTGAAATGGAGGCGCAACTGGCGAAGGAACCGATGCGCGACGGCAGGCATGTCATTCGCGTCTCAGTGCGGGATACGGGCATTGGCATTCCCGAAGACAAGATGAGCCGCCTGTTCCAGTCTTTCAGCCAGGTGGACGCCTCGACCAGCCGCCGCTACGGGGGGTCGGGCCTGGGCCTGGCAATCTCCAAACGTCTGGTGGACATGATGGGTGGCGAAATCCGAGCCGAGAGCCGGGTCGGCGGAGGGGCCATCTTCGAATTCACCTTTGCGGCCGGGGTCACGGCAGCCATCGAGCTCGCAACAGTGGCTGCGAGCGTCGGAAACATCCAAGGGCTGAAGATACTGGTTGCCGAGGATAACGCGGTGAACCAGATGGTTTTGATGCGGATGCTCCAGAATATGGGCTGCCTGCCTGACCTGGCGTGCGATGGAGCCTCGGCGATAATCAACGCTAGCGCGAATTCCTATGACGTTGTGCTGATGGACCTGAATATGCCCGGCATTGACGGCTTGGATGCGACCCGCCGCATCAGGAAGCTGCCTTTTGCTCAGGGCGATGTCCCCATTGTGGCCCTGACTGCCTCGGCGACAAACGATGACCGGTCGGCTTGCCTGGCGGCTGGGATGGACGACTACCTGAGCAAGCCGATTGAAATCAGTGCCTTGCGGCAGGCTCTGGATCGCTGGGGCCACGGCCGCTCAGCCAGAACCACGGCTGATGGGATTGAGCATTTAGAATTGTGTGTTCAGATCTAGTTGGCTACCCTCGCTGGGCCAGCTAGTGCACGCCAGAATTGCAGGAGGAATTGCTGCCAGTTCAGTACAAATGGCTAATGTCGCGGCCTGTGTGCCGCGCGGCGCCGGCGGGATTGCAGTGCGCGCGGACGAGGACCTAACAGACTGCGCGCAGTCGACGTATCCGCGCGCAAGGAACCACCTGGCCTGGTGTTTACAACCTCAGCCCGTTTTTCTTAGTCGGGCCAATCTGGAGCCAAACTTCTCAAAGCCCGCTGCATGGCGTGAATGTACCCGCGAGCCTGCCCCAGCCGCTCCGCGCACTCCGTGCAGCTCAAGACGTGTTCTGTCAGCCGTGCCAGCTCATCCAGCTCGATGGTTCCGAGGCACATCCGCTCCAGATCGTCTTCCGAGAGGTGGCGATGGCCCATTTCGTCTTCATCGTACGCCTGGCACCCACATCAACATCAGATGCCAAGCTGTTTCCGCAGCGCGCTTCTGCTGGCTGTCTCAGCCGGCGATCTCCCGTTGCGTTTCACCCATCGCTCAAAGTCCTTCATGAGAACTTGGTGCATGACGGTCGGCTCTTTCACGACGACCAACACCTCAGCGGTACAGGCCAGGTTACTTAATGTTGACGGTGACGACATTGGCCGCAATGCCATCCACGATCAACACAATGGGCACTTCGCCGGCGCCTGCGAGGCTGCGTGGGACTTCGACGTTCACCTGATCGAGGCCCTCTAGTTGACCCTGTGGTCCCGCAAGAGTCACTGGGGTGCTAACGCCTCCGATTTGCGCCACTACCTTGGAGAGGGCGCTGACCCCTCGAATTCCTGTGCCGTAAAGCTGAACCTCTAGAGTATCGGTCGTTGCGCCGAGGTCCAATGGCATGGAAGTGCAGCCAACGGATTGACAGTGGAAAACTGGCACAGGGTCCTGCTCGCCGCTTGAGGAGACGCGCACTGCGCTCGCAGCAGCCACCCCCTGGCCATTGCCGTTGGCCGAGAACAGCCTTGGCGCCACGGGTGCGATGAATGCAGCGCCAGACGATTGTCCAACAGTCACACCCGCCGGGCCGGCGGCCGTTCCTGCGGGCACTACGTAGACGATTTCTCCCGGGCTTACGTAGTACAGGCCCGCTGGTCGCGCCACGCCGGCGCTGTCCTTAACTGTGACCGTGACCCCTCCGAGCGTGATCGGCAGAGGTTGGGTAATTGCGACTGCGATCGAGGGAGCAAGATTCTCTCCATACGCCACAGCAATTGACTCCTGCGCCAGCCAGTAGCCGTCGCCAGTGGCCGATACAGTCAGCAGCTCCGCGCCGTCGTTGGCCGGGTTTCCGCGGACGTCAAAGGCCGGCGCTGGCGCGCTGAAGGTGTGCCACCCGTCTTGACTGACGTTGTCCATTCCTCCTGTCAGCCCCACGTCGCTGGCTTGCCAGAAGTCCATGCTGTCGTCCGCCGATCCCTGCGCCACGACCCAGTACGTCTGCCCGGCCTTAAGTGTCGGCACGAGTTGGGATGCGAGTGAAGTGATTGCCGCTTGCGCAGTATTGGGGAGGTTTGACAGCGTCCATTGTTCTAATGCAGTGCCAGGGGCTCCCGCGGAAGTGCTGTTGACTAACATCACGATCGCACCCGGAGTTCCGCCCAAGTTGCCGATCGCGATGTCGAGGCTCGATAAAGTGAAGTTCCCATCGGGCGTGAACGGCGCTGCAATCCAACGTGTCACTAGGGGTCCACAGCCTGGAGCGCTCTGTCCGCTCACACAAGAACCGCCAGAAGAGAAGGTCTGGCCCATGCCGAAGGTCGTGTAGATGACCTGGGTGTCTACAACAAGCTTTACGCTGACGGTCTGGGTCGCGCCGGACGCAGCCAGTGTAATCGTTCCGTTACAGGCAGTCCCACCAGCAATTCCGGCCGGGTTGACCGAAACAGCGATGTTAGTGATGGCGTCAGTGGCGCTCAGGCTTCCCAAAGGCGAGATACTCAACCAGTTGGAAGCACTGCAGGATTCTTCCGATATATTCGCGGTGAAAACCGCAGAGGGCCGGGTCGCCACCGAGAGTGGTTGAGGAGCGGGCACGCCGCCAGCCACAGTGGCATTGAAGTTCATCGATTTCGTGTTCGTCGTAAGAAGCGTCGAGATCGTCGTGCTCACCGGCTGGGCTACTTGATCGAAGATGTCAGTGGTTGTCACTCGCACGTAGTACGTATTGCCCAGCGCTAGGTCTACCTTCGAATCGATTGACCGAACATGGGGGGCAATGTCGGATTGAGTGAAGACTGGGTTGCCGGTCCAGGAAGGGTTGTCAAAAACATCCACCTTATAGGCGAACTGCGGGCTCACGGTCGGATCCGAAATCCATGACACCGTGAGCTGGTTCGCGATCCCGTTATAAGTTGCGCTAGCAGATATTGTCCGGCCAATCGACAGTGTGGGGGAGGTGTTCGCGAGTGGAAGCGAGAGAAACGTGCCTGAACTCAGAGTCGGAGTCGTATCTCCACCTGCTTGCAGGTAGTACGCGCCATTTTGCACTCCAGCGTCATATGCTCCTTGACCGAAGCCGGAGGCCGCAGTGAATTGTGCATATCCCAAGGGCACCCACGACTTTGATGGTGATCGAACCCAGTTGTCGTTGTATTCCACCCGTCGTTTCTCGTATTCAGTTGGATCCCCTCCCGGGCCAAAGTACTCAAGAAAGGCACTCTCGCCGTTAACCATAACGATGTCGGGCGCCGGATAGCCGAGCGTTGCGTGATGTGTCCAAGTGGCTGCGTCCTCGTCAAACGACCAAAACCCAAAGTAGGTGTTGGAGTTGTAATTCCATGCCCGAACGGCGAATCGATACCACGCGCCCAGCTGCCAGGGCATTGCATAGTTCAGATAGCCCACGGTGCCGCCCTCTCCGGTACCATGGCAAGCCGATCCAGTAGGAGTCGAGTACACGACGAAAGACTTTCCACCGGAAGGCGGATCCCATAAAGAAAAGATGTAGTTTCGCCCGGAGCTGACCGAGCCACAGCGATTCCCGCCGCCGGTCGAGGCGTCTTGAATTCCCATGTAGCCACCGGCCGGCATGCCAGCGTTCCATCCGGTAAGCTCGAAGTAGGTCGATGGCGCCGTAATGGTCACACGAGACCGCATCAACTTAATGTCGGCCGGCCCACCATCGCCCCCGCTGTTTGTTACGGTCCAGTTCAGGTACTGGCCGAATACGCAGGACGCAGCGAGGCTTAGCGCGAGGTATCGCGCGAGAAAGCGGAGGGATCCGCTCGGCTGGAGTTTCGCGCTCTGGACGCCGGCGCGCGCCACCAGTTGTGGCAGAGGCTGAACGCAGGGTGTGAGAACGAGGACTGGATTCATAAGTTCTCCCTTCGTCGTACCTTGAACGGGATCTCCATTCATACCGTCCAGTTCAGGTCCAGGATACACTTAGCTGCCGTCCCCGTGATCCGGCAAGATGCATGTTCTCCGCGCCATGTGGGCACCTGGCCGGATTCAGGTGACTTCTCCGATGTCCAGGTCAGCAGCCCGTACGGCGTCATCCCCTGGACCAAGCTGTCGCGATTCAACGAGGACGAAATGAAGCTCCTCATGATCGACGTCGTGAACCGGACCTATCGATTCATCCACACGCTTTTCGACGAGGACACCTGCGGCGAACTGCTGGTCCGGCTCTTAGAACGTGACGCGCTTCCGCGATGGAATGAACCCACACTTTCGGATGAGGCCTCGACGAAGTCGCCTGCCGGATCGTGATTGGGCGGCGCAGGGCGTTTGCTCCTGATCATGCCGGCGTGCCGCGTTGCGCCAGCGGATCGCAGTGCGCGCCGAGGAGGACATGCCAATCCTCTATTAAGCGATTCAGCCGCGCGCAAGGGATCACCGAAGGCTATTTCCATAGTGTATCCATGAGCTTCTCGATGGCTTTCATTTCCGATTCCATCTCAGTGATCTGAGATTCGCAGGATCCCATCTCGCCTATCAGGTGATTTCTGTAGTTTTCCCCAATCAGATCAGGATGCTGAATGCCGCGCGACCGCTCCTCCTCTTGGTACCGGTAGCACTCTTCCTCTGACTGCTCGTATTCATGGGTCATGCTTGAAACCTTGGTGCGCAGAGTTGAAATGTTACGCTGGCGCTTCTCGTACTCGAACTTCAATCGGTCGATTGGCATTTGCGCTAGGGACTTGGACCATTCGCTGGGAATGTTTCCCGAACCATTACAGGTTGTGCATTTGATCTTGCCAGTTGCCATGCATTGTGAGCATGAGTGGTTCCGTTTCGTTCCATTGCACGCGTGGCACTTGGCCTTTACGTTCGCGCTGCCTCCACATGTGCTGCAGGTAGCGCGCCTTGTTCCCCCGCAGTTCGGACAGGTTCCGTACTTGTCCCCGAAGAACCCCTTCTTGACGATCACCTGCCCGCTACCCTCACATCGAGGGCAAGTGAGCTTTCCATTCTGGCAGCTTGAGCAGCTGGCGGTAATCTCGCCGGTTGCGTTGCAGCACGTGCAGCGGCAACTTGTACAATCGAAACCTCTCCGGCCTTTACAACTAGGGCACGACTCGTAGAGCGCCATCGGTTGCGTGACCTCCTGGCGGAACATCAGAACACATGCCGATGTGGCAGTGCAATCTTCCTCCTTCCGTCCAACCGACCGCTGGTCGCAGAAATCGGATTGCGCGCCGGTCCAGGAAAGAGGACTGGACGCAGGATCCGCCGTGCCATGTCAGTGAGCTGTTCAGAACCATCATCCGGATGGATCACAAGGGAGCAGCCGGAAAGCACCAGTGCATGCTCCCGGTTGCCAGCACCGAAAACAACCATTTGGCTGCGGATCGGATGGAGTTTGATCCAGGCTTGAGATGGTGGCCAATGCGCTTTGCACTTGATGGCGACTTGGAAGTAATTCTCAGAGGCTCGGCGCGCACACATCAGATGCCAAGCTGTTTTCGAAGGGCGCTTCTGCTTGCCGTCTCAGCCGGCGATCTTCCGTTGCGTTTGAGCCATCGCTCAAAGTCCTTCATGAGAACTTGGTGCATGACCGTTGGCTCCTTCACGACGACCGTCACCGGCGTCAGTCCGGTTCCGATATCCGCCACCCAGTCGTTCTGGCGAAAAATGATCAGGGCTTTCGCTACCGCCTCATAGAGACTTTCAGCGGTCACCTCGACGGTGTGCTGGACGTCCTGCAGGTCCGTGCAGGAAACCGAACATGTCCGCAGTGCCACAAAAGGAGCGTATCATGTTCGCCGTTTGTTTGCCAATGGCTATCTGTGGTTCGGCAGCTGACTGACGACGGAAAGGCGTGTTCCGCGGTGGGACGCAACGTTGATGGGCAGGACGGGTCTCTTACTGGAAGCGCGTTTGAACTAAGCCGCTGACGCGGCGGACGCTGCGCGTGAGGTAGCTCGAGAAGTTTGGCGCTTCCGGAGCCGCGGTAATTTATGGGTCACAAGGAGGTCCCTGTGACCCATCTTCGGAAAATGC